>Ga0187814_10000046_pt1 | contig 26377 bp, 28 predicted proteins | sample NC_S_4_FD_132450 | JGI IMG/M metagenome (GOLD analysis project Ga0187814, IMG submission 132450) | Wetland sediment microbial communities from Neuse River Estuary, North Carolina, USA - ASW-S_4 | ecosystem: Environmental > Aquatic > Freshwater > Wetlands > Sediment | place: USA: North Carolina... | reverse complement strand
TCTCCCATACGGCAGAGCCGAACCCGCCCGCCAGCACGCCTTCCTCCACGGTCACGAGCAGGTCATGCTCGGCGGCGAGCTGGGCGGCGAGCCCGGCGTCGATCGGCTTTGCGAAGCGAGCATCGGCCACCGTCGCCGCGATGCCCCGCTCGGCTAGGACCGCGGCGGCCTCCACCGCCTTGGTGACGCCGGTTCCGTAGCCGAGGAGGGCCACACGACCGCGCTCCTCGTGTTCGCTGGGACCCGCCTCGCGCAGGATCTCCCCGGCCCCGATCTCGATCCGCCCCGGACTCACGGGAAGAGCAACGCCCACTCCCTCGCCGCGGGGATAGCGCAGCGCAATCGGGCCGTCGTCGTACGTTAGGGCCGTGTGCAGCATGCGAACGAGCATCGCCTCGTCGCGCGGGGCCATCAGCACGATGTTCGGAAGGCACCGCAGATACGCGATGTCGAAGGCGCCGTGATGGGTCGGCCCATCGTCGCCGACGAGGCCCGCGCGATCCATCGCGAACACGACGTTCAGCCTCTGCAGGCAGACGTCGTGGACGATCTGATCGTATGCCCGCTGCAGGAACGTCGAGTAGATTGCCGCCACGGGCTTGCAGCCCTGGAGCGCCAGCCCGGCGGCAAACAGCACGGCCTGCTGCTCCGCGATGCCGACGTCGAAGTAGCGATCAGGGAGCTCGCGCTGGAGGATGTTCAGCCCGGTCCCGGAGTTCATCGCCGCGGTGATCCCGATGATGCGGTCATCGCGCCTGGCCTCCTGGACCAGAGCCTTGCCGAAGACCTCCGTGTAAGCGGGTGGCGAGGGCTTGGCCGACGGCGCGGCCGGGACCCGCTTGGCAGGGGCGCCGCCGGAGATCGACTTCGGCTTGGCCGCGTGCCACTTCTCCATGCCCTCCAGGCCCCCCTCCTCGGCGGGAGCGAAGCCCTTGCCCTTGACCGTCGCGCAGTGGATCACGACGGGCCGCTCGGCCGCGAGCGCGTCGCGCAGGGCTCTGCGCAGCGCACGCACGTCGTGGCCATCGATCACCCCGATGTAGGCGAAGTCAAGCTCCTCCCACCACAGGCCAGGCGCCCAGAACGCCTTGATCGACTCCTTGACGTGAGGGCCGAGGCGCTCGAGCGCCGCGCCGATGCCCGCGGGCAGCTTCGTCAGCCCGCCCTCGACGCCTTCGCGCGCATGCCACAGCTTCGGGTTCAGCCGCACCCGGTTGAAGTACCGGGAGAGGGCACCGACGTTGGGCGCGATCGACATGCCGTTGTCGTTGAGCAGCACTACGAGCGGAGTGCCCAGACCTCCCGCCTGGTGGACCGCTTCGAATGCCACACCGCCGGTCAGGGCACCGTCGCCGACCACCGCGACGACGTGAGCGTCGGGGCCGTGGCCGTGGCGCATCGCCTCCTTGATCCCGACCGCATAGCCGATCGCGGTGGAGGCGTGACCGGCGCCCATGATGTCGTGCTCGGACTCGTACATGGCGCAGAACGGCGCCAGCCCCCCGTACTTGCGGATTGTGTGCAGCTGGTCGCGACGGCCCGTCAGCACCTTGTGGGGATAGGCCTGGTGACCGACGTCCCACAGGATCTTGTCGCGAGGGGAATCCAGCAGCGAGTGAAGCGCCACCGCGATCTCGCACGTACCGAGATTGGCGCCGAAGTGACCACCTATCTCCCCCACCGTGTCGATGATGTGCTCTCGCAGCTCCTGGGCTACCGTCTGGAGCTCCTCGTCGCTGAGTCCGTGGAGGTCCTGGGGCTTGTCGATTCGATCCAATATTCGTGTCATCAGTAGGTCCGGGTCGCGATGAAGTCGGTTATCTGCTCCAGCTCGGCGGCTCCGCCCGGGGCCGCGTGAGCGAGCGCGGTGCGGGCCCGGTCGCGCGACTCGCCGGCGAGCCTGCGCGCTCCGTCGAGACCGAACTCGGTCACGTAGGTCCGCTTGCCAAGCCGCTCGTCGCTGCCCTGCCGCTTGCCGAGCGTCTCGGATGATCCGGTCACATCGAGGATGTCGTCGACGATCTGGAAGAGCACGCCCAGCTCGCTCGCGAAGGTGCGCAACCAGCGGATTGTGTCAGGTCCGGCCGTTCGGGCGAGCAGCACGACGCATTCGACGCTTGCCGCGATCAATCGGCCCGTCTTGAGCTCGTGAAGATGACGCAGGCCGTCCGGCCCCGGTGCCGCCGTCTCGGCCACGTCCATGTACTGGCCTCCCACCATGCCACTCACACCCGTGGCGGCTGCGAGCTCGGCGGCAGCCGCGAGCAGCGCCGCCGGGTCCGCGGCCTGTTTCGCCAACAGCAGCCTGAATGCCTCGGCGTACAGGGCGTCGCCGGCCAGGATCGCCACGTCCTCCCCGAAGGCCCGGTGACAGCTGGGCCTGCCCCGCCGCATGTCGTCGTCATCCATCGCCGGAAGGTCGTCGTGGACGAGCGAATAAGTGTGGATCAACTCGATCGCGCCCGCGAGCGGCAGGACGGAGGACGGCTCCCGGCCGAGCGCGCGAGCCGTTGCGAGCGCGAGCACGGGGCGGATCCGCTTTCCCCCCGCCAGGAGCGAGTAGCGCATCGCGTCCTGGAGCCCCGCGACCTCGGGCTCCGAGCTGAATCGCAACGCCTCCAGGTAGCGTTCGACCTCTACGCGGAGGTGGTCGGGATACTCCGCCGCCGGCTTGGGCGGCGGTGCTGACGGGCTCGCGGCGGTCAATTCAGTGGTTCCCGCCGGGGCCACTCACCCAGCGGCCAGCGGCAGCTGACCGGGGAGTTCCGGCAGCGGCTCTAGCGCCGCGCGGGTGCGCTGGTCCACCTGCGCGCTCGCCTCGGAGGCAAGCCGCGCGCACTCTTCGATCAGCGAAAGCGCCTCGTCGGGGTCCAGCTCGCTGGAGCGCAGCCTCGCGGCAACCTCCTCGAGCCGCGCCCTCAGCTCGATCAACGGATCGGTCACGACCATGAGGTTAGCGGTGCGCCGGGGGATCCGAGTCCCCCGGCTTCGCTGACCGCGACAGGCAACCGCGGATCGGCTCTACCCCAGTTCATAAGATCGATTGGTGCCGTCCACAAGCGAATGGCCCGTGAAGCTGCTCGCCGCATTCGTCGGCGAAGCAAGCGACGCCCAGTTGGAGCGCCGGTTCGGGTCGCGTGCGGCGCAATTGGCGCTTTTCGAAGGCATGGCGCGCGCGTTTGACCCCTCTGCAGCGCGGGCGTTCGAGGGCCGAATCGTCTACGAGCTGACGCGGCCGGCGACCGGGGCGCCCACCAGGTTCTGGACGATCGAGGTCTCGGACAGACGCGCGGTGGCCAGGCGCGGCGCCTCAGAGGGCGCGAAGCTGACGCTCTCCTTTCAGCTCGCCGACTTCATGCGGGTAGCCGCAGGCAGGCTCGATCCCCTCGTCCCTGTGCTTCAGGGGAGGGCCTCGGTGCGGGGCGACTTCGCGCTCGCCACGCGACTGCCGCAGATGTTCGGGTCGGGACACTAAAACCGGAGCAGAGCTCCGATCCCCCGGAGCGCGCCGAGGTCCGGATGGTGACGTACGACCATCACCGCGGCATCCTGCGCGAGGGCGGCCTCGACGACCGCCTCGCGGAGATGTTCGACAGGCTCCAGCTCGGAGCCATCGGCGGGACAGCGGCCGCCCGCTTCGGTCAGGAGCAGCCCGCAGGTCAGGCATCGCGCGCCCCTCCCGTCGAACGCGGGCTCAAGCAGGAGCGTCGCCACGCGCCGCTCATTGAGCGCCGTGACGGTGTCCTCCGGACCGCCGGCGGCTCGTCCGCCGGCGCCGATCCCGTTCCCGAGCTGATCGAGTGCGGCGCGCTCGGTGCGCTTCTCGTCCTCCTCCACGAGCTTCTCGACGGCAGCTCTGACCTGCGCCTCTGTCGCTTTGGACAGATCGACATCGACTCTGCCTGGCGCCTCTGCGGCGCGGAGGGCTTCGCCCAGCAGCTCCTCGAAGCGGGGCACAATCTCCTGTGGACCTCCGAGCGCCAGCCGATCGAAGCGCTCGCCGCGCCACCTGCCGTTGACGATCCCGGCGATGTGCTTGAGGTGATCCTCGACGTCCTTCTCGACGCTGCGCTCGTAGTTCGCCTGCGACCAGCCGCCCTGATCGTGCCGGCCGCGAACGGAGTCCTCCACCCGCGTTCGCTCCTGGAGCCTGTCCGGCGAGCCTGCGAGCACCCGCGCCGAGCGCCGGTTGATCAGCGCAACGAGCCACCGGGGCTGCTGCACCGCCGCGATCATGGGCTCGATGTAGGGCGCCTTGTCGATCACGACTCGGCCCTCGACCGGCCTGGTCAGCTGCACCGTCTTGAACAGGTCGTCTCGTACCGAGCAGAACACCGCCAGCGCCCTCGCGCCCTTGAACGGCGCCTCGGGGGAGCACAGGAACGACCTGATCCGCTGCAGGTCCTCGCGCAGCGCGATCCGCTCCTCGCGGGGAAGATCGCGATCTCCGTCGACCTCGCGGGCGGCGCTGTCGATCAGCGAACGAATCTGCGATGCCCGGGCCGGCGGCGTCGCGAACCGCTCCGGATCGAGGTCCATGTACAGGCTGACCACGCGGTGACCCCCTCGGTGCGCCACGAGCCTCCTGGCCTCCTGTACGCCGCTGCTCACCGGTTTTCGCATACCCGCGGCTGGACCGGACCAATCAGGCGGCGTCGAGGGCCGCGTTCACGAGTGCGTCCGCCCGGGCGTTCTCCGACCGCGGCACGTTCCGTACCTGCCAGCCCTCGAAACCACGCAGCGCTGCCATCACCTGATCGTAGAGCGGTTTCATCGCGGGATGCTTGACCTTATACGCCCCGGTGAGCTGCCGCACGACCAGCTCCGAGTCTCCGACTATCTCGACCTCGTCGGCGCCCAGCGCGCGGGCGCGCTCGAGCCCTCGCAGCACCGCCCGGTACTCGGCGACGTTGTTGGTGGCAGACCCGATCCGCTCGGCGAGCTCGTCGAGCACCGTGCCGCCGGCGTCGGAGACCACGACCCCGATCGCCGCCGGCCCGGGGTTGCCCCGGGCACCCCCGTCGACGTGGACGACCACCTTCAACGCTCGAAGGGTCTCACTCGCTGGCCAGAGGAGGAAGCTCCCCTGGCACCCTGGAGCGGCGGCGATCGCGACGCTCTCGGTTGCCGCCTCCGGACGATCCACGCTCACGCCTGGAGGCCCTCCTGCGATCGACGATGACCGTCACATTCGGGTCATCGGCGTAGTAGCTCGTGAGCTTGTCGAACAGGTCGTCGGCAAGCGCCTCCGGGACGACGCAGTAGATCACAGCAGGGATGCTATTCGACTAGGCATCGACCGCAAGCGAGCCGTTCTCGGTGCAGAGCGCGTTGGGCTCGCGCTCTCCGGGATCAAGCTCGTCGAGTTCGTTGCCCTGCCCGGCGGCGCGAACGCCCCCGTCCTCCTCCGCGAGGTCCACCTCGTAGCGATACCAGCAAAGCTCCCAGGCGACTACTAGCCGGACCACGCTGGGGCGATCGGAAAGAGGCGATATCGAGACCATTGGCAGACCAAGCGAGCGAGCCACGCCGGCAACGGTGCGGGGGTGCTCGGATGCGTTGAAAGCGGCGATCGCGGCGGTGATCCGCTGCTCGGGGCTGGTGGGGACCGCGCGTACGTGCCGGGGCTCGCGCAGGCGCGCCCGCGGTCGCTCGGGCGCCTGCAAGACCGAGCCCGGTTGCTCGACTGCAACGAGCTCGCCTTCCTCGGCCACCGAGGCGGCCTGGCGGCGGCGGAAACGGCCGAGCAGCGAGCGCCGCCGGTCCGAGACCGAGTCCCTGCCGGCGTAGGCGGGCACGGTTCCCTCGCGGATCCAGCCCTCCTCGAGCGCGCGGCCTGTGCATAGCTCGCACACGGAACGGTGGGTCGCGCCCTCCAGGTAGGGATGCGCGCGCTCGCCCCGCAGCAGCGTCCGACCGCACACGTCGCAGGTGACATGTGCGTCCGACGCCGGCGCACGAATGTCCTTCGTCGTCACGCAAGCCGAGGGTAGCGTATGAGCCGGTCCCCACCGGGGAGGGCTCGATGCGGCTCTACGCCTTAACCGCTTCCTTCTCCGCCTTGGCCTCCTCCACCACCTTGCCAGCCAGGTGCCCCGGGACCTCCTCGTAGCGCAGGAACTCCATCGTGAACTCACCCTGTCCACCGGTGATCGAGCGCAGGTCCGGAGCGTAGGAGAGCATCTCGGCCATCGGCACTTCGGCCTTGACATCTGTCATGCCTGCGCCGACCGGCTCCATCCCGAGCGGGCGGCCCCGCCTGGAGTTGAGGTCCCCGATGACGTCGCCCACGGAGTCCTCCGGGACGCTCACCGTGACAAGCATGATCGGCTCGAGCAAGACCGGGGCCGCCTGCTCCATCGCCTGCTTCATCGCCAGCGACCCTGCCACCTTGAAGGCCATCTCCGAGGAATCGACGGTGTGATAGGAGCCGTCGTACAGGCGGACGCGGACATCCTTCACGGGGTAGCCGGCCACGACGCCCGACTCCATCGCCTCGAGCACGCCCTTCTCCACCGCCGGGATGAACCCTGAGGGGATCACGCCGCCCTTGATCGCGTTGATGAACTCGAACCCGTCGCCGGCCTCGCGCGGCTCGATCTCGATGTGGCAGTCCCCGAACTGGCCACGCCCGCCGGTCTGCTTCTTGTGGCGCCCGTGCGCCTTGGCCGACTTGCGGATCGTCTCCTGGTAGGGGACGCGCGGCGGCTTGAGGTTCACCTCGGCGCCGAAGCGCGACTTCAGCCGCTCCACGATCACCTCGACGTGCACCTGGGAGAGGCCGGCGACGATCTGCTCGCCGGTCTGAGGGTCGCGATGGAGGTCGATCGTGGGGTCCTCCTCCTGAAGCCTGCGCAGTGCGGTGAAGACCTTGTCCTCGTCCCCCTTGCTCTTGGGCTCGACGGCGAACGCCATCACCGGCGCGGGCAGCTTGATCGCCGGCATCGTGATCGGCTCGTCGCGCGCCGCCAGCCAGTCGCCGGCTCTGGTCTCCTTGAGCTTCGCGACCGCGCCGATGTCACCGGGACCGAAGTCGGTGGCGTGCCCGGTCTGGCCGCCCTCGAACGTGAGCAGCTGGCCGATCCGCTCCTTGGTGTGGGTGCGGGTGTTGAGCACCTGCGAGTCCTGCTTGAGGACCCCCTGGTAGACGCGGAACAGGTTGATCCGCCCGGCGAAGGGGTCGGCACGGGTCTTGAAGACGTACGCGAACAGCTCCCGGTCCTCCACCGGTTCGAGCGTCACCTCGCCCACCTCGAGGCCGCCGTGCATCACCGGTGAGGGCAGGTCGTCGACGATGGCGTCGAGCAGCCGGTTCGTGGCAAGGTTGCGGGCGGCCACACCGCAGGTCACCGGAAAGATCGCGCCGTGGTTCGTGCCCTGCTTGAGCGCCGCCACGATCTCCTGATGGTCGAGCTCCTCGCCCTCCAGGTAGCGCTCCATCAGCTCGTCCGACGACTCCGAGACCTCGTCCATGAGCTTCTCGCGGTACTCCTGAGCCTGATCGGCGAACTCGTCGGGGATCGGGATCTCGGTGCAGGCGTCGCGGCCGGATCCGTCGTAGCCGTAAGCCTTCATGTCGACCAGGTCGATCACGCCGGAGACCTCGTGCTCGGACCCGATCGGGATCTCCGTGGCGACCACATGCGAGCCGAACGGCGACTTCAACGACTCCAGGGTCCTGAAGAAGTCAGCCCGCTCCCGGTCCAGCATGTTGACGAACACCAGGCGGGCAAGGTCGAGCTCGGCTGCCCGCTGCCACAGTCGCGTGGTGTGCACCTCGACGCCCATCACGGCATTGACGACGAACACGGCTGACTCGCACACCCGCAGCGCTCCGAGCGCATCGGCGATGAAGCTGGAGTCGCCCGGCGTGTCGATCAGGTTGACCTTGCGGTCCTGCCACTCGAACGAGGAGAGCGTCGCGGATATAGACATCTGGCGCGCTTTCTCGTCCGGATCGGAGTCCGAGACCGTCGTTCCGTCGATCACGGTTCCGAGCCGGTTGATCGCCCCGGCCTGGAACAGCAGGGCCTCGTGCAGCGAGGTCTTCCCACTACCGCGGTGGCCGACGAGCGCCACGTTGCGGATCCGATCCGCGGGCTTGTGCATGCCTGTCTCCTCTCCTTGATGTTCGGAGCGCGACCTTATCGAAGTAACCGCGTCCGCTCGCGCGCTCGCCTGCTCCGCATCCGGCCTCGCTCTTCGGCGGCGCGCGAGTCATCCGGCTCGGCCTCGCTCGCTCCGCTTTTAGTTACCGGTGAGCGCTCCGCCCGCTCGGCAGCGACCACGGCCGGGCATCCCGCCCGGCCTCTAGTCCAGCTCGCCCGCGAGCTTCGACCGCAGACGCAGCACGGCCTTGGTGTGAAGCTGCGAGACGCGCGACTCGGTCACGCCCAGGACCTCGCCGATCTCCCGCAGGGTCAGGTTCTCGTAGTAGTAGAGCGCGACAACCAGCTTCTCCCGCTCGGGAAGCGCAGCGATCGCGTCCGCGATCCGATCGCGCAGCTCTCCCTGGTCGACCAGGGCCTCGGGATCGGGAGCATCGCGGTCCGGGAGGGTGTCCAGGAGCGAGACCTGGTCGCCCGTCGCGTCCTGTACGTTCCAGAGTTCGTCCAGCGCGACGATCGTGGAGTTGGAGATCTGCAGCAGGCTCTCCTGGAACTCGCTGACGCTGACGTCGAGCTCGCTGGCCATCTCCTCGTCGGTGGGCGCGCGCTGCAGGCGCGCCTCGAGCTTCATGTTGACGCGCTCGATCTCCCGGGCCCGCGCCCGCACCGACCGGGGCACCCAGTCGAGGTTGCGGAGCTCGTCGATGATCGCGCCGCGAATGCGGGTGATCGCGTACGTCTCGAACTTGATCTCGCGAGCTAAGTCGAACCGCTCAATGGCTGAGATGAGGCCGCTGAGCCCGTAGGAGATCAGATCGGCTTCCTCGACGTGACCGGGCAGGCCCGAGCCCATCCGTCCCGCGACGTACTTGACGAGCGGCGAATAGGCCACCACGAGCCGCTCGCGGGCACGTTCGTCACCAGTGCTCTTGTACCGTCGCCAGAGGTCTTGAAGCTCGATCGCTTTGACGTTCGTTTCCAGGGTTCCCCCACTCTCTACCTAGGCCCGAGGGTGAGCGCGCGCGTAGGCCGACCTCAGACGTCCCGACTCTACCCGAGTGTAGACCTGCGTAGTGGAGATGGTTGCGTGCCCAAGCAACTCCTGAATCGCCCGCAGGTCTGCGCCTCCCTCCAGCAGATGGGTGGCGAACGAGTGACGGAGCGCGTGCGGATGGGCGTCGATCAGAGCCGGTGATCCCGCGGCAGCGCGCCGGGCCCACAGCCGCAGCCGTCGCCTGACGTCAGAGGTGGACAGCCGGCGACCGGACTTCGACAGGAGCAGCGCCTGGAGCGCATCGCCCGCCTCCAACAGGGGGCGGCCCGAAAGCAGGTATCGCTCCAGCGCTCGCAGCGCGTGTTCGCCGACCGGGACCAACCGGATCTTCGAGCCCTTGCCGTGCACCCGCACGCACTCCGCGTCGAAGTCGACGGACCCGACGTCGAGGGAGACGAGCTCTTCCGCTCGCAGGCCCGACGCGTACGCGATCTCGAACAGCGCGCGGTCACGCAGGTCCAGTGGCGTCGTCGCGGGGATCCTGTCCAGAAGCGCCTCCACCTCGTCAACCTTGAGCACGCGGGGAAGCCGCCGGGGCCGCTTCGGCGAGCTGAGCAGCTCGGCCGGATTCTCCGCGCGAGCACCGAGCTCGGCCTGCACCCGGAGCAGACCGCGCAGGGACGCGAGCTTCCGCGCGATCGTGGAAGGGGCGTCGCCCTTCTCCGAGAGGCCGGCCAGGTAGCGGCGGAGGTCCCGGACCCCGATCGACGCGGGCTCGAGCTCTCGGGAGCTCGCCCAGCTCGCGAACTGGGCGGAGTCGGCGCCATAGGCGCGCAGCGTCTTGGGCGCAACCGCGCGGCGGCGGAGGTCCTGCTCGAACGCCTCGAGCGCGCGTCTCCATGCGGGCGAGTACATGGCGTGGACGCTATTCGGCGTACACGCTCCCATGCCTGCCGGAAGCGCAGGCCGCTAGATCACGTTGACGAGCGTCCCGATGGGCGTGTAGGGGTAGACCGCAGCGGCCTGGGAATACGGCATCTCGACGCAGCCGAGGCTTTGCGGCCAGCCGTAGGAGGCGCGGATGAAGCCGTGCAGCGCGTCGCCGCCATTGAAGTAGCTGACGTAGGGCACGCCGGGATCGGAGTAGTGGCTGCCGTCCGGATTGGTGCCGCTCATCGTCACCGACAACGCGTGCTCGAACACGGGAAACGTGCCCTGCGCGGTCGGGCGGGAGGCGATACCGGTATTCACGGGCCCCGTCACGACCGTTCGCCCATCGTGCCACACGTCGATGCTCTCGGGGCTGCCTTCGCTCACCATCGCGAACGTGTAGCCGAAGCTCGACGAGCCCTTACCGGTGATCGCCGCGCCAATCAGCGCTTTCCAGACCGGTGCCGAGGCGACCCCGTCGGTGGTCATGCCCTCATTGCTCTCGAACGCCATCACAGCGCCCTGCGTCATCACTCCGGAGGTGCCCGGCGCCCACATGTTGCGCAGATTCGAGGGGATGCTGCCCCAGCGCCACGTGAACGAGCCCCTCGGCGGTTTGATCGCAGCCGCCTCCTCCGCCTGCGGAGTCTTGGCCGGCCCGGCGCCGTTGGCGTAGTTGAAGCGCAGCGGCAGGTAGCCAAGGTTGGCCAGCAGTTGCTGGAGGCCCGTCGTCGATCCCGGAGGCACGGTCCATGTCCCGTCCTCCGAGGAGCCGCTACGGCGACCACCGATCAGCTTCACCCCTGATGGCAGGCCGACCGTGACGTTCGCTGCGAGGCCGTAGCCGTAACCGGTGGGACCGAACACGATCGTGTGATCGTTTACCTGATGCCAGGTGCCGGGGGTGGCGGGGGACACGGGCGGCCGCGAGTTGCCCAGCGCCGCCGACACAGGCTTCGAGAAGGTCAGCGCGATCGGCGTGGTCGGGCCGATCTGAGTGCCCGGCGCAGGACTTGCGACGGCGGCCGTGGCGGCGCCGTCCGGGAACCAGCTGATCGCCGCAGCCGGCGCGGTCTCCCATGTGCGCGGAATACCCGACACCCAGACCGTCCCCGCGATCGCGCTGCGCGCGAGCGTCACCTCGCTCGCCGGCGAGGCGAGCACCTTCCGGCGCAGGGCCCCGGTGGTCGGCCCGTAGGAGAGCGCCGCAACGGGGCGGTCGAACCGGACAGGCAGGGACGCCCCGGGAGCGAGCGTGACGTAGTCATCGCTGAGGCTCGCGGTTGGCGTTACGAGCGAGAGCCGGAGCCGTTCGGTCTTTCCGGCAAGCCAGGCGATCCAGCCCGGCCTCTTGATCACCACCTCGATCGAGAGCTGCCGGCCGGCCCGGATCGAGTGTCGTGGCCAGATCTTGCCGTTACGAACGACGACCGGAAGAGGGCGGGCGCGGGGTCCGGTTACGGCCGACACGCTCTCAATCGCCCCGCCGCCGAGCGGCAGGCCGACCTTCGCGATTGCGGTCGAGTCGGCGCTGAGGCTTCCTTGTGCCGAGATCAATAGCAACGCGGCGGCCGCCAGGACGAGGACGACCACGGCCAGGATCGCCGCGGCGACGTATGGCCCGCGGCGTCGCCGGCCGGCCGGGCGCACTGCGCCAAATCCTCCAATCTGGCGAGACGACCGTTTTTCCCAGACAAGCCCCACGTTTGCTCCTACCTGGAGAGTACCTACCCGGCCTGGTGGTCAGGATAAAGAGTGACGGCGCCCTCGCTCGCGCTCGAGACGAGCCGCGCGTACTTCTCCAGCGCCGCCCCGGGGTAGGGCCGCTCCGGCGGCCGGTATTCGCCACGGCGGGCCTCGATCTGCTCGTCGGAGAGCGCCACGTCCAGCCTCCGAGCGTCGACATCGAGGGTGATCTCGTCTCCGTCGCGGACGATTCCGATCGGTCCACCCCGGACCGACTCCGGCGCGACGTGCCCGGCCATCAGGCCGTGCGTGGCGCCGGAGAAGCGGCCGTCGGTGAGCAGCGCGACCTCCTCGCCGAGACCCTCGCCCACCAGGGCCGCGGTCACCGCCAGCATCTCGCGCATGCCGGGGCCTCCCGCAGGGCCCTCGTTGCGGATCACGACGACGTCCCCGGCCACGATCGAGCGAGCCCGCACCGCCGCCATCGCATCCTCCTCGCACTCGAACACGCGCGCCGGTCCGGTGTGGCTGCGGCGCTCGTGGCCGGCTAGCTTGACAACGCTTCCCTCGGGCGCCAGGTTGCCGCGCAGGATCGCAAGCCCACCCGTGGGCTTGATCGGGTCATCGAGTGGGCGGACGACGCGCTGACCCTCCGTCTCGCGGGCCTCGTCGGCGTGCTCCCCGACCGTGCGCCCGGTGACCGTCTGAGCATCCGCGTGAAGCACGCCAGCCTCCTTCAGCCGCTTGAGCAACAGCGGAACCCCGCCCGCCTCGTACAGATCGGGCGCCACGTACTGCCCTCCGGGCTTCAGATCGCAGAGAAGTGGGGTGCGCTCGCTGATCCGGTCGAAGTCATCGATCGACAGCTCCACGCCCATCTCCTTGGCCACCGCCAGCAGATGCAGAACGCCGTTGGTCGATCCGCCGCTGCACGCGACGGACGCGATCGCGTTCTCCAGGCTCTGGCGGGTGATGATGTCGCTGGGTCGCTGCCCGCGAGCCAGCACGTCCATCACCAGGCGGCCGGCGTCGACCGCCACCTCCGCCTTGCGCGGGTGAGTGGCCGGGACCATCGAGAACCCGGCGGGCGAGATGCCGAGCACCTCGAACGCCATCGCCATCGTGTTGGCCGTGAACTGCCCGCCGCAGGCGCCCGCCCCCGGCGAGGCCACGGCCTCGAGCTCGGCGAGCTCCTCCTCGGTCATCCGGCCCGCGTCGTATGCCCCGACCGCCTCGAAAACCTCCTGGATCGTGATCTGCTCGCCGTGGAAGCGACCTGGGAGGATCGATCCGCCGTACAGCATCAGGCTCGGCACGTTCAACCGGCACAGCGCCATCACGGTGGCCGGGATGGTCTTGTCGCATCCGCTGATCGCGATCACCGCGTCGAACATGTGTGCGTCGCAGACGAGCTCGATCGAGTCGGCGATAACTTCCCGGCTTGGCAGCGAGGCCCGCATGCCGGGGGTTCCCATGGTGATCCCGTCCGAGATCGCAATTGTGTTCAGCTCCATCGGAGTCCCGCCGGCAGCGCGAATCCCCTCCTTCACCTTCGCCGCGAGCGCGCGCAGGTGGAAGTTGCACGGCATCGTCTCGATCCACGTGTTCGCGACCGCGACGATCGGCTTGGCCAGCGCGTCGTCGTCGTAGCCGATGCCTCTGAGATAGGCGCGCGCCGGCGCTCGCTCCGGTCCGTCCAGCAGCTTTCGGGAGCGGTGCTTGGGGTCGAGTCCGGCCATCGCGCGGCGGACTGTACCGGTCGCGTGGGAAGCTCAGCCCGTGGCTCGCGGCCCGGTCGCTGCGGGCCCGTCAGCCCGTGGCTCGCGGCCCGGTCGCTGGGGACCCGTCAGCGGCCTCGCGCATCCGCCTGCGCTCCCACTGGGAGAGCCGCCAGAGGTCGCGCCTGACCTGATCGGGGTCGAGCTGGCGTCCGGGGAGGTGCATGTTGGCGGTGGCGATCAGGCGCCGCTCGTCGGCCGTCAGCGCCATCCACTTGGCGAGCGCGTCATCGGAGTCCGGCAGACGGGCACTGCCGTACGGCCGGGTCTCGTCCGGGAACGCGACGCAGTACTCGCCCAGCAGCCGGTGCGTCTGAGCGAGGTACGCCACGATCGGACGGTGCGGGTAGATGAGGTACGCGTAGGGAGCGCCACCGGTACCGCCTCCTTCGTGTGGCCCGTCCGCCTGGGAGCCCCACACCCGGATGAATCCCAGATCGCGGTACATCGCCCACTCCTCGTCGTTGACGCAGGAGCGCAGCAGGGCACGCGCCCGCTGCTCGGCCCGCCGCTCCCTTCCTGGGTCGTAAAGGAAGGTCGGAACCTTCTTGCGGCGCGCGCGCATCTGACGCCACAGCTCATCCATGCGGGGCACGATCAGGTCCGACAGCAGGGCGATCGCCACGATTGCGGTCGCAGCGAGCGCCAGCAGAACCACGTTGGTACCTAGTGACCGCCCGCCGCGCGCGGGAAAAAGATCACGCGCTCGGCGTCGCGGGGAATCTCCTCGAACGAACGCACCATCAGGGACTCCCGCCGCCCCTGGGGGTCCGCGACCGGCACCGCCGCCCACAAGCCGGCGTCCAGCTGCTGCCGGAACTCCTCCACCAGCCGCTCCTCGTCCTCGGCGACCTCGATATCGCCCTCGGCGATCAGGAGCTCGCCATGACCCGGCTTCATCCGCAGGAACTGCACGGAGGGATTATGTCAAAGGCCACCCAGCGGATCGCCGAGAGCGTCAGAGCGCTCAGCGGATTGTCGAGAGCCGCGCGGCCCTGTCGCCGACCCCGAGCACGTCGACGGGCCCCGGGCCGGCCCCGATCTCCTCGAGCCCGTCGCGGACCGCGCGCGCGGCCATCTCCTTGGCCGTCCGGGACGCCTCCAGGGGGTCGTCCCCCAGTGCCAGCCGAGCCGCGAGCACGGCCGAGTGGGTGCAGCCCGATCCGTGCGCAGCGCCGTCCGGGTGGCGCTCCCCTGGGATCTCGACGAGCCGGGCGCCGTCGAAGAACAGGTCCGTGGCCTGGTCGCGATGTCCCCCCGTGACGACGACGACCGCGGGTCCGAGGGCATGCAGTGCCCGGACCAGCGCCGGCAGCTGCGCCCGTTCAGCCTCGGCCCGTTCGGTCTCCGCCCGTTCGGCCTTCGCTCCGAGCTCGGCCTCCGCCAACAGCGCGCGAGCCTCGGGCACGTTGGGCGTGATCACTGTCGCGCGCGGCAGAACGAGCTCGATCAGGGCCTTCCTCGCTGAGGGCTCGAGCAGGACCGCACCCGACTCGGCGACCATCACGGGGTCCAATACGACGGGGGTGCCGTCCGCAAGCGCATCGAGCGCGCACACGACCGCCTTGATCGTGGCCCTGTCGCCGAGCATCCCCACCTTCACCGCGTCCACGCCGATGTCCTCGACTACTGCCTGCACCTGCGCGACGATCACCTCGGGGGGGACCGGATGCACGGCGGTGACGCCGAGCGTGTTCTGGGCCGTGATCGCGGTGATCGCGGTCATGCCGTGAACCCCGCTTGCGGCGAACGCCTTCAGATCTGCTTGGATCCCGGCGCCGCCGCCCGAGTCCGAGCCGGCGATCGACAGCACACGCGGAATGCGAGAAGTGCTCACGCTTCGAGGTTAGAGCTCACGGCACCACGGCGAACCGTCCTCCGGGCTCGCGGCGGACATAGCCTGCGAGCTCCAGGGCGGCGATCGCCGCCAGGGCGCGCTCGGCGGTGAAGCCGCCCCGCCCGAGCAACCCTGGGGTGTCGCGACCTGACGCGATCGCGGAGAGCACCCGCCCCAGCTCGGGATCGAGCTCCGGCCGCGGATCCGGCGAGGCGGTCCTCGCGCCAGAGCCGAAGACGGCGTCGAGCACGTCTTGGGGGCCGCGGACGAGCCGGGCCCCGCGGGCGAGCAACTCGTTCGGACCGGCGGCCCCCGGGGAGCTGATGCGGCCCGGAACTGCGGCGACAGGCCGCTCTAGCTCGCGGGCGAACCGCGCCGTGATCAGCGCCCCCGAGCGCTCCCCCGCCTCGACGACCACCGTCATGGCCGCCAGTGCGGCGATGATCCGGTTGCGGGCCGGGAACATCCAGCGCCTCACGGAGACGCCGGGCGGAAGCTCGGACACCGCCGCGCCGCCGACCTCGAGTCGCCGGAAGAGGGTGCGTCTTGCGCACGAACGGTCGGCTCCCGCGGGAAGCACCGCGATCGTCGGACCGTCGACCGACAGAGCGCCGCGGTGAGCAGCCGAGTCGATGCCCAGGGCCATGCCGCTGACCACGGTGAGACCGGCGGACGCCAGCCCCCGCCCAAGCGAGCGGGCCACGTCGAGCCCGTAGGGCGAGGCTCTTCTGGTTCCGACGATTGCCACCGGGTCCGCCGCCGCGAGCGTGAGAAACCGCTGCACGCCACCCGCGACGTGAAGCACCGCCGGCGCGCTCTCCAGACAGGCGAGCCGCCGTGGATACTCCGGATCGCACCTGCAGATGAGGCCCACCCCCGCCTCCGCCGCGCACGAGCGGACCGCGCCCGCATCGAAGTGCGCGAGCTCGCCTTCGAGACGGCGCCGCCGCCGGCCGCCCAGGGCGGCGAGCAGCTCCTCGTCACCGAGCGCCAGCACCTGGCCGAGCCGGGGCCGTATCCGGTCGAGGTGGCCCGAAAGCGCACCCAGGAGCCATGCGCGCCGCAGGCAACCGGGGCAGGCTCGCGCTCCGGCGACACCTACGGGATGGCGGCGCGAGCCCATTCGCCCTCCGTCTCGCCGGAGCTTCGCTGACGCAGGCCGAGCGCGGTGAGGACATCCTCGACCAGTACTCGCTCCCTTCCCTCCAGGTCTGCGAGCGTCCGCGCGACTCGCAGGACTCGGTGCCGGCCTCGCGCGCTCAGGGTGCCTCCGGCGTACGCGCGGCCCAGCACCCGCTCCGCCGCCGTGTCGAGCCGCACGTACCGCTGGAGGAGGCGCGCGTCGAGCTCGCCGTTGCAGCGCGCCCGAGTGCCGGCAAGCCGTGCCAGCTGGCGCTCGCGGGCGTCGGCGACGCGCTCGCGCGCCTTGGCGGACGAGGTGACCGGCGGGGAGCGCAGATCGTGCTCGTCCGGCCTCTCCACGTTCACCAGCAGGTCCATGCGGTCCAGCAGCGGCCCGCTCAGCCGGCGGCGGTGGCGGCGCAGATCGGCCTCGCCGCATTGGCATCGATCCCCGCCGCCCGCGAATCCGCAGGGACAAGGGTTGGCTGCGGCCACGAGCATGAACCGCGTCGGAAGCACCAGAGCGTGCTGGCCGCGGACGATCGTCACGCATCCGTCCTCCAGCGGCTGGCGCAGCGCCTCGAGGCTGGGGCGCTGGAACTCCGAGAGCTCGTCCAGGAACAGCACCCCGTGATTGGCGAGCGTCGCCTCCCCGGGGCGAGGCGGCAACCCTCCCCCGACCAGGCCGGCCGCCGAGATCGTGTGATGAGGAGCCCTGAACGGCCGGCTGGTGATGAGGCCGTTGGCGTGCAGCCCGGCCACGCTGTGGATCCGGGTGACCTCCACGGCCTCCTCGCGGCTCATCGCGGGGAGGATCGATGGCAGCCGGCGCGCCAGCATCGTCTTGCCGGTGCCCGGCGCGCCCTCCAGCAACAGGTTGTGTCCGCCGGCAGCAGCGATCTTGATCGCGAGAACCGGCGCTCGATGTCCCCGGACATCGGCGAGGTCCGGGTCCGTGCCGTCGTCCTGCGCAGCGCTGCTCTCCGGTGGCAGCACCGGCGCGGGCGCCCCCATCACGACCTCTGCGCCGGCGCGCAGCGTAGAGACCGCGACGATCTCCAGGCCCCCGACCAGGGCGGCCTCGTGCGCTCGCTCGCGGGGAACGATCAGCCGGCGCAGGCCGGCCCGGTATGCCCCTTCGGCAACCGCCAGCGCGCCGGGCGAGTCGCGCAGCTCCCCGCTGAGAGAGAGCTCGCCGAACACCGCGTAGGTGCGCAGCGCATTCGCTGAGATCTGGCCGCTTGCGGCGAGCACCCCGAGCGCGAGCGCCGCGTCGAAGCCGGGGCCGACCTTCCTCAGGAATGCCGGCGCCAGGTTCGCGGTGATCCGCGTCTGCGGGAACTCGAACCCCGAGTTCTGGATCGCGGCGCGGACCCGGTCGCGGGATTCACGGACCGCCGTGTCTCCGAGGCCGACGATCGTGAACGCGGGCAGTCCCGACCGGATGTCCACCTCGACCCAGACCTCCCGCGGGTGGACGCCGTCGATCGCGAACGTGGGGAGGCGGGCGAGCATGCCCGGACGCTACGACTCGTCGCGTCAGACGTGGGTGACGGCCTGTTCCAACTCTGTTCAGAGCACCAGCCCCCGGTGCGTCGAATTGTCACAGCGCGTGACCCACGTGTTGAAAGCATGCGCGTAGCTTCGTGCCATCAGCAACGACGCCCGTCACCGCTTAGGAGCGCTTGGTGAGCGGCTTGCCGCCGAGCATCTCGTCCGGCGTGGCTTCCGGATCCTCGACCGCAACTACCGCACGCGCTGGGGCGAGCTCGACATCGTTGCGTACGACGGCCGTACGCTCGCCTTCTGCGAGGTCAAGACGCGTCGGACGGCCCCCCGCGGCGGGGCGGGCGCCCGCGGCGGGACGCCGTTCGAGGCGGTGCATGCGCTCAAGCGCGGCCGGGTGCGCAGGATGGCGGGCAGCTGGTTGCGAGATCGAGCCAACCGCCCGGTCGCTGCCGCGATCAGGTGCGACGCAATCGCGGTGACCTTCGACGCGGCCGGCCGCCTTGCGCGCATCGAGCACTTGGAGGGCGCGTTCTAGGAGGCGCGCCAGCCGCCCAGCGCGAGCTGCTGGTAGGCCATGGATTGGAAGGAGCGGCGATGCAGGGGGGTGACGCCCAGGCGCTCGATCGCTTCGCGGTGCTCCGGGGTCGCATAGCCGACATGGCTTGCGAACTCCCAACCGGGATGCGCCGCATCGGCGCGGCGCATGTAGCGGTCCCGCGTCTCCTTGGCGATCACCGACGCCGCGGCGATCGCCGCGCTCTTGCCATCGCCTGCGATCACCGCGACCTGATCGTGATCGAGCGGGGCGACGGGAAACCCGTCGCTGAGGCAGATGCATCCGCCGCAGGCCACCTGGCGCAGCGCCTGGTGGAGCGCCGCGAGGTTGGTCACGTGGAGCCCGCGCACGTCGATCCCGGGGGCGCACCTCGAGACGATCGCGACCTTGGCCGCCGTCCTCAGGATCACAGGGAACAGCTTGGCTCGCGCCTCGGGATCCTGCTGCTTGGAGTCGTTGAGGTCTGCGAGGGCGCGCACCTCCGACGGACCGATTCGCTCCAGGTCGAACAGGACCGCGGCGGCCACCAGCGGACCCGCCAGGCAACCTCTTCCGGCTTCGTCCGCGCCGGCCACGTACCGGCGGCCGAGCGCGCGGTCGAACCGGAACAGACGCCGCGCCGCGCGCTTAGAGGAACCCGATCCTGTCGGGCGGCCAGTAGGTGAAGAACGCGACCCCGATGACCCATTTGTCCGGGACCGGCCCCCAGAACCGGCTGTCGTCTGACGCTCCACGGTTGTCGCCCATCATGAAGTAGTCGCCGGGCGGAATCTTGATCGGTGTGCGGAAATTGCACGAAGGGTCAGCTCCGCACGGTTCGATGTAGGGATCCTTCTCGCGGACACCGTTTCGATAGACGTGTCCGTTGATGATCTGCACGGTGTCGCCGGGGCCCGCGACCACGCGCTTGATGAACGTCTGGGTGGACTCCTGCGCGGTCGGCTGGTCGCACGCCTGCGAGTGTCCGGCACCCTGGGCGGGGTTTCCGCACACCGGGTCGATGGAGTCGGCACCGTGCGGCGGGTGGAACACCACGACGTCCCCCACGCTCGGATGATTGATCAGGCGGTTGGTGAGCACGCGCTGGCCGATCGTGAGCGTCGGGTACATCGAGGGACTCGGGATGCGATACGGCTTGACGATGAACGCCTGGATCAGGAGCGCGAGCGCCACTGCGACCGCCACCGTCAGCACGAGCTCGATGATCGATCGCATCGCGGACTTGGAGGCCTCAGCTCCACGCACTAGAAAAAGCCAATCCTGTCGGGCGGCCAGTAGGTGAAGAACACCTTGCCGATGATCCAGGCTCTCGGCACGGGACCCCAGAAACGGCTGTCGTCAGATTCTCCACGGTTGTCGCCCATCATGTAGTAGTCGCCTCGCGGCACCGTGACGGCTTCCGGGAAGTCGCACGTCGCGATCCCATTGCAGGGCTCGATGTAAGCATCCTTCTCACGGACTCCGTCACGGTACACGTGTCCGTTCACGATCTTGATCCGGTCGCCGGGGAGGCCGACCACGCGCTTGACGAAGGTCTGAGACGACGGTTGGCGTTGCGCAACGTCACACGGCTGCGCCGCATCCTGGCCCGCCTCGTCCTGACCTTGGGCGGGATCCGCACAGCCTTCCGCGTAGTCCTTGGGGGGATGGAAGACGATGATGTCGCCGATCTGCGGCGAGGAGAAGTGGGTCCCGATCCGATCGACGAGTATCCGTTGATCGATGTGCAGCGTCGGCAGCATGGAGCCGCTCGGGATCCGGTAGGGCTTCACGATGAACGCCTGGATCAGGAGCGCTAGACCGAGCGCGGTCGCCGCCACCAGCAGGAGCTCGAGAGCAGACCCCGCAAGCGACTTCCGTCTCGACGTCACTCCCGGTCTTCGACCGCGGCTGCGGCTTCCGCGTCGTCGCCGGTGGGCTGCTCCGCAGTCCCGGTCGCCTCGCCGGCGTCGGCTCCCTCGCCGGTCTGCGCCGCGGCGTCAGGCTCGGCTGCCGACGCCTCCGCCTCCGCCTCTGCCTGCGCCTTCGCCTCGTCGGCCTCGCGCAGCAGCTGCCGATCGACGGCCTCCCCCAGCGGCACGTTGCGGCGCTCGCGGACGCGGGCGCGCTTGCCGACGCGCCCTCGCAGGTAGTAGAGCTTGGCGCGCCGGACGTCGCCTCTTGCGGCAACCTCGATCCGCTCGATCTTTGGCGAGTGCAGGGGAAATGTCCGCTCGACGCCGACACCGAACGATTGCTTGCGGACCGTGAACGTCTCTCGCACGCCGTGACCCTGGCGCTTGAGCACGATGCCTTCGAACACCTGCGTGCGGCGCCTGGTCCCCTCGACGACCTGGAAGTGGACACGGACGCGATCGCCGGCGTCGAACCTGGGCGCGCGGCGAAGCTGGGCGCTTTCCAAGCTATCGATCACTGTGCTCATCGCAAATGCTGACCGCCGGCTCAGGGAAGCGCGGCGCTGGTGTGTGAAGGGTCCGGGCGCACGACGTCAAGCCCGCCCCCGGAGCGCTCATGGTAGCGGACCGGCTTCGCGTCCACGCTCCGCGCGGGCGCGGCTCTGCGCCAGCCGCCACTCCCGGATCTGCGCGTGATGACCCGACAGCAGCACCTCCGGGACTCGCCACCCGCGGTACTCCGCGGGACGCGTGTAGTGCGGGTACTCGGGCCCGCCCTCGAGCGCGCGGCTGAAGGATTCCTCCACGGCGGAGTCCTCGTGGCCGAGTGCGCCGGGGAGCTTGCGCAGGACGGCGTCGCAGAGGACGATCGCGGCAAGTTCCCCGCCGGCGAGCACGTACGGACCGATCGAGATCTCGTCGCTGGCGAAATGCTCGATCACCCGCTCGTCGAAACCCTCGTAGCGACCCGAGAGAAGGGTCAGCGCCGGCTCACCGGCGAGCTCGTCGACGAGGGCGTCGTCGAGCTGCCGGCCTGCCGGAGTCAGCGCTATCACCCGGCGCTCGCGGCGAAGCTCGACCGGGTCCCGGCCGTAGCGAGCGCGAAGCGATGCCTCCACCACGTCGACCCTCAGCACCATGCCGGCCCCGCCGCCGAAAGGCGTGTCGTCGACCTGGCCTGCCCGCAACGGGGTGTGGTCGCGGTAGTTGACGTATCCGAGCCGGGCGCCGTGTGCCAGCGCCCCCGCCACGTGGTGCTGGCGCTCGAACCAGGCGAAGGCCTCCGGAAACAGCGTGAAGATGTCGATTTCCATCAGCGAATGCCCCCGGTCGCTACGCGGTGGGCACTACTCCTCGCCGAGGAATCTCAGGTCGACGTCGATCTCCCGGCGCTGGACGTCGACGTCCCGCACGGCATCGCTCACGAGCGGGACGAGCAGATCGGCGGCACCCTGCCCCCTCTCGACCTCGAGGACGTCGCACGAGGGAAGGTTGAGCAGCCTGCGAACGATCCCGACCTGACGGTCCCGGTCGCGCACGACGCAGCCTTCGAGCTCGTCCGCCCACCACTCGTCGGGTTCGAGCTCGGGGGCCCCCGAGCGCTCTACGAGCAGCTGCTCGCCGCGCATGGACTCGGCCGCCGCACGATCCGCGCAGCCCTCGAGCCGAACGATTGGTCGCCTGTCGTCACCCGCGCGGCGTTCGATCCGAAGCTGGCGGCCGCCCACCACGACCCCGGCTCCGACAGCGAGCAGGGGCGGGCTCGGCTCACGGACGTAGAAGCTGCCGTCGAGCCCGTGGGGGCGGCCCACTCGCCCGGCCCGCAGCCAGCGAGTGTCGGGCATCAGTCGTCGACGATGTCAACGAACACGCGGCGGCCGCGCTTGGACCCAGCGCTCTTGATCACCGCCCGCAGCGCAGAGGCCGTCCGGCCGCCGCGCCCGATCACGTTTCCGTAGTCATCCTCGGCCACCGAGAGCTCCAACACGGTCGCCTCGTCCTCCTCGACCTCGTTGACGCGGACCTCGTCGGGATGCTCTACCAGGCCGCGCGCCAGGTACTCGAGCAGCTCCTTCATCGTCGTGTGCGTCTAGCCGATTCCCTGGGTGCGCAGCAGCTTGCGTACCGTCTCGCTCGGCTGCGCACCACGCGAGAGCCAGTCGCGGATCCGCTCCTCGTCGAGCGTGATCGTCGAGGGGTTCGTCTGCGCGTTGTAGTGGCCGACGGTCTCGATCACGCGACCGTCGCGCTTGGAGCGCTGGTCGGCGACGACCACGCGCCAGATCGGATTCTTGTGGGAGCCGATGCGGCTCAGCCGAAGTCTGACTGCCATCTGGTGGACGAGGTTAGCGTCCCTGCCTCATCAACGCGCCCAGATCGGGCATCCGCCCCTGCGCGACCTGGCGCATGACCTTCCGCATCTGCTCGAACTGCTTGATCAGCTGCTTGACGGCTTGGACGTTGGTGCCGGATCCGCGCGCGATTCGCAGCCGCCGTGAGCCGTTGATCAGCTCGGGGTGGCGACGCTCCTGGGGGGTCATCGACAGGATGATCGACTGGATCCGGTCGAAGTCGCGCTCGTCGATCTTGACCCCGCGCAGCTCCTTGCCCATGCCGGGGATCATGCCGAGCAGCGACTGGAGCGGGCCGAGGCGCCGGATCTGGCGGATTTGGTCCAGGAAGTCGTCCAGCCCGAACTCCTGCTTGCGAAGCTTTCGCTCGAGTTCGGCCGCCTGCCCCTCGTCATAAGCGCTCTCGGCCTTCTCGATCAGGGTCATCACATCGCCCATCCCGAGGATCCGCTGGGCCATGCGATCGGGGTGGAAGCGCTCGAACTGGTCGAGCTTCTCCCCGGTCGAGGCGAACAGGATCGGCTTGCCGGTGATCGCCTTCACCGACAGCGCGGCGCCGCCGCGGGCATCCCCGTCGAGCTTGGTCATCACCACCCCGTCGAACTGGACGGCCTGCGCGAACTGCTCCGCGACCGTCACCGCGTCCTGACCGGTCATCGCGTCGACAACCAGCAGGAGGTCGTGCGGCTTGACCGCTTTCTTGATGTCGGCGAGCTCGGCCATCAGCTCGCTGTCGACGTGAAGCCGGCCACTGGTGTCGACGATCAGCACGTCCTTGCCCTCGGACTCGGCTCTGTCGCGAGCCCACCGGGCGATCTCGACCGGGTTCCGATCGGTCCCCTGCTCGTAGACCGCGACCCCGGCCTGGGCGCCCAGCTTGACCAGCTGATCGACCGCCGCAGGCCGGTAGACGTCGCACGCGGCGACGGCCACCGAGGAGCCGTGCTCCCTCTGGAGATAGCGCGCGAGCTTGGCGGTGGCGGTCGTCTTGCCCGACCCCTGAAGGCCCGCCATCACCACGACCGTTGGTGGCCGCGGCGAGAACGAGAGCTCGTGCGCGGCCCCGCCCATCAGGTCGGTGAGCTCGTCCGAGACGATCTTCACCACCTGCTGGCCGGGGTTCAGCTGCCCGACGATGTCCGCGCCGAGGGCACGTTCCTTAACCGCATTGGTGAAGGCCTTGACGACCTTGAAGTTGACGTCGGCCTCCAGCAGGGCGAGGCGGATCTCGCGCATCGCCGCAGACACGTCATCCTCGGTCAGGGTTCCGCGGGCGCGGACTTCGGCGAGCGTCGCCTGGAGCTTCTCGGCGAGTGAGTCGAACATGCCGACGTCAGCGATCGCTGCCCGGCTGCAACCCGGGCGGGGACGAGGCCGAACGGTTTGGGGACGAGCCGGAGTTCCGTCCACCGGTTAACGGGCTGCCGCCGGTGGCGGCGTCGGCGATCAGGATCCCGTCGCGGATCTGCGCCATCAGGTCGCCCACCCCGCTCGGTGAATGGGGCAGCAGGATGGTGTTGGTCTTTGACCCCTCTCCGAGGGCTCGGATCATGTCGGTGTACTGGGTCAGCGCGACCAGGGCCATCGCCTCCTTCGGATCGAGCCCGTGCTGGGCGATGATCCGCAGCGACTCGTGCAGCCCCTCGGCGATCGCCATGCGTTCGGCGGCCACGCCCTCCCCCTGTAGACGCATGGTCTCCTTCTCGCCCTCCGCCTTCTTGACCGCGAGCGTCTTCTGCGCGTCGCCCTGCGCGGCCGCGGCGATCTGGTTGCGCTGCGAGGCGTTGATGTTGTTCATCGCGTCCTTGACCCGCTGGTCGGGCTCGATGTTGGTCACGAGCGCCTTGACGATCTCGTAGCCGTATTCGGCCATCTGGCGGTGCAGCGTGTCCTGGATGTGCATCGCGATCGTGTCGGCATCCGCGTACGCCTCGTCGAGGTCCATGCTGGGAATGTGCGAGCGAACCACGTCGAAGGCGTAGGACTGCATCTGCACCTCGGGGTCGTCGAGCTTGTAGAAGGCGTCCTGCACCTGCTGATCGTTTGCCCCGACCTTGTACTGCACGGCCAGCTTGACCTGCACGAAGACGTTGTCCTTCGTCTTGGTCTCGATCTGAGAGTTCAGCTGCTCTACCTGGAGGCTCATTCGTCCTGCCACCCGCTCGACGAACGGAGTCTTGGTCTGCAGCCCGGGTCCAGCCACCCGCACGAACTTCCCGAAGCGCTCGACGATTGCGCGCTCCTGCTGCTCGACGGTGAAGAAGAAGATAGGCATCTGGCCCCCTGTATGGGTCGCGACGTGTCATTCTGAGAGTACCTTCAGCACGATGGCCTCGGACACGGATCCCGCAGAGCTGGTGGGGCTCGAGCCCGACGAGCGCCTCCTGAGCGGCGATCTTCACGCCCTGCCCGAGGCGGTGGGGCGACCCGAGACGCTGCCTGAAAGCCCCGCCAGGCGCCGGATCGTCGCCATCGGCGCGACGCTCACCGGAGTCACCCTGATCGGAGGAGTCGCGCTGCTGATCCTCGGGGTCGTGATCGCGACCTCGACCGGCTTCGGGGTCGGCGCGATCGCGCTCATCCTGCTGGGAGCGGTCCTTGTGAGCACCCACTGGGGCTGGGTGCACGTGGCGGAGCTGAGCGCCAATTCGCTCGAGCGGCGCCGTAACAGCGCGCTGCTCGACCGCCGGCGCCGCTGGCTGGCGGGGATCGCCCCCTACGCGCGCTGGGAGGTGAGCACGAGCACCGACTCGGACGGCTCGATCATCATCGTCACCACGCGCTTCCGGCCGGTCCGTTGTGGCGAGAGCGGATTCACGTTCGTGCGCGAGATCGTTGCTCGGGAGGTCCATTCGGGCGAAGAGCCCGCCGCCGCGGTCGCCGAGCGAGCCGAGCTGCTGCGGCGCCAGGCTGCCGCGAGCACGGAGCGCGAGCGCGAGCGATACGAGGCCGCCTACGACGCCTACCAGACAGCGCTGCTCGCCCACGCGGACGAGCAGGAGCGGCTCGCCGCCGTGCGAGCCGCCTCGGAGGCGCTGTCGGAAGGGATCAACGCGAACCTCCGCGACCCGCCGCTGACCGAGTAGCCGAGGGCCGAGCGGTCAGGCGACCAGCGCCCGGGCGTACTCCACGGGATCGAACGGTCGCAGGTCCTCGAGCTGCTCGCCGACGCCGATCAGCTTGACCGGGATCCCCAGCTCGGAGGCGATTGCGAGCGCGATGCCGCCCTTCGCGGTGCCGTCGAGCTTGGTCAGCACCAGGCCGGTGACGTCGACCGCCTCGGAGAACAGGCGCGCCTGGCGCAGCCCGTTCTGGCCAGTGGTGGCGTCCACGGTCAGAAGGGTCTCGTGGGGAGCCTCGGGGATCTGCTTGGCGATCACCCGGCGCACCTTGACGAGCTCCGCCATCAGGTCGTCCTGGGTGTGGAGCCGCCCCGCGGTATCCACGATCACGACGTCGATGCCCTCGCGTCGCGCGACCAAGATCGCGTCGTAGGCCACGGACCCGGGATCGGCGTCCGGCGGTCCCTTCACGAACCTCGCCCCCGCGCGCTCGGCCCACGTCTCGAGCTGCTCGACGCCCGCCGCGCGGAAGGTGTCGCCCGCGGCGAG
>Ga0187814_10000045_pt1 | contig 26378 bp, 14 predicted proteins | sample NC_S_4_FD_132450 | JGI IMG/M metagenome (GOLD analysis project Ga0187814, IMG submission 132450) | Wetland sediment microbial communities from Neuse River Estuary, North Carolina, USA - ASW-S_4 | ecosystem: Environmental > Aquatic > Freshwater > Wetlands > Sediment | place: USA: North Carolina... | reverse complement strand
GGTCCCGCCTACCAGGTGCTCGACCGAGCTTGGCGTGACGACGGACATGTGGTGGGCAGGCTGGCGGGCGAGCTGCCGGCCGACCACGAGCCCGCCAGCCAACCGACCGAGCTTGCTCCACGATTGATCGAGCTGTGCTTCCAGACGGCCGGCGTGTGGGAGCTGGGCACCATCGGCCGGATGGGCCTGCCGACACATGTCGATCGGGTCATTCGATTCGCGCCGAGCAAGAAGGCTGGGCGGCTGTGGGCGGTGGTGACCCCGCGTGAGGGCGCGATCGACGCCGACGTCGTGGACGATACCGGGCACGTGCGGGTGCGGCTCGAGGGCTACCGGACGACCGAGCTGCCGGGCGAGCTCGAGGCCGCGGCGCTTGCTCCGATTCGGAGCGCGATGGGCGCCAGCTGAGGGGCACATTGCAGCGCGCATTCTCACGTCTGGCGATCGTCAATCGCGGCGAACCCGCGATGCGCCTCATCCATGCCGTCCACGAGCTCAACCAGGACCGGACAGAGCCGATCAGGCTGATCGCGCTGTTCACCGAGAGCGAGCGCGACGCCATGTTCATCCGCCACGCCGACGAGGCGGTGTGCATCGGCCCCAGCCTGGTCGACGACGGGCACGGCGGGCGCCGCAGCGGCTATCTCGATCAGAGCGCGCTCGAGCGCGCTCTGAAGGGGGCGCGCGCGGAGGCCGCCTGGGTCGGGTGGGGGTTCGTTGCTGAGCAGCCCGAGTTTGCGGAGCTGTGCGAGCGGCTCGAGATCGTGTTCGTTGGCCCCGATCCCGAGGTCATGAGGCTGCTTGGCGACAAGATCGCCGCAAAGCGGCTGGCCGAGGAGGCGGGGGTTCCGGTCGCTCCGTGGAGCGGCGGCGCTGTCGCCAGCGTCGAGGAGGCGGCCCAGCACGCGCAGCGAATCGGCGTCCCATTGATGATCAAGGCCGCGGCCGGCGGCGGCGGGCGCGGGATACGCCGTGTCGATGAGCTCGACGCGCTCGCTTCTGCATTCGCCAGCGCGCGCGCGGAGGCGCTTCAAGCGTTTGGCGATGGCACCTTGCTGATGGAGAAGGTCATCACGTCCGCCCGCCACGTCGAGGTGCAGATCATCGCCGACGGCGAAGGGAACGCCTGGCCGGTGGGAGTGCGCGACTGCTCCTACCAGCGTCGCAATCAGAAGGTGATCGAGGAGTCCGCCAGCCCGGCGCTGACGGCGGAGCAGGAGCATGAGCTGGGAGCCGCCGCGCAGCGGCTCGCGCTGCGCGCCGGCTATCGAAGTGCCGGTACGGTCGAGTTCCTGTACGAGCCCGCGGAACGTCGATTCTCATTCATGGAGGTCAACACGCGCCTCCAGGTGGAGCATCCCGTGACGGAGGCGGTCACCGGCCTGGACCTGGTGAAGCTCCAGCTGCACGTGGCCGCCGGCGGGCGGTTGGAGGGGGAGCCGCCGCCAAGCGTCGGCCATGCGATCGAGGCACGCTTGAACGCCGAGGATCCGGCGCTCGGATTCGCACCCGCTCCCGGGCGACTCGCCCTCCTGCGCCTGCCCACCGGACCCGGCATCCGGGTTGATACCGGTGTCGCTGAAGGCGATGTCATACCCGCGGAGTTCGACTCGATGATCGCCAAGCTGATCGCCTGGGGGCGCGATCGAAATGAGGCGCTCGCACGCCTGCGTCGGGCGGTCGCGGACACCGTTGCGGTCGTCGATGGCGGCACGACCAACCAAGGCTTCCTGCTCGAAGTGCTCGACCGCCCGGAGGTTCACACTGGGATGGTCGACACCTCCTGGCTGGATCGGCTCTACGTGAGCGGTGAGGCGGTGCCGGTACGCCACGGCGACGTCGCGCTGGTGCAGGCGGCGATCGAGCTCGCCGACCAAGACATCGGCGCCGACCGCGCGCGCTTCTACGCCCTAGCGCGCCGCGGTCGCCCCCAGGCGGCAACTGATCTCCACCGCACCTACGACGTCCGTCACCGCGGGCAGACCTATCGCTTCAGCGTGGCCCAGGTCGGACCTGATCGGTACGGGGTCACGGTGGATGGGTCGGTTCTCGAGCTCAGCACGCATCAGCTCGGGGCACACGAGCGACGGCTTGTGCTGGGCGCGCAGGCCCACCACACGTTCACCTCGCGCCAGGGAGAGGACCTGCTCGTCGAGGTGGACGGGGTGCCGCATCGGATCTCCAGCGGGGACGCCGGCACCGTGCGCAACCTCTCACCGGCCGTCGTGGTCTCGATCCCTGTCTCGGCGGGCGACATCGTCGAGGCCGGAGACGTGGTGGCGGTGGTCGAGGCGATGAAGATGGAGTCGTCATTGACCGCGCCCTTCCGTGGCCGCGTCAAGGAGGTGTTCGTCGGCGAGAATGTCCACGTCGCGGCCCGGGTTCCGCTCATCGCGATCGAGCCGATGGATGGGCAGGAACCGAGCACGGACTCGGGGGAACGCCTGTCGTTCGCCGGGTTGGGCGATCGGGTGGCGACCGACGAACGCCCACGAGACACCCTCCGGCGGATGCAGTGGCTGATCCTCGGCTACGACATCGAGCCAACCGAGGTCGAGCGCACGATCGCGGACCTCCACGAACAGAGCGCCGCCCCGCTCGCTGTCGACTCCTCGCTGATTGAAGGTGAGCACCGCCTGCTGGGAATGTTCGCCGACATCTGCGCGGTTTCTCGTTCTCGGCGCTACGAAGAGGAAGGCGAGTCACAGCTCTTGCAGAGTCCACAGGAGCACCTCCATGCCTGGCTGCGCTCGATGGACGCCGAAGCCGAAGGCCTGCCCCCGCAATTCGTCGCACAGCTGCGGCGCGCCCTCGCGCATTACGGGATCGAGAGCCTCGACCGAACGCCTGTGCTCGAGGAAGCTTGTCATCGCCTATTCCTGGCACAGCAGCGAGCCGACACCGCACGCTCACTGATCGTGGCGATCCTCGATCGGCGCCTCGAGGAGGTCGACCAGCTCGTCGAGACCGCCAGCGACGAGTTTCGCGAGGTCCTCGACCAGCTGGTGGTTGCACTCGAGGGACGCGATCGGGTAGTGGCGGACCTGGCCAGGGAGGTGCGTTTCCGGTACTTCGACGAGCCGGTCGTCACGGCCGCCCGAGAGCAGCTTTATGCCGAGATGGGCGAGCACATCGCCACCCTCACCCGCGATCCCGAGTCTCCTGACCGGGACGAGCTGATCAGGAGGATCGTCGAGTGTCCCTGGCCGCTGGCCACGATGCTCACCAGCTCAATGGGAGGCGCTTCGCCCGCCGCGCGACGTGTCCTCGTCGAGGCGATGACCCGCCGCTATTACCGCGTTTGCTCGCTCGACGGCTTCGAGCCGGCGGAGCTGGACGGGCACGATGTAGTGCTTGGGCGCTACAGCTTCGGGGATCAGCACCGGCATCACGTCGCGGCCTATATCGAGCTGGAAGACGTGGCGAGCGCTGCAACCGCGTTCGCCCGCCATGCGGCCACTCTGCCCGAGGGGGCGCAGGCGGTCCTCGACCTTTACGCGGAGCATCGGGATCCCGCGCCCTCGCACGCAGAGCTCGCGGAACGGCTGCATACCGTGTTCAGCGGGATCGTGATCCCTCCGGCGCTGCACCGGATCGTCATCGCGGTCGCGGAGCCTCGACGCGGGCGAGGGATGTCGGCCGTCGACCTGTTCACGTTCCGCCCAGGTCCCGAAGGCCTCGCCGAGGATGCCGTAGTCCGGGGGCTGCATCCGATGATGGGCCACCGGCTACAGCTCTGGCGCATGCAGGAATTCGAACTCGAGCGGCTGCCGTCGGCCGAGGACATTTACCTCTTTCGCGGTTTCGCGCGCACGAATCCGAACGACGAGCGCCTATTTGCCCTGGCCGAGGTGCGCGACCTCACGCCGGTGCGCGACGACGCCGGCCGCGTGGCGGCGCTGCCCGAGCTCGAACAGATGCTGGTCCAGGCGCTCGAGGCGATTCGCCGCTTCCAGGCTCGCCGCCCGCTGAGCCGTCGCCTGGTGTGGAACCGCGCGTTGCTTCATGTATGGCCGGTGATGGAGCCCGATCCGGAGGAGATCCGCACCCTGGTGGCGCGCCTGGCTCCCTTGACCGCGGGCCTGGGGCTGGAGATGGTGCTGATCCAAGGGCGCTTGCGCGGGCCCGACGGCGAGGTGCGGGACCGTCTGTTGCGGTTCTTCACCCCCACGGGCCACGACGTCGCGGTCGAAGTCGACGACCCGCCGACGCGCCCGCTGCAGCCGCTCGACGAGGGCACCCAAAGGCTGATATCGGCCCGGCGGCGTGGCACCCTGCACCCCGCCGAGGTGGTCCGGCTACTCGCTCCTGTACTGACCAGCGCGGATCAGCCGGCCGGGATATTTGTCGAGCACGAGCTGAGCGAAGACGGCCGGCTGGTGGAGGTGCAGCGTCCTCCCGCGACGAACCCAACCGGTGTCGTCGTCGGCACGATCCGCAACTTCACCGAGCGCTATCCCGAAGGCATGGTGCGCGTGATCCTCCTGGGTGATCCCACCCGGGCGCTCGGATCCCTGGCTGAGCCCGAATGCCGCCGGATCATCGCTGCGATCGACCTCGCCGAGCAGCTCGGCGTCCCGTTGGAGTGGTTCGCGCTCTCCGCGGGAGCGAAGATCGCGATGGACAGCGGCACCGAGGCGATGGACTGGATCGCAGCTGTGCTGCGCCGAATCGTCCTGTTCACCCAGGGCGGCGGCGAGCTGAACCTTGTCGTCGCGGGTATCAACGTTGGCGCCCAGCCGTACTGGAACGCCGAAGCCACGATGCTCATGCACACGCGCGGCGCGCTGATCATGACGCCCGACAGCGCGATGGTGCTCACCGGCAAGCAGGCGATCGACTACTCAGGCGGCGTTTCCGCGGAGGACAACTTCGGGATCGGCGGCTATGAGCGGATCATGGGCCCCAACGGCGAGGCACAGTATTGGGCTCCAGATCTCGCCGGCGCCTGCCGCGTCCTGCTCGAGTACTACGAGCACACTTACGTTGCTCCCGGCGAGCGGTTCCCGCGCCGAGCGATCACGGCCGATCCGGCCGAGCGCGACGTCGGAGAAGCCGAGCACGTCGCTCCCGGCTCCAACCTCCTGCGAGTCGCGGATATTTTCTCGGACTCGACCAACCCGGGACGCAAGCAGCCTTTCGACATCCGCTCCGTCATGCGCGCGGTGATCGACCGCGACCATCCGCCGCTGGAGCGCTGGGCAAGGATGCACGATGCGGAGAATGCCCTGGTGTGGGACGCGCACCTGGGCGGCTGGCCCATCTCGCTGATCGGGATCGAGTCGCGTCCGCTTCCCAGGCACGGGCCGATCCCGGCCGATGGGCCTGAGCAGTGGACGAGTGGCACCCTCTTCCCCCGCTCGTCGAAGAAGATCGCGCGGGCGATCAACGCGGCGGCTGGTCGCAGGCCTGTCGTGGTGCTGGCAAACCTCGCGGGGTTCGATGCCTCGCCTGAGTCGATGCGCGAATGGCAACTGGAGTTCGGCGCCGAGATCGGACGAGCGGTGGTCAACTTCGACGGGCCAATCGTGTTCTGCGTCGTATCGCGCTACCACGGCGGTGCGTTCGTGGTGTTCTCACAGAGGCTGAATCCCGAGCTCGAGGCGGTCGCACTCGAGGGCTCGGTCGCTTCGGTAATCGGGGGAGCTCCAGCGGCGGCGGTCGTGTTCGCCCGCGAGGTCGAACGGGCCGCCGCCAGCGATGAGCGAGTTGTCGGACTCGATGAGCGCATTGCCGCCGCGGACGGATCCGAGCGCCGGCGGCTACGCGGTGAACGTGCTGAACTTTGGAACGAGGTGCTCGCGCAGAAGCGGGGTGAGTTCGCTGAGCGCTTCGACCGGGTCCACAGCGTCGAGCGCGCCGTACGAGTCGGATCGGTGAACCGGATCATCACGCCGAGCTCCCTACGCCCGTTCCTGATCGAGGCCGTCGAGCGGGGGATCGAGCGAGCACTCGATCTGGAGGGGGCGATCGCTGATCGCGCGGGGGCGAGCCCTGTCACTGAGAGCAATGGACGCGCCGGGCTGGCTCAGCCAACATCTGGCTGAGGTGCCCTCCGGCGAGGAGTGGCTCGGTGAGAACGAGCGTCGGGTGCTCGCGAGCATGCACGCCGAGCGGCGCCGCAGCGACTGGCGTCTGGGGCGCTGGACGGCGAAGGCTGCACTGAGCAGCTGGCTCGGCGTATCAGCGCGACGAATCGAGGTCCTCGCCGGTGGGGATGGCGCGCCCGAGGCGTGGCTGGACGGCGCGCCGGCGGCCCTGTCGGTCTCGCTCAGCCACCGCGGCGGCAGGGCGCTGGCGGCCGTCGCCGATTCACCGCAGATTGCCGGCTGCGACCTGGAGCTGGTCGAGCGGCGCAGCGACGCATTCGTCCGCGAGTGGCTGGCTCGCCCGGAGCAGCGGCTGATCTCCTCGTGCACCGGGGAACAGCGCGCGCTGGTTGCCAACCTGATCTGGGCGGCCAAGGAAGCGGCCGCCAAGGTTCGCCGCGAAGGGCTTCGGCTGGACATCCGCCGGGCGGTGGTGAGCGTCGACATCGACGGACAGTCGGAGGAGTGGCGTCCCCTCCAGGTCAACTGGGGTGACGGCGGCGGCACGACGACAGGATGGTGGCGCGCAGAGCCTCGATGGGTGATGGTCGTGGCGGGAGATCCGGCGCCGGCGGTACCGCGGGCGATCTGACGAGCGTAACGTTTGCGGGCGAGCATGCAACAGGACATCCGAAATCAGCCACAGCTGGACAGCATGGTCGTGAGCGACGCGATGCGTCAAGGAGTGATCAGCTGCCCGCGGGAAGCCGCGTTGCCGACGATCGCCGCGATCATGGTCACCCACGGCATCCACGCGGTGGTCGTGGCGTCGCTCAAAGGCGGCACGCCGCTGGTCGTCACCGATCTCGAGCTTGTCCGGGCCGCCGTGGATCGAGGCCCGGACGCACAGGCGTCGGACCTGGCGCGCGAGCCGATCGCAAAGGTGCCAGCCGACTCGATGCTCTCCGCGGCTGTGGAGTTGATGGCGGTCCAATACGTGACGCATGTGCTCGTGACCGATCCCGGCTCTGGCGACCCTGCTGGGATCGTCTCGAGTCTCGACATTGCGGCGGTCGTCGGCGGGGTCCAACCGCGCCTGGCGCGCCTGCCCAGACCGGCGCCGGCGCGCCCCTCGCCAAGCGCCACCAGGCTCAGCGACGCGACCGTCCGCGACGTCATGCACCCCGGCGTCGTAACGTGCACGCCGCACACCCCGCTCCCCGCGGTCGCGCGAATGATGGCCGATCATCGCGTCCACTGCGTCGCGGTCGCCGGCATCGACAGCAGTGGCGAAGGCGGCCAGCACCTGACCTGGGGGCTGATCGCCGACATCGACCTCGTGCTTGCGGCGCACGGGCACGCGCTCGATAGCCCAGCGGCGGCGATCGCGGCGACGGCGCCACTTGCCGTCCAGGAAGGCGAATCACTCGAGCGAACCGCCATGCTGATGGCCGAGCACGACGCATCCCACGTCGTCGTCGTCGGTTCCGGAGGCCTGCCCTCCGGAATGGTCTCCACGCTGGACGTCGCGGCGATCACAGCGTCAAGGGCACGGTCATGAGCCGACTGTGCGCTTGCATGCACTGAGCGACCGGACTTCGATCCGGCGCTAGTCGTCGAGCTGGAGACCAGCGCTCGCTCAGTGGCGCGATCCGACCTTGACCGTAGCGGAGCCGTCGCCATGCGCCGCAACTTTCCCCCCTGAGCCGAGGCGCCGCTCGAGCTCGAGGATCAGCTGGGTCGTCTTGATCACGGTGTCCGGATTGAGGCTGATCGAGTCGATCCCGATCTCGACCAGGTACTCCGCCATGTCCGGGTAGTCGGAGGGCGCCTGCCCGCAAAGACCCGAATGGATCTTGTTGCGCGCGCAGCCCTCGACGGCCATCCGGAGCATCAGCTTGACCCCTTCGTCGCGCTCGTCGTAATCAAACGCCACGAGCTCCGAGTCGCGATCGACACCCAGCGTCAGCTGGGTGAGGTCGTTGGATCCGATCGAGAAGCCGTCGACGGCGTGGGCAAACTGGTCGAGCAACAGGACGTTGTTGGGGATCTCGCACATCGCGTAGATCTCCAGTCCGTTCTCGCCTCGCCGCAGGCCGAGCTCGGCCATCTCCGCGATGACCCTCTCCGCCTCCTCCACGCGGCGCACGAACGGGAGCATCAGGATCACGTTGGTGAATCCCATCTCCTCGCGCACCCGCTTCATCGCGCGGCACTCCAGCGCGAACCCCTCCACGTACGCCGGATGTGCGTAGCGTGAGGCGCCGCGGAAACCGATCATCGGGTTCTCCTCGTGCGGCTCGAAGTCGGCGCCGCCCAGCAGGCTCGCGTACTCGTTGGTCTTGAAGTCCGACATCCGCACCACGACCGGCCTCGGCCAGAACGCGGCGGCGATCGTGCCGATTCCCTCCGAGAGCCGCTCCACGAAGAACGTCTCGCCGTCCGGGTACAGGCGGATCAGATGGTCTAGCTCATCCCGCGCCTTTGGGTCGGTGACCCGCTCTGGGTGCACCAGCGCAAGCGGGTGGGCCTTGATCGACTCGCTGATGATGAACTCCATCCGCGCCAGCCCCACGCCGTCGCTCGGCAGGAACGAGGTCTTGAACGCGAGGTCCGGGTTGCCGAGGTTGATCATGATCTTCGTCCTCGGGCGGGCTATCTCGCCCACGTCGGTGCGCTCGACGCGGAAGGGCACCTCGCCCTTGTAGACCCGGCCCGTATCGCCCTCGGCGCACGACACCGTGACCATCTGGCCCGTTTGCACCGAGGTCGTGCCGTCTCCGGTGCCGACCACTGCGGGTACGCCCAGCTCCCGCGAGACGATCGCGGCGTGGCACGTCCGGCCGCCCCGGTTCGTGACGATTGCCGCCGCGGTCTTCATCACGGGCTCCCAATCGGGCGTCGTGGTGTCGGCGACCAGAACTTCGCCGGGCTTGAACTCGTGGAGGCGCGCGACGTCGGTGATGAGGCGCGCGGGGCCTGCGGCGATCTTCTCGCCTACCGAGCGGCCCTGGGCCAGTACTTCCGCGCTGCCGTCGGTGAGGACGTAGCTCTCCAGCATCGTCGGTTGGCGCTGCGAGGCGACGGTCTCGGGCCGCGCCTGCACGACGTAGATCTTGCCGTCGACGCCGTCCTTGGCCCACTCCATGTCCATCGGGCGGCCGTAGTGGCGCTCGATCTTGATTGCATAGTCGGCCAGCTCGAGGACATCCTCGTCGCTGATGCAGTAGCGCTCGCGGTCTGCTTTGGGCGTGGGAATGTTGCGGACGGTCTGCTTGATCTCGCCCTCGACGAAGACCATCTTGACGGCCTTGTCGCCGAGCAGGCGACGCAGCACCGCGCGGTGACCCGTCTCGAAGGTCGGCTTGTGGACGTAGAACTCGTCCGGGTCGACGGCCCCCTGGACGACGTTCTCGCCGAGCCCGTACGAGCCCTCGATGAACACCACGTCACGGAACCCGGACTCGGTGTCGAGTGAGAAGAACACGCCCGAGCCTGCCAGGTCGGAGCGGACCATCTTCATCACGCCAATCGATAGCGCGACGGCAAAGTGATCGAATCCTTGGTCGACGCGGTAGTGGATCGCTCGGTCGAGCCACAGGCTGGCGAAGCACCGGCGACACGCGTCCAGCAGGCTCTCCTCGCCCTTGACGTTCAAGTACGTCTCGTGCTGGCCGGCAAAGCTGGCCGTCGGCAGATCCTCGGCCGTTGCCGAGCTCCGCACCGCGAGGCTGACCTCCTCGCCGTACTGCTCCTGTAGGCGTCGGTACCCGTCGATGATCTCCGCGACAAGATCGTCCGGCAGCCCCGCCCCGTAGACGATCTCCCGCGCCCGTTTGCCGCGGCGCGCCAGATCCTCGACGTCGTCCTCATCCAAGCCGCTCAGCGCATCGCGCAGGTTGTCGATTGCACCTCGTGCCTCGAGCATGTAGCGATAGGCGTCCGCGGTAATCGCAAAGCCGTTCGGGACGAGCACTCCCTCGCCCGAGAGCTCCCGGTACATCTCGCCCAGGGAGGCGTTCTTACCTCCGACGGAGGGGACGTCGCGGATCCCGATCTCCTCGAAGAAGCGGATGTACTTGGGCGGGGTCATGAGTGTTCCTCCTATCGACAGCCGGGCCGAGACGCTCGGCCACACTCTGAACCGTAGGCATGCGCTCCCCAGCGACCATCTGGCGCTTCTACGGATTTCGGTCAGTAGTAGGTGCCGATGTGCGCGGGCGTCTAACCCGGACGCGTAGGTCTCCGCAACGAAACCGTGGCAGACGGCCGATGGACGGTTGCCCACGCGCGCGTAACGTAGCCTCGCTACGGAAGAACTAGCGTAGCCTCGCTACGGAAGAAGTAGCCTCGCTACGGAGAACGGTGCGGATGTGAGCACAACCACCACGCTTGCGGAAACTGCGTTGAGGCGCTCACCGTGAGCAACGACATGCGCTGTACCTGCTCGAGGCGCTTGAGCTCGATCGAGACGATGTGCTGCCTCTCGACCCCGAGATCGCCGGGCGGAGTGCGACTGCGGAGTACGTCCTCCAGGACACGGAGGAGGTGGAGCGGTTTCCTGGACGCACTGGGCCGCTGAACACCATGACCGATGAGCCGACATACACGCCGGAGGACTTCATGCTCGTCTACGACGGCTTCGATCCGAGCCAGGAGGGGCTGCGGGAGACATTGACCTCGACGGGCAACGGCTACTTCTGCATTCGTGGCGCCGCGGAGTGGGAGGAACCCGACGAGGTGCATTACCCCGGCGCCTACGCCCATGGGGTCTACAACCGCCAGTCGACGATTCTCGGCGGGCATCCGGTCCCCAACGAGGACCTGGTCAACCTCCCTAACTGCTCCTCGCTTCAGCTCCGCGTCGAGGGCGAGGAGCCGATCCGGCTCGCCAACGTTGATCGGCAGTCCTACCGCCACGTCTACGACGTCCGCTACGCGCTTCTTACCCGCGAGCTGCGCTTCCGGGATCGAGCCGGTCGCGAGACGACCCTGCGAAGCCGGCGGTTCGTGAGCATGGGCAGGATGCACATGTCGGCGGTCGCCTGGGAGCTGGTGGCCGAGAACTGGTCCGGCCGAGTCGAGGTGGTCTCGGCGCTCGATGGGCGGGTCGTTAACCGGGGCGTGGCCCGCTATCAGCAGCTCGAGGGCCGCCACCACGATCCCCAGGGACCCCGCATCTATGCCGACGATGTGATCGCGCTGAAGACGCGCACGCGACAGTCGAGGATCGAGATCGCCGAAGCCGCGCGAACGCGCGTCTACCGCGGCGAGGAGGAGCTCGCCGTCACACGCGAGACTCACCAGATGGAGGACTACGTCCACCAGATCCTGGCGTTCGACCTGCCCCGGGGCGCGCCTATGCGCGTCGAGAAGATGGTCGCGTTGTACACCTCGCGGGATCGTGCGATCAGCGAGCCGCTGGCGAATGCGGGCAAGAGCGCCGCGCGCTACCCGACGTTCGCCGAGGCGTTCGAGGGCCATGCTCAGGCGTGGGACGAGCTGTGGGAGGTCTGCGACGTCCGACTGCCTCGCGAGCCGCGGGTGCAGCTCCTGCTTCGCGTGCACATCTCGCACCTGCTGCAGACGTGCTCGCGCCTCACATCCCACCACGACGCCGGCGTGCCGGCCCGCGGCCTCAACGGCGAGGCGTATCGCGGGCACGTGTTCTGGGATGAGCTCTACGTCTACCCGTTCCTGAACTACCGGCTGCCCGAGATCACCCGGGGACTGCTGATGTATCGCTACCGGCGCATCGGCGAGGCTCGCGCTGCCGCCGAGGACGCAGGCTTTAGAGGCGCGATGTATCCGTGGCAGAGCGGGAGCGATGGCGAGGAGGAGACGCAGGTGATCCACCTCAACCCGCTGTCGGGGCGATGGGAGCCGGACCTCAGCCACAACCAGCGCCACGTGGGCGCGGCGATCTTCTACAACGTCTGGCACTACTACCAGATCACCCACGACCTCGACTTCCTGCGCGACCACGGCGCGGAGATGATGCTCGAGATCGCGCGCTTCTGGTCCTCGATCGCGCACTACAACGCGGACCGCGACCGCTGGGAGATCCACGGAGTCATGGGCCCCGACGAGTTCCACGAGAGGTACCCGGACACAAACGAGGGCGGGCTGCGCAACAACGCGTACACCAACGTGATGGTGGCCTGGATCTGCGAGACCGCGCAGAGCGTCCTTGAACTCCTCCCGGCGAGCCGGCGCGGCGTGCTGCGCGCTCGGATGGGCCTGACCGACGAGGAGATCCGCACCTGGCAGGAGATGAGCCGCAAGATGTTCGTCCCCTTCCACGGTGAGGGCATCATCAGCCAGTTCGAGGGCTACGAGGACCTGCAGGAACTCGACTGGGAGGCCTACCGCGCCCGGTACGGCAACATCCAGCGCCTGGACCGGATCCTGCGCACCGAGGGCCAGGATCCGGACCGCTACAAGCTGGCCAAGCAAGCGGACACGGTGATGCTGTTCTTCCTGTTCTCCCAGGCCGAGCTTCGCCGGCTGTTCGATCGTCTCGGCTATGAGTACACCGACGACACCGCCCGCAGGACGATCGACTACTACGATCGGCGCACCTCGCACGGGTCCACGCTGAGCTTCGTCACGCACGCCGGCGTTCTGGCCGCGATCGACCCAGAGAGCTCGTGGCGGCGATTCCTTGTCGCGCTGGAGAGCGACATCGGCGATATCCAGGGCGGGACCACGAACGAGGGCATCCACCTGGGGGTGATGGGCGGCACCCTCGACCTCGTCCAGCGCGCCTACCTCGGGACCGAAATCCGCGGCGGCGTGATCTATTTCGATCCCAAGCTCACCGATCGGCTCGACGGGCTGCGGCTTCCGATGCAGGTCCGCCACACACCGATCATCGTCTCACTCAACGGAGCCGAGCTCACCGTTGCCGCCCTCGCCAACGGCTACAGCGGCCCGATCAGGGTGGGCGTCGGCAACGTCGTCCGCGAGATCCGCGGCGGCGAGAGCGCCACGTTCACGATCGGGGGCGCGGCGGCGTCGCGCGAGGCGCGCGCGGCAAGCCCGAGGGCGGCGTTCGCGGGCGCGATCTTCGATGTCGACGGTGTGCTCGTCGATTCGCCACACGAGACGGCGTGGCGCGAGACGCTGCGCGAGCTGATGGAGACCCGCTGGAGCAGCATCCGCGCCAAGACGACGTGGGCGCCCGAGCGGTTCACATCCCAGGTCTACCGGGAGGTCGTGGCGGGTAAGCCGCGCATGAGCGGCGCCCGCGCGGCGCTCGAGTACTTCGGGCTGCCCGACGTCGACAAGCTGGTCGACGAGTACGCCGAGCGAAAGCAGCGCATGGTCATCGCGCTGATCGAGGCGGGCCAGTTCACCGCCTTTCCGGACGCGCTGCGACTGCTACTCGCCGTGCGTGCCGCCGGGATCCCCGTGGCGGCCGCCTCCTCCTCGAAGAACACCGGCCCGATGATGAGCAGGGTCAAGCTCGACGCGTTCGCCGAGGAGCATGGCCTCGATTACGATTTCGTCCGACCGGGTCAGACGCTGCTCGACGTCCTCGACGTCGACATCTCCGGTCGGAGCTTCAGGCAGGGCAAGCCACATCCGGAGATCTTCCTCACCGCGGCCCGGGAGCTCGGCGTTCCCGCCCAGGCGACCTTCGTCGTCGAGGACGCCGTCTCCGGAGTCAAGGCCGCCAAGGCGGGCGAGATGGCAGCGCTGGGCATTGCCCGAGTCGGCGACGGCCGCCTCTTGAGCGAAGCCGGCGCCGACCTCGTCGTGACGACCCTCGACGACGTGGACCGCGACGCGCTCCTCCACGGACGCTTGGTGCCCGTGCGGGCGGGCCTAACGGGCAGCCCGACCCCGCGCTCCTAGCCGGTGATCTGGAACCGGGCGCGCCACTCCTCGGCGTCGAACTGCGCCGGCTCGGTCTCCTCGATGAATCGCTCGAGCGCCGTGACGAAGCGCGACGGCGCCTCGAGCTGCGGCAGGTGGCCGACCCCGTCGAAGATCTCGAGGCGGCTGCCCGGAATGGCTTCGTGGGCGCGCTCGCCGTGACCGACTGGGATGATCGGATCGCGCGCCCCCCACATGATCAGCACCGGCATCCCCTCGGCCAGGTACAGCCGGTCGCGGGCGTCGACGGACTGGCCACGGGTGCTGATCACCGACCGCAGCGTCGAGAGGAAGGCGGTGCGGCGATCGCGATCGGCGAGCGATACGTAGCCGCGAGCGACCACGGCGACATCCGTATTAGGCCGCAAGCCGACGGCCGCCAAGCCGCGTCCGAGGGCGGCTCCAGCCCTGCTCGCCGTCCTCGCGGTCGCCGCGATCAACAGATCCGCGCCGGGCAGCGCGGCGGCGCGCAGCAGGAGGCTCACCTCGGGCCCGAGGCCGCCGCTCGAGACGAGCACGAGGCGTTCGGCGAGCTCGGGGAACTGGTAGGCGAGCTGCATCGCGATGCCGCCGCCGAGCGAGTGACCGACGAGCGTCGCGCGCTCGTGGCCGAGCGCGATCAGGAGATCGCGCAGGCCGGCGGCGAACGCCCCGATCGAGTAGTCGCCTGAACCGGGCCCAGAGCTGCCGTGCCCGGGGAGGTCGGGTGCGACGATCGTATGGTGGCGCGCCAGCGGGTCGGCCACCGCCTCCCAGTTCTGAAAGGTGCCACCGATCCCGTGGATCAGGAGTAGCACCGGGCCGGAGCCCGCCTCGGCGTAGGTCACCGGGCGGCCGTGCAGCGTCACCGTCTTGGGTTCCATCGTTTTCACCCGTTCACGCGCGGGCATCTGCCCCGACTGCGTCACGTGGCACGGCGATCGCGGCCTGTGCGGCGGCCACCCGGGCGATCGGGAGGCGGAACGGCGAGCAGCTCACGTAGTTGAAGCCGGCCTCGTGAAAGAAGCGGATCGACTCGGGATCTCCACCGTGCTCGCCGCAGACACCGAGCTCGAGATCGGGCTTGGCACCGCGGCCCCGCTGCACGGCGATGCGAACGAGCTCTCCGACGCCTACCTCGTCGAGCGTCGCGAACGGCGACCCATCCACGATCTTCTCCTCGATGTAGCGGGGGATGATCCCCTTCTCGATGTCATCGCGGGAGAAGCCGATTCCGGCTTGAGTTAAGTCATTCGTGCCGAAGGAGAAGAAGTCGGCGTGGTGCGCGATGCGACCGGCGATCAAGCACGCCCGCGGCAGCTCGATCATCGTCCCGATGAGGAAGTCCGCGCCGTGGACCAAGCCCTCCTTTTGGGCAACTGCCAGCACGCGGTCCCGGACGAGCTCAAGCTCGCGCTCGAACGCCACCAGCGGGATCATGATCTCGAGCGCAGGGCCCTTGCCACTCCGCTCCCGGACCGCACACGCGGCGCGAGCGATGGCGCGGACCTGCATCTCGTAGATCTCCGGATGCATTACGCCCAGCCGCACGCCGCGCGTTCCGAGCATCGGGTTGGTTTCCTGAAGCGAGCTCACGCGCTCGAATTCGCTCTCCAGCCCCTCCAGCCGGCTGCTGCGGTCGATGCGCGCGCGCACGATCTCCTCGTGCAGCTCGAAGCGGTCGGGCAGGAACTCGTGCAACGGCGGATCGAGCAGGCGAATCGTGACAGGCCAGTCCTTCATCGCCTCGAACAAGCCCTCGAAGTCGCTCTGCTGAAGCAGGAGCAGGTCATCCAGCGCGGCTCGCCTACCAGCTTCGTCGCCCGCCATGATCATCGCCCTCATCTTGGGCTGGCGGTCGGCGGCCATGAACATGTGCTCGGTGCGGCACAGGCCGATTCCCTCGGCACCGAACCGGTGGGCGCGCCTGGCGTCCTCGGGTGTGTCGGCGTTAGCGCGCACACCGATGTCGCGGAGCTCGTCGGACCAACGCAGGATGGTCTCGAAGCGGGCGTCGACGTGGGCCTCGACGAGCGGGACGTCGTCCGTCGTGATCGCGCCGGTCGTCCCGTCGATCGCGAGGAAGTCCCCTCTGCGGAGCACGCGCTGGCCGACCCGCACCTCGCCCAGATGCACGTCGATGTCGAGATCGCCCGCACCGGTAACCGCGGGACGGCCCATCCCTCGGGCGACCAGGGCCGCGTGCGAGGCCTTGCCGCCCTCCGAGGTCAGGATGCCGACGGCGGCGTGGAACCCGGCAACGTCGTCAGCCTCCGTGAATGGCCGCACCAGGATCACGGCGGCCTCGTTCGACGCCTGCTCGATGGCATCCGCTGCGGTGAAGACGATCGTCCCCTTGGCGGCTCCCGGCGAGGCGGCGACCCCGCGTGCGATCACCGTGTAGCGAGCATCCGTGTCGAAGGAGGGGTGCAGGAGGGCATCCAGCGAGCCGGCGTCGATCGTCGCGATCGCCTCGGCCTTCGTCAGGAGCCGTTCCTCGAAAGCGTCCACCGCGAAGCGAACCGCGGCCTGCGCCGGTCGCTTGGCGTTCCGGGTCTGAAGCATGTACAGGCGCCCCTCCTCCACGGTGAACTCCGTGTCCTGCATGTCCTTGTAATGCGCCTCGAGCTTGCGCAGGATCTCCTCCAGCTGAGTGGCGACCGACGGCAGCCAGTCGCGCAGCTCGCCCAGATCGCGGGGTGTGCGGACGCCTGAGACCACGTCTTCGCCCTGGGCGTTGGGTAGGAAGTCGCCCGACGGCTGGGGTCCGCCCGTGACCTCGTCGCGACTGAAGGCCACCCCGGAGCAGGATGACTGTCCCTTGTTGCCGTACACCATCTGCTGCACGTTGACGGCCGTCCCCCAGTCGTCGGGGAGGCGGTTGATCCGTCGGTACTGCACCGCCCTGTCGCCCATCCACGAGTCGAACACTGCTCGAATCGCCTGCGCGAGCTGCTCGCGAGGGTCGGTCGGAAACTCGAAGAACGACTTGAAGCTCTTGACGAGATCCTGCAGCGCCGTAGCGCCGAGCTCGGTGTCGAGGGTCACGTCGTGCTCGCGCTTGACGCGCGCGATCTCGTCCTCGAACCGTTCGCCGGCAATCCCGCACACGACGTTGCCGAACATCTGCACCAGACGCCGGTAGCAGTCCCACGCAAAGCGCTCATCACCGGTCCGCGCCGCGAGCCCGGCGGCCGACTCGTCGTTCAGCCCCAGGTTCAGCACGGTGTCCATCATCCCGGGCATCGACTCGCGCGCGCCGGAGCGCACCGAGACGAGCAGCGGATCCTCGGCGTCGCCAAGACGCTTGCCGGTTCGTTCCTCGAGGGCTGCGAGCGCCGCATCGACCTGCTCCTGCAGACCCTCCGGCGGAGTCCGCCTCGCCCTCATGTAGGCCACGCATGCCTCGGTCGTGATCGTGAACCCCGCCGGTACGAGCTCAGGCCCCAAGAGCCGCGTCATCTCGGCGACTCCTGCACCCTTGCCCCCCAGCAGATCGCGCATCTCCCGCGAGCCCTCCGAGAAGTCGTAGACCCACGTGCTCGTCCGAGTAGCGGACGGCGGCGAACTGGTTGCTACATCGGTGCTCATCATGTCTCCTCGTTCACTGGGATCCCGCGCAGGATGACACCGACGGCGCGAACTGCTCGCATCCGGGCGCGCTGCGCTACGGGGTCCGTAGTTGTCCGCCGAGAGGCCGTGCACGCCAGCACCGGAAGCCGCTTCGGATCAGTGCTTTTCCACATCGCGAGCGAGGATCTCCACGCTCGCAAACTCCCGCCTGGCACGGGAGGATCGGCCGATGGCCGGACGACTCGACCTCGACCTGTACAACGTTCTGCTCGGATTCGGCTGGACCCGGGAGCGCGTGGAGCTAGTGCGCGCAACGGTGGATCCCGGCTTCCTCCTGCGCGCGCGGCGAGCGCTGTTTCCGCTTCCGGTCATCGATCGCCCTCCAGCTCCGCCCGCCCACGTGCTGCCCCCCTTCCGCCACCGCCCGATCGAGTCGCTGACCGGAAAGCGGATCGCCTTGATCTCCGGCGGCGGCGCCGGCGCGTGTGTGTCGCTGATCGGCGTCCGGCGGGCGTTCGAGGAGGCGGGCATCGAGCCGGAGCTGATCTCGGCCTGCTCGGGTGGGGCGATCTGGGGCTCGCAATGGGCGGCCGGCTTGAGCGCCCAGGAGATGGCCGAGTTCTCGCTCTCCTGGAGGCTCGAGGACTACCTCGACATCCAGTGGACAAAGTTCCCGCGGTACGCGCTCGGCGCGTTGCGCGGATTCACGGGCATGGCCAAGGGAGAGGCGATCGAGCGCACGTTCAACGAACGCTTTGGTGCGCTCACCGCCGGCGAGTTCGAGATCCCGATGAGCTCGATCGTGTATGACATGGATCGGGGAATCGTCGACTACTTCGGGAGCGAGACGAAGCCGAACCTGACGATCGGACAGCTCGTCCACATCGCGATCGCGCTGCCGATCTTCATCGAATCCGTGAACGTCGACGGGCACCTGTACGTGGACGGCGGGATCATCGACCTGCTGCCGGCCGAGCCGATCGTTCGCGCCGGGTCGTTTGACCGTGTGTTCGCGGTCAATTTCATGCTCCCGCCGCAACTGCAGCCAGACGACATCAGCGGCTGGCAGGACCATCGGATGGGCGTGCTGATCGCGAGCAGGCAGGCTGAGCAGGGCTTCCAGCTGGAGTTCGCGCACCGCACCAAGCGGCTGCTCGGCGACAAGATGACCGTGATCGACGCCGCCGACCATCGGCTGCTGCGCGGCCCGGCGTTCTATGACCTGTTCATGGACCGCAGTCGCTGGCCGGACCTGATTCGTGAGGGCTACGAGCGGGCGACGCGCGCCCTCGACGCGTTCCGGCCCAGCCGGAGGCCCCAGGCTGGCGCACGAGCGGACGGCGCGGGATCACCAGCAACGCTGAACACGAGAGAGCCATGAACGCATCGACGTGTACCCGCCTTTCCGGCTGGGCGCGTGACCGGAGCCCTGATCCTCGCGCTGCTGGTGATGCAGATCCCGCTGCGCCGCGCCGTGCGCTTCAAACCAGGCGAGGCACTGCGATACGCGTGAGCTCGAGTTCGCCCACAACCTGCCCGCCATCCACGTCCCGCTGATCGTGCTCGCCGGTTACCTGCACGAGCGAAACCTCTCTCGCGTTCCGTAGAAACTACCCCCCGATCGCGGTCAAGCCCCGATGCCCGCGAGCGCGTCGGACGCGAACCTTCGCGTCATGACCGAGAGGCTCCACAGTGTCCAGGCTCGCGACGCGGCACCCGCCGAGTTGCTGGTCGCGAAGGCGCCCGTGCCGCGTCCCGCGGGGCGATCGACTGCCGAGACCGTGATCTCGGCGCGTGGATTGCGTGTCTCGTACGGCGATTTTGAGGCGGTGCACGGAATCGATCTGGAGGTGTTCCGGGGCGAGGTGTTCGCGTTCCTCGGCCCCAATGGAGCGGGAAAGACGACCACCGTAGAGCTCTTCGAGGGCTACTTGGAGCGGACGGCCGGCGAGGACTCGGTGCTGGGTGTCGACCCCCAACACGCGGACGCGGACTGGCGCGAGCGCGTGGGCGTGGTGCTCCAGGAGTCAGCCGTTGAGCCCGATCTCACCGTTCGCGAGTGTCTGAAGCTGTACGCGGGCTACTACGGTTCTGCGCGGAACGTTGACGAGCTGATCGAGCTGGTCGGCTTAGAAGAGAAGTCAGACGTGCTCGGCGGACAGCTGTCGGGCGGTCAGCGGCGTCGTCTCGATGTCGCGCTCGCCCTGGTCGGCGATCCCGAGCTGATGTTCCTCGATGAGCCCACGACCGGCTTTGACCCTTCTGCTCGCCGCGCGGCTTGGGAAATGATTGGTGGACTGCAGGCACTCGGTACGACGATCTTCCTCACGACGCATTACATGGAGGAGGCGGAATACCTCGCCGATCGGATCTGCGTCTTGGCGGCGGGCCGAATCGTTGGACAGGGGACCCCCCAGACGCTCGGCGGGCGCGACCGCGCTCGGAGCGAGATCTCGTTCGCGTTGCCTCCCGGTGTCGGGCAGGCCGACCTGCCGCGACCGCTCCTCAGCGCTCTGAGCGATGATCACCACGGGCGCGTCGAGTTGCGCACGGAGACCCCGATGGAGATGCTGGGCACGCTCGCCGCCTGGGCGAACGAGCACGGCTACGCGCTGGATGACATCGAGGTGCACCGTCCGACCCTTGAGGAGGTCTATCTCGAGCTCACGGAGGGATCGGAATGAGCGTGTATGCCGCGCAGCATCCTCGTTCTTCGCGCCGCTCCGCCCGCGCGCTTGTCGCTCATCAGGTCCGCTACGACACGTTGTCGTTCATGCGCAATCGCCAGAGCCGCTTCTTCACGCTGGCGCTGCCTGTGCTGTTCCTGCTGCTTCTGTGCGCGATCTTCGGCAACGGCACCGTGCGCGTCGCCGGCGGCAAGATCAAGGAGTCCACCTACTACGTGCCTGGGCTCGTGGCGTATGGCGTGATCTCCGCGTCGTTCATGAACCTCGTGATCTCGGTTACGGCGCAGCGAGAGTCCGGAATCCTCAAACGCCGCCGCTCCACGCCGGTACCAGCCTGGGTGCTGATCGCCGGTCGGACCGTGGTGGCGGTTGGCACGGGCGCGGCGATCGCGGTCATCCTGATGCTGATCGGCGCAGCCGTCTTCGGAGCCACGGTACCCGGGCACACGATCCCGGCGATCGTCGTCTCGATCGCGGTGGGAGCGATCACGTTCTGCGCGCTTGGCTTTGCGCTCGCCACGGCGATCAAGTCCGCCGACTCCGCGCAGCCCGTCATCCAGCTGGTGACGCTGCCGCTCCTGTTCATCTCAGGTGTCTTCGTCCCCTCGGACATCATGCCCCACTGGCTGCTCGACGTCGCGAACGTATTCCCGGTCCGCCACCTCCAGCAGGCACTCCTCAAGGGGTTCAATCCCCACACCGTGGGCGCCGGCTTCGCCTGGCATGACCTGCTGATCCTCGCCATCTGGGGCGCCGTCGGGCTCGCCATCGCGATACGACGGTTCAGCTGGAAGCCGAGAACAAGGTGACGCGCCAGCCCTGACCTGAAAGCGAGCCGGTGGCACACACATTCTCGTACGAGTTCTCGACGACGGGCACACCGGAGGAGGCCCGGGCGCGGCTGCAGGGTGTCATCACCGAGCGGCTGCGGCGGCCGACCGGTGGCGGCGCCACCAGCAATGCTCAGCACCAATTGCGGCTGAGCAAGCAAACCGCGACCTCGCTCTCCTACAAGCCGAAGCTGCTGGTCCCGCTGCCGATCTCGCTCTCCGTTTGGCTCGGCCGGGTGATCAGGGGAGAGCACGTCGACGTGACGTTCAGCGCAGCTGGAACCGATGAAGGAACGCACATGACCGTGTCCGGCAAGGTCGGACGCGCCGGCGAACAGACGGCCGACAGAGAGTTCTGGGCCGGGGTCTTGAACGCGTAGGACCCCGTCGGGTCGAGCTTGATCACGGCGTTGTCAGGGCAGACGCCGTAGCAGTTGTCGCGGGCAAAGCAGCTCCCGCACGAGGTCGCTGCCCCGAGGAGTCCAGTACTTCCTCCGCCCCGGCCACGAAACCTCTCCAGTGCGGGTTGTCGTAATGGGAGACGCTGACGATATCCGCGTCCTCTTTGCCGCTTACGACGAACTCGCACAATGAATGGTCCCTGTCGAAGTCGGCGCTTCGGCTGGGCCGGGAGTCCTCGACGAGGTCGCGCAGCTCATCAGCGGTCGCGTAGTTGCACGCCCATGCGATCCCGTCCTCCCGCCCCCGCTGGTACTCCTCGTTCTGGGGGCCGTCAATCGTGGCGCTGTCACGCGAACCCGCGCCGTTGCGCGACCGCGCGCGGGCCGCAAGAGGCGCGCTGGACGCCGCCTCGTCAGAGACTTCAAGTGTTCTCCGTGCCTCGGCCTGGAGGGCGTGCCAGCAGGTCCCCCACTGATCCTCCCGCGGGGTGACCGACGCGACACGGCGCAGCAGCCCACGCAAGCGAGCCTCGATGACGCGGTCCGACAGCGCACGTTCGCGCTCCTCCTGGTAGCTGGCGGCGCTCACCCATTCAACGAGACGCCAGATGCAGAACTCCAGGCACGATTGGGGCGCGTCAACTCCGCCGCAGTCGGCGCACCACCATGCCGTCGTCGGCTCGGCAGCCTCTTGGAGGACATCTTCCAGCCCACGCGGTTCGGGAAACCGGTGCAGGGCAGCGCACGCTTGGTCCCGCACTGACCGGTAGGCGGACTCATATTGTGTGGCGGTCGCCTGACGCATGGCCAGCGCTTCGGCGACGGCTCGGAACGCATCGGCGCAGGCACGGATGCTGGAGCGAACAGCTGCGAGTTCGTCGTACGCCCCGGCGGGAACGACCTCGAGCCGCTGCTCGCGGCAGGTGGCGTCACAGGTGCCGGGACGCCTGATCGCTCCACACCCGATGCACGTGGGTACGGCAAGACGTTCTGGGGGCGCTATCAGGTTTGGTTGAACCGCGGCGCTCATTGCGGCGCTCCCTTCTCTGCGTCACGCTGCTGCAGGTACTCGTGGATGGCGGTCGCCGCCTTACGGCCCGCGCCCATCGCTCGGATAACGGTCGCGGCGCCGGTGGCGATGTCGCCGCCGGCGTACACGCCCTCGCGGCTCGTAGCGCCGGTCTCCGGATCGGTGACGATGCAGCCGTGCGGGTCGACATCAAGGTCGTGCGTCGTGTGCGGGACGAGCGGGTTCGGGTTCGTGCCGAGGGCGATGACGACGAGGTCGGCTCCCATCGTGAACTCCGAGCCGGGCACCGGAACCGGGCGGCGGCGGCCCGATTCGTCGGGCTCGCCGAGCTCGGTGCGGATGCACTCGAGGCCGCGGACCCATCCGTTCTCATCGCCGAGGAATCGCTTCGGGAGGGTGAGCCAGTCGAAGATCACGCCCTCATCCCGCGCCCGCTCGTAGTCCTCCGCTCGCGCACCCTTCTCGACCTCGGAGCGGCGGTAGACGATGTGAGCCTCCCGGGCGCCGAGCCGGATCGAACACCGAACCGCGTCCATCGCCGTGTCGCCGGCGCCGATCACCGCGGCGCGCCTCGGCCGCCGAATGGGCGTGTCGTACTCGGGAAAGGAGTAGGCGTGCATCAGGTTGACGCGGGTAAGGAATTCGTTGGCCGAGTACACGCCCTTGAGGTTCTCTCCGGGGATGTTCATGAAGAGCGGCGAGCCCGCGCCCGTGCCGACGAAGATCGCCGAGTAGCCGAACTCATCCATGAGCTGGTCGATGGTGACCGTCTTGCCGATGATCACGTCGCGCACGAACTCCACGCCGAGCGCCTTGAGGTGGACGACGTCCTGGTCGACGATCTCCTTCGGCAGCCGGTACTGCGGGATCCCGTAGCGCAGCACGCCGCCGAACGAGTGCAGCGCCTCGAAGATCGTCACGGGGTAGCCGAGCTGTGCGAGGTCGCTGGCCACCGTGAGTCCCGCCGGGCCTGAGCCCACGATCGCGATTTTCTCCTCGCGCCACACCTCCTGCGCGGTGCTCTCACCGCCGTCCCCGTGCTCGCGCTCCCAGTCGGCAACGAAGCGCTCTAGCCGCCCGATACCGACCGGATCCGCCTTTGGGCCGAGCACGCAGTGCGCCTCACACTGGTGCTCGACCGGACACACGCGGCCGCAGATCGCGGGCAGCAAATTGCGGCTGCGGATCGTCTCGGCAGCGCCCGCAAAGTCGCCCAGCTGGACATCGCGGACGAAGTCGCGGATCGGCACGTTGACGGGGCAGCCCTGCTCGCATACGGGGTCCTGGCAGGTGAGGCAGCGGTCCGCCTCGGCGACGGCGCGCTCCACCGTGTAGCCCTCGGCGACCTCATCCCAGCTCCGCCGGCGCTCCTGCGGGTCACGGACCGGCATCCGGGTCTTATGCGGATATACGATCGGCATGACGACTACCTCCTCAATCCCGCCAGCTGGCAGGCCAGGTCTTCCTGCTCCTTGTAGGTCGTCAAGCGCGCGTCCGCCTCGTCGAAGTCGACCTGGTGCCCGTCGAAGAACGGGCCGTCCACACAGGCGAAGAGCGACTTGCCGCCAACGCTCACGCGGCAGCCACCGCACATGCCCGTCCCGTCCACCATCAGTGGGTCGAGAGAGACCATGGCGGGCAGGCCGCGGCTCTTCGCCGTGTTCGCGACGGCGCGCATCATCGGCATCGGGCCCACCGCGAAGCAGTGCGTGAACCCGGCGCCGGCGTCCAGCAGCTCCGTCAGGCGGCCGGTGACGAAGCCGTGGTAGCCGACAGAGCCGTCGTCCGTGCAGACGTGCAGCTCGTCGCTCTCCGTTGCCAGCAGGTCCGCGAGGATCACCAGCTCGCGGGTCCGGGCGCCGACGATCGACGACACCCGCACGCCACGCGCGCGCAACTCGCGAGCCAGCGGGAACACCGCGCCCGTGCCAAAGCCGCCGCCGATCAGCACCGCGTGGCCCTCATTGGGGAGCGGCACCTCCGCGCCGAGCGGACCCGCGAAGTCGAGGATCGTGTCGCCCATCTCCAGCGCGCCCACGAGCGCGCTCGTGCGCCCCACCTCCTGGACCACGATCGTGATCGTGCCCGCGGCTCGGCTGAAGTCCGTGATGCTGATCGGTATCCGCTCGCCGGTTTCGGTGACCCGCAGGATCACGAACTGGCCGGGGGCGGCGTTGCGCGCCACGAGCGGTGCGTGGACGACAAACAGCTTCGTGATGTCCGTTAGGTCACGCTTCTCGATGATTCGTGCGGTGGTGTCCATGATCAGAGGAGGGGGTGCTCGTTCTTTGCCTTGAGCTGCTGCCAGCGGCGCTCCACTTCGGCCTCGATCGAGGCGAGCGCCGGCTCGTTGCCGGGCTGGCAGAGATGCTTCGTCTTGCCCATCAGCTTCAGCCAGTCGGCGACCGCCAGGCGCCGATCGATTGGTTCCGGGTCATAGGTGATACGGGTCACGCCGCGTTCGACCTCGTACAGCGGGAAGAAGCAGGAGTCGACGGCAGCCTGGACGATGTCGACGCCGACGCGGTCCTCCGTCTTCCAGTTCAGTGGACAGGAGATCAGCACCTTCCCGTAGGCGGTGCCCGCATGCTTGGCGTACCACTGCGCCTTGGCGGCCTTCGGCACCAGGTCGTCCGGGAAGCCCTCGACGCCCGTGAACACGTATGGGATGTTGGTCGCCGCCATGATCTGCGGGGTGTCCTTGTGATGGAAGGACTTGCCGAGCTCGGCTGGCCCGACGTGGCTCGTCGACGTCATGTGGCCGAGCGGCGTCGAGTAGCTGAGCTGGCTGCCCGTATTCATGTAGCCCTCGTTGTCGTACTCGAGGACGATCATCCCGTGCCCGCGGAGCGCGGCCCCGATCGCGGCGCCCATTCCGATGTCCATGCCGCCGTCGCCGGTGATCATCACGAACGTGATGTCCTCGCCGGACGGCAGCTCGCCACGGCGCATGCGCTCGTGGAACATCTCGACCAGACCGCTCAGCGTGGCGGCGCCGTTCTGGAAGAGGTTGTGCACGTAGGTGACGCGATGCGACGTGTAGGGGTAGCCGGTGCTGGTCACCATCGCGCAGCCGGTCTGGTAGAGCACGACGACGTCACCCTCGATGCCGCGCAGGAACTGGTCGATCGCGGGGAAGATGCCGCAGCCGGGGCACGCGCCGTGGCCCGGCACGACTCGCTTTGGTTTGCAAGCGAGTTGCCAGTAGGGCGGGGCGTCGACCTCGAGCCGGCCGTCCGGGCCTGGCTTCACCTTGAGCAGGTCGCTCGTCGTCTCCTCGCGCGTGAGCGCCGGCACGCCGCGGCGTTGGCGCGGCTTGGCGGGATCCCCTGGCTCCACGCCGTAGTAGTCGAACGGCGACTCCACCGCCCCGCGCTCGGCGGCCTCCAGGGCGAGCCGGAAGAACGCCTCGGCGTCCTCTGCGTAGAAGTCGCGCCCGCCCAGACCGTAGACGCGACTCAGGCAGAGGGTGCGGTTTTCGGCGTCATCCTTCAGCGCGGACTTGATCTCGTGGGAGAGGTTGGCGCCGTGCCCGCCGTAGGAGCTGGACCGCTCGCCGATCAGGACCGCTCGCACGCCGCGCAGGGCCTCACGAATCGCATCCGCGGGGAACGGGCGGATCACGTTCGGGCTGATGACGCCGGCGCGCACGCCCTCCTCGCGCAGACGGTCGGCAACGTCCTTGGCAGTTTCCGCGGCGGAATTGAGTAGGAACACCGCGACCTCGGCGTCGTCCATGCGGTACCGGTCGACCGGGTCATAGCGCCGGCCGCTCAACGCCTCATACTCGGCGAAGACTTCGGGGAGCGCGGCCAGCGCGGCATCCATCGCCAGCTCCAGCTGGTACTTGTTGTTGATCAGGTCCGGATCGTTCATATACGGCCCGATCGTCACGGGGTTCCGCGGGTCGAGTGCTTTTACCGGCTCGAGCACCGGGCCGAGCCAGTCGTGCACGGTGGCGTCGTCCT
>Ga0187814_10000044_pt1 | contig 26563 bp, 25 predicted proteins | sample NC_S_4_FD_132450 | JGI IMG/M metagenome (GOLD analysis project Ga0187814, IMG submission 132450) | Wetland sediment microbial communities from Neuse River Estuary, North Carolina, USA - ASW-S_4 | ecosystem: Environmental > Aquatic > Freshwater > Wetlands > Sediment | place: USA: North Carolina... | reverse complement strand
GTCTTCGACGTCGGCATCGCTGAGCAGCACGCCGTGACCAGCGCGGCCGGGCTCGCCATGGGCGGCATGCACCCGGTGGCCGCGATCTACGCGACGTTCCTCAATCGTGCCTTCGACCAGGTGCTGATGGATGTTGCCCTGCACCGGCTGCCGGTGACCTTCGTGCTCGACCGGGCTGGCGTCACCGGACCAGACGGCGCTAGCCACCACGGCATGTGGGACGGCTCGATCCTCCAGGTGGTGCCTGGCCTGCGCGTCGCCGTCCCGAGGGACGGCGCGAGAGTCGCCGAGCTGCTCCGGGAAGCGGTGGCGATCAGCGATGGCCCGACGGCCTTGCGCTTCCCCGGCAGGCAGGCTGGGCCAGACATCCCTGCGGTACGGCAGCTGGGCTCTATGGACGTGCTGCGCGAGCCGGCCGATCCGAGCCATCGCGACGTGCTCCTGCTCGGGGCGGGGCCGATGGCAGGTATCTGCATGGACGCGGCGGACCGGCTCGCCGATCACGGGATCGGCGTCACCGTCGTCGACCCGCGCTGGGTCAAGCCGCTGGATGACGCGCTGCTTGCCGCGGCCCGCCAGCACGGCCTCGTGGCGACCGTCGAGGACAACGGACGGGTCGGTGGCTTCGGCGACGCGGTGGCCAGGCTGCTGCGTGATCACGACATCGACACCCCGGTGCGCACCTTCGGGCTGGAGCAGGAGTTCCTCGAGCATGGCGAGCGCGGGCAGCTGCTGGACTCCCAGGGCCTCACGCCGCAACACCTGGCGCGCCGGATCACCGAGACAGTCGCACGGCGGGCGCCAGAGCTGGCGCAGGCAGACGAGGGCCAGCCGGCCTAGCCGGCCCAGCGTCGCTCAGCTGAGCTATGCCGCCCCCGCCGCCGTCGACTTGCTCCTGAGAGCGTCAGCCGCCGTGGTGATGGTGCGAGTCCCCGTGTCTTCCGGGTGCGGGCACACCGGAGAACGCGGCCGTGCGCGCGGGCGGCGAGGGCGGCGCGGACGGCTGTGTGCCGGGTCCCGCGCTGAAGTAGCTGGAGCTGGCGGGCACGGAGGCGAACTGGCCGGGCGGACTGCCAACGTCAGCCGCCTCGAACGTCCGCTGCCAGATCTGGCCGGCGTTGGCGCCGAAGACTGACCCGGGGCAGTCCTCGCCGCCGCCCGAGGAACGGAAGCAGGACGCAGCTCCCACCATCGGGTGGGTAACCGGGCCGATCGGGTTGAACATCGAGACGTACCCGGCGAGGTTCGGCGTGTAGCCACCGAAGGCTGCGAAGTCGAAGCTGTTCGCGGTCCCGGTCTTGCCAGCCTGCGCGATGTACACGCCGTTCCGGGTGACGCCATCGCCCTTCGCGGTGCCGGTGGTGAGCACCCCGCTCAGAATGTAGGTTGCCGCCGCGGCCACGTCGGGTGCGAACGCGCGGTGGCAGGCCTGCCGCTGGACTGGGTAAGGCCGCCCGTGAATGCCGGTTATCTTGTCGACCGCGACCGGATCACAGTAGATGCCGCCCGCCGCCACCGTCGCGTAGGCCGCCGCCATCGTCATCGGAGACACGTTGACGGAGCCCAGCGTGAACGACGGCAGGTCGTCCGCCGGCGGCTGGTAGCCGGGGCTGCCCGGCCGCCCCACGCCCGTCAGCAGCGATCCGCCGGTGGCACGGTGCACGCCCATGCTGACGGCTGTCCGTACCACGTTGCAGAGCCCGACCTTCTGCTCGAGCTCAGCGTAGAAGACGTTGATCGACTGGGTCGTCCCGGTGTACAGCGTGTACGTTCCCTTGCCAGCCCCCTCGTCGTTGACGACGGGGAACGGGCCTGCGGACTGGCCCCGGCAGTTGTCGTACGGGCTGATGACAGCTGGCGAGGTGATGGCCAGCTTGAAGCCGAACGGCACGCCCTGTTTCAGGGCAGTGATCAGGGTGAAGAGCTTCGACGATGATCCGGTCTGGACGCCAGTGCCGCCGTTTTGCGGCGAGTCCGCGGCGTAGTCGATGCTGTCCTGCCCCGGCCCCGCGCCGTACGGGCGGTCGACGGCGATGGCCTGGACGCGCCCGGTGCCCGGCTGGATCAGTACCTCGGCGGCGGCGTTGCGGCCGGGGTTGAAGCCAGAAGGCGGAGCCGGCACCATGAAGCTGACCGCGCCCTGGGCAGCGGCCTGATCCTGGCTGTTCATCGTCGTGTAGATGGTCAGGCCGCCGATGGTGTTCAGCTCCCGCCAGGCCGCGCCGTAAACCGGGTTGGTGCGCAGTTCCGCCAGCGCGTAGTCGCAGAACCAGGCGGTCGTCGCACTCGCGTTCGCGCACCCTTGCTGCAGCGACTGCACGGAGAAGTGCACCCCGAGCGGAGCCTGCTCGGCCGCCGCGGCCGCCGCCGTGCTGATGTAGTGCAGCTGCGTCATCCGGCCGAGCACGAGGTTGCGGCGCTGCAGCGCCGCCTGCGGATGCGAGAGCGGGTCGTACAGCGACGGATTCTGAACCATGCCGGCCAGCAGGGCGGACTGGCTCAGGCTGAGCTTGGCCGCGGTCGTGCCGAAGTACCGTTGCGCGGCTACCTGGATGCCGTATGCCTCGTTGTCGAAATAGGCGGCGTTCAGGTAGGCGGCAAGCAACTGGTCCGGGGTCAGATCGTGCTCGACATCGGCGGCAATCCGCAGTTCCCTGATCTTGCGCGCCAGGTTGTCGGCGACAGCGGCTCGCTGCTCGGCGCTGTCGGCGGCGGTCAGCAGCAGCGCGTTCTTGACGTACTGCTGCGCGATGGTCGAGCCGCCCTGCACCTGGCCGCCCGTCAGGTCGGTGACGACCGCCCGTACCGTGCCCTGCAGGTCGATGGCACCGTGGTGGTAGTACCGGGCGTCCTCGATCGCGACGATGGCCGCGCGCATCGACGGCGCGATCTGGTCGTAGCTCACCGGGACGCGGTAAATGTGATTGGGGTAGTAATACGCGATCAGGCTGCCGTCGCTCGCGACGATCTCAGACCGGGCCGGGAGCGTGGACAGGACCGGCACCGGCAGAGCGTTGAACGTCTCTGCGGCATCGCGTACTGCCGTTCCGGCGAGCCCCACCACTGGTAGTGCGAGGCCGGCGGTCACCAGGCCGGCTGCGACGGCTAGTTCGGCGATGGCGGCGACGACCCGCGGGATCGAGCGGCGCGGGACCGAGCGGCGCGAACGCCGGCGGCTGAATCTCACTCGCCTTCCTCGTCGCGTGGCTTCGCGGCCCTGGACAGGCGGGGCTGATACCCGGTGCTGGCTAAAGGCAAGGCGCAGCCGGGCACAAGGAACCGCAAAAGGTGTCGCGGTGAGGCGCCGCGGCTAGCGCGGGTAGATGCCGCCGTCGATCGAGATGACCTGGTTGGTCAGGTACGGGTTGCGGAGGATGGCAACCGCGAGGTCGGCGACCTCAGCTGGCCGTCCGAGCCGCTGCACCGGCACGCGCTGGCTCAGTTCCGCCGGCTCACCGGGCAGCATGCCCGTTTCCGTGATCAGAGCGGGCGCGATCGCGTTGACCGTGATGCCGGCGTCGGCGAACCGGGCCGCCAGGTAGTGGGTAAGACCGTGCAGGCCGGCCTTGGACGCTGCGTAGTGCGGGCCGACGATGCCGCCGGTGAATGCGGCTACCGAGGAGACGAACAGCAGGCGCCCGAACGCGCGACTGGCCATCGCCGGGATCAGGCGCTGCGCCAGCAGGAACGGTGCGCGCAGGTTCACCGCGATCGTGTCGTCAAAGTCCTCGATGGAGATCGCCTCGAGCGGCTGCCGCCTGCCGACTCCGGCGTTGCTGACCAGCACGTCGACATGGCCGAACGCCTCCTCGGCTTCCTCAGCCAGCCGCACGACTTCGGCCGAGTAGGCGAGGTCGGCGCTCAGCGCGGCGGCCTGGCCGCCGGCCGCCGTGATCTGCCCGGCGAGTTGGTGCGCCGCGGCGTCGCTCGCCCCGTACCCGATCGCCACACTGGCGCCGGCCGCGGACAGCGCCAGCGCGGTGGCCTTGCCGATTCCGCCGCTCGCGCCTGTCACCAGCGCCACCCGCCCGGCCAGGCTTATCTCCGGCGCCCGCTCGTGGTTCTGCACGGTTGAAAACGCTAGCCCACGGCCGGCCCGAGCCGTCGGCGCACTGCGGCTCCGCCGTCCGACCCGCACTACCCGGTTCGCGCAGGTCGAGCACGCCCAGTTGCACTCGCAAGGCAGAATCAAGAGCATGCAGACTCTTCACGTCGGCGTGGTGGGCTCCGGGCCAGCCGGCCTGTACACCGCCGAGGCACTGATCAAGCAGGCCGCAGCGCTCGACCCGCCGCGTGCGATCCGGGTGGACGTGCTCGACCGGCTGCCGACCCCGTACGGGCTGGTCCGCTATGGCGTCGCGCCGGACCACAAGTCGATCAAGTCGATCGCCGAGTACCTGCGCAACGTGCTCGAGCACGACGGCGTCAACTTTGTCGGCGGGGTGCACCTGGGTGACGACGTGACACGCGAGGACTTGCTGGCGGCCTACGACGCCGTGGTCTACGCGACCGGCGCCATGCGCGACCGGCATCTGGCCATCCCCGGGGAGGACCTGCCTGGCAGCGTCGCAGCTACCGACTTCGTGAACTGGTACTGCGGGCACCCTGACGTAGACCCAACCGCGTTCAGCCTGGACGCCGAGTCAGTCGCCGTGATCGGCGTCGGCAACGTCGCCGTCGACGTCGCCAGGATCCTGGCACGCAACCCGGACGAGCTGCGCGAGACCGACGTCTCGCAACCGGTGCTCGAGGCGCTGCAGGCGAGCAAGGTTCGCGAGGTGCACATGATCGGCCGCCGCGGCCCAGCGCAGGCCAAGTTCACCACCAAGGAACTGCGCGAACTCGGCGAGCTGCCGGGCGTCGACGTAGTGGTCGGCACCGGCGAGGCGGATCTGGACGCGTTCGACCCGACCGGCGAGAGCGCCCGGATGGCGCGGGAGGACCGGCACGTTCGCGGCAACTACACGGTCATCTCCGAGTGGGCAGCCAGGACGCCTTCCGGCGGCGGGCGACGGCTGACGGTACGGTTCTGGCTGCGGCCGGTGGAGATTCACGGCCGGACCGCGGTCGAGGGGCTAACACTCGAGCGCACCAGGCTGGACGAATCGGGCAAGTTGGTCGGGACGGGCGAGCTAGAGACGCTGGACGTCCAGATGGTGCTGCGGTCGGTGGGATATCAGAGTGTGCCGCTGGCCGGCGTTCCCTTCGACGAGCGATCGGCCACGGTGCTGAGCGAGGCGGGCCGGGTGCTCGGTCCGGACGGCAGGCCGCTGCCTGGCGAGTACGTGGCCGGCTGGCTCAAGCGCGGACCGACGGGGGTCATCGGCACCAACAAGTCAGACGCCGCCGAGACAGTGCGGTCGCTGCTGGCCGACCTGGCCGGCGGGCCTGGACCGGACGATGTCCAGCTGCCCAGGGCTGGCCTGCTGCGGATGCCAGCGCCCGAGGGCGACACGGGCAGCGCCGGGTCGCCCCTGCACCGGGTGCTGGCGGAGCGGGGTCGCAAGTACGTCAGCTACGCGGACTGGCTCAAGATCGAGACTGCGGAGAAGGAGCTAGCCGCCAGGCTCGGTCGCGGCGCGCGGGTAAAGCTCGCGAGCCGCGCGGAGATCTACAAGGCCTGCGGCCTCAGCTAGAGCGCGAGTACGCAGCGGCCGGCGACCGCAGCCCCGCTCCGCGATGAGAGGCGCCGTCGCGGAGACGGCGACCGTTAGCGTCGAAATCGGCGCCGATTTCGCCGGGTTCGTTCCGCGCTAGCGGTCGCGGTATCGGCGGGCGCATGCCGCCGACCTGCGCGGAGGTCGGATTCGCCGCCGATCTGGGTAGAGGTAGGGCATCGCGGGGGCGCTGGGTGACCTGACCTTTACAGAGTGTGACAGGCAGGCGCTCGCTGAGCTACGACGACGTGCTCGCAGTCGCTTCCGCTGAAAGGAAGGCTGCGATGCCCGCAGTTAAGACGCCGTCAGCTACCCCGATCCGCAGGCGCTCGACAGCACCCAAGTGGCCGCAGACCGGGAGCATCTCGTCGCCGGCTGAGCGGGCGGCGTTCGGCAAGACCGTCAGGTCGCTGGTACCGCGCGAGGAGCACGCGGCCTTCGATCTGTCGGCCGATCGCCGCGACCCGATTGACCTGCTCGAAGACCAGGCGCAGACGCGGCTGGAAGACCTGGTCCCGGTCCGTTACGGCCGGATGGCTGCCTCTCCGTTCGCCTACTTCCGCGGCGCCGCGCTGCCGATGGCGAGCGAACTGGCAGCCACCCCCGTGACCGGCCTGCCGGTCCAGGCGTGCGGCGACGCGCACCTGTCGAACTTCGGCGCGTTCGGCACCCCGGAGCGCCGGCTCGTATTCGACATCAACGACTTCGACGAGACGCTGCCAGCCCCGTGGGAATGGGACGTGAAGCGGCTCGTTGCCAGCATCGAGATCGCTGCCAGAGAAAACGGCTTCCCGTCCCGGCAGCGCCGGAGAATCGTGCTGGCAGCGGCAGGCCGGTACCGGGAGTCGATGCGGGAGTTCGCAGGCCTCAGCAACCTGCAGGTCTGGTACGCCAGCCTGGACGTCGACAAGCTGCAGGCGGAGCTGAAGCCGACCGGCCGGCTCGGCAAGGCGATGACCGCGGGTGTGGCCAAGGCGCGCAGCAGCGACAGCATGCGCGCGCTCGCCAAGCTCACCGAGGAGGTGCACGGCCGCACGCAGATCATCTCCGACCCGCCGCTGACGGTCCCTGCCAGGGACCTAGCCGAGGGCCAGGAGGATGTCGCCGGCCTGACCGGCATGCTGCGCGATCTGCTCGCGTCGTATCGGCACACGCTGCCCGCAGACACGGCGGAGCTGCTCCTGCGGTACGAGCTCGCCGACATCGCGCGGAAGGTCGTTGGCGTCGGCAGCGTTGGCACCCGGTGCTGGATCGTCCTGATGCTCGCGCCCGGCGGCTCTGATCCGCTGTTCCTCCAGGTCAAGGAGGCGGAGCCATCCGTGCTCGCCGAGTTCGCGGGGCCGAGCCGGTACTCCAACCAGGGCGAGCGCGTTGTAGTCGGCCAGCGGTTCATGCAGGCGGCCAGCGACATCTTCCTGGGCTGGATCCGGGTCCAGCGCGGGCTCGACGGCAAGCAGCACGACTCCTACGTGCGCCAACTCCGCGACTGGAAGTTCTCGTTCAACGTTGCCGGGATGCCGCCGGACTGGCTCCGTCAGTACGCAACAGCGTGCGGGTGGACACTGGCACGCGCCCATGCCAAGACCGGCGACAGGGTCGCGCTCGCCGCCTACCTCGGCTCGTCCGATGTCTTCGACCAGGCCGTCGCCGACTTCGCCGTCAGCTACGCCGACCAGAACGAGCGTGATCACGCGCGCCTGGTCGGGGCGATCAAGTCAGGGCAGTTGCGGGCTGAGACTGGCGTGTGACGCGGCGGCCAGCCGGGCCGCCAGCCGCGCGAGCCGGTCGGCAAGCTCGCGCGGCGCCAGCACGGTGAAGTCACAGTCGAGCATCGCGACGTGGAACGCGAGTCCGTCCAGCGAGTCTGAGCCCGCGGTGAGAATGGTGCGGTCGACCGCGGCTGGCTCGAGGACGCCGACGCTTGGCGGCACGTGCTCGGCGACGGCCGCAGCCGGCGCGTGCAGCAGGATCCGAGCCTGGTATCGATAGGGCGCGGTGGTGACGGCTCGTGCTACGAAGGCGGCCGCGTCCGGCGGATCCACGGGCACGAACCTGACGCCGGTCAGCAGCGGCGTCTCGATCCGGTCGGCACGGAAGGTACGCCAGGCGTCGCGTTCGACATCCCTGGCGACGAGGTACCAGCGGTACCCGGCTTGCACCAGCCGGTGCGGCTCGGTGCGCCGCGTGGTCAGATCGCCATCGCGGCTCCGGTAGCCGAACTGGAGCCGCTCGTGGTTACTGCAGGCCCGGGCAATCGTGGTCAGCGCCTCGGCGTCGAGCGCCGGCCCGGGCCCGGCCAGCGGCACGGTTGCCTGCGCGATCGCCGCGGCTCGCTCGCGTAGCCGGGACGGCAGCACCTGCTCTAGCTTGGCAAGCGCCCGGACCGACGCCTCGCCGACCCCGGCCACGGAGTGGGCCGCCGCCGTCCGCAGGCTGAGCGCGACGGCCACCGCCTCGTCGTCGTCAAGCAGCAGCGGCGGCATCCTCGCGCCGGCGCCGAGCCGGTAGCCACCCGCCACTCCTGGCGCCGCCGCGACCGGATAGCCCAGGCCGCGCAGCTTGGTGACATCCCGCCGCAGCGTGCGGTCGGTGACGCCCAGCCGGCCCGCCAGCTCGGCGCCGGACCACTCCGGCCGTGCCTGAAGCAGCGACAGCAACCGCAGCAGCCTCGCCGAGGTTTCCAGCATGAATCACAGTCTGGCACCAATCGCGGACCGTTCCTGTCCGCATTGAGGTCTAGCGTTCCGGTCATGGACACGACGCGCGCGATCGACATCAACTGGAACGCCGAGCTGCCTGGGCAGCTCGAATGGCACCGGGAGGACGCTTCGATGGCGGCGCTCGTGCTGCACATCAACCACGAGGTGATTCACCATGGCGCGGGGATCTGCCTGCTCCGCGACCTGTATCGGTGGCGGGAGGACCGCAATGGCCTATGACTTCCAGGTCGCGTTCGACTGCGCCGACGCGCACGCGCTGGCCGACTGGTGGGCCGAGACTCTCGGCTGGGTGGTCGAGGAGCAAGACGCAGACTTCATCCGCCGCATGATCGCCGAGGGTTACGCGACCGAGGCGGACACGGCCACGCACGACGGCAGGCTGGTCTGGCGCGACGGCGCTGCCATCCGGCACCCCGACGGCCCCACGACCGGCCGACGCAGGCGGATCATCTTCCAGGTCGTGCCAGAGCCCAAGACGGTCAAAAACCGCGTCCACCTCGACGTCTGGGTCGGTGCCGAGAACGTCGGCCAGCAGATCGGCCAGCTCGTCGCCCGCGGTGCCACGCTGCTGCGCAAGGGGCAGCAGGGGCCGCACGAATGGGTGACGCTGGCCGACCCCGAGGGCAACGAATTCTGCATTAGCTGAGCCCAGGCCGCGGCCGATCCGTGGTGCCGAAGCAACATCCTGACGGTGCCCGTTGCTTTCGCGCCCGATTCAGGAACTTTGCCCCACGGGAACCGTCAGGGTGTTGGCGGTCGGCGGCGGTGGTCAGCCAAACTCCGCGATCAGCGACCGCAGGAACATCCGGGTCCTCGGCCCCGCCGGGCCGCGTGCGTACTCGGCCGCCACGAAGTCGGTAACGCCAGCCTCAGCAAGCGAGCGGATCTGCGCTCCGACGGCGTCCTCGTCGCCGGCGATCACCACGCCGCCCGGCCCGGCAGCGCCTTCCCGGTCCAGCATGGCGCGGTAGGACGGCAGCTGGCCGTAGATCGCGAACGCTTTGTCGGCGTCTGCCCGCGCCTGCAGCGGGTCGTCGGTCACGCACACCGGAAGCGCGCAGACCACCCGCGGGGTGGGGCGCCCCACCCCCGCTGCCGCCGCGGTGATGGACGGCATGACGTAGTCACGTACGGTGGCGGGTCCCGTCATCCACAGCACCGTGCCGTCTGCGCGTTCCCCCGCCAGGCGCAGCATCCGCGGTGCGAGGGCGGCGAGGAGAACGGGCAACTTCCGCGGGGAACGAGGCAGCGACAGCCCGATGTGAGCATGCACGGTCGCGCCGTCGAAGTTGGCGGGGTCCCCGGCAACCAGTGGCAGCAGCACCTCCAGATACTCGCGCATGTGCCTGGCCGGCTTGTCGAAGCTGTAGCCGTACATGCTCTCGATGACGATCTGGTGCGACAGCCCGATGCCGAGCGCGAGCCTGCCGCCGACCGCAAGGTTCGCGGTCAGCGCCTGCTGCGCAAGCATGGCCGGGTGGCGGGGGTAGGTCGGCACGACCGCGGTGCCGAGCTCGATGCCGGGAACCTCGCGGCCCGCGGCAGCGAGAGCGGTCAGCGCGTCCAGTCCGAATATCTGCGACATCCAGGCAGACGCGAAGCCGTCCTCGGCGGCGACGCGCAGCTGGTCAGCGAGGGCGCCGAGAGCGTCCGGACCCTCGGGCTCAGCGAGGAAGGTGCCTATGCGCATGCGAACTCCATCCGCTCCGACGGGCTGCGTTTCCTGAGCTTGCGAGAGCGATTTTGCCATCTGGCGACACCGGCTCTTTCGCTTGCCGCGCCGTCAGGGACAATAGGGACGTGGATTCCGCCGTACCGCGCCGGGCGAGGCCGGCTGACCGAGCTGCAGCGGCGGAGCACGAGCACGTCGCGGCGCAGGCCCGGGTACGGTCCCACCAGCGGGCGGCCGAGCGGGCCCGGAGCCGGGCCGCGGCCAGGGAGCGCCAGGCTCCGCAGCAGGCCCGGCTCGCACGGCTCGGCGCCGAGCTGCCGCCCGACCGCTACCTCGATCGAGAGGACAGCTGGCTCCGGTTCGCCCAGCGCGTGCTGGAGCTCGCCGAGGATCCGACCGTGCCGCTGCTGGAGCGGGTCAGGTTCGCCGCGATCTTCGCGAGCGGCATGGACGAGTTCTTCGGCGTCCGGATCGCTGGCCGGGTCCGGCGGATGGCCACCGGCCTCCCGGTCGAGGCCGCCTCCGGGCAGTCGCCGGGCCAGATCCTGGAGCATGCCCTGGCATACGCCCATGACTTGTCGATCCGGCACGCGCGCTGCTTCACCGATCAGCTGCTGCCGGACCTGGCCAGCGAGGGCATCGAGATCCTGCGCTGGAAGGAACTCGTCCCGGACGAGCAGGCCAGGCTCGAGCGGCTGTTCAAGGAGCGCGTCTTCCCGGTGCTGACGCCGCTCGCGGTTGACCCGGCGCACCCGTTCCCGTTCATCTCCGGCCTGTCCTTGAGCCTGGCGCTGATGATCGCGGATCCGAGGACCGGGGCCACCATGTTCGCCAGGGTGAAGGTGCCGCCCCTGCTGCCGCGGTTCCTGACCGTTGCGCCCAACCGGTTCGTCCCGCTTGAGGACGTCATCGCGGCACACCTGAGCGAGTTGTTTGTCGGGCTGGACATACTCGAGCACTACGCCTTCCGGGTCACCAGGATCACCGACCTGGAGATTGACGAGGACGTCACCGAGGATCTGCTGAAGTCGCTGGAGCGCGAGCTGATGCGGCGCAGGTTCGAGCCCGCCGTCCGGCTGGAGGTGGAAGAGTCCATCTCCGAGGAGGTCCTGGAGAAGCTGGTTACGGAGCTCGACGTGGATACCCGCGCCGTCTACCGGCTGCCGGGACCGCTCGACCTGTCTGGCCTGTCCGCGATCGCCGACCTGGACGTGCGCTCGCTCAAGTACCCAACGTTCGTGCCCGCCGAGACCGCGCTGGCGCATGACGTCAGCGAGAACGTGTTCACCGTGCTGACCGAGCGGGACGTGCTCGTGCATCATCCGTACGACTCGTTCACCGCGAGCGTGCAGCGGCTGCTGGTATCGGCGGCGGCTGATCCGCGCGTCCAGGCGATCAAGCAGACGCTGTACCGGACGAGCGGTGACTCCGAGATCGTCGACGCGCTCATCGACGCGGCTGAGGCGGGCAAGCAGGTCGTGGTCGTCGTGGAGATCAAGGCGCGCGGCGACGAGCGGGCCAACATCGGCTGGGTGCGCAAGCTGGAGCAGGCTGGCTGCCACGTGGTGTACGGGATGCTCGGGCTCAAGACGCACTCCAAGATGGCACTGGTCGTGCGCGAGGAAACGGACGGCTCGCTGCGCCGCTTCTGCCACATCGGCACCGGCAACTACCACCCGAAGACCGCCCGGCTCTATGAGGACTTCGGGCTGCTGACCTCCGACCGGAATGTCGGCGAGGACATCACCTACCTGTTCAACCACCTGACTGGCTACAGCCGGAAGACTGATTATCACCGGCTGCTGGTCGCGCCTGCCGGTGTGCGCGCGGGCCTAGTGGAACGGATCGAGCAGCAGGCGGAGCTGCAGCGCGCCGGCCTGCCGGCGCTGATCCAGATGAAATGCAACGCGCTGATCGACGAGGTCATGATCGACGCGCTGTACCGGGCATCGATGGCCGGCGTGCCGGTCGATCTGTGGATCCGCGGGATCTGCGCGATCAGGCCCGGAGTGCCGGGATTGTCGGAGACGATGCGGGTGCGCAGCGTGGTCGGCCGGTTCCTCGAGCACTCGCGCATCTACTCCTTCGGCACGGGCAGCCCTGACTCGCCCGGCGAGGTCTGGATCGGCAGCGCTGACCTGATGCACCGGAACCTGGACCGGCGGGTGGAACTGCTCGTGCGGGTCGGCGACAGCACCCAGCAAGCAGAGCTGCGGCAACTGGTCAGTCTCGCGATGGATCCCCGGATCGCATCCTGGTGGCTGTCCGCAGACGGGACCTGGACCCGGCACAAGGTCGATGACTCCGGCGCCCAGCTGACGGACATTCAGGACCTGCTGATCCGGGCGCGGCGCGGTCGCAGTGGTGAGGGCTGACCAGCCCCCAGCCGAGGAGATCCGGGCGGCTGGGACAGTGGTGTGGCGTCCGGCCGGTGGCGGCAGCCACGTGCTCCTTGTCCACCGGCCCAAATACGACGACTGGGGCTTTGCGAAGGGCAAGCTCGAACCTGGTGAGCACCCGCTGCTCGCCGCGGTTCGCGAAGCGGAGGAGGAAACCGGCCTGCGGGTGGCGCTCGGCCGGCGGCTGCCGCCGGTTCACTACGCGGTCAGCGGCACGCCGAAGCGGGTCGACTACTGGGCGGCCACGGTCGAGCGCGACGCAGCGGCGTTCACACCCAACCGAGAGATCGACGCTCTTGCCTGGGTTGCCGCGGCCGCGGCGGGGTCGCGCCTGACCTACCAGCGCGACGTCGAGACGCTGGCGGCCTTCCGCGCCGGGCCTCGACCGACCGTCCCGCTGATTCTGCTCCGGCACGCCTCGGCTGGAAGCAAGGATGACTGGCCAGGGGACGACGTGCACAGGCCACTTGACGCTGTGGGCATGGGCGAGGCCGCGGCGCTGGCGGACCTGCTGCGCTGCTTCGGTACGAGTCGCGTGCTGAGCGCGCCGGCCGAACGCTGCATCGCCACGGTTCGCCCGTACGCCGACACAACCGGCACCGAGATTAAGGTCGAGCCGGCCTTCGATATCGCCGGTGGCGATGGCGGCGCCGCCTGGGCTGGCGCGATGTCGGCGGGGGAGAAGGCGGTCGCCGAGCTCGCTACTACGGATCAGCCCGTCATTATCTGCGCCCACCGGGAGAACATACCGGTCCTCCTCGCCGCTGCGTGCATTGCGCTGGGCGCGAGCGGGCCAGCCTCGACGCAGATACGCAAGAGCGAGTTTCTCGTGCTGCACCGCGCGGCCGGCGTGCTGGCAGCACTCGAGCGCTATCACCCCGACGGTGTCCTAGTCCATGGCGCGGCGTTAGTTCCCGACGGCGCCGTAGTTCCCGAGGAGCGTCGGCGCGGCGGCTCGTGGCAGGCGCACTGGTCAGGCGGGCTGGTCAAGCGCGCTAACCCATGGGCTGCCAGTCGAGTGTCGGCGGCAGTGAGCCTTCGAGGATGAGCAGCCAGCGCTTCACCTCTGCGCCCGCCCCGCCGCTGTAGCCGCCGAGGCCAACACTGGCGAGGACCCGGTGGCACGGAACGATCACCGGGATCGGGTTGGATCCCATGATCTTGCCGACTGTCCGCGCTGGCGGAACCGGGGCGTCGGCCGACAATCCCGCCCGGCGCGCCAGCTCGCCATAGCTGACCGTTTGGCCGTATCCGACCGACGCGGACAGTATCTGGAGCACCTCGCGCTGGGGGCCGGATGTCGCCGCCCAGTCGACCGGCACGTCGAACGACCGGCGGTCGCCGCGGAAGTACTCAGTCAGCTCGCGGCTCGCGAGATCGGCCAGCTTGCGCGCGGTCGGATCGGCATCGGTGTCGTCGCCGTTCTCGGAAGACCGTCCGGCGACCCGGTTCTCGGTCGGCGGCGCACCGCAGCGAACCCGGCTCACGCCGGCCGGGCTGCAGCCCACCGAGACCTGCCCCACGGGCGTGCTGAGCCAAGCCCAGCTCAACGCTGTCACGCAGGCCGCCCGGTGCCCTCGCCCGCCGAGGCCGACGAGGCCGTGCCTGGTGCCGGCCGCGTCCGGCGGGGGTGATCTGGCAGGCGGCGGGCGAGCCTGGTTAGTGACTCGCGGAGGTTGGCCTCGGAGGTGAGCTGCATAGCCTCGCTGAAACTCAGCCAGCGCAGCGGGGCATCTGCGCTCTCCGAGCTGACGGCCCCGGGCGACCAGGTCGCCAGCACGAAACGGATGTCGGCGTGCTGGTGCGCGGGCTCGCCGCGGCCGGCTGGCACCGGCACTATCACGACGTGCCAGACCGACGCGTCCGGCCACGGAGCCAGGTCAGCTAGTCCGGTTTCCTCCGCCGCCTCGCGCGTCGCGATCGCGACCGGATCGAGCTCGCCCGGGTCGGCGTGGCCCCCGACCTGCAGCCAGGCTTGCTGCCGCAGGTGCCAGCGGAGCAGGGTCTGGCGGCTGTCTGGGTGCACCACCAGGGCCGAGGCGGTCAGGTGCAGCGGCGTCGATCGCAGCCATGGATCTGGCTCGGTCTCGGTCAGCCGCCGGATCCGGGCAAGATCGCGACGCTCCCGCCAGCCCTGTGGGCGGTAGTCAGCGAGCAGCTCAGCCACCGTAGCGACCATGGTCACGACTCGCCGCCTGGGCGTTCTGGCGGTGTCCCGCCGTGCGCTGGCGCGGCCCTGGCCGCCTGGCCGATCAAGTGCCGCTGCGGACGCGCGTTAGCCGATTCGTCCGCGCGGCTGGGCGGCGACTGCCGCCGGGCCATTTTCTGGCGGACGTACGCGAGGCTAGCGAGCAGCAGAACCGCGAGCCCTGCCACCACGTAGACCTGGCTCGCCGCTAGCCAGATCGGACTGAGGTGTAGCTCTCGTGCGGGTGCCATCCTTGGCTCGAGCCTGGCGATTCCTGACCAGCCGATGATCGCGAGCACGCCGATGGCGACGAGCCAGGCCTTCGCCTGGCGTGGTTCTGCCACCCGGCGCCGCCACGCCGCCAGCGCCGCCAGCAGCAGCGCGGGCAGCGCGAGAACCCAGTGGTGCGTCCAGGAGATCGGCGTCACCAGCAAGGCGGTGATCGCGCACAGGCAATACCCGGTCGCGTCATCGCCGCGGCGGCCAGCCTGCGCGGCCAGTGCCACGCCAACAAGCCCCACGACGAACACCGCAATGAGCCACAGCGATCCGGGCTCGTGGCCGAGGTCACGTGCGACGGCGCCGAGCAGGCTCTGGTTCCAGTCGTTCGACAACCGGCCTACCCGGCTCGACCGGACGAAGTTCAGATCTCCGTAGAAGTACCGGGAAGCGGCCGGCGTCGCCGCGTAGCCGATCGCGATGGTGGCTGCGAAAGCTCCCGCGGCCACGGTCGCGGCGCGCACCCGGCGGGTAACGGCCAGATAGACGATGAAGATGAGCGGGATCAGCTTGATCCCGGCCGCGACTCCGGTGGCGATCCCCTTGAACCAGGACTCCTCGGGTATCACCAGGTCAGCCAGCACCAGGACGGTCAGCAGAATGTTGACCTGACCGAATGCGAACGTGGTGAAGGCCGGCTCCAGCCAGATCGCGACAACCGCGGCGCCGACCGCGAGTCGCGCCGCGTCTTGTCTGGCGAGCCAGCCGGCTACTGGCCGCAGCCGCAGCGCCAGGTAGAACATGACGGGTGCGGCCGCGATGTTGGCGGCCATCATCAGGGCGACAGCAAGCCACCACGGGACGACGGCAAACGGCGTCAGCGCCACCGCGGCGAATGGCGGGTACGTGAACGGCAAGCCCCAGAACCGCACCCCGTAGAGCCCCTGGCCGTGCAGCACCGCGCTTGCGCCAGCGCGGTAGACGTGCAGGTCGACGAAGGCGGCGGAAGTCGCGGCTGTGACCGCGGCGCAGATCAGGGCCGACGTGAGGTAGACCGCCGCCAGCCGCTTGAGTCCGGGACGGCCCGTCAGCCAGTCACCCCAGCGTCGCCAGCCCACCGGCTCAGCCTAGCCCGACGCGTCCGCACCCGCGGGCCGGCGACCCGGTCGAAATGTCAGTGCCGAGCGGTAGAACGGGTCTACCAGGCCGGCCGGGCAGTGACCCCGGGCCGCCTGCAGCGGCCACGCCGGGCCAGCTTTCGCGAGCCGCGCCTGACGGGGACCACCGAAGCGGGGTGACTTGCGATGACTGACAGCATTGCCGAGGGTGTCGAGGCAGAGCTCAGGGCGCTCTCTGGCGTCTTGACCGAGCCAGGCGAGAAGGAGTGCCTGCGCTGTTTTCTGCTGCGGATGATCAGTGAGTTCGGCTGCGATGGCACGCACCGGTGGGCGAGCAGATGGCGCGGCGTGCGGGCGCCGGTCGCTACGGGCCTGCTCGCCAGGCTCGAGCAGCTTGGCGGCCGCTGCGACTGCGAGACGGTGATGCACGTGTTCCCGCAGTATCCGCCCGCCGGACGGCTGCTGCCGTGTGCCGGTCAGCCGCAGCCGGGGTCTGCGGTACCGTGCGACCTGCGCGTCATGCGCCGGACGGCGTGACGGCGTGGCTACTCGGAACCCTTTTCCAGGATCCGCAGCAGCGCCCGGGCAAGGGGAACTGCGGTCAGCTCAACCTGCCAGGGCCGTGCTCCATAGCCGGCCAGGTCAACGCCGACAGCGGCTGGGCTGAGCTCGGCAGGAGGCTGCCAGGACAGCCGACGAACAGCATCCGGGGGTAGCACGTTCTCGGCCGGCAGGTTGTGGGAGTCGGCGAGAGCTGCCACCACAGCGCGCGCGACTGTCAGCCGCCTGGCCGCCTCGGGATCGCGATCGGGCCAGCGGTGCGCGGGCGGCGGACCCTCGCCGGGCGGTGCCGACGCCAGCGGCAGGGCCCGGTCCGGCAGGGCCCTGGCCCGGCCGATTGCCCGCAGCCACTCGGGCTGATGCCGCCGGGCGCTGCGCCCGGTGAAGCCGGGGATGGCCAGAACCTCGGCCGGCTCTCCGGGCAGGGCTCGGGCTGCCTCGATGATCGCGGCGTCCGGTAGCACCTTGGTCGGCGACATATCTCGCCGCCGGGCGATCTTGTCGCGCTCGAGCCAGAGTTCACGCACGATCGCGAGTCCGCGCCGGTTGCGGACCCGGTGGATGCCGGACGTCCGCCGCCACGGGTCGGCGCGCAGCGGGTGCGGCGGCGCCGCGAGGACCGCGGCGAACTCCTGCCGCGCCCATTCGATCTTGCCCTGATCGATCAGCCGCTGGGTGAGCACGTCGCGCAGCTCCACCAGCACCTCGACATCCAGTGCCGCGTACCGGAGCCACTCCAGTGGCAGCGGCCTGGTCGACCAGTCGGCCGCCGAATGAGACTTCTCCAGCCCGAGGCCCAGCATCGACTCGACCATGGCGGCCAGGCCGACCCTGGGACAGCCGAGCAGCCGCCCCGCCACTTCGGTGTCGAAGAGCTGCCGCGGCCGGTAGCCGAGCTCGGCCAGGCAGGCGAGGTCTTGTGACGCGGCGTGCAGCACGGCCTCGGCGCCGGCGAGTGCCTCGTCAAGGCCGGACAGATCCGGGCACGTGACCGGGTCGATGAGCACGGTCCCGGCACCCAAACGCCGGAACTGAACCAGGAAAGCGCGCTGCCCGTACCGGAATCCCGACGCGCGCTCAGCATCGACCGCGACCGGACCGGTCCCGCCCGCCAGTGCCCTGGTCGCTGCCGCAAGATCGACAGCGGTGGCTACCAGCGGCGGCAGGCCGTCGCGCGGCTCGAGCAGCGGCTGAACCGGCGGCGCAGCAGCCTCGCCGGAATCGGCCGGCCCGCTGGCATCCGGCTGCGTCGTGGGCTCCGGCCGGGCTCCGCTGGCCCGGCCGTCGTGCTGCCTCGCGGCTTCCTCGGTCATGGTCGCGGCCTGCGGCGAGGCGGCCGCAGCGCCGCGACTCCCGGTGCCAGCGGCGGCAAGCCCGCCGCCATGCAGATGACGTCGCACCAGGCTGCCACGTGTCTGTCAAGGCCGACCGGCGATCCGCCGGACAGCACGGGTGACCACGAAGCGCGCAACTCAAAGCCGGTCGACGTCGGCTCATCCTGCTTGCTGCCAAAGCCCTGCGTCACAACTGTCGTCACGGTCCCGCTGATGTTCCTGTATCCGGTGGTCCGGCTCGCTAGCGCCTCGGTCAGCCAACTCCAGCCGACCTCGTTAATCAGCGGGTCGGCGGCCATCTCCGGCTCAAGTTCGGCCCGCACGTAGCTGATGATCCGATGTTGCCCATCCCAGCCAGGCTGACCCGCCGCGTCAAATAGCAGCACGAACTTGCCCGAGCCTATCTCGGCGTCGCCGTCGGCCAGATCAGGTGAGCTGGTCTGTCCGTCTGGTCCATCTGGTCCGGCCATCCTGCCCGCGACGGGCGGTGGATCGGCGTAGACCGTCGCCGCGACCGCATGGGCGAACGGGGCGAGGCGTCGCGGCGGCGGGTCTTCCTCCACCCGCAGGTAGCGCCTGAGCTGGCGCTGCGCGGCAAGCCCGGCTTCTACCTCGGCCACCGCGCGCCGGAAGCCGGTTTCGCCAGCCCGAGACTGCCCGCGCTCGGGTCGGCCCGACTGGGCGGTCATGGCCGGTCCGGCGGGCCGGATTGGCGGCACTGGCAGCAGAGCGTCACGCCACGCGGTCGCGCGGGCCGGGCGAGACGGCCAGGTCGTGGGCAGCAGGGACATCGCCGATCAGCAGCGTGGCCCCGCAGACGACGCAGTACCACTCGGGGCAGCACTGGTCGGCGCTGTCTGGACAGCATCCGGCTAGGCCGTGGTGCTGGGCGAAGTAACGTCCCCGGCCGCAGTCAGGACAGTGCCAGATGATCTCGGTCATCGGAACCTCCGTAACACGCCAGTCAGCAACGATGCTGGCACGACACCGGCGCCCGGAGCCGTAGCCGCCACGGCGTGTCACGCGCTTCCTGCTGGCGTATTGCACTGTGCTGGGCTGACGGCCAGGAGTTACCGGGTGGGCCTGCGAGAGATCCGCGCTGTGGGATCATCCTGGAATGGCACCGACAGCCGAAGAGTCCCCGTTCCTTCTCGCCTGTCGCCGGCGGAAGGTCCCGTATACACCGGTCTGGTATATGCGGCAGGCAGGCCGGTCGCTGCCCGAGTACCGGGCGCTGCGGACCGACAGGAAGATGGTGGACGCTTGCACGAACCCGGACCTGATCACCGAGATCACGCTGCAGCCGATCCGCCGCTACGACGTTGACGCGGCGATCCTTTTCAGCGACATCGTCGTCCCGCTCCGCGCGATCGGACTCGGCATCGACATCAAGCCGGGCGTAGGCCCGGTGACAGACCATCCCATCCGGTCTGCCACGGACGTCGCGAGGCTCCGGCCGCTGGTGCCAGAGGACGTCCCGTACGTCTCCAAAGCGGTGTCGAGCGTGGTCGCCGAGCTCGGCGACAAGCCGCTGATCGGCTTCGCGGGCGGTCCCTTTACCCTCGCGAGCTACCTGGTGGAGGGCGGCCCGTCGAAGAACTTCGAGCTGACCAAGTCGCTCATGTACGGCCAGCCGGCGCTATGGGCGGACCTCATGAGCCGGCTAGCCGACATCACCACCGGCTTCCTTCAGGTGCAGGTCGCCGCTGGGGCGAAGGCGATCCAGCTGTTCGACTCCTGGGCAGGGTCGCTCAGCCCAGATGACTACCGCGCCAGCGTGCTGCCGTACAGCAGGCGGATCTTCGCCTCGCTCAGCGCCAGTGGCGTGCCCCGGATCCACTTCGGCGTGAGCACGGGCGAGTTGCTCGGCGCCATGGGCGAGGCCGGCGCGGACGTCGTGGGGGTGGACTGGCGCGTACCGCTGGATGAGGCCGTGAGCCGGGTGGAGCCAGGCAAGGCGCTGCAAGGCAATCTGGATCCGGCCGTCTTGCTTGCGCCGTGGGAGGTTATCGAGCAGCGAGCGCTGCAGGTGCTCGAGCGGGGGCGGACAGCCGAGGGGCACATCTTCAACCTCGGGCACGGCGTGCTGCCGGACACGAACCCAGACATCCTGGCCAGACTGACCGAGCTGGTGCACACCGCGTCGGCCCGGTTAGCGTCCGGCTCCGAGGAGTCGTCTTCCCGGGCCAGCACGGCGGGAGGTTCGGGAGGGTCGTCCTCGCGGGCCAGCACAGCCTGAGCTCGTTCGATCCGTCAGCCTGCGGTCGACTCCCCGGCCCGGCGCCGGAGGTACCGTCGCCTGCCTGCATATCCGAGGCCGGCCAGCACCGCCGCGATGACGAAGAACGGCAGCGCCGCACCCACGGCTGTCAGCAGCCAGCCGCCCGCGTGCCGCAGCGCCCGCCAGCCGGCCAGCAGGCCGGTCAGGAAGCTGTGCTTCGCCGGCTTCTTATGCGGGGCCGGGGGTTGCGGGCTGACCAGTGTCATGGCCACCGTCGCGTAGCTGGTCTCGCCGTTCAGCGCGCGCTGCTGTGCCAGCAGCGAGTTCAGCGTCGACTGATCCGCGCTGATCTGCTGCTGCACTTGCAGCAGGTCGGCGACGGAGGCCGCGTGCTGCAGCAGCCCGTCCAGCGCGTTGATCGCGTCCTGCTCCGACGTCACCAGGCTGTTCACGTTCGCGACTTCCTGTGTCACATCCGTCGCCTGCTGGCTCATGTGGAGTTGCTTGCCGAGTGCGGGCGAGGAAAGCTGCGCCAGCGCTGCCGGATAGGCAGGAACAGGGATCTTCACCGTGATGCCGATCGTCTCGCCCGCCGTGCTGGAGCCTCCCGAGCCGGCGGTCTCATTGGAGACGTAGCCGCCCACGGCCTCGACGATCGCGGTGACCCGCCTGGCCGCCGCGGTCACGTCCCTGGCACGCACCTCGATCGACGCCGTGTAGATGATGCTCTCGTCAGACGGGGCAAGATTGGCGGTTAGCCCGGCCGGACGACCTGCCGCGGACGCCCCCTGGGCGGCTGAAGATCCGCTAGCCGCGTGCGGTGCCGCGAGCACGCCTCGCGGCGCGGCGGCTCCGGGCGACGACGCGGATGTGCTGCTGCCGCCCGCGCACGCGGCGAGGAGTAGGCAGCCTGCGAGCAGGATGACGCCGCCGAATGCGCAGCGCCGGGCGTGCACCGTAGTGGTCATGCACCTCGGACGCCGCGCCCGGCTACGGGGTTCCGGCGCCGCGATAACGATTCCGACACTGGCGATAATCGATGCTGTGGCATTCCCGAAGATCGAGCTGCACGTTCATCTCGAAGGAACGGTCCGCGCGAGGACGCTGCTGCAGATAGCCAGACGCAACGACCTGGCACTGCCCGCCGACACCGAGGCGGGACTGCTCGAGCTGTACGAGTTCACCGACTTCGCTCACTTCGCGCAGGTGTGGCAGCTGACGACCGGCGCGCTGCGGCGGGACCGGGACTTCCGTCAGGTGCTGGTCGACTACGCGGCCGAGGCCGCGAGCCACGGGGCTGTCTATCTGGAAGGCATCATCACGCCGTCCGAGCACGTCGCCAGGGGAGCGGACTGGGACGAGGTTTACTCCGGGTACTGCGACGGCCTGCAGGAAGCGTACGAGGAGCACGGCGTGCACGTGCGGCTCACGCCGGACGCGAACCGCGGCTACCCCGTCGAAGCCGCCGTGCTCACCGCCCGGTACGCGGTGGCGTACGCCGGGCGCGGGGTCGTGGGCCTGGGCCTCGGCGGAATGGAAGCAGAGTACCCGCCAGAGCCATTCGCGCGCGCCTTCGCCATCGCGCGTGATGGCGGTCTCGGCTCGGTGCCGCACGCCGGAGAAGTGGCCGGGCCATCCTCGATCCGCGGGGCGCTGGACGCGCTCGGCGCCGACCGGCTGCGGCACGGGATCCGCGCCATGGAGGAACCCAGCCTGGTTCGAGAGCTGGCCAGACGCGGGATCGTGCTCGACGTCTGCCCGATCTCGAACCTGCGGACCCGGGTGGTGCCATCACTCGCGGTGCATCCGCTGCCACACCTGGTCGCAGCCGGCGTGCCGTGCTCGGTGTCGACCGATGATCCGGCCATGTTCGGTACCGATCTCAGCGCCGACTACGCCGCGGCTGCCGAGCTCGGCGTTGGCCCACGGCAGTGTTACGACGCCGGGCTCCGCGGCGCGCTGTGCGACGAGCGTACGCGCAGCGAGCTGGAGCGCATCGGCGCGGATTTCGACTGGGCGGGCGTGGCCGCTGCGGGAGAGTCGCGGTGACCGCGCCGGGGACGGCTCCGCAGGCGTCGAGCCAGGCCGCGGCGACCACAGGCAGGCCGCCCTCGATAGCGATCATCGGCGGCGGCGTCGCTGGCCTCGCTGCTGCCTTTCTGCTCAGGGACGCCGACCTGGCCGTGACGGTGCTTGAGGGGTCGCCGAGCCTCGGCGGCAAGCTCGCGGTGTCGGAGGTGGCCGGCATACCCGTCGACGCCGGAGCCGAGGCGCTGCTCGCCCGGCGGCCGGAGGGCACCGGGCTCATCGCCGAACTCGGTCGCACGGAGGAGCTTGAGCTGCCGGGAACGACATCGGCCGGCATCTGGACGCGCGGCCGCGTCCGCCAGTTGCCGCGCCGCCAGTTCATGGGCGTGCCGGCCGACTTCGGCGAGCTGGCGGCGACCGGAATCGTCTCGGCCGAAGGAATGGCCCGGGCCCGGCAGGACCTGACGCTTCCCGGCACGCAGTCAGGTGCCGATGAGTCGGTGACGAGCCGGGTCGGCGGCCGCCTCGGGTCCGAGGTCGTGGATCGAATGGTGGAGCCGCTGCTCGGTGGCGTCTACGCGGGCCGCTGTGACGACTTGTCGTTCTACGCAACCTTGCCCGCGCTGGCTGAGGCGGCGCGCGGTCATCGCTCGCTGGCGGCGGCGGCGGCGTCGCTGCTGCCGCCCGCGCCGGCCCCGGGTCGGGGTGCCGATTCGGGTGCGGCGGGCCAGTCCGTACCGCCGCCGGTCTTCACCACGCTGACCGGCGGGCTGGGCACCCTGCCGCCCACCCTCGCGGCCAGGTCGGGAGCGCTGATACGCACCAGCGCGATGGTCCGCGCGCTGGCGCGCACCGCCACCGGCTGGCGGCTGACGATCGGCTCCGCGCACGAGCCCGAGTGGCTCGACGCTGACGCGGTGATCATCGCGGTGCCGGCGACGCCAGCGAGCCGGCTGCTGGCCGGCGTGGCGGCCCAGGCCGCTGCGACACTCGGCGAGATCAGGTACGCCAGCATGGCGATCGTCACGCTCGCCTACCCGATCGCCGCCTTCCCGGAACCGGTGACGGGCAGCGGGTTCCTGGTGCCCGCGGTCGACGGCCGCGCCGTCAAGGCGGTCACCTTCAGCACCGTCAAGTGGCCGCACCTGATCGCGGCTGAGCCCGGCGTGCATGTCGTGCGCTGCTCGGTCGGGCGGCTCGGCGAGGAAGCCGTGCTGCAGCGCGACGACGCGGAACTGGCCGCCCTGGCCGCCGCTGACCTGGCCGACGCGACCGGCGTGCGCGGTGCGCCGGTGGATACCCGGGTGACCCGGTGGGGGGGCGCGCTGCCGCAGTACAGCGTCGGTCACCTCGACCGGGTGGCCAGGATCAGGTCGGCGGTGGCCGCAGTGCCGGGCCTGGCCGTCTGCGGTGCCGCCTATGACGGGGTCGGCATCCCTGCGTGCATCGCCACTGCCCGGCTGGCGGCAGATCAGGTGCTGGCCTACGTTGGCAGCCAGGACGCGTCGAGCTAGCGGCAGGAGCAGCGGGTTGATCGAGCTAGACCGGGACGGCAGCGTCTGGGTGCTGCGGATGCGCGATGGCGAGAACAGGTTCAGCCCTGACCTGCTCGACTTGGTGAACGCTGCGCTCGACGAGGTGGCGGCTAGCCAGGCGCCGCGAGCACTCGTGACGACCGGGACCGAGAAGTTCTACAGCAACGGGCTGGACCTCGACTGGCTCGCTTCGGCACCGGAACGGGCGGGTGAGTACCTGACGATGGTCTACCGGCTGCTCGGCCGGATGCTCGGTTTCCCCGCGCTCACGGTGGCCGCGGTCAACGGCCACGCCTTCGGGGCCGGAGCGCTCCTCGCCGCCGCGCACGACTTCGCCGTGATGCGGGAGGACCGCGGCTACTGGTGCATGCCCGAGGCTGATCTCATGCTGCCGCTGTCGGCGCAGTTCCTGAGCGTGCTGACCGCGAAGCTGCCGACCAGGACAGTCCAGGAGGCGGTAATGACCGGGCGGCGGTATGGCGGCCAGGACGCGGTGACGGCTGGCATCGTGCACCAAGCGGCCGCGGCTGACCGGGTGCTGCCGTCGGCCATCGCCCTGGCGGACGAGCTGGCGGGCAAGGACCAGCGAACCGTGGCCGAGCACAAGCGGCTGCTCTACGGCGCTGCTATCAGCACTCTGCTCGGCGACTGGGCGTGATCGTGCAGCCGCTTCGCTAGCTGCCTGATCCGCCTGATCCAGGCGATGGCTGGCGAGTACCAGCCGGGCACGCTCGCATGCTGGCACAACAAGCCCGCTGGGATCGGCAGGTGAGATTCTTGCGCCATGACCCGGGTAGTGGGCGTGGACGCGTGCGCGGCGGGGTGGATCGGCATCGCGCTGTCGGGCGACGAGCCACTCGCGTTCGTGCAGGCCGAGATCAGCGAGCTGGTCGCGGTGGCCGCAGCGGACGGCCCGATTGACGCTGTTGCGATCGACATACCCATCGGCCTGGCCGACAGCGGGCCGCGGCAAGCGGACCTGCTAGCCAGGAAGGCGGCCGGACCGCGCTGGGCCTCCGTGTTCGTCACCCCGGTTCGCAAGGCGGTGCTCGCTGACAGCTACCCTGGCGCGCTCGCCATCAGCCGCCAGCTGACCGGCAGCGGCATCTCCAGTCAGGCGTACCGGCTGCGCGAGAAGATCCTTCAGGTAGATGGCTGGCGGCCGGTGGCGCCGTGCCCGGTCATCGAGGCGCATCCGGAGCTGAGCTTCGCGGCCATGGCGGGCGCGCCGCTGGTGGATGGAAAGTCAACGTGGGCGGGTGCCGTCCGGCGTCGCCGGCTGCTGGCAAATGAGGGCATTGACCTTTCTGGTGATCTTGGCCTGACCGGGCTGCGGGTCGGTGTCGATGACGTGCTTGACGCTGCCGCAGTCGCCTGGACGGCGCGGCGGTATGTAGCAGGCGCCGCGCGGCGCGTGCCCGCCAAGGCGGAGCGGTTCAGCGACGGGGTGGACTGCGCGATCTGGAGCTGACGGCCCGCTCCCGGCAATTCCGTTGCGAGGCTGAGAGCCAGACTGCGAGGATCCGCGCGTGGCCGTCCACCTGATCCGCGCCGAGGGCCTGCATCCCACGGCCTACGTCGCCTCGGCCGACCAGGGTGACCTGCCCGATGTCTGCCAGTTGGTCAGGGCCGCGTTTGGCGCGCACGACGCGCCGAGCACGCTCCTCGGCGTCGCCGTTTGCAAGGGCGGTACAGAGTGCCTGCATACCTGATCCGGTCGGCGGAACTCTATGCCGGCGCTCCCTACGCCTATGCTGCAGTCACGCCGCCCGGAGCTCTCATCTTCACCGCCGGTGCCTGCCCGATCGACCAGCAGGGCCAGGTGACCGCGCCGGGCGACTACGTGAAGCAGGCCGAGCTCGCGGTCGCCAACCTGAGGACCGCGCTGCGCGCAGCCGGCGCCAGCGTGAGCGACGTGGTCAAGAGCACCGTGTACGTCGCGTCGTCGGAGCAGAGCGATCTGGTCGCCGTCTGGAATGTCGTGCACGCGGCGTTCGGCGAGCACGACGCGCCAAGCACCCTCCTTGGCGTCGCTGCCTTGGGCTACAGCGGTCAGCTGGTCGAAATCGAGGCGGTGGCCGCGATTTCCCAAGGCTGACTCGCGCTCCGTGCAGCTCCGTAAACTCGAGTAAGCTGCCCGGCGCTGGCACGGCGCGCGCTGACGGTGATCATTCCGTCGCGAGTCACCGGTTCTAGGCCGCCAGGGCGGGGGCGAAGAAGTCGGTGAGCAGTTGCGTGACGCGCGCTGGCTCGTCGTGATGGACCCAGTGCGAGGCGGGCAGGCGCTCCACGCGGTCAAGGTTGGGCACGTCATCGTGGTCGGGCTCGGCCAGCTCCTCGCCGAGGTAGCGGTCGCGCTGCCCCCAGATGACGAGCGTGGGCGCCTGGATCGGGCGGAGCTGCGCTTCGGGGTTCTTCTTCCGCACTGAGGCCCGGTAGTAGTTGATCATTGCGGTGGCTGCCCCCGGCTGCGACCAGGCCTCGACGTAGCGGTCGATCTCCTCGGGCGTATAAGGCGGGCTGGCGTCGCGAAGGAAGTGCCGGAAGAACTCCCAGTGATCGGCGTGCACGACGCTCTCGGGCAGACCCGGGAGGTCGAAGAAGAAGAAGTACCACGACTTCCGCAGCTGTCCGGGATGGTGCAGTCCCTGCAACAGCTTCCGCGGGTGGGCCGCGTTGAGGATGGCGAGCCGGTCCACGACCTCCGGGTAGCTCATCGCGGTAGCCCAGGCGACCGAGCCGCCCCAGTCGTGACCAACTACCAGCGCGGACTGCGCGCCCCGTTCCCGGATGAGACCGCGGATATCGGCCGCCAGGGGACCGGTGTCGTAGGCCGCGACCCCGCCCGGCCGGGATGACAGGTTATACCCGCGCATGTCGGGCGCGACGACGCGGAATCCAGCTGCGGTGT
>Ga0187814_10000043_pt1 | contig 26783 bp, 18 predicted proteins | sample NC_S_4_FD_132450 | JGI IMG/M metagenome (GOLD analysis project Ga0187814, IMG submission 132450) | Wetland sediment microbial communities from Neuse River Estuary, North Carolina, USA - ASW-S_4 | ecosystem: Environmental > Aquatic > Freshwater > Wetlands > Sediment | place: USA: North Carolina... | reverse complement strand
CTGCCCTTGGTAGCCGAGCTGGATCGCGGGTCCGGTCGTGGCGAGGACCTGGCCCCACGGGCCGTAGGTGGTGGATCCCGTCAGGCTGGTCCCGGTCGCGGCGAACACTCCGGACAGGTCGCCATGCTGGTTGACGAGTGCCAGCGTTTTCCCGGCGGCAGTATCGACCCCGACGATCGCGCCGGCCGGGTCTCGCGAGTAGGTCTCCGAGGAGTCGGATGCAACCTGATCGGTCATCCCGTCGTAGGTCAGCGGGATGGTGGTGCCAAGAGACAAGTTCTGGGCTGTCACCAGGCGACCCAAGGCGTCGTAGGCGTAGGACGACGCCGATCCAGACGTAATCTGCTGACCGTAGGCGTCGGTGGTGGACGTCGAGGTCGTGCCGCCCGAGCTGACCTCGCTGGCCAGGTCGCCGTCGGCGGTATAGGTGTAGGTGTTGCCGTTGCTGTCGGAGATCAGCTCGTCGCGGGCGTCGTAGGTCTGGGTGACGCCGTTGTCGTTGACCAGGTTGCCGTCGGCGTCGTAGCCGTAGGTCTGGGTCGTCGGTGACCCGGCGGCCGGGGTGGCCGTCCAGGAGGTGAGCCGGTCGGCCAGGTCGTAGCCGTAGGAGTTGTTGACCGTGCCGGTGCCGCCGCCCGGGGTGGCCAGGCCGCTGGTGGTCATCGAAGTGAGATCGTCGTTGGCGTTGTAGCCGTAGTCGATCGCGGCGACTTGCGTGCCGCCGGCGGTGGCGACGGTGTCGGAGGTCAGCCGGTGCATGCTGTCGTATCCGAAGCTCTGGGTGTCGTTGCCGGTCCCGTAGGAAATCTGGGTGACCTGGCCCAGGGTGTTGTAACTGTAGGTACCGGTGGTACCGGAGGCGGCGTCGGTGTCGGTGGCTAGCCGCCCGGCGCCGTCATAGGTATACGTAGAGGTGCCTGCGGCGTCGGTGGCCGAGGCGAGCTGGGCACTGGCGTTATAGGTGAACGTGGAGGTGCCGGCCGACCCGGACGCCGACAGCAGCAGGCCCCGGTCGTCGTAGCCGAACGATTCGGAGGTGGCCGGCTGGTAGCCGGGCGTGCCGGAGGTGCCGACGGCGCTGGTCGCCGCGGTCAGCAGCCGCCCCGCAGTGTCATAGGTGAAGGTGCGCGTCGCGGTCGGCGCGCTGCCGCCCGAGCCGGACTGGCTGGTCAGGTCGCCCAGCGCGTCGTAGCTGCTGTTGATTTGAACGCCGCCCGGCAGGTCCTGCGTGACCAGGTCGCCGTTGGCGTCGTAGATGCCGGTCGTGGTCGAGTTCACCGCGCCGCTGTAAGCCGCGGTCGACGGCTCGGTGACGGTCTGCGGCAAGCCGAGCGAGTTGTAGCTGGTATAGGTGGTGTTACCGTTCCCGCCGGTCAGCGCGGTGAGGTTCCCGTTCAGGTCGTATCCGTAGCTGACCGTGATGGAATTGCCCGACGAGACCGGCTGGGTCTGGGACAGAAGGAGGCCCGTCGCGTCATAGGTGGCGGTCGAGGTGTCGCCGCGGAAGTCGGTCGCCGAGGTGATGTTCCCGTCGGCGTCGTAGCCGACCGACGCGGAACGCAGCACCGTTCCCGTCGCGTTGAGTTGCGAGATCCCGGTCGGTCGGCCGGCCGGGTCGTAGCTGAGCGTCACGGCGGTACCGTCCGGCGAGGTGGTCTTGGTCAGGTTCCCGTCCAGGTTGTAGGCGTAGCTGGTCGTGTTCCCGGCACCGTCCGTGCTGGAGATCACCTCGCCGATGGGGTTGTAGGCCGAGGTCGTGGTCACACCGGTGGGCGCGGTCTGCGAGACCTGCTCGCCCGCGGCGTTGTAGCCGTAGGTGGTGGTGTAGGCGGCGGAGGTGTTCTGCCGGACCAGGTCGGTGGTGGTGATCAGGTGACCGAGGCCGTCGTAGGTAGCCTGCGTCTGCGCGCCGGTCGGGTCGGTGACGCTGGTCTGCTGGCCGGCTGGGTCGTAGGTGTAGGTCCACACCCCGCCATTTGGGTCGGTCTGGCTGGCCAGGTCGCCGAGCTGGTCGTAGCTGAACTGGGTAACGTGGCCCAACGGGTCGGTGACCTTGGTTTCCTGACCCACGCCGTCGTAGGCCATGGTGGTGGTGCCGTTGACCGGCGTGCTGGATCCGGGTGGGGTGTAGGAGGGATCGGTGACCGAGATCTCCTGGCCGTCGGTGTCGTAGGCGGCGGTGGTGACGTTGCCGTCCGCGTCGGCGGACTCGACCTGATCGCCGAAGGTGTCGTAGCCGACCGTGACGACGGGGTTGGCGGTGACCGGCGCGGCACCGTTGCCGGTCTGCGTCGGCACGGCCGGGCCGGTCGCCACGACCGGACGGCCCGCCTGGTCGTCCTGTATGAGTGTGGTATTTCCGTCCGGGTCGGTTACGGAGGTGACCAGCCCGCGCTCGTCCCGGGTGTAGGTGGTGGTCAGGTTCGTCGAACCGTCCTGGATGGTCTGCGACAGCTCCTGGTCCATCGCGTTGTAGGTCGCGGTTACGGTCTGGGTGCTTCCGCCCTGGGCCAAGGTCTGGGCGACGACGTTCCCGTCGGCGTCGTAGCTGGCCGTGCCGGTCAGGTCGGTACCGGATGGGTCCTGGGTCTGGGACACCAGCTGGGAGGCGGCGTTGTAGGCGCTGTCGGTGACCAGGCCGCCCGATTCGGTCTGGGTGACCAGGTCCCCGGCTGCGTCGTAGCCGTAGGTAGTCACCAGCTGTTCCTGGGTACTCCCGGCGACGACGACGTAGGAGGACGCGACCTGGTCGTTGTCGTAGTAGGTGTAGTAGGTCGTCGTCCCGATGGCGTTCGTGACCGAAGCCAGCCGTCCGGCCGGGTCGTAGGCCCGGGATTCTTCCACCAGGTTCTCCGGCGGTATCGGGTTGCTCGGGTTGCCCGTGTAGCCCTCGACCGTGGTGGACGCGAGATCTCCGCTGGCGTTGTAAGCGAAGGCGGTCACCTGCCCGTCCGGGGCTGTCTCGGTGGCCCGGTCGCCGAGCGGGTCGTAGGTGTAGGAGATCGTGTTGCCCAGCGGGTCGGTGACCGAAGCCAGCTCTCCGTGGGAGTTGTAGGTATTCGTGGTGGTCCGGGACGGATCCCCGCCGGTCGTGTCGCTGACCGTGGCGGTCAGTACGTCCGAGTCAGCGTCGTAGGTATAGCTGGTTACCTCGGTGTGCACCGCGCCGGTCACCCGGTCGGTCACCGGCGGGTCCGTCACCGTGACCGGCCGGTCAAGGCCGTCGTAGGTGTAGCTGATAGTGAGCCCCGCCGGGTAGGAGTCGGAGACCTGCGTCTGGGTCAGCTCGCGGCCCAGGTTGTCGTAGGTGTATTTGGTGACGAGCCCCAGCGGGTTGATCACCTGCATGACGTCGCCGGCCGCGTCGTAGGCGTAACTGGTCACGCCCCCTCTAGGGGAGGTGACCGAGGCGAGCAGGTCGGGAGGTTCGGTCCCGCCGCCGATTGCGGCCTCCGTGCCTGCGGTGTAGGCGTAGGCCGTCTTGCAACCCGACGGGCACGCGCTGGTCGCCGGTGACGTGGCCGCCGCGATCTGGCCCAAGGGCGTGTAGCTGGTCATGGTGTCGTAGGTGGGGTCGGTAGGCGAGGAGGACCTGGGGCCTCGCTGGTCGGTGACCTGGTCGTTGCGCGGATCAAGCGGGTTGGCCAGGTCCTCGTAATAGGACGCATAGGAGGTCTGGCAGTTATTGATGGCCGCGCATGTGGTCACCGACGTCACGTTGTTGTGCGCATCGAAGGTCGTATAGGTGCTGTCGCCCTCCGGGTCGGTAACCGTCGACGCGCGGTCGGCCGCGTCGTACCCGTAATAGGTCACGCCGCCGAGTACATTGGTGAGTCGCACCAGCGACCCGCTGGCGTACATGTACTCGCTTGTCGCGCCGACCGGGTTCGTGACCGTGACGGTCTGGGTGTTGACTGGCGGGACCGCGGACGTCGTCACCCCGGACGGCAAGTCCTGGCTCTCCAGGGCGTCGTAGTGGCTGGTGACGTCGGTGGAGGCGAGCTGGCCGGAGTAGAAGGACACGTCGGCGATCGACCCGTTGAACGGGCCGTCCGGTTGGCCGGGCTGGGGGTCCTTCGGTCCGGTACCGAGGTAGGCGGTGTACCCGGTGGCGGACGCGGAGCCAGGCGTGATCTGGGCGGTGGCGATCGACGTGCCGTCTTCGTACAAGGTCGCGGTCTCGCTGACCGACCCCGGCTTGCACGTGTACGATCCCGTCGGGCACGTGATCGGCGGGCTTAGCGTGAGAATCGCCTGGTGCCACTTGCCGTCAGCGACGTTCGCCGATTCGCAGAAACCTACATAATCGTCGGCGACGAGCGTGCTGCCGACCATTCCTTCCAGGCAGTAACCGGCACCGTAATCTGCGGCATCAGTAGAGAGCCAGAGCGCCATTGGCTCGCCGCCGTTCTGCGGGGAACTGGACGACAGCAGGGTCCCGTCCGATTTCGTGCTGAACCACAGCTCCACGGCCTCGGCGCCGGTGCCGGCGAAATAGCCGCCGGGGATGCTGACCTGCGACGTGCTTCCGTTGAAACTGGCCGCGTTCCCGTTCGCGAAGCCGGCTGGGCCGGCCGCGCCCAGGGTGACGTTGGAGTAGGTCGCCGGCGGGCGCGGGCTGGCGGAGTTGGCCGCCGAGCCGACCAGGTCCTGGGCCAGCGGGCCCGAGGTGTCGTTGAGCGGCCAGAAGTCCTCGGGCGAAGAACCCAGCACGGCGCCGTCGTAGGCGGCCGTGGAGGCGCCCGACACCGGGCCGCTGTAATTCCATGCCCCCCCGGCGTCGTCGGTCAGCGAGCTGACCCGGTCGTTGACCGTGTCGTAGGTCGCGGACAACTCGGTGCGCCCGGCCGGGCTGGTGACCGAAGTCAGTTCCGCGGCCGGGTGGGTTTCGGCCGCGTACTGCGCGGCGACCGTCCCTACGCTGGGCAGCTGGTCGTGGTAGATCGACACGTCAGCCATCGACCCGTTGAAGTAGGACCACGACGAGTAGTACGCGTTCTCCGCGATCGTGCCTGCGCCAAGCAGCGCGTACCCGCTGGTAGGCGCGGTGAAGCCTGCCGTGGAGGTGGCGACCTCCGCGCCGTCCAGGTACAGGGCCTGGCCGGGAATCAGCACCGCCTGGTGCCAGGCGCCGTTGTCGACCGCCGCCGGCGACGACATCGCCTTGGATCCGGCGTAGCCCTGCAGGTCGCCGTTGCTGCCGATCCATAGCAGCGGTGTGGCAGGGGTGCCGGTGCACAACGAGCCGCAGTTGGAGGGCAAGGCTCCGGTCAGGCCAAGCAGGACGCCGGACGCGGCGCTGGTCTTGAACCACAGGCTCACCGCCAGGCTGTCAGTGGCGCCGCCGGTGAGTACCCGGCCGGTGTCGGAAATGCTCTTGCAGGAGCTCGCCTGGCCCGGCGTCGTGCACCACGCGCCGTCCAGCGGGATGAAGGAGCTGGTCCCGTTAAAGCCGGTCGCGGTCACGCCCGCCACCGGGCCGGCCACGCCCGGGGTGGTGCCGAACTCGTCCGCCGGGGGGTCGACGGTGGTCTGGTCGTCGGCCGGGATCTGGTTGACGGCCGCCGTTGCGCCGGCCGGTTCGTCCAGCCGGTAGTAGCTGGTCGGGTCGGCGTTCAGCACGGACGTCGGGGCGTGCGAGCCGTTGGTGATGTAGCTATAGGTGGTGCACGCGGTGGTCGTCCCCGGCGGACACACGGAGGTCAGCAGGTCCCCTTGGTAGCCGTAGGTCCAGGTCAGCGCGGTTCCCTGCTGGCCTGCCGTGACCGGGTCGGTCGAGATCGTGGCCACGTGCGGGTATGCGGCGCCACTGGGCGTGGACCAGGTCAGGTGCAGCGCACGCCCAGAGGTGGTGTTTGTGATCGTGGTCAGGACGCCCGAGCTGTAGCTGAACGTCTCGGCTTTCCCCGTGTTGTCGGTGATCTGCGAGATCAGCCAGTTGGACCCGTTGGCCTGCGTGAAGTCGTAGGTAGAGCCGGTTTGGTCGGTCACCGAGAACCCGCCGCCGCTCACCGCCGCGACCACCGCATACATGTCCTGCGGTGGCGCGTACCCTCCGGCGGAGTTCTTGGCGAACCGGACCTGCTCCCCGTCCGCCTCGGTCAGGATCAGCGCCCCCGACCCGTCGGGGTCCGGGACCAGCGACATGTCCAGTACCGACGACCAGCCCGCCCCCAGCGCCTGTGACGTGCGCGGGTCCAGCGAGTTGTAGGTCCGGTCGATCGACAGGGCCGGGCCCACGGTGGCCACGCCGGCGTCGGTCGCCTGCAGGGAGACGTTTCCGGTGCGCGGATCTACGGTCTTACCGGACCCGCTGTAGTCGGTGCTGCCCAGGTCGGAGGTCATGATCGGGTTTCCGTCGTCGGCCTGGTAGGTATCGCCGAGCCGACCGGAGACCGCCGGCTGGGCGTTCCCGACCACGAACGAGATGGGGGTCGTCCAGGTGATCCCCGAGCCCGTTAGCGACGGCGGGGGGACCAGGTCGCTGACCGTGACCTGCCAGTAGTATGTGGTCCCCCAGGTCAGATTGGTGGCCGAGGTCCAGTTGCTGCCGCTGTTCGCGACCCACCCGGAGGACGCCACCACCGTCGCGGTGCTGGGGTTGGGGCCGTTGAGGATCCGGAAGGCGTAGGAGAAGTCCGGGCTGGCCGGGTACCCGCCTGGCACGACCGCCGACGCGCTCAGCTCGGGAGTCTGGGAGTCCACGTCGGTGCCGGGCAGCGGCTCCTGCTCGTTGATCGCGGGCGGGTACTGCTGGATCGTGTACGGCGCGCAGTACTCGTTCCCGCCTTCGGCGGAAAAGTACGTTCCCGAGGCGCTCACCATGTCCCAGCAGATCTCGTACGATCCGGGATTCTCCGCCGGGGTGACGCTCTCCACTGTCGCGTTACTGCCAGGCGCCACGGTCGCGCTGATCCCGACGTTCGCGCCGGTGGTCAGCGGGGTTCCTGTGCCGTTGGTATCCCCAGAGGGGAACACCTGCGAACCCAGCGCGTATCCGGTCCACGTGTTGGTCCCGGTGTTGGTCACGGTCACCGCGATCCGGCCCGTCTGATCAGCCATCGGCACCGTGTCGAAGCTCGACGCCACGCTGTAGGAGGCGTTATCGGTGCCGCCGCCCTGCATCAGCGCGGTCAGCGAGGCCGGTGCGCCAGCAGGCGACGGTGCCGACGCGCTGGGCAAGGGTGACTCGGAAGCCGAAGGCGACGGGGAGGCTGAAGGGGTCGGCGAGGCCGAAGGGGTCGGCGAGGCCGAAGTCGTCGAGGAAGCCGAGGGCGACGGGGATGGCGACGCGCTGGGCTGCGCGGAACCCCCGGACGCCGACCCGAGGACCAGCTGACCCGCCGCCATCGGCGCCGAGCCGGTGACCACCAGCGTCCGGGAACCCACCGGCGGCGGAGCCTGAGCCGGGGCCGGCGCCGGGTGTCCGCCGAGAGCTCCCAGGGTCAGGTGAGCCTGCGTCGCCGAGGCTGGCACGTCATGCGCCCTGCCCGCTGCAGTCCCGATGCGCTCCGCGGGCCCGGCCGCGTACCCGAACATCTTCGGTGACGGCACCCCGTTGGCGGTGGCGGCCGGCGTCGCCGAGGCACCTGGAACGCTGACCACCACGCACCACATCGCCACCGTCGCGAATGCCACCACACGCAGCCACGACCGAGACCAGGCCGGGCCGCGACTCCGGCCGCGCCCAGACAACCAAGCCGACATGCTCGACTCCCAAGGACAACACGTAGCGGATCAGGGCCTGAGCAGACCCGGGCGGTCAGGACCCGGGCGATGGGGCGTTCGCGGCCAGGGAGCGGATCACGTTGTCGATCCGCCCGGCCGCCTCAGCCTGTGGCACGACGGCGGTGTTCGGCGTCCCGGCTACCGCGGCGGTACCCGGGGCGGTGACCAGCAGGAAATGTTGGTGCGGGTTGGTCTGGCTGGCTGCCAGGACGTTGGGAGCGGCGTCGCTGGTGGCGACGATCACGCCGCACTGCCGCTCGATCAGCGTGTTGAGCATCGGCCCGACGTCAGTCGGACCGGTGTCAGACAGGTAGGACACCATGACGTGGGTGGCCAGCGACGCGGACTCCATCGCCGTCCATACCGGTGCCGCTGTTGTGCCGGGTGCGATCCCACCCGGGCCGGTCAGCAGGCACGCCGAGACGTTCAGGTAATGACGAGCTTGCGGTACCTGAGTCGGCGCCGGCCACAGGGCCCAGGCCCCCGCCGCGGCGGCGATGGCGATGGCCCCCGCGGCCAGCCGTATCCTTATGCGCCCGGTCCTGGTCAGCACAGTTCCGCCGTCCCATCCCTCGCTGGGCTGTTCAGCGAGGCCACTTTAGGAACGCGCCTGCGCACGGCGTGTGGAACTAGTGTGGAAGCGAGCCGGTCAGCACGTCGTGCTGGAGGGCTTCCAGCCTGGCGGTGTCGAGACCCCGCAATTGAAACGCCCTGATGCCGTCGTGGCACGCGGCCGCGGCTTCCGCGTCACGCTCACTGCGGTACAAGCTGGTGATCAGCAGCTGCCAGACCTTGCCGTCGTCGGGCCGGTGGGCCGCCAGGCCTTCCAGTTCACCGACGGCCTCCCATGGTCGGCCGACGGCGATGCGGGCCTCCAGGCCGGTGATCAGCGCCGCCCGGTGCAGGTTCTGCAGCCGGGCGATCTCCGGGGACGCGAACGGCCAGTCCGCCGCGTCCGACAACGGCGCGCCGCGCCAGAGGCTCAGCGCGGCATCCAGCGTGGCCGCCGCCTCCTCGTGCAGACCCTGCTGGAACTGGCGGCACCCGGCCACCGCCTGCCGCTCGAACCGGACCGCGTCGACGCAGTCGGAGGCGATGTCCAGCCGGTACGCCACCCCGCCCCGCACGGTGTCGCTGACCAGCGCCCGGTCGTTGCCCACCACCGCGCGCAGGGCCTTGCGGATGTGCGCGGCGTGACTGGCCGTCGTCCGGGCGGCTCCCTCTCGCCGGTCATCGCCATACAACTGGCGCGCCAGCTTCAGCGCCGTCAGCGAATAGCCTTTCGCGCACACCAGCGCGAGAATCACCACCCGCTCCATCGGGCGCAACGTCACGCGCTGACCGCGCCAGTGCAGCACCGTCGGGTCGCCGAGGACCGCCAGATCGAACATGATCCCTCACAGAGGCCCAGATCCGACCCCCCAACCGAGCAAAGTACTGGCGGCATGACAAGGTCATGACATCTTCTGTCACTGATGCTGAAGTGCGTCCCGGCCTGCTCCGGGCTCCCAGCCTGGGCTGGTCGCGGGCCGGACGGTTCAAGGCCCGCTCGCACTGATCCGATCATGAATTCTTGGTGATATGTATACAAAAGCGAGTTAATAAGTCGTAACCTGTCGTAACCAGACGATCGCACGTGCTTGGGTTGGCCTGACTGGAGCTCAGCATTGAACCCGCGAGTACCTGTCCGCGCTCTGAACCGGCCGCCGGATGGCCCCATTGGTGAGGGCGGCGATGCTTTCGTGAGCGCTCGTTTAAACCCGATGAGCTCAGGCCCGCTCGGGGCCGGCCTCCGCATCCGGGTGCTAGGCCCGATGCTGATCGCGCAGGCCGGGACGGAAATCCGAGCCCTCGCGGCTGGCCAGCGCACGGTCCTGGGGCTGTTGGCGCTCAGCTACGGTTCGCCGGTGCGGCGAGAGTCGATCATCGATGTGCTATGGGGTGACCAGCCGCCCACCAGGGCTGCGGGCATCGTCCAGACCTACATCAGCAGGCTGCGATCGGTTCTTGACCCGGTCGGGGCGGGCGGGAGGGTGCACCTGCCCGCGAGCGACGGGGCCGGTTACCGCTTGCAGGCGACCGCGGATGAGCTGGACCTGCTGGAGTTCCGGTGGCTGGTCGACAGCGCGCGCCAGGCCTGCACGGCCGGTGATGCGGATCGGGCCTGCCGTGCGTATGAACGGGCGGTGGCCTTGTGGCGGGGGGAACCGCTGGCGGATGTCGATGCCCTGCGCGGGCATCCCGCGGTGGTGGCGCTGGCTGATGAGCTAGCCGCGGTGGTGCTGGAGTACGCCGATTCCGCGGCCTTGGCTACTGACGGGTGGCAGGATCGGGTGCTGCCTCATCTGCGGGCGCTGGCCGCCCGGGATCCCCTGCACGAAGCCTCGCACGCGCGACTGATGACGGCTCTGAGCGGTGCCGCGAGGCAGGCGGAGGCGCTGCGTGAATACCATGAGCTGCGGCGGCGCCTGGACGAGCAGCTGGGCGTGCGTCCGGGCCCGGCGGTGCGCGAGGCCTACGCCCAGATATTGCGCCAGGAGGCTCCCGCCCGGGCCAGGCCGGGTGCCACCGGTGACGGCTGGCCACCGGTGTTCCAGCTTCCGGCCGCGCTGGCGGACTTCACCGGCCGGGAGGCGGAGTGCCAGCGCATCGTCGGCGCCGTCTCGGCGGGCGATCATCCTGGGGTGCCCGTGGTGGCGATTTCCGGGCCGCCGGGCGCCGGGAAGACCGCCGTGGCCCTGTACATCGCGCACAAGCTCAGGGACCAGTTCCCCGACGGTCAGCTCTGGGTGGAGCTGACCGGATCGTCGGCGCGGCCCCGGACCGCCGGCGAAGTTCTCGGGGAACTCCTGCGCGCGCTCGGCGTGGACGGCTCCGGTATCCCCGATGGTGATGCCGAACGGGCCGTGTGTTACCGGTCGCGCCTGGCGGGGCGACGGATCCTGGTGGTGGTCGATGACGCCGCCAGCGCCGGCCTGGTCCGGCTGGTGACACCGGGCACGGCCGGGTGCGCGCTCATCGTCACGAGCAGGACCAGGCTCGAGGGCCTGGACGGCGCGCACCTGGTGCCGCTGGAGGCGATGACCGCCGACGACGCGGTCGGCTTGCTGGCCAGGATCATCGGTCCGCGCCGGATCGGGGCCGAACCGGACGCGGCGCGGGAGCTGGTGCGGGCCTGCGGGGCACTGCCGCTGGCGGTGCGTATCGTAGGCGCCAAGCTGGCCACCCGGCCGTCCTGGCCGGTCTCGGCGATGGCCGGAAGAATCACCCAGGGAAACAGCCTGATCGGTGAGCTGGAGGCCGGCGATCTGTCGGTGCGGGCGAGTATCGCGTCCAGCTACGAGTCCTTGCCCGAACGGCTCCGCCGGGCGTTCCGGTTGCTGGCCCTGCTCGGCCCGTCCGACTTCGCCGGATGGGTGGTCGGCGCCTTGCTCGGCGACGCCGAGTCCGACCAGGAGACCGATGTCGTCGGCGATCTGACCAGCCGGTCCCTGCTCACGCCGCTGGGCGTGGACGCTACCGGCGAACCCCGGTACCGGATGCACGACCTGCTGCGTGAGTACGCCTCCGTCCGCCTGGCCGAGGAGTCCGACTCGGACCAGACCGAAGCGCTGGACCGCCTGCTCACCGGATGGCTTCAGCTCGCCCAGCTCGCCGACAGCCGGCTGCCTCCCGAACCGTTCTTCCCGCCGCCCGTCCCGCAGCCACGGCCGGTGCTGATACCCGCGCAGGTGGCCGATCGGCTAACCGCAAACCCCATCGCCTGGTTTGCCTCGGAGCGGATCAACCTGTGCGCCGCGGTCGGGCAGGCACGCGACCTTGGTCGGCCGGACCTGACCCGCCAGCTGGCCGCGCACCAGAGCGCCTTCCAGCACCTCCAGGACCGCCACGACGACGCCGAACAGTTGTGGCGCATCGTCGCCGACAGCGCCGGTCGATCGGGAGACGCGGCCGCGGCCGCGTTCGCCCGGCTGAGGATCTGCTCGTCAATCGCTTCGCGCGGCCGTTCGGCGGAAGCGCTGGACGGGTTCAGCCGGTGCGTGGAGGAGCTGAGCGAGGCCGGGGAACTCGAAGCGGCGGCCTTGGCCTTCTACTTGCGCGGCTTCTGCCGGGTGGACCTCGACGATTTCGCGTTGGCCCGAAGCGACGCGGAAGCCGGGATCGCCCTGGCCCAGCGGGCGGGATCGACGCAGGCCGAGTTCGTCAACCGGCAGGTGCTGAGCCTCGCCCTCGCGAGCCTGGGACTCGCCGATGAGGCCGTAGAACAAAGCGAGCGGGCGCTGACCATGGCCGTCGGCCTGGAAGCGCCAACCTATGAGCTCACCGCGCTGCACAGTCTCGCTCACACCTGCAATCTCACCGGCCGGTTCGACCGCGCGGTACCGGTTTGCCTGCGCCGGATCGAGATCAGCCGGAGGCTAGGGCGCAGCTGCGGCGAGGCCCTGGCCCTGGGCGTGCTCGGCGACGCCTATGCGGGCCTGGGCCGCTACCAGGAAGCCGCCGACAGCCTGCTCCGGGCCCTGCCGATCTTCCGCGATCACGGCGTAGCGCGCCTGCACGGGCTGTGCCTGCTGAAGCTCGGCCGGGTCTATGAGGCAGTGGGTCGTTTCCCCGAGGCGATCGGTTATCTCGAGGAGAGCCAGGTGATATTCCAGCAACTCCGCGTCCCGCGCAAGGCCGAGCTGGCCAGTGCGGCCCTCGACCGGTGTCGCGCGGCGGCGCGGGCCGAGGGCGATCGTTAAGGACATCGGTAGCGGCACGTTAACCGCTGGCGGGGGATCCACCAGGCGGCCGCGCGGCCGCGGGACTCGGCGCGGGTGAGGAGTTCGGCTTCCAGCATGTTGTGCAGGCTGCCGCGGCCCAGGCCGCCTGCTTCGGGGAAGGTGAGCAGGCGCCTGCCCCAGGTCACCAGCGCGTCGGAGTCGGTCCGGGTGGCCAGCAGCCGCCGGCGGTCGCGCAGGGCCAGGAACAGGTACATGGCCGTCCGCTCGTCCGACTCGTCGCTCCGCACTCCGCGCATCAGCAGGTCGCAAGCGGCATCGAGGTCGTCGGGATCCGGCCGCGCCGCACCGGGCCAGGCATCGCGGTACCGGTCGTAGCTCAGCCGCCCGACCATAAGCGCCACATCCCGCCAGGCCGGACCGCCGGAGGGTAGCTCGTAGAGCAGCGCGGAAGAGATCGCGATGGCCTCGTTACGGTCGGCGCGGACCGCGGACACCGCGGCGGGATCGTCGTGATTCAGCCGCGCGGCCGCGCGGGTGAGCCGCTGATAGAGCAGGCTAGCGAGCAGGGCACGCGCCTGGGCGGCCTGCCGGGGCCCTCCGCTGGGCTCGGGGACGCGCACCACGGCGGACAGGGCCGCGCGGGCCTGCTCGATCGCCGCGTCCAGATCCTGGTCCGGACTCGCCGCGCGCTCGGCCAGGTCGCTCATGACCGATCCTCCCGGCGCCTGGCCAGGTGACGGCCGGCTCCGTCAGCGTCATACTCGGCCGTCACCTGGACCCTCGGCGTCACGGCGGCCATCACCGTGACCAGCTAGAGGTAGGGGAAACCGGAGTCCGGTGACCGCGGCCCGAACCACGGACCCCGGTCGGCGGCCTTCCGCAGCAGGAATAACAGCATGCACACGAATACATGTAAACCCCCCCAAGGGCTGACTATTCGTTGACCGGCGCCTACCCCACGGCGGGCTAAGGCCGGGACTAACAGCTTCGCGCCGCCTACCACGCGGCGGACGTCACACAGGCTCCGCAGGTTCTTCGCAGGCACTCCCCTCCCGAGTCCCATGAACATCAGGGTGAGTTTAATGTAGCTCGGTAAAGGATGTCTGTGTATACATAATTTACGTCAATTAAGATCCGGTTCCGGATCCTCGTCTGTTGAGAAGGCCGGCCGGCTCACGAGATCCTCGGCGGCGTAAGCGAACTCGGCGGCGGGCGGGTAGGCCGCGGTGGCCGCGAGCCAGCGGGTGCGCAGCGAGCCGATGATCTCCCCGGGTAGCGCGCCGGCCGCCGTTCCGCCGGCCAGGATCTCCACCGGCCCCAGCACGTACACCTCGGCCAGGGTCGGCAGGTCGGCGAACTCGGCCGCGGGGCATGAGCCGCCCGGCAGCCGGGTGGCCCGCTCGATCAGGCCCGCGCCGAGCTGCCAGACCGCCTGCCCTTCCCCGGCCAGGAGGCACTCCACCGCGGCCAGGATCTCCACCGCCATCGCGTACGACTCGGTGACCATCAGCCCGGCACCGAACTCCGCCGGGCTCGGCGCGTACGGCCCAGGTCCCGGGCCGCGCAGCCGGGCCAGAACAGCGAGATGGTCCAGGTGCGCCCCCTCGTGGATGCCGCGCCAGATCTGCTGGGCGAGCGGAGTGGCGGTGGACTGGACCTCGGCGACCGCGGTGCCCGGGCCGGGCAGCCCCGGCAGGCACATCCAGGTCCGCCGCGCCAGCCGCCTGGACACCGGCAGGCGCACGGTCACGTGCTCATCGGTGGGCAGCGGCCGGTAGCGGGCCCCCCAGGCGAGTTGCCGCTCGCTCGACAGCGGGCACGCGGGGCCCAGGGGAAGGACCGCGGCGGCCGTCATCAGAAGCTCGCCGAACCGTGCGATGAGCCGGGCCGCCCGCCAGGCGTGCGGCCCGACGCTGCGGATCGCGCCCGGCACCGGAAGGGTGTCGGGATACCACGACGGCACCGGCCCGGCCAGCCGGCGCAGCGAACGGAGCCTGGCGGCCTGCGGGCCGCCGGAGACGACGGGCACCGAGCGGATCACCTCATCGAGCGCGCCGAAGGCACCGGAGAGGTCCCGATTCGCCGGGCCGTCCACCGCGAGGCAGCCGACCGCCACGTCGGCCCACCCCCGCATGGTCCACGCGGCGGCCTCCGCGTCCGCGGCGGGCACCCCGACCGCCGCCTGCGCCGCGGCCATCGCCCACGCCCGCGCGTCCGCCGCCGCGACAGGCGTCAGCCCAGGAGCCCGAGCCCCTGGGCTGAACATCTCACCTAAACCCTTTGACCCATCCGGCACGGATCCGGCTCCGAAGTTAGCGAGGACGGCCGTCAAGGGTGCATAAACCCCATCCCGGGCGACCGCCCGTGAGTCGGCCATAATAGCTGAGCTAGCACAAAACCATCATATGGCTTTTAGTCATGAAAAATCGGACCTTCCGATCCCGGGGATCACCGCCTTCATCATGATCTCGGGAAATTCTTGGACAATGATGATCTTGGGGCATGATCATCCACACAGGGGAGGGTGCAGTGGCAACGCAGGACGAGCGGCTCGCGGCCATCGCCGCGGCGGCTGCTGCCACCCTGCGCCACGTTCCCTATCACGTGGTCCGGGCCGGCGACGTGGCCGCGGCGGTGCGGCTGCCCGGCGAAACGGGACGGTCCGCGGTCTGGCTCTACAACGAGGTGCGTAACCGCCGGGTGCTGGTCGCCCTGGCCGCGGCGCACGCCTGGCGCGAGTTCCCCGGACGCGTGAACGCCGCGCCGCCCGGGTTCATCCAGTCGGTGACGGCCGCCAGGTCGGCGGCCGCGGCGGCGCTGGGCGTCATCGTCGCGTTCCACCGCGCCGAGCAGGCGCTGATGACCCAGGTCGGATACGGGATCGGTGACATCTCGACGGCGGAGAAGCGGCAGCTCGCGTCCGGCACCGACCTGGCCCCGCCCGCCTGGCCGGACAGCTACTGGGGCCGGGTCGCGGCGGCGGCCTGGCACGGCCAGTGCGCGGTGTTCACCGATTTCCTCCGCCCGGTGCTGCGGGCCTGCGCCGAGTCGGTTACCTACCTGGCCGAGCCGAACGCCGCGGACAGCGCCGCCCGGCTGTCCGACATCGCGTTCCGGACCTGCCTCGCCGACCGCGAGGCACCCGTCGACCTGATCGCCCGCGGGCTCGCGGCGCTGTGGTTCGAGCGGGACCTGGCCCGGGTGGCCGGCACCCTGCCCCGTGACCTGGAAAGCAGCGAGATCGCGCTGGCCACGGTGGCCCGGCGCAGCACCGACCCGCGGGCCGAGGCGAACGCCAGCGCCGTCGTGGTCCGGGTCCTGCTCGAGGCCGGCACCCTGCACCAACGGTGTATGGGGGAGGCCCGGCAGACCGTCTCGCTGTGGCAGGAACTCGCGGCGAGCCCGGACGAGCCGGCCGAGCCGGGGATCTCGCTTATGTCCCGGGCCGTCTGGCACGACCTGCAGCGGCTCAGCGATGCCGCGAGCCATCTCGGGCTGGCCGCCGCGCGGTACGGGGACCGAAGGGCCGCCGCCGAAGCGTGGCGGCTGTCCCGCCAGGTGGCCGAGCACGAGCTCGCGGGTGACCTGGCCAGGATGTCGCGCGCCGACACCAACCTGGCCGCGCTGGCCGCCGAGGCGGGGCGGCTGCGCGAGGCCAGCAGCCTCATCTCCGGCGTGTTCAGGACCCGGCTCGAACTCGTGGACCGCCAGCCGGAGAACGCGGCCGCCTGGCGGCGGCTGACGGTAACGGCCCGCGCCCGCGCCGACATCGCCCGGATCGGCGGCCAGGTCGCGGAGGGCGTCCGGCTGGCGGCCGACCTCCTCGCGGACCGGCAGTCCCGGCTGGGGGATCCTGCCCACGCCGACGTCGCCGAGGCCCGGCTCGTTCTGGGTCAGGCGCTGCTGGCGGCCGGGCTGCCGCTCCGCGCCCGCCGCTGCCTGGAGGAGGCCGCCGAATCCAGGCGCGGCAGGTTCCTGCCCGCGTCCTACCGAGCGCAGGAGGACCTGCTCTGGCTCGTCAGGGCGGCGCTGGTGCTCGAGAGCCCCATGCTCGCCATCGACCTGCTGGCCGATGAGGCGGTGCCGACCGACTGGTTCTGCGACCGGGTCTCTTTCCGCCTCGGCTACACCGCGCGGCGCCTGCTCGCGCTGGCCAGCGGCGCGCTCGGCCGCACCGCTGAGGCCGCGGCGGCCCTGCAGGCCGACCGGGAGCAGCTAAGCGACCGGCCGCTCTGCATCGGCCTGGATCCGCTCGTGGCCGACTTCGACCGGGCCATCGGCGAGGTCGCCCTGCTCAGGGGTGACTTCGCCGGCGCGCTGACCACGCTGGCCAAGCTCGCCGAGGCCGAGGCGCAGGCGCCGACCCCGCTGCCCACGCGGGGCTGGACACTGGTGCTGCTCGGGCGCGCGGCAGACCGGCTGGGCGACACCAGGCGCGCCGCCGGGTGCTTCCGCTCGGTCGCCGACCTGGTCTCCGACGGGATCGACCCCGGTCACCCCGTGATCCTCACGGCGCGCTACGACCAGGCCGTGCGCTGCGCCGCGACCGGGGACACCGGCGAGTCGGAGGACCTGCTCAGGCCCGTGCTCGACCGCACCCCGCAGGCCCACGGCTACCCGGCGCTCGGCGACGCTCATCCCCTGCTGGCCCGGGCGCGCGCCCTGGCCCAGCGCCTGGGCATCACCGTGCCCGACCCGACGACCGGCCCGGACGACGCGTCGCTGGACATCGATATCTGAGCGGCGACCGGGCTTGAACACCGGGAGCAGCGCGGCCGGCAGCAGCGCGGTGCGCAGGGCAGCGCGTCCCCTCCCGGCTCTCACGTCCCGCCTCCCGACCGGGCCCGGCGCGCGGACGGCAGCGCGATGAGGTAGGCGGCGACCGCGGCCGCCAGGCCGGCCACGGTCAGCCACGCGGAGGAGGTCCGGTGCAGGGTGAGCGCGGCCAGGACCGCGCCGGTGCCGATCAGGCCTCCGATGACGAGGAATCCCTGGCGGCGGAGCCAGCGACCCGGCCGGATCAGCCCCGCGGGTGCGTCGGCGGCCAGCAGGTACGCGAGGATGAACACGCCCTCGGCCGCCAGCGCGGCGGTCCCGGCGCGCGAGTAGGCGCAGGACAGGACGGCCGCCGCCACCGGGATCGCGGGCCAGCCCCGGGCCCGCTCCCGTCGCTCCCCCGGGGTGAACGCCGCGCCCAGCACGGCGACGGCCCCCCCGCCCGCCGCGGCGAAGGCCCACGCGGGCGCCCACGCCAGCGGCCACGCCAGCACCAGCATCCCCAGGGCCACCGCGACGGCGCGGCTTGTGGCGCCCGCTACCGCGCCGCCCGCAAGGGTTTTCCATGATCGCGAAGAGTTGTTACCCTGCCGAGGCGCAAAAGTCTTCGTGATCATGGCCGGGCCGGGTCGGGGGGCGGGGGGTTGCGGGCTCATCGCCGGGCCGCCAGGGCGCTGGTGGCCCGGCCCTGGCCGGGGGGCGGCTGGCGGAGCGGGGCGAGCACGCCGTCGAGTTCGGTCCCGGTGGGCCAGGCGAGCACCGGGATCCCCAGACCGCGCAGGGACGCGCGGGTCGCGGCTCGGTCCAGGCGCCACAGGCGCAACGCGAGACGTGCGTTCGGCGGTCCGTCCTGGCCGGGCGGCTCGTCGCGCAGCGTATCGACCACGATGAGCGGGAACCCGCGCTGGCGCAGGTCGGCGAGGGCGACGAAGCCGCGCGGGTCGAGCAGCGGGGAGAACACCACGACCAGCGTGCCCGGCGGCAGCGCGGTGCGCGGGATCCGGCCGATGTCGGGAATGACGAAGCTGTCGTAACGGGCGGCGAGCATCATCTCGGCGATCCGGTAGAACTGCCGGTCACCGGAGGCCGGGCCCAGCCAGCGGAGCATGCCGCCCAGCACCACGAGCCCGGCCCGGTCGCTGACCCGCAGGTAGGCCGACACCAGCGCGGCCGCCCCGTGCACGGCCAGGTCCACCGCGCGTTCGGAGACCGGGCCTGCGTCGCCGAACGCGTCGATCATCACCACCAGGTCCGCCGCGCGCGCGGCGGCCCGCTGGTTCACGTGCAGCTGGCCGCGCCGCTGGCTCACCGCCCGGTTCACGTCGCGCAGCTGGTCACCGGGCACGTAGGGCCGGATGCCCGCGAACTCGACGCCCTCGCCCACGGCGCGGCCGGTATGCTCGCCGATCCGGCGCAGCAGCTCGGCGGGCACCAGGCGGGGGCGCATCCGGACCGGGCGGGGGAACACCTCCACCGGGTCCAGGGCGACCGGGACCACGGCCTGGAACCCGCCGAAGCCGGACCGGGCCGTCACCCGCACGGTGCCGGGCGAGTACCGGCCCCACCGGTCCGGATGCACCACCCACCGCGCGCTCGGCTGGCCGGACCCGGCTTCTCGCAAGAACGTCTGCGTCCGCTGCCCCGGGTCGGTCAGCGCGACCTGCGGCACCGTATCCAATTGGATCGTCACCTCGTCCAGCGGCCCCAGTTCCGGCCCCGAGCGGACCGTCGCGGTGATCGTCAGGTCCTCGCCCTCGAAACAGCGCGATCCGGATTCGGTCACGTCCACGGCCAGCTCGTCGACCCGCGGCCGGCGCGGCATCAGCGCGAGCGCGGCCAGCGCCGGCGCGGCCAGCAGGACCAGGGCCGGGTGACCGGTGACGATCGCGGCGGCCAGGGCGAGCAGCGCCGCCGTGACCAGGTTCCGCGACCGCGGGGCCGGAACCCAGCGCACCCGGACGGCCCCACCACGGCCGACCGCCGCGGGGGCCTCCCCATCGGCACGGCCGGCCGCCGTGAGGGCCTCCTCATCGGTCCCGGCCGCGGGCTCGATGGCGCCCTCCGCCACCGGGTCCTCCGCGGGGGACGCGGGAGGGGAACCAACCGCCGTTCGGGGAAAATGGGGTTTTCTCATGTGGTGCTTCTGGGCACGGGGACCTGGGCCAGGACCTCCGCGGCCACGTCCTGGCCGGTCACCTGCCGCACCCACATCTCCGGGCGCAGGACCAGGCGGTGCGCGAGGGCCGGGACCGCGACCGCCTTGATGTCCTCCGGCGTCACGAACGACCGCCCGGCCAGCACCGCGTGCCCGCGGGCCAGCTGAACCACGGCCAGCGTGCCGCGCGGCGAGGCCCCGACCATGACCTGCGGGTGTTCCCTGGTGGCGTTGACCAGGGTGACCACGTAGGCCAGCAGGTCCGGGTGCAGCTGGACGGACTCCAGGGACTCGCGCATGGCCAGCAGGCGTTCGGCGTCGGTGACCTGGAGCGGGACCGGGGCGGCCGACCCGCGGGCGAGGCGGCGCCGGACCATCTCGGCCTCGCCCTCGGCGTCGAGGTAGCCGAGGCTGACCCGGGCGATGAACCGGTCGAGCTGCGCCTCGGGCAGCGGGTAGGTGCCCTCGTACTCGATGGGGTTGTCGGTGGCCAGGACCACGAACGGCCTGGGCAGCGGGCGTGTCACGCCGTCCGCGCTGACCTGGCCCTCGCCCATCGCCTCGAGCAGGGCGGCCTGGGTCTTCGGCGGGGTCCGGTTGATCTCGTCGGCGAGCAGCAGGCCGGTGAAGACCGGGCCGGGCCGGAACACCGCGTCGCCCGTGGCCAGGTCGAGCACCATCGCGCCGGTCAGGTCGGCGGGCAGCATGTCCGGGGTGAACTGGACGCGGGTGAACTCCAGCCCGAGCACTGTCGCGAACGTGCGCGCCATGAGCGTCTTGCCCAGCCCGGGCAGGTCCTCGATCAGGATGTGGCCGGAGGCGAGCACCCCGAGCAGGACCATCGTGACCGTGGCCCGCTTGCCGACGATGACCTGCTCCACCTCGGCGAGGACCCGCTCGGCCAGCCGCGCGGTGTCCGCGACCGCCGGTGTCAGTACGTCCGTCACGGTTCTCCCTCCAGAGCGGTGACGATGCGCTCGAGCGTGGCCCGGTCGACGCCCGGGCCGTCCGGGTCAAGCGCGTTCCCCGGTCGGCCCAGGTCGGCCACCGGCTGCGGCCGTCCCAGCGAGGCGGCCAGCCTGGTCAGCAGCGGGTGCAGGCCGTGCTCGTAGTGGCGCCGTGACATCTGCGCCCACTCCACGTCCGAGGCGATCGAGGCGTAGGCCGGGAAATCCGCCGCCCGGACCGCTGGCCCCTTTCGCCGGTGCCGCCGGTGACCTTTATCCCGAACGGCCCGTGGTGTCTCATCCCGGACCAGCCCGCGGGCCAGAACCAGGACGCCCAGCGTGGCGAGCGCGGCCGCGTCGACCAGGCCCGTCGGCCCGGCCGCGGCGTACCCGGCGGCGAGCGCCCCGGCGACCCCGATCACCGCGGCGGCCAGGGCGACCACGCGGCGGGCGCGGCTCACCGGCCGGCTCCCTCGGGCGCCAACAGGTCGGCGCGCATCTGCTCCAGCGCGCTCGCCGCCGCGCCCGAGTCGGCGCTGGTCATCGGCTCCGCGCTGTACCTGGCCCGGCGGAACAGGCCGGTCAGCACCTCCGGCGAGGAGGATCTGATGATCCCGGCGCCGGCCGCCCGGGCCAGGACCTCGGCGGGAGTGTCCGCTTCGGCCGGCGCGGAGCCCGCGGCGGCGAAACCGTGCTCCATCGCCGCGTAGCAGGCGATGATGGCGGCGCGGGGATCCGCACTGCCGGTCAGGGCCGCGTGCCCGGCGGCCAGGCTGTCCAGGATCCGGGCCAGGCGCGGGGACGGCCCGCGCGACCGGTCCGCGTAACGCCGGCGGCGGGACCACACGGTCATCGCGACCACGACGGCGATCGCGATCACCATCCCGGCGATGATGGGCCACGACGTGGCCGGGTGCTGGCTGCCCAGCCGGCCGGCCACCCCGGTCGGCACCACCCCGGGCCTGGAGGCCAGCCTCGCGGACGCGATGGCGGCCCGGTTCTTCTTGCTGAACAGCACGACGAACGGCGTGACCATCACGGCGATGGCGACCAGGACGCCGAGGGTCTTCGCCCACCACGGGAAGGGCGGCCGCGGGGGCTCGTCGGTGTCGGGGTTCTTCTTCCGCTCGGGTCGGGCCATGACGAGCACGATGATGAACGCGACCACCGCGATGCCCTCCCCGGTGGCTACGAGGATGGCGAGGACGGATCCGGTGACCCCGGCCGCGGCCGAGTGCGCCGCGCGCGAGAACGTGCCGTGCGCCCGGAGCCCGGCGACCGTGACCGCGAGCAGCACGGCGACCGCGGCGACCCGCGTGGCTCCCCCGGTGCGGCCCGCCGCCGCGGATCCCGGTGACAGGCCAGGCCGTTCGCGCATGGCTCACCCGCTCTCGCGCCGGCGGTGCCTCAGCCAGCTTATGCCGCGCGGGGAACGGCGGCCATCCCCCGCCGGGCGGGCCTACGGCTCCGGATGGTCAGGGAATCCGCACGTCGTGGTGCTGCCTCGCGAACTCCCGCTCCCCCTCGGTCAGGTCCGCCTCGCGGACCGGGACGACCAGGCTCCAGTGATGGCCGACTGGGCAGCGCTGCACCCTGGCCACCACCAGGTCCAGCGCCTTGAGCTTCACGCCGGGAATCCAGATCGTGGTGAACACGTGCCCCTGGCGGCACCGTACGACGACATCGGTGCCGAGCTTGTAGCCGAGCAGCCGCGCGACGGCGGTTCCTCCGGCGATCACGCCGATGGTGATCACAATCGGCGTAATGACTCTGCGTGACATCCCGTCATTATGGCACCCGGCGGATGAGGCGTTCAGGGCGAGTGGGCTGGCGGGCGCGCGGATCCCGGTCCCCGCCGGGCCACCCGGCTGCGGTACCGGGTGTCGAGGACCTGCGCCCCGGCGGCCAGCAGGCCCAGGAGGTCCAGGAGGACCAGCAGGACGGCCACCTTGACCACATCGGCGCTGGCGGTCAGGTAGCCGACCGACAGCAGCACGACCGGGATCGCGATCGCGACGACGGCCAGGGATGCGGCCGCCTCGACGTTGACCTGCTGCGGCGGCCGCGGGGCCGCGGCCGGGCTGGGGGGCAGGTCGGCGGTGACGGCGGCCAGGTCGGCGTAGGTCTTGGACGCGAACGCCTGGCCGATCCGGGTGTCCAGCTCGCCCTTGGTGAGCCGGCCCTGCACGAACGCGGCCTTGAGCGCGTCGATGACCTGCTCGCGGTCGGCGTGGGACGCACGCAGGCGGAGGCGCTGGCGGTCTGCCGCGGACTTGTGGCTTCCTGGTTCTGTCACCACCGGCGCCCTCCCGACAAACACGTGCAGCCCCAGGGTAACCCGGCGGCAGCCGTGCGGACGGCCCCGGCCCCAGGCCTACGGCCTAAGGCCGACGACCTTTCACCGGATGTGTTCGGCTGGTTCTCCTATGTAGCAATACGGCGATAATAGGGCGTGGACGAACTGCGGAGCGGCGTGGACGAGCCTGCGGACAGCGGGCGCGAGCGCGGCGCACCGGAATCTGGTGCCGGTGAGATGGCGCTTTGGCAGCGCGTAGAGCCACGCAGCCGCACCGAGTACGCGGCCGACCAGGAGCAGCGGGCGGTCTCCGGGTGGGCGCAGGATCGGATGGATGCGCCCACCCAGGACCTGCGGCGGTTCGAGCCCAGGCGGGCGGGGTTGCCAGAGGTCAGCGCCGGTGAGGCCGCGGCCTACCTCGACGCTCGTCGCGACGAGCGACCCTGGCTGGCGGCCGTGTGCGGCTGCCCGCCAGAGGTACAGCGGATCTTCGCCGCACTGGACCAGGGCCGCGGTCACGCCCACATCCGCCACGAGGGCTGGGTCACCGAGGAGATGAACCAGCGGCGGGTGGCCTACCTGGAAGATCCCGCCCAGCTTGACGCGACCAAGCGTGCGGCGGGCATCGATGGCCTCTCGTCTGGTAACCAGCCGCACCGGTGCGGAAGCTTTGCCACGCGGATAACGGACCCTGAAGCCTTCGCGTTCGCCGTTACCCGCGCCGCCGAGCACCCGGACGTGCGGGCGGCGCTAGAGGCGGACTTCAAGGAGAGGCGGGCTCCCAGCCATGTCGTCCTGCCGATAGCTGACTTGCTGGGCTCCAGAGGCCACCGGTATTGCACGGGCTGGCAGTTGGAAGCGGTAGACGGCAGCGTGAAGGCGGCCCAGGCACGCCGGGACGCGTTCGCGGCGACACTGGCCCGAAATGCCATCCCAGAAATACCCGAGCCGAAGGTTCGGCCGGTAGGGACATTCGACGGGGGAACGATGCTCCTTACGTTCGGCCCCAATCGTGCGCGCAACGGGTATGAGATCGTCACTATGTATGTGAACCCGCCTGAGCACGGGTCTGGGAGAGATGCCAGGTGAATGAGGCTTACTGGGCGAAGCACCCGTCTGGGCCCTTCGCGACGCTGATCGAAGTGGCGGCAACTTACTGCCATCCCGAAGCCTACGACGGCTCCTACGCGGACCTTGTAGAGCGGACTCGTTCGCCAGATCCCGGCGATCTCGAGATCCGCGTGTTCAAAGAGCAGTTGCGGCAGGCGCTGGCCGATCCGGCTCGACTGCCTGACGACGAGTTGTTCAAGGCGGTGGATTACGGCGACGGAAGTGACGAGAAGTTCCTGCGTCGCTTGTGGCGCGACCTGTATGGCGATGAGCCGATCGGCAGGTCCTGAACTCACCTTCCAGACGGTCCGCGAATCGCGGAACGTCCGGCGCGGGCGTCTAGGCCGCGCCGAAGTCGAGGGACTGCGGCTCGTCGGGGAGCGGCGTGATGGTGATGGTGGTGGTGACGGGCGTGTCCTCGCTGGCCTCTTCGAAGCGCAGCCGGGCGAGGTCCACGGCTCCGGCGCCGCTCAGCAGCGCGCCGAAGAGCAGGCGCCTGGCCTGCTCCGCCACATCGAGCACGATGGCGACCTCGGTCCAGTCGGTGGTCCCGCGAAGCGCCCGGTCCTGCATATTGTCGAGTACGAGCGTCCCGTTGGGGTCGTCCACGCGCAGCCAGAGCCCGGCCCAGTCGGTGACCTCACGGGTGCGCATCACCGCGCTGTAGCGCACCCGGCGGCCCAGGTAACGGGGGGCCGCGATGGTTTGCACCAGCGCACCGAAGCCGTCGGGTTTGGTGACGGTAGCGCGCAGCCGCAGTTGCGCCACCCGGTCCTCGCCGTACGCGATCCCGGGGAGGATCCCGGCCTCGTAGTCGGGGGCCCGGCTGCCGGTGATGTGCCAGGGCGCCGGGAGCGGTTCGAGCTCCGCTAGGCCTTGCAGGTGGGCCAGGGCCTGGGTGTAGTGCTCGCCGGTTTCGGCCATGCGGGCGCGGACGAGTCGCTTGAGATCCTTGTTCTGCGGCACGGTGAACAGCCTCCGTCTCGATGACCGCCCCAACGCCCGTGGCCGGGCCGGCCCGATGACAGGCAGACGTCCGTTCGCCATGCATGAAACAAAGTCCGGGAGTGTGCCCCCCTTCGCCCCTGACCTGGCCCCGTTGGGGAAGGGCCGCCGGGCTCGGCGTCAGACCGCGCCGTTGCCCCCATCGTGGATCACGGGGCACGCCGGGTCAATGGCTTATCTCTACACTCGGTGGCGTGACCGGTCTTCCCACGCTGGTGGTGGTCAGCGGCCCCGCCGGGGCCGGCAAGACGACGCTGGCGCACCGGCTGGCCGAGGCCGTGGGGTGCCCGGTGGTCAGCCGGGACGAGATCAAGGAAGGAATGGTGCACGCCAGCCCGGGGTTCGTGCCCGCGGTCGGCGACGAGCTCACCGTGCGGACGCTGCCCGTCTTCTTCGGCGTGCTCGAGTTGCTGCTGCGGGCGGGGGTGACCACCGTGGCCGAGGCCGCCTTCCAGGACCGGGTGTGGCGGCCGCGGCTGGAGCCGCTCCGGGGCCTGGCCGAGTTCCGGATCGTGCACTGCGTGGTGGGAGCGGACGTGGCGCTGGAGCGGATACGCAGGCGCCGGGGTGAGAATCCGCTGCGCCGGGCGCACGCGGACTCGGCGGCTGGCTATGACGCGACACAGCGACTGGGCCACGGCACGTTCAACCGCGTCGCGATCGAGGCTCCTGCCCTTGAGGTCGATACGTCCGATGGGTACCGGCCCGGGCTCGATGAGATCGTCGCGTTCGTTAACGGCTAAGGTCCTGCGCTCCAGGAGGGAGCGTGCGGCCAGCGGACGGCCCACGCCTCCCCGGCCAGGTGACGGTGCAGGCGCAGGAGCGTCGAGCCGATTCCCGGGGACCCCTGCAGATAGGTGGTCTCCGGTGGAAGGTCCGGGTCGGGACGCCGGAACTCGTAATTGGACCACCGCATCCCGGACTCGTCCTCGATCGCGCGGCTCAGGATGTCGTCGACGAGGGTGACGGCGAAGGCCAGATCCTCGGGCCTGCCTTCCAGGCGGTGCAGGTCGAGGAAGAACTCGGCGACCCCGGCCGAGCCACAGCAGCGGGCGACGTTGTCCCAGAACCCCGGCTCCCTGCGCGCGGGGATACCGCTCAGCAGGTCGGCCCGGGCGGCCCGGCGGAGCCAGGTTCTCCAGGTGGCTTCGCCGGTGGTCAACTCCAGCTGGCGGAACAGCCAGCCGAGCCCGGGCGGACCGTGGCACCAGCCCAGCGTGAACAGGTCCGTGCCGTCGGGTTCGTGGTGGTACGCCGCGCACGTGTCGTCATCGGTGCGGACGGTGGTCATGATCCACTCGGTCGCGGCCAGGCTGGCGTCCAGGAACCGCCGCTCACCGGTGACCTGCGCCAGGCGGGCCAGGAAGAAGCCGATTCCGGCGGCGCCGTGCGCGAAGTTCGGGAAACGGCGCTTGTTGCCTGGACGCATGGCCTCGTACGCCGGGCCCAGGGACCACCGGATTCCCGCGGGCGCCGTCTCCGCCTCGGCCAGCAGCCAGTCCCCCGCGCGGACCGCGAGTTCCACGGCCGCCGGGCCGAGGTAGTCGGCGCCCGGGGCCAGCATCAGGCACCCGATACCCGCGGTGCCCCACACCATCTCGGTCAGGCCGTGCCAGTGCACCCCGGTATCGGTGACCGACGCCTTCGCCGCGATCGTGTCGAGGACGCGTCCGGCCAGCTGACGGGCTCGCTCATCACCAGCCACCTCGGCCAGTTCGGTGAGCACGACGACCCAGCCACCCACTCCGGTCAGCAGACCGCAGCCCGCCCATTCCTCCGCGGAAGGGCCGAGATGGTTCTCCATCCAGCGGGCACCTTCGCGCGCGGCAAACATCCAGCGTGCGTCGCCGGTGGTGCGGAATGCTTCCACGAAGAACATCGTCGGGGCGGCGGTGCCCCAGCCGAGCCCGGGATCCACGTCGGCGGATACTCCCGGCTGAACTGGCCAGGACCAGCCCTGCGGGCTACGGTCGGCGGTGGCGAGCAGCCACTCCCCGGTCCGCTCGGCGGCGGCTAGGTACGACACAACTCGCAGCCTAGGG
>Ga0187814_10000042_pt1 | contig 26830 bp, 25 predicted proteins | sample NC_S_4_FD_132450 | JGI IMG/M metagenome (GOLD analysis project Ga0187814, IMG submission 132450) | Wetland sediment microbial communities from Neuse River Estuary, North Carolina, USA - ASW-S_4 | ecosystem: Environmental > Aquatic > Freshwater > Wetlands > Sediment | place: USA: North Carolina... | reverse complement strand
CGAAGTCCGAACGGATAGCCTCGCACAGCTCGTCGGAGCGCGCGAGGGCGGCATCGCGGAGTCGCTTCAGTTTGACTATCCGCTCGCGCGCCGTGGTGCGCGAAACCTGCCAACGCTCGCTCCGCTGCCGCTCGAAGGTTGCCGTGAGTTCGTCCATGACGGGATCATTTCACAGCCGACGCTTCCGCGCCAGCGGCTAGCGGCCGGCTGCGGCTTGCGGCGGCCTGCCCGGACCGAAGGGGCTTCAACCCCTGTCCACGACATAGTGGCCGAGACCGATCTGCTTGGCTCCCGCGAGGGCCTTCCTCGCCCTCGCCAGCACGCCCTCGCCCTCGCGGGCGGGGCCCGCCGCCGCGCCGACGCAGCCGCCGATCCAGACCACGCCTTCGGAAAGCTCGACGGGGCGCTGCAGCACTTCGGCCAGCCGTGCCGCGGTCTCCGAGGCGTATTCCAGCGAATGTTCGGGGACGACCGCGATCTTGGAGGCGAATTCTCCGCCGCCCGTACGGGCCGCGATGCCTTCCTCGTTGGCGAAGGCGGTGATGCGCCGCGCCACTTCTATCAGCACCTTGTCCGCGACGCTCTGTCCGCGGCTCTTGACGATCGTTTCGAGCCCTTCGAGCGAAGCCGACAGCACGATGATATTCTTACGCTCCTCGACGAGGCGGGGCAGGCGTTCGATGAACCACGCCTTGAGGCCGTTTTCGTTGGCGAGGCCGGTGAGGGCGTCGATCCTGTCCTCGGGGATGGCATCATGCGGAGGCTGGGGAGTCGGGGCGGCCGGCTCCGTGGCCGGCCCGGCGACGGGCGGTTCCGCGCTCGCCGCGGCCAAAAACGGGCGGGGGCGGCTCCGCGCGAGGACGAAGGCCCCGCCGAGCCCCGCGACGATCACCGCGACGGTTCCGCCCACGAAACCCGCCAGGGCGAAGCCCGCGACGCCGATAAGGGCCGCTACGGCACAGAGCGCGGCGCCGCTCGAATCGAGGGTGGAAGGTCGACCTGGACCGGCGCTGGAGTTATCCATACTTCAATATCGGCATCATGTCGCGGGTCGAAAAGCGCCGATAGTAGAGGGTGAGGAGAGGGGTCATGAAAGGAATCCGGACTTATGGGCGTTGATGCGGTGGAGGCGGAAGTTTCGCGCCGGCCGAGGCGGCTCCGCGTCCGCCTTCCCCTCGGAGCGGCGGCGGTCCTGGTCTCGCTGCTCTGCTTCGCTCCCACGGCGGCATTCGCGAACTCCGACCCGGCCTGGCGCCACTTCGAAGATGGCATGGTCGCCTACGAGGCGCACCGGTTCGGGGACGCGCTGACCGCCTGGCAGGAGGCCGCCTCCGAACGAAACGATCGTTTCACCGTCGCCGTCGCCGCCGTCGACGCAGCCATGGCTCTGCCGGAGGCGAAAACGGCCTGGGATTCCATATCGACGCTCGTGCAGCGCCTCGCCGACGAAGAGTTCGGCGAGCGCGCGTTCGCGGAAATTCTGTCCGACGCGGGCGGATCGTCCAGACGGGAGATGGAGCTTCTCCATTCGCAGACGAAATCCAAGGCTCTCGGCGATTTCACCAACGCCTGGTTGGCGGTGGAAGGTCTTCGGGGCGCCCAGGCGATCCACGACTCCCTCAAGGCGCTGCGGACCCTGGCCGAAGACCTTCGATCCTATCCGGAGGCGGAGTTCGGCATCGGCCGGGTATTTTTCGTCGAGGGCGAGCTGCGCCTCGCCGAAATGCAGTTCCAACGGGCTCTCGCCGGCTCCGCGGCCCTCGAAATCCCGGATCAGCGCTACGATATGATGGCGGCCCTCGCCGAAGTCTACAAATCCGAGGGGAATTGGAAGGATTACGAGAGCGAACTGGAGCTCTCGCTTTCGGACGCGGGCATCTTCACCTCGGACGGCGACTTTCTCAGGACGGCCATGGAGCGTGCGATCGATCTCGACGGCTATGACGCCCTTCAGCGCCTGTATCCTGTCGACGAGCCCCGGATCGCCGCCCCCTCGGGCGCCCTCGGCGAATTTCTCCTCGCGAACGGGAGAGCCCAGGCTGTCATCCATCTCGCCCTGGCGGCCGATGCCATCGTCACTCAGGCGATGAAACGGCTTCAAGTCGACGACCCGACCATCGAGTATTCCACGCTCGTCGATTTTTCGTCTCGCGTGGCCCTCGATGCGGAGCTCGCCGCCTTCTGCGACAAGTCCGGGCTCTGGAGATACTTGTATCGTTTGGGGGAGGCCCTTCTCGCCGATTCGAGGATCGACTCGGGACGCAGCCTTCTCCTCGAACTCGAGGCCTGCAAAGGCTCCGGCGCCTGGGGCAAGGCGGCCGCATTGGCGCTGGCGCGGCCTTATCGAAACCTATCCACGTCCTCTCCCTGATTTTTCAGGGAGCGAGAACCGCGTTCTCTTCGGTGATCCCCGCTACGAGGCTGGCGATGAAGGGGTCGATGATCGAATAGACCCGCTTCGTCTTCTGGACCTCCGCCGAGACGATTCCGTTTTCCTTGAGTATGGCCAGATGCTGCGAAATCACCGGCTGGGGCTGGTGAAGGCATCGCCACATGTCGGAAACGCAGGGGTCGTCTTCCCGGGAGATGAGGATGAGCAGCCTGAGCCTGATGGGATGGCCGATAGCCTTGAGCTTTCGGGCATATTCCTCGAGGACGTGATCGGTGCAAGGGATGGTCGTGTCGTCCATGACATAGAGAATAACTTATGGTTCGGGAATTATCAACGTGCCTTCGGCGGTGGCCGCGAGTTCGCGCTCGGCGCTCCGGTCGAGCCATTTCGCGAGAAGGGCCGTCTTGCCCGCGGCCATGGACGCGAAGGAGAGGGCGAGGAGGGAGCCCGAGCGCACCACTTCGCAATCGACCGAGACGATCTCGTCGCCGAGGCGAAGACTGCATCCGGCCAGGGCGCGGCCCTTTTCGAGATCGGCCACGGCGCCGTAGTCCTCCGGCTCGAAGGATATCCCGGAGGCGGAGATCGAGGTGACGCGGCCGACGATCACGCGCCTGGAATCGGGATGGACGAAGAGGAGGACGCAGCGGTCCCATTCGGCGACCTGCACGCGGCCGGAGGATCTCGCCTCCCTGAGTTTCGCGTAACGTCCGAGAATCCGCACCAGGCTGTCGCGGGCGTGGGGTTCGGAGAGGCGGTCGGAGACTATGGCGTTGACGCCGAGGTGGGTGGCCTTGTCCGCCTCGGCCGGACCGAAATGCGAGCCTCGGAGGAGGATGATGGGACAGGACCGCCGATCCTTGGCGGCGCGCACGACGTCGGCGACGATCTTCCAGTGCCGCGGGAAGTCCAGGGCGCTGGCCACGATGGCGTCGGGCGCGATCTCGTCGAGATTGTCTATGGCCTTGAGGGGGTTCCTGTAGCGGATGACCTCGAATCCGACGGGCTTGATGCAGGCCTCGATCTCCAGGGCCTTGAGGTCGTCCTCGACGAGGAGGAGAGCCTTCATTCAGTGCCCTTGTTCACCACGGTGTAGCCGACTATGTACCAGATGTCCCCCCTGCGCTCCAGCTCGTATTGGTAATCCTTCACCGAGGTGTAGCCTTTTTCGGCGAACTTCTCGAGCACGTCGACGAATCCATGGTCCGACGTATAGCGCGTCTCCTCGATGTCGTATTCCTTCGGCAGCGTGACGATCGAATCGGCGCCCTTCTGGCCCTGGAGTGCGGTCCGGTAGGCGTCGATCATCCTGCGCCGGCCCTCGTCCGAGGATCTGTCGTAGGAGCGGGCGAGATCCGCCGAGCGCTTGAGGAGGGATTCGAGGTCGAGGTAGAGGAAGAACTCGGTCCAGCGGGAGCGTTGTCGGGCTTCGATCGTGCGCGAGACCACTTCGTCGGGCGGGATGGCCAGGGGCCTGAGAATCTCGCCGGTCTCCGCCTCGACCGCCTGGGCGGGGGTCTGAGAGCCGGGCGGCGGGGGTCTCAGCGAGAGCATGAGGACGTTCGACAGGAGGGGCGTCTGGTCGCCGCCGCCGTTCGAAGGCGCGAGGGCCGGCCAGAAGCTCGCCTGGACGGCGTAGACGCCGGGTTCCACGACGGCGGCGTAGGATGCGAGGCTTTCCACGAAGGAATATTCTTCGCCGGGTTCTATCGCGACGTCACGATAGAACACCGGTCCCGAATCGGAGCGCGCGCGCATGAAGGCATCGGAAGAGTCGATCTGGCGGTTGGCGGGCGTCCGGACGTCGAAGTCCATGCTGTAGACCCGGTTTTCCGCGAGTTTGAAGCGATAGGTCGAGGCGCTCTCGTTGTCGATGCTCACCTTGATCGAAATTTCGCTGTCGGGGTAGTAGACGCGCTTGTCGTAGAAACGGATCGAGAGGGTGATTCCGCCGTCGGCGAAGCAGAGCCAGGCGATAACCGCCATGGCGAGCGAAAAAAGGGCGCGTTTCACGGCCGGAAGTCTCCTTGAAGGTAGTCGCGGCGGAAGGGCCTCACTATAATGCGCGGACAGTCCGACCGCGAAGACCCACAAGAGATTTTCGGTACATTGCGATGAATACCTTACACCCGCGAAATATCCTGGATAAGCTCGCCACCCTGCCGGCCCTCGGGGCGATCCTTGCACGGCTCGCCGCGGAGGGCGGGGCCGACGTCGGCGAGATGGAAGGCAGCTATGCCGCCGCCGTGGTTTCGCTCTTCGCCGGGGCGGGGCCGAGGCGAGGGTTCGGCATTTGCGACGGGCCGATGCTCGTCGTGGTCCCGACCGATCAGGAAGCCGAATCATTCGCTGCCGATCTTTCCGCCTTCGGCCTCGATGCCGACATCCTGCCATGGTGGAAGACCGCCGCCTATCGGCCGGCGGCGACGCACGGCCGCGTGTTCGGCGAACGGGCGGCGGTCCTCGCGAGGCTGGCGATCGGCGAATCCCGCGTCCTCGTCGCGAGCCAGCGGGCCTTCGTGACGCCCGTTCCTCCGCCCGAAGTCTTCGCCGCCCGCGTGATCCGCCTGGCCGAGGGGGGGAGCATCGACCCGGTGGAGCTCGGAGAGCGTCTGGCCGGCTACGGATATCTCCGGGTGCCGCGCGTCTCCCTGCCGGGCGAATTCGCGCTTCGCGGCGAAGTCCTCGATCTCTACCAGACGGGCGACGACGAGGCGCTCCGCGTGGTCTTCGAATACGATCGCATCGAGCGCATCGTCTCGTTCGATCCCCAGGCCCAGTCCGGCCATACGCGTCTGGGCTCGATCGCGATCAGGCCGCTCAAGGAAGTCGTCTGGGACGAGGCGTCCCGGGCTTCGCTGGAACGCCGGGCCTCCGGCCTTCCGGGCTGTTCCGGGCGCATGGCGCCGCTGCTCGAGGCTCTTTCGGCCACGGGAGAGGCGCGGGGCGAGGAGATGTGGTATCCGCTGGCATTCGACGCGCCCGGCTCGATCATCGACCACATCAGGGCAGCGGCGGGAGGAAGGGGCGCCGCCCTCGTACTCCTCGACCGCGAACGACTCGTCGCGCAGGAGGAGACGGCGCGCAAGGAATACGCCGGCCTGCACCGCCTGGCCCTGCGCGACGCGCCCGTTCCCCCTCCCGAGAGCTGTCTCCATTCCTTTTCCGCGCTCGAGCGCTCGGCCCTCGAGGCCGCGACGAAGACGGGGCTCAGGGTGTTGAGGAGTTTCGCGCTCCGTGACGAGGGGGCCGCGGGAAGGCTTCCCGCCGGCGGCGAGGCTCCTCGCTCCTATTTCGGCAACGTGACTTATTTCAAGGAAGAACTCGGCTCGACGCTCAAGGCCGGCTACGAAGTGGTCATCTTCGCGGCATCCGATGCCCAGGCGGAACGGATCGGCACGCTGCTCCGGGAATTCACGCCGGATGTCGGCGTGGCCGGTCTCGCTTCCGGCTTCCGGGTCCCTTCGATCAAACTCGCCGTCATCCACGAGGGCGAGATATTCGGCCGGCGGAAGCGCGTGCCGAAGTCGGTGAAGTCGGTCCGATCCTCGGTCATCGATTCTTTCGTCGAGCTTTCGCCCGGGGACTTCGTGGTCCACGTCAACTACGGCATAGGCCGATTCATGGCCATCGATCGCATGAAGGTCATGGGCAACGAGCGGGACTACATCAAGATCGCCTACGCCGACGAGGAGAACGTCTTCGTCCCCATCGAGCAGGCCAACCTGGTGCAGCGCTACATCGGCAACGAGGGCGAGGAACCGAAACTCGACCGGCTCGGCTCCAAGTCCTGGGAAAACCGCAAGACCAGGGTGCGCAAGGCCGTGGAGGAGCTCGCCGAGCGCCTCATCCGAATCTACGCCCGAAGGAAGGCGGCGAAGGGTCATGCCTTCCCGCCCGACGACGAGTGGCAGCTCTCCTTCGAGGCTACCTTCCCCTACACCGAGACCGAGGACCAGCTCCGATGCATCGAGGAGGTCAAGGCCGACATGGAGAGCGAGCGGCCGATGGACCGCCTCGTCTGCGGGGACGTCGGGTACGGCAAGACCGAGATAGCGTTGCGCGCCGCCTTCAAGGCCGCCTCGTCGGACAAGCAGGTGGCCATCCTCGCGCCGACCACGATCCTGGCCGAGCAGCACTACGAGAACATGAAGGAGCGTCTCGAGGGCTTTCCCCTCGAGGTCGCCATGCTTTCGCGGCTGGTGGAAAAAAAGGAGCAGCGCAAGATCCTGGAGGGCATGAGGGAGGGCAGGGTCGACATCGTCGTCGGCACCCATCGCCTCATCCAGAAGGACATCGAGTGGAAGGATCTCGGCCTCCTCGTGATCGACGAGGAGCAACGCTTCGGCGTCAAGGACAAGGAGCGGCTCAAGGAGATCAAGGCCACCGTCGACTCGCTCACGCTGACGGCGACACCCATCCCCCGCACCCTCCACATGTCCCTCCTCAAGATACGTGACATGTCGGTGCTCCAGACTCCGCCGGTCAACCGCCACCCCATCGAGACGGTGGTCGAGGAATTCGATCCCGAGGTCGTGGCCAGGGCGATACGGCAGGAGGTCGAGCGGGGCGGGCAGGTCTTCTACCTCCACAATCGGATCGAGAGCCTGGACGAGATCCAGGCTTTCCTCACCGCCCTCGTGCCGGAGATCATCGTCGAGACGGCCCATGGCCAGATGGATCCTTCCGAGCTCGAGGACATCATGCATCGTTTCATCCATGGCGGTTTCCATGTCCTCGTGTCGACCACCATCATCGAGAACGGCATCGACATACCCAACGTCAACACCATCGTCATCGACCGCGCGGACATGTACGGCATCTCGCAGCTCTACCAGCTCCGCGGCCGGGTCGGACGTTCCGACCGCCTCGCCTACGCATACCTCTTCTATCCCGATCGCCGCGCCTTGAGCGAGCTGGCGATGAAGCGGCTCCAGATCATATCGGACTTCACCGAGCTCGGCTCCGGCTTCAAGATCGCGATGAAGGATCTCGAAGTGCGCGGCGCCGGAAATCTCCTCGGGCGCGAGCAGTCGGGCGACATCTACGCGGTGGGCTTCGATCTCTATCTCAAGCTCCTCGACGAGGCGGTGGCCAGGCTCTCCGACGAGAAATGGGAGCCCGAGGAGGAGACCTACCTCGAGCTCGACTACCGGGGCTATCTGCCGGACGAGTACATCAACATCCCGACGATCAAGATGGAGATCTACAAGAAGATCGCCTCGATCTTCACCGAGGTCGATCTCGAGTCGCTCCGGGCCGAGCTCGTCGACCGCTTCGGCCCCCTGCCGGAGGAGGCCGAGAGCCTCCTGGCCCTGGCGGAGATCCGCGTCATCTGCCGGAAACTCTCGATCGCCAACCTCAAGGAGCGCGGCGGCAGCGTCACCGTCGAATTCTCGAAGGTGGCCAAGGTGTCGGTGGAACGCCTTCTCAAGCTCATCCGCGAATCGGGCGGGGCGGTCAGGCTCGACCCGCATCGGCCGAACATCCTCGTCATCAAGACGGGCAGCATAGGCCTCCGCGAAAAGAGCGAATTTCTCCGCGAACGCTTAGCGACACTGGTCGGGTAGCGAGGCTTCCTCGGCAAGCTCGATGTCGCTTGGCTTCGCACATCGACCATACGGAACATGACACTCACATCATCGTGACCGAGCGGGGGCTCGCGGACTTGCGCGGCCTTTCGCCGAAGAACCGCGCGACGCAGATCATCGAGAACTGCGCCCACCCGGATTACGGGCCGGCGCTCCGCGAGTACGATAGGCGCTCTCTCGAGTTGTCCCCGGGCAAGCAGACGCCGCATCACCCGCGATGGAACTCCGGTCAGTGCCTGGACCAGAACCAGTCTTCGAGGATGTGGATGAGCTCGGGCGAGAAGGCGAGTTCGGCCCGGCAGCGCTGGACTCCCGTGGGCAGACGCTGCGAGCTCACGATCCTGCCGGCGACGCTGAAGCGATATTTGAGGAAGAAGAGGTCGAGGGATATCTCCTCTCCCGGCGTCCTGTCGGGGTCGCGGAGGGGGACGAGGAAATCGGCGCGGTTGGAGGCGAGCGAAAACAGAGCGACCTTGAACTGTTCCGCGCCCTTGCGCAGCACGGCGTAGTTGTTGTAGCCGAGCCGCTTCGCGTTGGCCGCGTCGATCACGATTGCCTTGTCCTTGAAATCCCCCGTCTCGGCCTTGAGCCTTTCGACGAGATCGAGATAGCGGCCGAGCAGCTCCGCGAGATCAGGCGGGAGGGGCTTCCAGTCCAGCACGACGAGGGCGATCCCGTCGCGGTCCTTCATCTGTCCGACGGTGGAGACATGACATCGGACGAATGTCTTGAGCGGTTCCTTCTGGTCGGAGCGCTGGACTTGCAGACTCAGGCTCGCCGCCATGCCCGTGAAGCGCTTGAAAAAGACGACTTCGTCGCGGGACAGCGACGCGATGAGGATGCCGCGTTTCATCGAGAATTGGAAAGGGACCGTCATGAGGTTGTAGGTGTCGAGCTTGAGGAGAGTCTGCGCCTTTATGATGCCGGTGTTGGCGAAGGCGAAGGGATTGAACTGGATTATGGCGTCCGGGTATTGCGCTTCGTAATTCATTTTCTTCTCGTCCGTGCTTTAAGGCGTCCACTATCGCCCGACGGCCCGGTCCGGTCAAGCGAGGTGCTGGGCACCCGCCCGACAAGGAATATCGCGGGCACCTTGCCGAGATCGTCGTGCCGCGCCCTCCAGTCGGCGACCGGAGCCGACCGGATGCGTTCCGCTTCGGATCCCACCGAGGCGGCGACGCAAAGCCGGACCGAGGGCGAAAGCTCGGCGATGCAGTCCGCGAGGAGCAGGTCGTTGCGGTATGGCGTCTCGATGAATATCCTCGTCGCGCCATCCGCCGCCACTCCCCTGTCTATATCGCGCAACGCGGCCTTTCTTCCCTCCCGGCTTTGGGGAAGGTAGCCGAGAAACCGGAAGCGCTGGCCGTCCAGGCCCGAGGCGGCCAGAGAGAGGAAAAGAGAAGAGGGACCGGGCAGGGGGATCACCCGCATCCCGCGATCGTGCGCCAGGGCGACGAGGGGGGCGCCGGGATCGGCGACGCAGGGCATGCCCGCCTCCGAAAGAAGGCCGATGTCCTCGCCCCTCGCCGCCGGCTCGAGGAGGCCGGCGAGCGACTCGGGTTTCGTGTGTTCGTCGAGGGTTTCGAGGTCGGCGGCCGCGAGGGCTTCGCGGTCGAGGACGGCCGAGAGGAGTCGCCAGGCCGCCCTGCGCCCCTCGACGACGAAGTGGCGCGTGCATCGAATCGCCGAGAGGGTGGAAGAAGGGAGGGCCGCAGAGGGCTCGCCGGGCGCGATGAGATTCGGGATCAGCCAGAGTCTGCCGGGAATATTGTCCATGTCACCTTCCGAGGAGCTCGAGCGCCGCGTCGACGAGGAGGGCGAAGCGGGGGGCGCTTTCGGGATCGAGTTCGGCGGCGGCTTCGGCGAACGCCTCGACGATGCGGGCCCTGTCGGGCGGATCGAGTGGAAGCCCGAGCCCCACGATGCGTCCCTCGAGTTCCGGGAAGCGGAAGGCCGTCATGCCGGCCCATGCCATCCTGATGGAGTCCACGACGCTCTTGTCTATCCGCGCAATGACCGAAAAAGTTGCCGACTCGGCCGAGGGCCAGGCGGGATTCCCCGTCTTTTTGGTTACTCCGTGGGTCCAGTGTTCGAGCGGAATCCGGATCTTCGTGAGCAGGGCGCCGACCGGGAAGGCGGGTTTACCGGCTTCGTCGGCGAGCCTGTTCACATTGACCCATCGCGGACCGGCCGCGTCGCGCAGCTCCATGGTGGCGTCCAGGCAGGCGAGGATCGACCATGTGTCCATGAAACGCCGCCGCGTGGCGAGATTGCCGCCGATGGTCGCGAGATTCCTGATCGCCGGCGTGGCGATTCCGCGCAACGTGCGAACGAAGGCTTCGGGGAGGGTCCTCTTCCGGATCGCGAGGATCTCGCTCATCCTGAGTCCGGCGCCGAGGTCGACGAATCCTTCGGTCCTGTTCACCGTCCTGAGATCCGATATTCCGTCGAGGAGGGCGATGACCGGAGGAAGGTCGACGAACCTTCCTCCCCGCTCGCGGAGAATCTCGGTGCCCCCCGCGTAGATGAGGAGCGACGGATTGTCCCGCTGCAACTGGAGGAGGTCGGCCACCGTCGCGGGATAGTGGATCTCACTGGCGACCACGGCGGTACGTCCTTCTTCCGCGATGATCCGCCGCGGCGAGGGCGGCGGCTATGGTCGTCTCGGGGTCCGTGCAGCGGCATTGCACCGACGACACGGCCTCCAGCACCTCCTCCCTGGTCGGTCGGGCGCTCGATTCGAGGAGGGAACCGAGGGCGAGGAGAAGGCCCGATTCGCAAAATCCGCAGGTCTCCAGCCCCGCCTCTTCGACCCCCTTGCGAAGGTCCTCGTATTCGATGGTCTGGACGAAACCTTCCATCGTGACGACCTCCCTGCCTTTGATCTTGAAGGCGGGGATCATGCAGGAGGGGACGAGCCTGCCGTCCACGAGGACGAGGCACTTGCCGCAGGTGCCCTTGCGGCAATCGGCTTTCGCCGCGAGAAGGCCGAAATCTTCCCTGAGTACGTCCACGAGTCTGTCTCCCGACGTGGCTCGGACGCTGACGTCCTCTCCGTTGAGAATGAAGGTGACGGTCACGGTCCGCGTCCTTTCGCCAGGACGTCGGGCACCGAGGCGGGGAGGGATGAGAGGGGGCGGCCCGCAGCCTGCGAGACGGCGGAGAGAAAGGCCGCGGGAACGCAGTGGAAAGGCAGTTCGCCTATGCCCCGCGGCGCCGCATCGCGTTCGGGATCCACGAAATCGACGACGATCCGCGGAATGTCGCGCGGGGACTGGAGAACGTAGCTGAAATAGCTGCCCTCCTCTATCGCGCCATCGGCGAGGGTCACCGATTCGCCCATCGTCGCGCCGAGGGCGTCCATCGCGGCGGCGCGCAAGGCCTTGGTGGCCCTCGCGGGCGAAAGTATGCGCCCCCCATCCACGCAGAGCCAGATCCCCGAGGGCTTCGCGACCATGGTCCATAGGTCGAGCTCGACTTCGACCACCGCGCCGGCCCACGAGGCCTGCCCGAAGGGGTGGCCCTCGATCCTGTCCTCCGTCCAGACCAGGCCGCGATCGACCCGCGCGGAAGAGCGCACCAAGATGGGGAGCGGGTCGCGGAAGCGCTTCTTCGCGATGGCGGTGCAGGCCTTGGCGAGGAGGCGGCCGCTCACGGTCACCGATCTGGACCGTATGCCGGGGCCGGAGGGGGGGGCGACGTCAGAATCGGGACCCAGGATCTCCACCGAATCGACGGGCAGTCCGAGTATCTTGGACGCCTCATCCTTCCACACGGAAGAAGGGCCGGGGCGCGAAGGGGCCCCGTGGCAGGCGATGGTGAGCCTGAGGTCCTTTTGGAGCGTCGCCTCGAGCGAGTACCGGGGAAGGGGCTCGGTCGAAGGCGCCATTCCGTCCGCCTCGAAAGCCTGGGCGTAGCCGATGCCGCGCATGGGCCCGTCCGTCCGCGAGGTCCGACGTTTCCGTACCAATTCATACGAGGCGTGCTTCCGACCGAAATCCGAGGCTAAGGCGGCCCTGGAGGCGATGGCGGGCAGGGGTATCGGGGACCGCACCGATTCGCCCGAGGCGTAAAGATCGGACCTGCCGAGCAGGGTCCTCGTCTTGAACGAGACGGGATCTTCCTCGATGGCCTCGGCCAATCGCGACATCATGGAGCCCAATGCGAAGAAGACCCCGGCGGCGCCGAGCCCGGCGAAGGCACCCGCCGGCGGTCCGTTCGAGGAGAGCGCGACGGCGTCGACCCTGGCGTTGGGCCACCGGTAGGCGCCGAGCACCGACGCTCCCGCCTCGACCAGCATTTCCGCCGCGAAGGGCCCCATGGCGCCCATGTCGAGGCGCAATTTCGCGTCGAGGACGAGGAGATCGCGGTCATCGTCGAGGCCCGCCCTGAGCGAAATGGACGCCAGTGCGCTCTTCGGGGTGAAACGGAAATCCTCTTCGCGGGTGAGGAGGATGCGGGCAGGGGCCTTGCAGGCCTTGGCCGCGAGGGCGGCGTGGGCCGCGAGCATGGAAGGATACCAGATTTTGCCGTCGAGGTGGATGCCGAGGCGGGTCGGGAGGACCCTCACTTCCTCTCTCCTGCAGCCGAGGACGGAAGCGACCGACTCGAGGACGTGGCTCGGCCACTGTGTCGCCGCGCGGACGACGATGCGATCGTAGTCGAAGTAGGCGAGGGCGCCCTGTGGTTCGGAGTACCAATGCTCGAGGATGCTCGAGTCCCATGTGTCGTCGATCGCGATGGTCGCTCGCGCCAATGCTGCGTCGGGGTCGCCGGCGACGAGTTTTCGTTTGGCGAGGATCGTGCCTTCCGCGCCGAGGTCCGCTCCAGCATCCTCGAATTCGACGGTCGCGAGCCGGGCCAGCTCGGCGACCACGTCCGGATCGGGACCCGCCACGAGAGCGACGGGCTCTCCGATCCAGGAAATGGAATCGGCAGCCAGTATCGGTATGGACACGTCAAGGCCCGGCAGGCACTTGGAGCCCTCGATGTCCTCCGCGGTCACGAGTCGGTAGCCCCGCGGCATGTGCCTGCCGACGACGCGTATCAGCCTGACTCCGGCCACGGGAGCCCTGACGTGGGCGACATGGACGAGGCCGGGAACCGCGATGTCGGAAAGTGCGGGGAGGCCCCGCGCCCCCACCGTTTCCGCGGCCGCCCGATCCTTCACGCCGGGCCGCGGCGCCGGGCCCACGAGACGACGGTGTCGATGACGCGGTCGACGGCCGCGTCGCCCATTCCGGGCCAGATCGGCAGACTGACCGAGGACCGAAATCGGGCCAAGGCTTCGGGGAAATCGGAGGGTCGAAGCGCATAACGCCTCGCCCAGTAGGGCATCAGGTGGAGGGGGATGAAATGCACCGAGGACCCTATGCCCGCCTCGGTGAGGCGCGCCACGAGGGAGTCGCGGGCCGCTTCGTCGTCGCCCGCGGAGCCGGCGACGCGCAGGGCGTAAAGATGCCAGGAATGGGATCCGTCGTCCTTCCGCGGAGGCAGGACGAGGCCGTCGACGTCCGAAAAGGCCGCGTCGTAGCGATCCGCGATCGAGACGCGTTCGGCGAGGAACCGGTCAGCCTTGGCGAGCTGGGCGCGGCCCAGAGCCGCCAGGATATCGGGAAGATTGTACTTGTAACCGGCCTCGACTATCTCGTAGTACCAGGAGGCCTTGGGCGAAGTGTAGCGATCCCAGGCTTCGCGGTCGAAACCGTGCATGCGCATCGTGGCCATGCGGGCGGCGAGGGTCGGATCGTTCGAGACGATCATGCCTCCCTCTCCCGTCGTGATCGTCTTGGTGGCGTAGAAGGAATAGACACCGATGTCGCCCAGAGTTCCCGCGAAACCGGCCCCGGTCCGCGAAGGGAAGGCGTGCGCCGCGTCCTCGATCACGGCGACGCGGCGCGAGCGGCAGGCCGGAACGATGCGTCCCATGTCGCAGGGATCGCCGCCGACATGCACGGGCACGACGGCCGCGGCATGCGGCTCGGCCGCGAGGAGCTCTTCGAGGCGGGCCGGATCGATGTCGCAGTCGTCCGCGCCGATGTCGCAGAAGCGGACCTCCGCGCCGAGATGCCTCGCCACCGCCGCGGTCGAGGCGAAGGTGTAGGGGCTGGTCACGACCACGGAGCCGGGGCCGACTCCGACGGCCTCGAGGGCGAGGTGGAGGCCGCTCGTGGCCGAGTTGACGGCGAGCGCGCGTTTCGCGCCGACGAAGGCGGAGAATTCCTCTTCGAAGGCGCGGGCGACCTTGCCGGTCGTGAGCCAGCCCGAGCGTAGCACCTCGAGGACGGCCTCCTCTTCCTCTTTGCCTATGGCGGGGCGGGCGAAGGGGAGAAACTCAGTATTCGGGCTCATGCTCGGGTACGATAAGTGTCGGCACGTGCTTTTTCAAGATGGCCCGGAGCGCATGCCGATTTCTGTAGGAATTGTCCCTCCCGGGGACGCGCCTGACGATCGGCTCGATTTCCGCGAGGAGCTCGTCGAGGGCGAAGGGGGCCGCCGTGCGCTCCAGGCGGTTGATCCTCGGGTACTCGGTCGGCACGAGGTTCTCGTCGGGCGACCAGAGCCGTTCCTCGACGCGCTCGCCGGGCCTGAGCCCGATGTAGTCGATCCGGATGTCCCTGCCGGGCTCGAAGCCGTAGAAGCGGATCATCTGCTCGGCGAGGTCGCGTATCTTCACCTCCTCGCCCATGTCGAGGAGATAAAGGTTGCCGCCCCTGCCGACTCCTCCCGTCTTGAGCACGAGGGAGCAGGCTTCGGGAATGGTCATGAAATAGCGTGCCGCGTCGGGATGGGTGACCGTGACCGGCCCGCCTCTCGCGATCTGTTTCTCGAAGAGGGGGACGATGGAGCCCCTGGAGCCGAGGACGTTGCCGAATCGCACGACCATGAATTCCCTTCCCGAGGCGGCTCTCGGGGCCGCGTCGAGGACGATGCGCTCGGCGATGAGTTTCGACGCGCCGTAGGTCGACACGGGCTCCACAGCCTTGTCCGTCGAAATGAGGACGAAGCGCCTTACGGCGGCGGCCAGTGCCGCCTCCACGAGATTCCGCGTGCCGAGCACGTTGTTCTCGACGGCGGCGACGGTGTTCGCCTCCATCATCGGGACGTGTTTGTAGGCCGCCGCATGGAAGATCGCGTCGCATTTGAGCCGCGCGACGATGAAGCGCACGTAATCGGCGTCCTTGAGCTCCCCGATCACGGGGACGATCGCCGTCTTCTCGCCAACACCCTCCTCCTGGAGGAGGCGGAGATCCCGATCGATGTTGTAGATCGAGTTCTCGCCGTGGCCGTAGAGATAGAGCCGCGCGACGCCGGCGGAGAGGAGCTGGCGCGCCAGCTCCGAGCCTATCGATCCTCCCGCTCCGGTGATGAGTACGCGTTTCCCTCGAAGGTACTGGAGGCTCTCGCGGAGGCCGATGGCCACAGGGTTCCGACCGAGGAGATCCTGGGGGTCGATCTCCCTCGCCTGGATGAGGTGCGCATCGCCCTCGATGATCTGCGCGATCGTCGGTACTATGCGGATTCTCGCGAAACCCGCCCGCTTGAGGAGGTAATAGAGCTCGCGGAGGGCCTCGCGTCCGGCGCTCGGGATCGCGATGATCGCCTCGTCGGCCGGCTGCCTCGAGAGGAGGCTGACGACGTCGCGGATGGGGCCCAGCACGGGCACACCTTCGATCCTCGACCCGATTTTCGCCGCGTCGTCGTCGAGAAAGGCGACGACCGATCCGAAGACGCGCTTCGCGGCGATCTCCCGGGCTATCGCCCTTCCGGCGAAACCCGCCCCGATGATGTAGATCCTCGCGCTCTCACGATCCTGACCCGCCATTCTCGGATTCCTCGCCCTTCGCAACCTTGGTGACGGCCTCGAAGCCGAAGTCGACGAGAAAGCCCTGCTCGCACATGTCGAGCTTGACCTTGGCCCTGCCACGTCTCCGGTCGACCTTGACGATCTGGCCCTCGAGCCCCTTGAGGGGGCCCTCGAGAACGACGATCCGTTCGTTCTCGTCGAAGGTTACCTTCGAAATATCGGCGGCTTTCCCGAACGATATAAATCGGAGGAGCAATTGCCGGTCGCGATCGTCGAGCGGGGTGGGATTGGAGGTTTCGTTGAGGAAACGGAGGAAGCCCCGCGTCCGTCTGACGCTCCAGCGGGTCTCCGAGTCGAGTTCTTCGGTTTCGAGGAAGACGTATCCGGGGAAGACCGTGCGGGCCCGCGGGATCGCCTTTCCTTTTCTCATTTCCTTGAGGATTCGTTTCGGCGCGAAGAGGCGACGATCATCCGACGGGAAAACCTTGAGGAGCCTCGCTATGAAGGCTTCCTCGTCGGCGCTTCTCACCTGTATCGCGTAGTACAACATGGTAGGGTGGATACCTCGGCAAGGGGCGACACTAGCACGGGAGCCTCGGGAGGCGCAACGGAAAATCTCCGCCACGCCGTAAAGGAGCTGCCATCGAAAGCCGATAGTGACGGAGGGAAGGAGTGTGGCGCGGATGATCCGAATGCCGATGCTTGCCGTCTTGGCGACCCTAGCCGTTCTGTCCTCGACCGCCCAGTCCGTCGAGCTCGCGATGCAGCTGCCTCGCGGCGAGACGCCGGATCCCGCGCTGGGCGAGTTGGAATCGGCGGCCATGGATAGATTCTTCGACTCCGGAATAGTGTTGACCTCGACGGCCGAATCGTCCGAATTTGATATGGTGGTGCTCTGCGAACGATCGCGCCAAGCCTATATCGACTGGGTTCTGCTTCTCGATGTCGCGGGGGCGGTCGCGGACCGTCCGATGGGCTCCGCCGAATCGCTGCGATGGTGCCTTTATCGATGCCGCGACGGCTCGGCTTCGGGTTCGGGGACGGTGACCCTGCCCGTGTCGGCCCTCCAACTCGCCGACAGGGAAAAGAGACTCAGGTCGCTCGGCGACGCGACGGCCGCCTCGGTGCTCGCCTTCCTTCGATCGGGAGGCGATTCTGGCACGGACGCCGACCGAATTGCCGGTTCCGCGGGAGGTTGAGGATGAAAGCTGCAGCAATACTCGCGTTTTCGATATCCGCTTTGGTAGCCGCCTCGGCCTTCGCCGCGACGTGGGAGGGAACGGCCGTCGTGGGCGGTTCCGGAGACTTCCCCGACAACAGTCTCACGGCGGACTGCAATTCCTTTCCGAAGGACTCGACCGTAGATCTGCAGAATCTCGAAAACGGCAAGATCGTCCGCGTGACGATCGCGGGCGGGCTCGACAATCCCGGGGTTTTCATCATTCTGTCTCCCTCCGCGGCGGCGGAACTCGGAATGAATTCCGGCATTTCCTCGCGCATTAGGGCGACAGTGGTTCCATCGTCAGCGCTCCCCTCGCCCGACACGGCGGTGGCATCCAGAACTCAGGATCCCGATTTCAATCCGACCCTCCTCGCCGGCCCCGACAATGCGGCGGCCGTGGCGGCGGCTCCCGCCGCGGCGCCGGGCGAGACGACTCCCGGAGCCGCACAGGCCGCGATCCCGGGCGGCTCCGGCGCCGTCGGACTCTCCGGAGCGGTGGCTCCGAACGGCACCGAAGCCCCGGCGGTCGCGGAAACAGCCGGTTCTCCTCCCTCCTTCGAGCCGGAAAAGGCCAAAGTCATCGCAAATACAGTGCCGGCTCCGCCCCAGGCCCCGGCCGCCGTTTCGCAATTGCCGGAAGCCCAGCCTGCCGCCTCCACGCCCGCTGCGCCGGCATCGTCCGGGGCAGCGGGGGCGAGCGCTATCGGCCCCTCGGGCGCCGCGACTCAGCCCGGCGCGACGGTTCCGCCCGCCGGATCCGCCTCCGCGGAAACGGGCGGACCGAATTCGGCGCAAGCGACGAACGGAGCAGCGCTCGTCGGCGGAAACGCACCGACGCCCCAGGCGGCCGCGGCCGCAGCCGCGCCGAATCTCGAAGACGCCTCCGCTCCCCAGCTCCCCGCATCGACCGGTGGACCCGGCCAGCCGGCCCTTCCGGCCCCATCGCCGGGGGCTTCGACGACTTTGACCGCGCCGCCGCCGACTTCACCGGAGCCGACGACCGAGGCGGCGGCGAGCGGTGGAGAAGAGAAAGTGCTGAGCCTGGAACCCGCCGCGCCGCAACCTCCCGAAGCCGTGACGCCCGCGGTCGGAGCGCCCGCAGCGGAGGGAACGCCCGCGGCGTCCGCTGCTCCGACCGCATCCGCGGCTACGACTGCGCCCGAGGCGTCGACGCCCGAGGCGGCGACGCCCGCGTCGTCGACGCCCGCGGCGGCGTCGACGGCGGCGCCGAGCACCGTCCCTCCCGCGGCCGTCCCTGCGACAACCGTGGCATCGGCTTCGCCCTCGTGGCCGGCCGCCGTCCAAACTCCCGTCCGAACGCGGCAGCCGGTCTTCCTCGACAAGCTCGAGAAGGGCGCCTACTACGTCCAAGTGGCCGTCTTTTCGAACGACAAGAATCTGGTCGACGCGGCGGGAGCCTTCGACGTCTCGTGGCCCCTCGCTTCCGAGAAGATCGAGGGATCGAAGGGGGAGCAGTATCGTCTGTTCGTCGGTCCGGTCCAGCGCGACGAAAGCGGCATGTTCGTCATCCAGCTCAGGTCGATGGGCTACGAAGACGCGTTCGTGAAGCAGGGACAGTAGGGGTCCGGCCGAGCCCCCCGGGTCGTTCGCCTCCTTTTCCTTTTCGTGCTACCTTGCACGGAGGGGAAGGGGTTTGGCATGGCCGAGGACAGGATAGCTTTTCTTGCAGCCGAGATAGCGCGGCACCAGGAACTCTATTACAACGGCGATCCGGAGATATCGGACGCCGATTTCGACTCCCTGTGGGATGAGCTCCGGACTCTCGATCCGGACAACCGTCTTTTTTCGAAAGTCGGAAGGGATCTCGCGGACGGCTGGCCGAAGGTGGCGCATCTCATCCCGATGGGAAGTCAGGACAAAGCCTCGAGCCCCGGGGAGTTCCTGGCCTGGGCGGCGAAGACCGGTCATCCGGAGTATCTCGTCCAGCACAAGCTCGACGGCGCGAGCATCGAACTCCAATACGCGGAAGGGATCCTCCTCCGCGCGGTGACCCGGGGCGACGGCACGACGGGCGACGACATAACCCCGAACGTGCGGAAGATGCGAGGCGTCGTGCAGCGGATGCCGGAGGCCTTCACCGGGGGCGTGCGCGGCGAAGTCCTGATGTCAAGGGCCGTCCACGCGGAGAAATACGCGGACAAGGCCAACTGCCGCAACGCCGCCAACGGTCTCATGAAGCGCAAGGACGGACAGGGAAGCGGGGATCTCGACGTGATCTGCTACGACGCCGCTGGTTCCGTCGGGGCTTCGGGCGCTCCCTTCGACGACGAGGAGGGGAAGCTCGAATGGCTTCGGCATATGGGTTTCGAAGTCGTGCCTTCGCGGATCTGCGCGAGCGCCGAAGAGGTGGTCGAGCGGCGTTCCAAAACGATGGACGAGCGTCCGGGTCTCGATTTCGACATAGACGGTCTGGTCGTGAAGGGCAAGGCGATCGATCCCGAGGACATGGCCCGCCCGCGACCCGAAAAGCAGATCGCCTTCAAGTTCAGTCCGGAAGAGGCGATCTCGACGTTGCGCGAAGTCGAATGGTCCGAAAGCGGGGCGAATTTCACGCCGATCGGCATCGTCGATCCGGTGCGTCTGGCCGGCACCACGGTGCAGAGGGCGAATCTCTGCAATACCAACATGATCCGTACGATGGATCTCCGGATCGGCTCGCGGGTCATCATGACGAAACGAGGGGAGATCATACCCAAGATCGAAGGCCTGGTGGAAAATCCACCGGACGCTTCGGCCATCGCCATTCCGTCGATCTGCTCCTGCGGAGCCGCCCTGGTCGACGAGGGGACGAGGCTCCGCTGCCCCAACGAAGCCTGTCCGAAAAAGGAGCTGCACCGGCTCGAAAAATGGCTGGACGCGGTCGAGGCCCGGTCCTTCGGCGTCGGTATTCTCGGCAGGCTCCACGCCTCGGGGAGGATCCGCGAAATCGCGGACCTCTACAGTCTCGAGGCCGCCGAGCTCGCCGGCTACGAGAGGATGGGCGAAACCAGCGCCTCCAAGGTTCTGCGCAATCTTCGCGCCAAAGGCGAGCTGCCCCTGGAACGATTCGTCGCGGGCTTCGACATCGAAGGCATAGGGGAGCTGATCGCCGCCAAGGCCGTGGCGGCGGGCTTCGACAGCCTCGAAAAACTCCGCGCGGCGGGCGTCGAGGAACTCGACGGAGTCGAGGGCTTCGCCGAGATCACGGCACGGACTCTCGTCGACGGCCTCGTCGCGCTGCGCGAGCAGATGGATCGCCTGCTTGCCACCGGGGCGGTGCGGGTCGCGGGGGTTTCCGGAGGCGGCGATCTCGCGGGCAAGAGCTTCTGCTTCACCGGCGAGCTCGCCTCGATGAAGCGGTCCGAAGCCGAATCGGCCGTGAAGGCTCTGGGCGGCACGACGCACGCTTCCGTGACGAAGGGACTCTCCTTCCTCGTCACGAACGAGCCGGCCTCGGGCTCCTCGAAAAACAAGAAGGCCGCGGAATACGGCGTCGAGATCATCGACGAGGCGGCCTTCCTCGCGTTGATCGGGAAATCCCGATGACGGGCGGATCAGCAGGGCCATGGCGCGCCGATCCGCGGGATCCGAATCTGGGACTCGTCCGCGTCAAGGTGATTCCGGGGGCTTCCCGGACGGCGATAGCCGGCCTTCGCGCCACGGCCGAGGGCGAAGCCCTCCTGATACGCGTGGCCGCCGCTCCCGAAAAGGGCAAGGCGAACGAGGAGCTGGTCGCCTGGCTCTCGGGCGCCCTCGGCCTTCCGCGCTCTTCGATCGAGCTTCGCTCCGGCGCGACGTCCCGCCTCAAGATTCTAGCCCTCCCCATCGTCGTCCTGGACCGCCTGCAGTCCCTCGTTCCTTGAACAGGAAAGGTCATCGCGGGTAGAATCCGCCCTCGCACGCCAAGGAGCACCCACCATGTCCGATGCCCGAACAGCCTGGAAAGAGCTCGTCGCGAAGGCACTCGCCGCAGAGATCGAGGCCCGCTCACCGGGCGCGACCGCTCCCGCGGTCGACGAGCTCGTGGTGGAAACGCCTCCCGAGCCGGCGATGGGCGATCTCGGTTTTCCGATGTTCGCGATGGCGAAACGACTTCGAGCCGGGCCACCCGCCATCGCCGCTGCCCTCGAGGCCCGCGTCGCCGCGATGCCGGAAGCCGCGTCGATAGGAAGAGCCAGGGCTGTGGGCCCCTACCTCAACGTCGATTTCGCGCGCGGCCCCGAGATCGCCGCCATAGTCGAAAAAGCCCTCGCGCCCGGCTGGGGCCGCGTCGACACTCTCTCGGGGCGCAAGGTCATGGTAGAATTCTCGAGCCCCAACACCAACAAGCCGCTCCACCTCGGCCACCTCCGCAACAATGTCCTCGGCGAATCGGTGTCGCGCATCCTCGCCGCCGCCGGCGCCGAGGTGCGGAAGATCAACCATATCAACGACCGCGGCATCCATATCTGCCAATCCATGCTCGCCTACATGAAACGCGGCGGCGGGCGGGTCCCCGAGGACGAAGGGCTCAAGAGCGATCATTTCGTCGGCAAGTATTACGTCCTCTTCAACGAGCTCAGGGCCGAGGACAAGGACATCGAGACCGAGGCCCAGGAGCTCCTGCGAAAATGGGAGTCGGGCGACCCGGCCACCATCGAACTTTGGAAGAGGATGAACGAGTGGGCGGTCGGCGGGATAAAAAAAACCTACGCGCGAACCGGCATCGAATTCGACCTCTACGATTTCGAAAGCGACACCTACGAACTCGGACGGCGATACGTTCTCGAGGGTCTCGAAAGGGGGATCTTCTTCAGGGCCGAGGACGGCTCGATCAAGGTCGATCTCGAGGACGTCGGTCTGGACACCAAGGTTCTGCTCCGCAAGGACGGTACGAGCATCTACATCACGCAGGACATCGGGACCGCCATCGATCGCCGGGAATCCTGGCCCTACGACGAGCTCGTCTACGTCGTCGCGAGCGAACAGCAATACCACTTCAAGGTGCTTTTCGAAGTGTTGCGCAGGCTCGGCTTCGACTGGGCGGACGACCTGCATCATCTCTCCTACGGCCTCGTCAACCTGCCCTCGGGGAGGATGAAGACCCGCGAAGGCACCGTGGTGGATGCCGACGACCTGGTCGACGAGCTCGCGAGGCTCGCCGGCGCCGAGATCGAGACCAAGGGCCGCGAGGATTCGGTGGGCGACCTCGCCTCGGTGAGCGAGAAGATCGCCCTCGGCGCCCTTCATTATTATCTTCTTCAGACCGCGCCCTCGAAGGACATGCTCTACGATCCCGAAGCGTCGCTTTCCTTCAACGGCGACACGGGCCCCTATATCCAGTACATGGGAGCGCGGGCTTCTTCGATCATCCGAAAGGCGGCGAGGGGTGAAGGGAATCATTCGAAGGGGGCATACAGACCCTCCGCCCTGGAATCGGACGCCGACTGGGCCATCCTGAGGCTCGTCGCAGGTCTGCCCGGCGCCGTAGAGGCCGCGGCGACCAAGCTCGATTCCTCGATCGTCGCCAATTACCTCCACGACCTTGCTCAGGGCTTTTCGACCTGGTATCGCGACAATCCCGTCCTCTCCAATCCGGATCCTGATCTCGCCGCCAGCCGTCTGGAACTCGTCAAGGCCGTCCGCTCCACCTTCGAGAAGGGCACGCGGCTCGCCTGCATTCCATTCCTCGAAGCGATGTAGGGGTCGAGGCCCGCGGTCGGCCGGGCCTTGTCGTCCGGTGACGCGCACATCTCCCGCCCGCGCCGCGGATTGACAGCGAGACGCATTGCATTGTATAGATTTTTGACCAAGTATAGTCGTTCGTCGAGGGTAGGGTGATGTACGCAGTAGTCGAGATCAACGGAAAACAGTACAGGGCGGAGAAGGGTTCGACCCTCTCGGTCGATCGCTTCGACGCGGAGAAGGGGTCTTCCGTGTCTTTCGACAGGGTTCTCCTCCTCGGCGGAGAAAGTGTCCGGATCGGCGCCCCCTATGTCGATGGCGCCGCCGTCAAGGTGACGGTCCAGGACGAGATAAAGGGCGACAAGGTCATCATTTTCAAGCACAAGGCTAAGAAGGATTATCGCCTCACCCAGGGGCACCGGCAGCGTTACACCCTCGTCAAGGTGGAAGACATCGTCGGCTGAGGCGACGGCAGGCCGGCGGTGATCAAGGCTCGGGCCGAGGTCGATACCGACGGTATGCTCCTCTATTTCGAGGCGACGGGCCACGCCGGAGCAGGCTCCCCCGGCTTCGATACGGTCTGCGCGGCGTTCACCGTGCTCGTGCGGACGGCATACAGCGCCTTGGCCCGGCTTCCGGGCGTGCGGATCGGCGGTTCCGCCACCCGCACGGGAAGCCTCGATTTTCGAGTCGAAACGGTGCCCGGCGGGGAGCGGGAAAGGGCGATCGGCATGACGGCTTTCCTTCTCGAGGGCCTCGAGGCGCTCGAGCGGGATTTCCCCGAGTCGGTCGGAGTCCGCACGGAAATAGCACGGAGGAAATGACATGGCACACAAAGGCGTAAACGGTCGCGATTCGAATCCCCAGCATCTGGGGGTCAAGGCCTTCGGCAACCAGGGCGTAGTCGCCGGCTCCATCATCGTTCGCCAACGCGGCACCCGGATCCATCCCGGCGCCAATGTCGGCATCGGCAAGGACGACACGCTTTTCGCCCTGGTCGACGGGACGGTATTCTTCAAGGAATTCAAAGGGAAGAAGTACGCGGGAGTCGAGCCCTTCCCCGCCTCCGAGTGAGACGTCGGCCCTTTCGTCGGGGCCATTGAGCAATCGTCGCCGTCTTTCGCGACGAAGCGTCGAGCCCGGTTCGTAGCCCGGACAAGAGCCGCCGCCCATGCCCGCGAGGGGGGGAGCGGCGGTTCGTCTTTGCGAAGGTAGGTCATGGTCAAGTTCGCCGACGAGGCAACAATCACCGCGAGTTCGGGAGACGGGGGCGACGGCTGCGTCGCCTTCAGGCGGGAGAAATACGTGCCGATGGGCGGCCCCGCCGGAGGCGATGGCGGAAGGGGCGGCGATGTCGTCTTCGAGGTGAGGCGGAACCTCAGAACTCTCGTGCACCTCCGCTTTCAGCAGACCTTCAAGGCCCAGAACGGCCAGGCCGGCATGGGAAAGAATCGCTACGGCAAGGACGGCGAGGACGTCGTCATAGCCGTCCCGCCGGGAACCGTCATCAGGGACTTCGACTCCGGCGAGGTCATAAAGGATTTCGGCGCCGAAAAGGGCATTGCCGGAGCGGGACGCGTCGGGGGAGCCAAGAAGGCGGCACGCGACGGTGACGGCCTCGGGCGCTGGACCTTCCTCAAGGGAGGAAGGGGCGGGTGGGGCAATTCGCATTTCGCGACCAGCGTCAACCAGGCTCCCCGGACTGCCGTTCCCGGCAAGCCGGGGAAGACGGCCAAGCTGCGGATCGAACTTCAGCTCATCGGAGACATCGGTTTCGTCGGGTTTCCCAACGCGGGCAAGTCATCGCTCCTCGACAGTTTCACCAATGCGCGTCCCAAGATCGCCCCCTATCCCTTTACGACGAAGATCCCGAATTTGGGGATGCTCCACGTCCATGATCGGGATATCGTACTTGCCGACATACCGGGTATCATCGAAGGAGCCCATGAGGGGGCCGGACTCGGAATCCGGTTTCTCAAACATATCGCGCGAACGGCCGCGCTCGCCTTTCTCGTCGATCTCTCCGACGAGGGTTGGAAGGAAGCTTTTCCCGTCCTCGTCGAGGAGCTCGCGGCGTTTTCGCCGGAGCTGGCCGCGAAGCGCCGTGTCGTCATCGGCACGAAGCTCGATCTTCCCGATAGCGACGGCAGGCTCGAGGAGCTCGCGGCCGCTCTCGCCGGCGAGACGGTCGTCGGGATCTCCGTGTTCTCGGGCAGGGGCCTCGAAGATCTCAGGGAGCTGTTTTTCGGGCTCGTCATGGAGGCCGAACGCGAGGGGAAAGCGGCGACGGGCGACGAGGATTTCTTCGGCGTCGTCGATGGATCGGATGACGACATCGTGGATGGACTCGACGCGGCTTCCGACGACCCGCCCGAAGCCGACGAGTCGATCGGCACGGACGCGAACAGCTGAGGTCGGACCTGTGAGAGTCCTGGTGTTCGGCGGCTCCTTCAATCCCGTTCATGTCGGCCATCTCATGATGGCCGAGGAGATTCGAGAGGAATTCGGTTACGAGCGCGTCCTTTTCGTGCCGGCGGCCAGATCCCCTTTCAAAGACGGTTCCGGGGATCCCGGTCAGGAGCACAGGCTCGCGATGCTCGAACTCGCGGTGGCGGGGAACCCCGGATTCGCGATAGACGCCAGAGAGCTGGGCAGGGGAGGCAAGTCTTTCACCATCGAAACCATAAGGAGCATGGTCGCCGAAGGTCTGATCGATGAGCGTCCGGGCATGCTCGTGGGCGACGATCTCGTGTCCGGTCTGCCCCTGTGGCGGAAATTCGACCTTCTCAGGCAGGAAACCGACATCATCGTCGGCCGCCGCTCCGGGACCGGTGAAGATGGAGGAAGGGTCGGGCCCGAATCGGGTGAAGCCCGATATCTTCGCGCGTCGAACAGGATCGTTCCGCTTTCTTCGAGCGACATCCGAGGGCTGATCGCCTCGAGACGCTCGATCCGATACCTTGTCCCAGACGCGGTGAGGAACTACATCGTCGAAAGGCACCTGTATGAGTCCCGCTGAGTTGTCGGCCCTCGTCGAAAAGCGGCTCGATCGGGAGCTCAGGCCGGGGCGGGCGCGACATTCGCGTTCGGTCGCCTCGCTCGCGGCCGAACTTTGTTCCCGCAACGGCCTCGACCCGGAGGCGGGTTTCGCCGCAGGGCTCGGCCATGACCTCTGCAAAGAGATGGCAGTCGCTCGGCAGAGGGAATTGGCCGCGATTTATGGACGCTTTTCGGGCCGTTCCTTCGATCGCGACAATGGCATCGGCGCGGCTACGATCCACGGCCCCGCGGCGGCGGGCCTCTTCGTGGCCCAATACGCTTTCGAGGGCAGGGATGTCCTCGAGGCCATCGCCTTGCATTCGCTCGGGGAGCGGGACATGGGAGATCTCGCGCGGATCGTCTATGCCGCCGACAAGCTCGAGCCGGGCCGTGGCCATGTCGATCCCGCATTCAGGAGCTTTTGTCTCGGTCTCTCCCCCGGCGAACTTTTCCAGGCCGTGCTCGCGGAGACCATCGGATGGCTCAGGAAGGCCGGGCAGCCGGTCGCTCCAGAGAGTCTCGAGCTCTGCGATCCGGCCATCTTGCGGGAGTTGGGCTCGTGAAAAGGATTCCGTTCAAAAAGAGCAATCTTCCGCTCGTCGGGATCGTGGCGATAGCCATCGCGATCGTCGTCGTCCTTTCATTGACGTTGTCCTCGGATCCGGTATCGGACGCCATCAAGAGCGACCGGATCGTCAGCATCCTCGTCGTGCTCGAGGAAGGCGGCGCGCCCGTGGCGACCGAAGTGTTCTTCTTTTATCCGTCGACGGGCAAGGGCGCGGTGCTCGACATCCCCGGTAATACGGGGCTCATTCTGAAGAGTCTCAACAGGGTCGATCGCATCGACAGTGTCTACGCGAAGGGACGGCCCCTAACCTACGTGAAGGAAATCGCCTCCCTCCTCCAGACCGAATTGCCCTATTGGCTGGTGTTCGACGAGAACGGCATGAAAAGAACCGCCGACTATCTGGAAGGCGTCCAGATGTTCATTCCCGACGCGGTCGACCAGGCCGGCCCGCCGAGGATTCTCTTGCCGCAGGGAACGACCCTCCTCGATGGAGACAAGCTGCTGCAGTTCGCGTCCTGGGTCCCGCCCGACGAAGACGACGCCTCGG
>Ga0187814_10000041_pt1 | contig 27132 bp, 25 predicted proteins | sample NC_S_4_FD_132450 | JGI IMG/M metagenome (GOLD analysis project Ga0187814, IMG submission 132450) | Wetland sediment microbial communities from Neuse River Estuary, North Carolina, USA - ASW-S_4 | ecosystem: Environmental > Aquatic > Freshwater > Wetlands > Sediment | place: USA: North Carolina... | reverse complement strand
GCATGCTCCGGGAGTTGCCCCGGACATCGAAGAAGACCTCGCCCAGGCGGGGCAGGGGCGCGGGTTCTGGCACGGACATGGATTCTATCGTGGCCTGGACCGTGCGATCTGTCCAATTAACGATCACTTAGTGCGACAAGCGGAACGAGCCGGTAACGACCGGGCGGGACGGGCACGCGGGCAGATTCTCCATCTAGGCTGCGCGCAGCAAGCCGACGATGACATGATTATCCGGCGCGCGCTCGGGCAGGTCCATTTGCCCGGCTGCCAGCCACGCAAGAGTCCGCCGTCGGGAACATCGCGCCAGTGTGGCGCGTTGCACCATGCGACGGGGCAATTGCCGTAGCGCACGAGAAATCTTCGGCTAGCTAGAGCTTACCGCGCCCGGCGGGGTCCGCTGACCGGCCGCGAGGTTGGATACCGAGCGTCAGGCGGGCCGGGAGCGAACGGGAGCTAGGCGCTGACTGACCGTATGACCGCTGTAAATGGTACTGACCTGCACGTTGAAGGAACTGTCCGACTTTCGTGTGACTTCGAGCCGTGGTCGCCGATGACCATGGCCACCTGGCTGAGGAGAGCTATTCATGTCTGAGGTACGCCGCCAAGCTGCCCTGCTGCAACGGCCGAACTGGGGCTGGCAAGACGAGGCTGCGTGCCGTGGCCGTGAAGTTGTGCTTTTCTTCGGCCCGGACGGGGAGCGGCAGCCGGAGCGGGATATCCGCGAGCGCAAGGCGAAGGCGGTCTGCGCCGCCTGCCCAGTTCGTGCCGAGTGCCTCACCTACGCGATCGGCAGGCCAGAGAAGTACGGCACCTGGGGCGGTCTGAACGAGGAAGAGCGCTCCTCCGAGCGTCGCCGTCGGATGCGCCGCGCCAACGCCGCCTGACTGCCAGCCGCCTGACACCAGCCATGGTCTGCCAGAGTTGCCGGACTCACCGCCACGAGGAGTGCCGCGGCGGGAACTGGTGCGACTGCCAGCACCAGCCACCGGTCAGGCCGACCGAGGAGCGGCTGAGCTGGATCCGGCAGGGCTGAATCACCTGGAATACCGCCGTGGTAGCTGCGGTTTGCCTTGCCAGCAGGAGCTAGCTGCCCGGGCGCTGGAAAGCCCGCGATGGTGACTCCCGTGACTGGCACGGTCTACTGCCACTTGAGCGAGACGGCGCGCGGTCGTAGCCGGTTAGGCCTAGAGTGGATGGGAATGCCTGGATCTCGCCAGCTGTCACCGCGCCACCCTAGGTCGGATCTGTCGTCACAGCGCGTGGACCCGATAGGCTGCTGGGGCGAGTGGACCGCCGCGAGGAGGAGCCCAGCGCGATGGAGAGGCTAGCCGCCGAAGCGGCTGACGCACTGGCAGGCGCGCCCGCGGACCAGGTCATCGCGTGGGCCGCGAGTACCTTCGGCCGCCGGATCTGCATCACCTCCTCGATGACGGACGCGGTCCTCGTCAATCTGGTCGCCAAGCACCTGCCCGGCATCGACGTGCTGTTCCTCGACACCGGATATCACTTCCCTGAGACCCTCGGCACCAGGGACGCCGTGGCTGCGGTCTACCCGGTCAACGTCGTCAACGTCACGCCGCCGACAACCGTGGCCGAGCAGGACGCGGAGCTTGGTCCCCGGCTCTACAGCCGGAACCCCGACCTGTGCTGCTACCTGCGCAAGGTGGTGCCACTCGAGGAGGCGCTCGGCCCTTACGAGGCCTGGTTCACCGGCATCCGGCGGGAGGAGACCGAGGCCCGGAGCGACACCAAGGTCGTTGAGTGGGACGCCAGGCGCGAGATGATCAAGGTCAACCCGATTGTCGAGTGGACCCAGCAGCAGGTCGACGACTACGTCGCAGCCAACAACATCCTGGTCAACCCCCTCGTCTTCGACGGATACCCGTCTATCGGCTGCCGGACCTGCACCTCGAGGGTGGCCGACGGCGCAGACCCGCGGAGCGGCCGGTGGGCCGGCACGGCGAAGAGTGAGTGCGGAATTCACACCTGAGCCACGGTCTGCCGCGGACGGCGCCCGGACTAAGGTCGCAGCATGACAACTTCCGGCCGGTATGCCACGCATGAGGTGCTCAACCAGGTTCCGCCGCTGGCCGGCCATGACGTTGCCGACGACGCCGCGCTGCTGGCGGCGCTCCACCGGGAAGGCGGCGGCTGGGCCGAGCCCGAACTGCACGAGCTAGGCGAGCTGGCGGGCACGGCCGAGACCCAGGAGCACGCCCGGCTGGCCAACGTGCACAAGCCGGTGCTGCGGACCCACGACGCCCGCGGGTACCGGATCGACGAGGTCGAGTTCCACCCCTCCTGGCACTACCTGATGGCCACTGCGGTAAGCCATGGCCTGCACGCCGCTCCGTGGGCCGATGAGCGGCCCGGCGCCCATGTAGCTAGAGCGGCCAAGTTCCTGGTCTGGACCCAGGCCGAGGCCGGGCACGGCTGCCCGATCTCGATGACCTACGCCAGCCTGCCGGCCCTGCGCCACGCACCGGAACTCGCGGCGACCTACGAGCCGCTGCTGACCGCGCCGGTCTACGACCCAGGTCTGCGGCCCTGGCACGCCAAGGCCGGGATGCTGGCCGGCATGGCCATGACCGAGAAGCAGGGGGGCTCGGACGTCCGGGCGAACACCACCTCGGCAGCGCCGGCCGGCGACGGAAGCTACCTGCTCACCGGGCACAAGTGGTTTTGCTCGGCACCGATGTGCGACGTGTTCCTCGTGCTGGCCCAGGCCCCGGAAGGGCTGACCTGCTTCCTGCTGCCGAGGGTGCTGCCCGACGGCACCAGGAACACCATGTACATCCAGCGGCTGAAGGACAAGCTGGGCAACACCTCCAACGCGTCGAGCGAGGTCGAGTACGACCACGCGGTCGCCTGGCGGGTCGGGGAGCCCGGCCGCGGCGTCCGGACGATCATCAACATGGTGAGTGCCACCCGGCTCGACTGCGTGCTGGGCAGCGCCGCGGCCATCCGGCAGGCTACCGTCCTGGCGGCGAACTACGCTCGCCAGCGCCGGTCGTTCGGTGCCACGCTGATCGACCATCCGGCGATGATCGGCGTCATCGCCGATCTCGCCCTCGAGTCCGAGGCGGCGACCACGCTCGCCCTCCGGCTCGCCGGGGCGGCCGACCGGGCGGCGCGCGGCGACCCCGCAGAGGCAGCGCTGCTGCGCGTCGCGCTGCCGGCCGCGAAGTTTTGGGTATGCAAGCGCACGCCGCTGATCACCGCCGAGGCGCTGGAATGCCTCGGGGGGAACGGGTACGTCGAGGACTACTCCAGCCTGCCTCGGCTGCTGCGCGACGCGCCGCTGAACTCCATCTGGGAAGGCTCAGGAAACGTCACCGCGCTGGACGTACTTCGCGCCCTGGCCCGCACGCCGGACTCAGCCGACGCCCTGCTCGCCGAGATCGACTTGGCGGCGGGTGACCCGCGGGTCGCTGCCGCAGCGACCCGGCTGCGGGCTGAGCTCAAGGAGGCGGCAGGCGGCGGCCAGGAAGCCGAAGCGCAAGCTCGCCGGCTGGCCGCACAGATCACCGTGGTGCTGCAGGCCGCGCTCCTCATCAGGCATGCGCCCGCCGCTGTCGCCGATGCCTACGCGCACACCAGGCTCGAGGGCGGGCCGAGCGCCGCCGGCCCGGCGACGCCGTTCGGCGCCCTGCCCGCCGGACTGGACCTGCCCGCCATCGCTGCCAGGGTCGGCCCTGTCGCCCCCGGCAGGTAGGGTCAACGGGTGCAAGTCTGGCCAGGAGCCGCATATCCACTCGGCGCGACCTGGGACGGGTCGGGTACCAACTTCGCCCTGTTCTCGGAAGTAGCCGAGCGGGTCCGGCTCTGCCTGTTCGATGACGGAGGCGTCGAGACCCGGCTTGACCTGACCGAGGTCGACGGGTTCGTCTGGCACTGCTACCTGCCCGCGGTCGGTCCCGGCCAGCGCTATGCCTACCGGGTCAGCGGTCCCTACGCACCCGAGCGCGGTCACCGCTGCAATCCGGCCAAGCTGCTGCTCGACCCGTACGGCAAGGCGGTCGACGGCAGCGTGCGCTGGGACGACGCCCTGCTCGGCTACCGGCCGGATGCCCCGGACCAGCCGAGCGAGGTCGACAGCGCGCCGTTCATGCCGCGCAGCGTGGTGATCAACCCGTACTTTGACTGGACCGGCGACCGCCGGCTGCGCACGCCCTACCACGAGACGGTGATCTACGAGGCGCATGTGCGCGGGCTGACGATGCGCCACCCGCGGGTCCCGCCCGATCTGCGCGGCACCTACTCCGGGCTGGCTTCGCCGCCCGTGATCGAGCACCTGACCAGGCTCGGCATTACCGCGATCGAGCTCATGCCGGTGCACCAGTCGGTGCCTGAGCGCGAGCTCGCGACGCGGGGGCTGACGAACTACTGGGGCTACAACACCATCGGCTTCCTGGCCCCGCACAACGGCTATGCGAGCGCTGCTGAGCCGCACGGCCACGTCGCGGAGTTCAAGTCCATGGTCAAGGCGCTGCACGCGGCGGGCATCGAGGTGATACTCGACGTCGTCTACAACCACACCGCCGAATCCGGTAACCGCGGGCCCACGCTGAGCTTCCGCGGCATCGACAACGCTGCCTACTACCGGCTAGACGACAACGACCTGTCGGTGTACCTCGACTACACCGGCTGCGGCAACAGCCTCAACGTCCGCCACCCGCACGCGCTCCAGCTGATCATGGACTCGCTGCGGTACTGGATACTCGACATGCACGTCGATGGCTTCCGGTTCGACCTTGCCTCGGCGCTCGCCCGCGAGCTGCACGAGGTGGACCGGCTGTCGTCGTTCTTCGAGCTCGTGCAGCAGGACCCGGTGGTTTCTCAGGTCAAGCTCATAGCCGAGCCGTGGGATGTCGGGGCCGGCGGCTACCAGGTCGGCAAGTTCCCGCCGCTGTGGACCGAGTGGAACGGCAAGTACCGCGACACCGTGCGCGACCTCTGGCGCGGCCAGCCGACGGCGCTGCCGGACTTCGCGTCGCGGCTGGCAGGCTCGTCCGACCTATACGAGACCAGCGCTCGCCGCCCGGTCGCGTCGGTGAACTTCGTCACCTGTCACGACGGCTTCACGGTGGCCGACCTGGTGAGCTACGACCATAAGCACAACGGGGCCAACGGCGACCATAACGCTGACGGAACCGACGACAACCGGTCCTGGAACTGCGGTACCGAGGGCCCGACCGATGACCCGGCGATCACCGAGCTGCGCGCCCGGCAGGTGCGCAACTTCCTGGTCACGTTGTTCTGCTCGCAGGGTGTGCCGATGCTGCTGGCCGGCGACGAGCTCGGCCGCACGCAGCTAGGCAACAACAACGCGTACTGCCAGGACAACGAGGTCTCGTGGGTTGACTGGGAAGCCGCGGGCAAGCACGCGGACCTGCTCGACTTCACCTGCTCGCTGATCACCCTGCGCCGTGAGCACCCGGTGTTCCGGCGCCGCCGGTTCTTCAGCGGCGCCGCCCTCGGCGATATCACCTGGCTGACCCCGGCCGGGGCCGAGATGACCGTGACCGACTGGAGCTCCGGGGCCCGATCGCTCGCAGTGCTGCTGAATGGCGAGGCCATAACCGAGCCCGGGCCGCGCGGCGAGGCGATCACCGATCAGAACTTCCTGCTGCTGTTCAACGCGGCCGACCAGCCGGTTACGTTCAGCCTGCCGACCTTCAGCCCGGCCACGACCGCGGCTGACCCGCCCACCGGGCCCGCCGCCTGGGACGTGATCATCGACACGGCCACCCCGGGCACGGATCCTGACCCGCTCGCAGCGCCCGGCACCATAACCGTCAGCGGCCGGGCCGTCACGGTGCTGCGGTCCGCCACCCGCTAGCCGGGCTGGCTAGCGGGCGTATCCGGCCAGATTGGCGGCAATCAGCGCCAGCGCGAACGTGGCCAGCCCGGCCGCGCCGTGCACCACGATCAGCCTGAGTGGTACTCGCTGCCCGCTGCTAGCCGCGTGCCTCCCCCTGCTCACGAGCCACCTGGTCGCGAGGGCGAAGCCAAGCATCGCTGCCGCGGCGAGCACGCCAAAGGCGGCCCACGCGAAGACCACGTGCCGGCTGCCCAGGAACGCGGCCCACAAGACCAGCCCGGCCGTCGCCACGGCCGGATGACCGAGCGTGAGGGCCGCTGGGAACGCGGAAACCCGCGTGGGCGGCAGCCGGCGCGCGCGCGGCGAGAGCCACAGGAATCGCAGGCACAGGCCGAATATCGCGGTACCAGCCCAGACGATCACCACCGCAAGCCGCAGCTGGGCCACGTGCTCCGCCCCATCCCCCTTGCAGATCGCAATTTGCAGCCCCATTCTGCCGCACCCACCCGGTATTGCCACAACTATCTGGCGTGTCTTCTTTACGTCGTCAGTAGCTACCGTGCCGCGCCTGGCGCGCGCACGTCCAGGCGCGGGCCGGCGGCCGCCGCCTATCTGATTGACTGCTGGCCGTGCGCCAGATCTATCCGATCCAGGGCCCCGACCTACAGGTCGCCGCCCGGGCCAGGCCCGGTCCGCTACCCGACGCTGTTACTGATCTTGCGCGTCTGTATGGGAACGGGACGGACTGGTCCGCAGCCGGCCCGCGCCGCCGTGGCTGGCTGCGTGCCAACATGGTCGCGAGCGCTGACGGCGCGGTCACCCTGCACGGCCGGTCTGGCGGGTTGTCCGGACCCGCCGACAAGATGCTGTTCACCGTGCTGCGCAGCGTGGCAGACCTCGTTCTCGTCGGCGCCGGGACGGTCAGGGCGGAGCACTATCGGCCGGTGCAGGCCCCCGAGATCTGGACCCAGCTCCGCGCGGGCGACGCGCCGCTGCCGCCGATCGCGCTCGTGACCGCGAGCCTCAACCTGGCCGGATGCGAGCGGCTGCTGGCTGTGCCGCCGGGCCCTGAGCAGACCATCGTGATCACCACCTCGGTCGCACCCGCCGATAGAAAGGCGGCCGTCGCCGGCCGCGTCCGGCTGATCGAGGCCGGCGATCACCAGGTGGACCTCGCCGCGGCCATGAGCGCGCTTGCTGACCTGGGCTACCTGAACATCCTGACCGAAGGCGGACCGAGGCTGCTCGGGCAGCTCGCCAGTGGCGGCCTGCTAGACGAGCTGTGCCTCACCACCAGCCCTGTGCTGGCCGGCGGCGGGGCAGGGCGGATCGTGGCCGGGGATCTCGCTGACGCGGGACGGCTAGTCCTAGCCCACGTGCTGGCCGACGGAGATTTCCTGTTCTCCCGCTACCTGCTCGCCGCCACTTGATCTAGCCCTGGGAGTGACCAATGCCACTGCATGCCAAGGTCGATGAGACACACGGGACAGCCGAGCTTGACATCAACCCGGTATACGGGGCCGTCATCGACCACCCGATCCCCCGGCACCAGATCCCGGCTCACTCCATGCCGCCCGAGCTGGCACTGCGGCTGGTCAGGGACGAGCTGATGCTGGATGGCAACGCCAGGCTGAACCTCGCGACGTTCGTCACCACCTGGATGGAGCCGCAGGCCGAGCTGCTGATGGCAGGCTGCTTCAACAAGAACATGATCGATAAGGACGAGTACCCGCAGACCGCGGAACTCGAGCGGCGCTGCGTGAACATCCTGGCCCACCTGTGGCACGCACCCGCCGCGCCGGACCTGGAAGCCGCCGCGACCGGCTGCTCAACGACCGGCTCGAGCGAGGCCTGCATGCTCGGCGGGCTCGCCCTGCTCTGGCGCTGGCGGGCCAGGGTTGGAGGGGCCGGCGTCCCGAACCTTGTCATGAGCGCGGGCGTACAGGTTTGCTGGGAGAAGTTCTGCCGCTACTGGCAGGTCGAGCCGCGGCTGGCGCCGATGGAGCCAGATCGCCTGCATCTGACGGGTGCGACCGCGGCGGCAGCCTGCGACGAGAACACTATTGGCGTTGTAGCCGTGCTCGGGTCCACCATGGACGGCCGGTACGAGCCCGTCGCAGAGATCGCAGCCGCACTGGACGGGCTCCAGAAGCAGACCGGACTGGACATCCCGGTGCACGTCGACGCCGCGTCCGGCGGTTTCGTCGCGCCGTTCCTGACTCCCGACCTCGAGTGGGACTTCAGGGTGCCGCGAGTCGCGTCGATCAACTCTTCCGGGCACAAGTTCGGCCTGGTGTACCCGGGCGTCGGCTGGGTCGTGTGGCGGGACGCTGCGGCGCTGCCGGACGACCTCATCTTCCGGGTGAACTATCTCGGCGGCGAGATGCCGACGTTCGCGCTGAACTTCTCCCGGCCCGGCGGCCAAGTGGCGGCGCAGTACTACAACTTCCTGCGGCTTGGCTTCGACGGCTACCGGGATGTCCAGCTGGCCTGCCACCAGGTAGCGACGTACCTGGCCGCCGAGATCGCCGCCATCGGCCCGTTCAAGCTGCTGTCCGACGGCACCGACCTGCCGGTGCTCGCATTCCGGCTGGCTGACCCGGCCGCCACCACGTACACCGTGTTCGACGTGTCCGAGCGACTGCGCCAGCGCGGCTGGCTGGTGCCGGCCTATACCTTCCCGGCGAACATGCAGGACACCGCCGTGCTCCGGATTGTCGTCCGCAACGGGTTCAGCCACGATCTCGCCGACCTGCTGCTTGCCGATCTGCGTACGCAGGTGACGGCGCTATCCGCAGCCCAGCAGGCGCCAGTGCCGCTGCTGCCCGCGGGTCAGCGACAGGCATTCGCGCACTAGCGCGTACCCAGGCTGGCAGGCTTTCAGGCGCCCCGGCGCAGGGCTGCTTCCGGTGCCTTGCGGAGCCGGTCCAGCGCCTCGGCCAGGATGGCGGCACCGTCGGTGTCGTTGCGGCGCTCTTTCACGTACGCGAGGTGGGTCTTGTACGGCTCGGCGTGCGGCGGGGCGGGCGGGTTGGCCTCGTCCTGGCCGGCCGGCAGGCCACAGCGCGGGCAGTCCCAGAACTCGGGTATCGGTGCGTCGGAGGCGAAACTGGGAGTGGTCTCATGCCGGTTGCAGCACCAGAAAGCCACGCGAACCCGCGGTGCCGCCTCGCCTCGCTCGGCCTCACCCATCGGCCCAGCACCGACCCGGCTGCCGCGAATGGCGTTACCACTACTCACCGATCACCCCTCGCTCACGACATGCCAGCCGTGGCCGCGCGGCCACGGCTGCTACTCAGTGCTTATCCAGGATTCCCAGGACGACGATGCAGATGAACCAGATGATGCCGGTCACGATGGTGATCCGGTCCAGATTGCGCTCCACGACGGAGGACGAGCCGAGCGATGACGAGATGCCGCCGCCGAAGAGGTCGGACAGGCCCCCGCCCTTGCCCTTGTGCAGCAGCACAAGCAGCACCATCAGCAGGCTTGTGATGATCAAGATCACCGAGAATGCGACAGTCACTGCGGTTACTCGTCTCTTGTCAGGCAGCCCTACCTTGATCACGATACCGGCAGATCCTGACGAACTCGCCGGCGTCAAGGCTCGCGCCGCCTACCAGCGCCCCGTCGACGTCTGGCTCGGCCATGATCGCGGGCATGCTGTCGGCCTTCACCGACCCGCCATACAGGATACGCACACTCGCGGCTGCTACGTCCCCGTGAACGGCGGAAATCCGGTCCCGGAGCGCCCGGCACACCTCCTGCGCGTCCCGCGGCGTCGCGACCTCCCCGGTGCCGATCGCCCAGACTGGCTCGTACGCGATGACCAGCCCGGCGACCTGGCCGGCCGTCAGGTCCGCCAGCCCGCCGTCCAGCTGGCTGAGCGAGTACTCCAGGTGCCGGCCGGCCTGGCGCACCTCCAGCGGCTCGCCCACGCAGAGCAGCGGCGTCATGTCCGACTGCAAGATCGCCTTGACCTTGGCGTTGACCAGGGCGTCATCCTCGTCGTGATACTGGCGGCGCTCGGAGTGGCCGGCCAGCACAAACTGGCAGCCCAGCTTGGCCAGCATCCGGGCGGATACGTCGCCGGTGTAGGCGCCGTCCGGGTGGGGGGAGACGTCCTGGGCCCCGTAAAGCAGCCTGAGCTTGTCCCCGTCGATCAGGGTCTGGACGCTACGCAGCGCGGTGAACGGCGGCAGCACGGCGACGTCGACGGCCCGGAAGTCCTTGTCGGTCAGCGCGAAGCCGAGCTTTTGGGTCAGCGCGATGGCCTCGAAGTGGTTGTTGTGCATCTTCCAGTTGCCCGCGATGAGCGGCCTGCGGGCTTCCTGGCTGGTCACGCGCGCGGCTCCTGGCCATCCTCGAGCGCGGCCAGGCCAGGCAGCTTGGTGCCTTCGAGGTACTCGAGGCTGGCACCGCCGCCGGTCGAGATGTGGCTGAAGCCGTCCTCTGGCAGCCCGAGCCGGCGGATGGCCGCGGCCGAATCACCGCCGCCGACGACCGTGAGGCCGGGCAGCTTGCTGATCGCCTCTGCCACCGCCCTGGTCCCGGCCGCGAAGGCAGGGAATTCAAACACGCCGACCGGCCCGTTCCAGAACACCGTCGCCGCGTCGGCCAGTTTCTCCGCGTACAGTCGCCGGGTGGCCGGGCCCATGTCCAGGCTCTCGCGGTCGGCCGGGAAGGCAGCAACCGGATAGACCTCGTGCGGCGCGTCCGGCGCGTATCCGGTTGCCCCGACCAGATCGACCGGCAGCACCAGCTCGACGCCCCGGGCCTTGGCGTCCGCCATCACCCGCCGCACATCGTCGATCTTGTCGGCCTCCAGCAGCGACTTGCCGACCTCGTAGCCCTCCGCCCTGAGGAAGGTGTAGGACATGCCGCCCCCGATAAGGATCCGGTCGGCCTTGTCCAGCAGGTTGTCGATGACCGCGAGCTTGTCGGATGGCTTGGCGCCGCCGAGCACGACGACATACGGGCGGGCGGGGTTCTCGGTGAGCCGTTCCAGCACCGCGACCTCAGCCTCGACCAGCTCGCCGGCCGCGTGCGGGAGCAGCGCGGGCACGTCGTACACGCTGGCGTGCTTGCGGTGCAGCGCGCCGAACCCGTCGCCGACGTACGCGTCAGCAAGGCTGGCCAGGCGGGTGGCCAGCTCGGCCCGGACGGCATCGTCCTTGCTGGTCTCGGCGGGCTCGAACCTGATGTTCTCGAGCAGGGCCACGTCACCGTCGCGCAGGCCGGCGGCGATTCTCCGTGCTGACTCGCCGGCCACGTCGGTGGCGAGCGGGACCGGGCAGCCGAGCAACTCCGCCAGTCGCGCCGCGACCGGCGCGAGCGACGGTCCGCCCGCGGCCCGGTCGGCGTAGGTCTCGCCGGTCGGCCGCCCGAGGTGGGCGGCGATCAGCACGCGCGCGCCTCGTTCCCTGAGCTTGTTGATTGTCGGGAGACTGGCCCGGATCCGGCCGTCGTCGGTGATCGTGGTGCCGTCGAGTGGCACATTCAGGTCTGCTCGCAGCAGCACCACCTGGCCGGCGACGTCCAGCGAGTCCAGGCCCTTCATCGCCCCGCCCCTCTCGTTCGCGCGAGCGCTCCCCCGTCGTCATCGGCCGCCTGTGCGCTGGCTGCGGCCCGCGGTGGCAACCCTACCGAACCCTGCAGAGGGCGCCAGGGACCTAGGGCACCAGCATGTCGGCGGTCAGCGTTGACTCGGTACCCGGCACGCCGAGTTCCATCGCCCGCCGGTCCGCGAGGGCGAGCAGGCGCCTGATCCGCCCCGCGATGGCGTCCTTGGTCAGGGCGGGCTCGGCGAGCTGGCCGAGTTCCTCGAGGCTCGCCTGGCGGTGCTTGATCCGCAGCTGGCCCGCCATGATCAGGTGATCCGGCGCGTCCGCGCCCAGGATCTCCAGGGCGCGTTCGACCCGGGCGCCGGCCGCAACCGCGGCCCGCGCGCTACGGCGCAGGTTCGCGTCGTCGAAGTTCGCCAGCCGGTTCGCGGTCGCCCTGACCTCGCGCCGGATCCGGCGCTCTTCCCACGCCAGCACGCTGTCGTGGGCGCCCAGTCGGGTCAGCAGCGCGCTGATCGCATCACCGTCGCGGACCACTACCCGATCGATCCCGCGCACGTCGCGCGCCTTGGCGTGAATCTTCAGCCGCCGCGCGGCACCCACCATGGCCAGCGCCGCCTCAGGGCCAGGACAGGTGACCTCCAGTGACATTGACCGTCCGGGCTCGGTCAGGCTGCCGTGCGCCAGGAAGGCGCCCCGCCAGGCCGCCTCGCAGTCGCACGTTGTGCCGGACACCACCTGCCTGGGCAGCCCGCGCACCGGGCGGCCGCGGCCGTCAACGAGTCCGGTCTGCCGGGCCAGGCTCTCGCCATCGGTATGCACGCGCACGACGTAGCGGTTGCCCTTGCGCAGCCCGCCGGGCGCCAGCACGAGCAGGTCGGAGGAGTGCCCGAACACCTCGGCGATGTCCTTGCGCAGGCGGCGGGCGGCGGCCCCGGTATCCAGCTCGGCCTCCACGACGATCCGGCCGCCGGCCAGGTGCAGCCCGCCCGCGAAGCGCAGCACGGTCGACACCTCGGCCTTGCGGCAGCACGGCTTCAGCACGTTCACCCTGCTGAGCTCGTCCTTGACCAGGCCGGTCAGCGCCATGTGTCTCACTCCCCCTCGAAGATCTGCGCAAAGGCGCCAGCGAGGCGGCGCGGATCGTGCCGCGGTGACCCGTCCGGGACGGCGAGGTCGGCCAGCACCAGCCGGGCACCGAGGCGGCCGGCCGCCTTCTCCAGCTCGCTGATCGAGCCCGATGCCGCGGCCCGGTCGGCGAGCACGACGTCAATCGCCAGATCCGGGGCATGATCCGCCAGCACCTCGAGATGGGTATGCGGTGAGAAACCCTCGGTCTCACCGGGTTGCGGCGCCAGATTCAGCGCTACCAGCCTCCGCGCACGAGTCCCGACTAGCGCCGCGGCCAGTTCCGGCACCAGCAAGTGCGGAAGCACGCTGGTGAACCACGAGCCCGGCCCGAGCACCACCCAGTCCGCCGACCCGATCGCCTGCACGGCCTCCGGGCATGCGGGCGGGTTGGCGGGAATCAGTGCTATCGACCGTACCCGGCCCGCCGTCTTCGCGCAGGCGACCTGGCCGTGAACGAAAGTCACAACGTCCGGCCTGTCCGGATCTGCCCCTTCGACCTCGGCCACCAGGTCTAGCGGAACAGCCGCCATCGGCAATACCCGGCCGTGTGCGCCGAGTAGCCGGGCAACCCAGTCCAGGCCCTGCACCGTGTCGCCCAGCAGCTCCCAGAGCGCGACGATCAGCACATTGCCGACGGCGTGCCCGCCCAGCCCGCTGCCGGCCTCCGGCCCGGTCCCCTGCTCGCCCGCCGGGCCGGTCTCGCTGAAGCGGTGCTGTATCACCCGGCTCCAGGTGGTGCCCCACGCATCGTCCCCGCACAGGGCCGCCAGCGCCATCCGCAGGTCGCCGGGGGGCAGCACGCCGAATTCGCGGCGCAGCCGCCCGCTCGAGCCACCGTCATCAGCGACCGTGACAATCGCGGTCAGGTCCCTGGTCACCCGGCGCAGGCCGGACAACGACGCGTACAGGCCGTGGCCGCCTCCGAACGCGACAACGCTCGGGTTGTGCGGCCGCCCCTGCGGGTGGCTGGCGGTCACGTCATTCCCGGCCCAGGTCCCGGTGCGTGACCTGAGTGCCTGGCCAGGACTCCGACAGCCGGGCCGCGATCTGATCGGCTATCACAACGCTGCGATGCTTGCCGCCGGTGCAGCCAACGGCGACGAGCAGGAAAGGCCGTCCCTTCCGGCCGTAGCCGTCCAGCGTGATGATGACAGCCTGCACGAACGCGTCCAGGAAGCTGGCCGCGCCCGGCTGGCTCAGCACGTAGTCGATGACGGACGGGTCGCGGCCCGTCTGGGGGGCTAGGTCCGGGATCCAGTGCGGGTTCGGCAAAAAGCGGCAGTCCGCCACCATGTCCGCGTCTACCGGCAGCCCGTATTTAAACCCGAACGAGACCACGTTCACGTGCAGCGCAGCTTCGTCTTCGGTGGCGAACGCGTCACGCATCCGCGACCTCAGCTGATGCACGTTCAGGGACGTGGTGTCGAGCACCAGATCGGCCTCAGCGCGCATGCCGTGCAGCAGTTCCCGTTCGGCCGCGATGCCGTCCACGACGCGCCCGCTTTCCTGCAGCGGGTGCGGCCGGGAGACGCTGCCGAACCTGCGCACCAGCGTCTCGTCCGACGCCTCGAGGAACACTACGAACGGCCGTACGCCGCGCGCGCTCAGGTCGCTGATCGCCGACTTGAGGTCCGCGGAGAAGGCGCGGCTGCGAACGTCGACGACGGCGGCCAGCCGTGGCACCGCTCCCCCGGCCCGCCTGGCCAGGTCGGCCATCGTCGGCAGCAGATCGACCGGCAGGTTGTCGGCGACGAACCAGTCCAGGTCCTCCAGCGCCTTCGCCGCCGTGCTCCGGCCCGCGCCCGACAGGCCGGTGATGATGACGATCTCCTGCTGCCCCACGTTGTCAAAGCTCACGTTCCCCCCCGTTAGCTGTCTCCCCGCGCTGCCCATCCTCGCCTGGATGCAGCGCATCGTAGATCGCCTGGGCGGTGCGCAGCCCGAGGCCGGGCACCGCCGCGATTTCCGGCACCGACGCCGCGGTGAGTTTGCGTACCGAGCCGAACCGGCGGAGCAGCGACGCCCGCCTGGCCGGGCCGAGGCCCGGGATCTCATCCAGCTCGCTGCTCGTGAGCGCGGCGCCGCGCTTCGCCCGGTGGTAGGTGATAGCGAACCGATGCGCCTCGTCGCGCACTCGCTGTAGCAGATACAGGCCCTCGCTGCTGCGCGGCAGGATGACGGGGCCGTCCTCACCCGGGAGCCATACCTCTTCGAGCCGCTTGGCCAGGCCGCAAACCGCGACATCCACCACGCCGAGCTCATCCAGCGCCCGGACCGCGGCCGCAACCTGGGCCGGGCCGCCATCGATCACGACCAGGTTGGGCGGGTAGGAGAACTTGCGGCGCTCGGCATCGACGCCCTGCGCGAGATCGTCCAGGCCAACCGGGGCTGCCGCACGCTCATCGAGGTAACGGCGGAACCGGCGGCCGATGACCTCGTGGATGGCGGCCACGTCGTCGGTGCCGTCCAGGCCCTTAACGGCAAACCTTCGGTACTCCGATTTGCGGGCCAGCCCGTCCTCGAAAACGACCATCGACGCGACCACGTGCGTGCCCTGCAGGTTAGAGACGTCATAGCTCTCGATCCGCAGCGGCGCGTCGTCCAGTCCGAGGGCTTCCTGAATCTCGCCGAGCGCGCGGCTGCGGGTGGTCAGGTCGCTTGCCCGCCGGGTCTTGTGCAGGGCGAGCGTCTCGCCGGCATTGCGGGCTACCGTGTCCAGCAACGCCTTCTTGTCACCGCGCTGCGGCACGCGCAGGCTCACCCGGCTGCCGCGCCTGCCGCCCAGCCACTCCTCGACGGTAGCGGCGTCCGGCGGCAGCGTCGGCACGAGCACCTCGCGCGGGATCGCGGACGCCCCGGCGCGGGTGGCGTCCGCGTCGCGGCCATGGCGGCGCGCCTCGCTGTTGCCGTTCCCCGCTGACCCGGTCGCCGGTCCCGGGCCGTCGGCCGCACCCGGGTCGTCGCCGTACACCTGGCCGAGGAAGTGCTCGACCAATTCGCCCGACGTGACGTCCTCGACCTTCTCCAGCACCCAGCCCCGCTGGCCGCGCACTCGGCCGCCCCGCACGTAGAAGATCTGGACGGCGGCCTCGAGCTGATCCTCGGCCAGCGCGATCACGTCGCAGTCCGTGCCGTCCGGCAGCACGACCGCCTGCTTCTCCAGCGCCCGCTGCAGCGCCTGAATGTCGTCCCGAAGCCGGGCAGCGCGCTCGTACTCCTCAGCCGCCGCCGCCGCGCGCATCTGCGTTTCCAGCCGCTTGATGAACCGCCCCGTCTGGCCGGCCATGAAGTCGCAGAATTCCTCGGCAAGATGACGATGATCGGCAGCGTTGATCCTTCCGACGCACGGGGCTGAGCACTTGTCGATGTAGCCGAGCAGGCATGGCCGGCCGATCTGACCGGCCCGCTTGAACACGCCCGCAGAGCAGGTGCGCACCGGAAAGACGCGCAGCAGCGTATCCACCGTGTCCCGGATCGCCCAGGCGTGCGAGTAGGGGCCGAAGTACCGCACACCCCGGCGCTTAGCGCCACGCATGACCTGCACCCGAGGGAATTCCTCGTCCATCAGCACGGCGAGGTAGGGGTAGCTCTTGTCGTCCCGGTACCGGACGTTGAACCTGGGGTCGAACTCCTTGATCCAGGAGTACTCGAGCTGCAACGCCTCGACCTCGGTGCCGACGATCGTCCAGTCCACGGCGGCGGCTGCGCGCAGCATCGACTGGGTGCGCGGATGCAGGCTCGCGAAGTCAGCAAAGTAGGAGTTCAGCCGGGACCGCAGGCTCTTCGCCTTGCCGACATAGACGACCCGGCCGCGCTCGTCACGGAACCGGTAGACGCCCGGCGACTCAGGAATGGAGCCAGGCGCCGGCCGGTAGGTCGCCGGATCAGCCACAGGGAAACTCTATGCACTCCCGGCGACAGCGCCGCTCGGTAACGACGCGGCTTCCGGGGTCTACTCGTCGGTTCGCGAGCGCGCCGTCCGCAGCAAGTCAAGCACCTCGGACTCCAGGTACCGGCGGTGGCCGCCGAGGGTGCGGATCGCTGTCAGCCTGCCATCCCGGGCCCACCGGGTCACGGTCTTCGGGTCGACCCGGAACATGGCCGCGACCTCGGCCGGCGTAAGCAGCCGCTCGGAATCTGGGACGTTCCTGCCGCTCATCCCGATCACCTCCTGCTGCCTGCCGGCAACTTCCGCCTCGCTCACCACCGAGCTAGGCCCTGAGCCTGGCCCCGTTCCCCGGCTGGGCCGGGCGGCCAGACAACTTCCCTAATATTCGTATTAACGAAATATACCCCACAGTTATGCGTGGAAAGTCCGGCTGGGACGTCTTCCGAGCTACATCGGCGGCGGCTTCGGGGGGTCGTCCCCCCGAGCGCTAGCAGCGGGGGGGCTTCGGGGGGTTGTCCCCCGAGCGCTAGCAGCCTGGCGCGACGAGGATGACCTCGAGGGTGCGCGGGCCATGCACACCCTCAACCCGCTCCAGTTCGATGTCGCTCGTCGCCGACGGCCCGCTGATCCAGGTCAGCGGCCGGGCCGCAGATGCGGTGAGCCGGCCGACGGCCTCCGGCACCAGGTGCACGACCTGGTCCGCCCCGACGACGCACAGGTGGTAGTCCGGGACCAGGGTGATGGCCCGCCGACCCTGATCTTCGGATCCGTCCAACACGATCGTGCCGGTCTCGGCGATCGCCACGGCCGCGCGAGTGACGACCGCGTCGAAGCGGTCCAGGTCAGCTGCCGGCAGCCCGGTGTCCACTGTGACCTGCGCCCAGTCCGGGATAGGCACGCGCAGCGCTGGTGGAACGACGACCCGGCTCGCGCCGCGCGCGCTGAGCGCGGCGTCGACCTCCGCGGCCAGCGTCTCCGACGTCGCGCGCCGTACCCGGGCCCGGTAGTCCTTGAGCCGGTCAGCCAGCAGGTCGAGCAGCGCGGCGCCCCTCACCTCGCCGCGAGTTCGGTAACCGGGGGAGGCAGTGTCGCCGCCGGGCAGCTGGCTGGCCGCGGCGGACGCACCAGCGGCGGCTGACGTCGCGGCGCGGATCCGGGCCAGCACCTCATCGCGCGCGGTCACGGGTCGCCGTCCGGTGCGCCGCCGGGCTGCGGATCACCGTGCTGCGTGCGCCACCACTGCCGGAAGGTCTGCCGTGGCGGCACGGGCGCGTCCCGGGCTGCGGTCCAGGCGGCTAGCGGCGGCGGCAGCGCGCTGATCCGGCCGTGCCTGCGCAGCAGCCGGCCAGCTCTGCTCGCGGCCTGGGCAGCGGCGTACCGGCCGGGGTCCGACATGACCCAGGAGGCCGCGGCCATAGTGACAGCCTCGGCCGAGGGCAACCGCCGTTCCCTGATGTCCTCGTCGACGTGCCGGGCCCGCAGGTGGACGAGCAGCGACGGGAGGTCGATCTTCACCGGGCAGACGTCGTAGCAGGCCCCGCACAGCGACGACGCGTACGGCAGCGAGGCGTTGTCGGCGATGCCGGTGAGTTGCGGTGACAGCACCGCGCCGATCGGTCCGGGGTAGACCGAGCCGTAGGCGTGCCCGCCGGTGCGCTGGTACACCGGGCAGACGTTGAGACAGGCCGAGCACCGGATGCAGTGCAGCGCCTCCCGTCCGACCGGATCGGCGAGCGCCGCAGTCCGGCCGTTGTCGAGCAGCACCAGGTGCACCGACTGCGGCCCGTCACCGGGCGTGACCCCGGTCCACAGCGACGTGTACGGGTTCATCCGCTCGCCGGTGGACGGCCGCGGCAGCAGCTGCAAGAACACGCCGAGGTCGGCCCAGGCCGGGATGACCTTCTCGATGCCCATGACGGAGATCAGGGTCCGCGGCAGGGTCAGGCACATCCGGCCGTTGCCCTCGGACTCGACCACGCACAGCGTCCCGGTCTCGGCGACGCCGAAGTTCGCGCCGCTGATGGCGACCGTGGCGGTCAGGAACAGCCGCCGCAGGTGCCGCCGCGCCGCCTCGGCCAGCGCGGCCGGGTCATCGGTCAGGCCGGGATCGACGCCGGCCATCTCGCGCAGGAAGATATCCCGGATCTCCGCGCGGTTGCGGTGGATGGCCGGTACCAGGATGTGTGACGGCCGGTCGTGGCCGAGCTGGACGATCAGCTCGGCCAGGTCGGTCTCGCGCGCGGTGATGCCAGCGGCTGCCAGGGCGTCGTTCAGGCCGATCTCGTCGGTGGTCAGCGACTTGACCTTCACCACCTCGGTGGCGCCGGCGTCGGCGACCAGCCTGGTCACGATGTCGTTGGCCTCGGTCGCGTCGCGGGCCCAGTGCACCACCCCGCCGCGTGCCTGCACCGCGGCCTCGAGCCGCGTCAGGTAGTAATCCAGCCGGCTCATGGTGCGCGCCTTGATGGCCTGACCCGCGGCCCGCAGCTCGTCCCAGTCGCTCAGCTCGGCGACCACGGCGGCACGCTTGGCCCGGATGGTCGACGTGGCCTTGCGCAGGTTCGCCCGCAGCTGCGCGTCGCCCAGCGCCTGCCTAGCCGCAGCCGGGAACGGAGCCTCCTGGCGCAGGTGCCCCACCCCGCGCGGTGCCACGGGCATACCCAGGAACGTCGTCATGTGCTTGCCAGGATCTCGGCCAGATGCACGACCTTGACACCTGCCCGCAGCCGGGACAGTCCGCCGCCGATGTGCATCAGGCAGGATGAGTCCCCCGCCGTGCACACCTCAGCGCCGGTCGCCAGCACATTGCGCATCTTGTCCGCCAGCATCGCGGTCGACACCTCGGCGTTCTTCACCGCGAACGTGCCGCCGAAGCCGCAGCACTCCTCGGCGTCGGGCAGCGGAACCAGGTCGATCCCGGCCACAGAGCGCAACAGCCGCAGCGGCCGGTCACCGACCCGCAGCAGCCGCAGCGAGTGGCAGGTCGGGTGATACACGACCCGGTGCGGGTAGTGAGCGCCCACATCTTCCACCCCGAGAACGTCGATGAGCAGCTGAGACAGCTCATAGGTGCGCCCGGCGACCGCCTCGGCCCGCTGCGCCAGCTCGTCCTGCCCAAGCCGCCGCGCCACCATCGCGTGCTGGTGGGCGATCGACCCGACGCACGACCCGGATGGGGCGACGATCACCTCGTGCGGCTCGAACACCTCGACGTAGCGCCGGATCAGCGGCAGCGCCTCCCGCTGGTAGCCGGTGTTGACGTGCATCTGCCCGCAGCAGGTCTGCCCCGCCGGAAACTCGACCACATGGCCTAGACGCTCCAGCAGGCGCACGGTCGCCCTGGCGACATCCGGGAACAGGGTGTCCGCCAGGCAGGTAGCGAACAGCGCAATCCGCACACGGGCCATTGTGCCGAGTCCGCCGCGGGAGCTGCAGACTGGCATCGCCGCCGCCTGCCGCCGCTCGCCCGCGGCGCCGCTCCCCGGTACAGTGCACTGCCGTACTGGACGCGACCTCGGGAGACAGCAGTTACCGCGATCTGCGTAGTCACCACCGCGGCAGCACTGGCCTGGCTGTACCTGCTGACGCTGCACGGCGGCTACTGGCGCACCGGCCACCGCCTGCCGCCGGCGGCCACGCGTCGCGCCACCGGTCCGCCGTCCAGCGTGACCGCGGTCATCCCGGCTCGCAACGAAGCCGCGATGCTCCCGGAGTGCCTGCCCAGTCTGCTCGGCCAGGACTACTCCGGCGTGTTCTCCGTCGTCGTCGTGGATGACGACAGCACCGACGACACGGCCAAGGTCGCGGCGGCGCTCGGCAGCCAGCCCGGCGCTCGCGACATCGTCGTGACCAGCGCCCGCCCGACTCCTGCTGGCTGGGCAGGCAAGGTGTGGGCGATGTCCGAGGGGGTGCAGGCCGCGGCTGGCGCCGATTACCTGCTGTTCACCGACGCCGACATCGCCTATGCCGCCGGTACGGTCACCCGGCTGGCGCGCGCTGCGGCTGACGGCCAGTACGACATGGTCTCCCAGATGGCGCTGCTGCGCACCAGCACCACAGCGGAGAAGTTCCTGATACCGGCGTTCGTCTACTTCTTCGCGCAGCTGTACCCGTTCCCGCGAGTGAGCCGGCGGCGGTCACGGACCGCGGCCGCCGCCGGCGGATGCATGCTGGTCCGCGCCGGGGCCCTCGCCGCAGCGGGCGGGCTGGCGCAGATCAGGTCGGCCCGGATCGATGACGTCGCGCTTGGCAAGCTGATCAAGCGCGCTGGCGGCCGCTGCTGGCTCGGGCTGACGACGGACGTGGCGAGCCGGCGGCCCTACGATCGGCTCGCCGACATCTGGAACATGGTGGCGCGCAGCGCCTACACCCAGCTGCGGTACTCGCTGGCCGGCACGGCCGGCTGCGTACTCGGGCTGGTCTGGCTGTACCTGCTGCCCCCGGTCGCCACCGTCGCCGGGATAGCGCTAGTCGCGGCCTGGGCTAGTACAACCACTGCCGCCTGGCTCGCGGCCGCGGGCGCGGCCGGCTGGCTCGCGATGTCGGTAACCTACGCACCGATGCTCCGCCTGTACCGGCTGTCGGTGCTGCGCGCGCCTGGGTTGCCGGCCATCGCCGCGGTGTACGCGGCCATGACCGCCGACTCGGCCCGGCGACACCACCACGGCCGCGGCGGCGAGTGGAAGGGCCGGGTCATCGCTCGCGCCGACAACTAGCAGTTCACGGGCGCGAAATCGGCGCACCCATCGGCACAGCGAACCCGGCCCATGCGAAGCGTGCAGGCGGGTAACGCTACGCCACCGCGGGCGCCGTGGCTGGCCGAGCGAGGCCGGCGAGCAGGCTAGACGCCGAGGAGCTGAACCGGCGCAGGTCGCCGTAGGTGCGGGCGACCAGCATCGCCCCCTCCAGGCTGCCGATGATCAGGCGCGCGGTGTCCCGGGCGCTGCCGCTGAACTGCAGGCTGCCGTCGTCGCGACCCTGGTCCAGGACGGCCGCCAGCCAGGTCTCGTTCTGGTCGAAGAAGGTGAGGACGGCGTCCTGCATGGGCTGCGGCAGGGTCTGGTACTCGGCCGCGAGCATGCCGCACAGGCACATCCTCCGGTCCCGCAGTACCTGCAGGTACAGGTCCGCGTAGCCGGACAGCCGGGAGCTCGCTGTGCTCGCCGCAGCGTCGACGCCGGCCAGCGCGTCGATGAACCGGCTTGCGTAACGGGCGATGAGCGCCTCGCCCAGGTCAGCCTTCGCGGGGAAGTGATAATGCAAGGCCGCCTTGGTGATGCCCAGCTCGGCCGCGATATCGGCGTAGCTGAAGCCGTTGTAGCCGCGGACCTGGGCTAGCCGCTCCGCGGCATCCAGAATCCGTGCGGCAGTGCCCGCGTCGTCCCGTGCCACACTGGACCCCATCAATCCCTCCGAAGCACTTGACGTCTAACCTACTAGTAAGTCAGACTCTGGCTATTCGAGCGCTCTTACTTATCAATAGGTAAGTGTACAGGAGCAAGCTCTGTCCTGCCGGAGGGCAACATGGGCAAAACCGAGCACAAGAGCTTTGAGGCGGCGGATGAGACACGCGAGTTCCCGAACGGCCGCGCGGAGATCCTCAACGTCGGTGGCGGCCAGGTGGGGCGGCTGGTGTTCCAGCCTGGCTGGCGCTGGTCCAACGACGTCAAGCCCATCGCGGGGACTGATAGCTGCGAGGCGCCGCATTTCCAGTACCACGTCAGCGGCCAGCTGGCGATCCGGATGGACGACGGCGCCGAGTTCATCGCTCGTCCCGGCGACGTCACCGTACTGCCGAGCGGCCACGACGCGTGGGTCGTCGGCGACGAGCCCGTGGTAACCGTCGACTGGTACGGCGCGGGCAACTACGCCCGCTAGCCGCGCGAGTCACAGATGTGCCGGAGTGCGTCCGGCACAAGGGGAAGGGAGGCCGTGATGGCCCGTAAGATGATCGATTGCCGCAAGGTACCCAGCGAGATCGGCTGCACGCTGACGATCGCCGGCACCGAGGACGAGGTCCTGGACGCCGCCGTCGCCCACGCGGTCGCCAAGCATGGCCACGAGGACACGGCGGAGCTGCGCGAGATGCTCAGGGCGGGGCTGGAGACGGCCGAGCCGGCTCTCACGTGAGCGCTCCAAGCGAGCCAGGCGCGTCGGCCGCTCTGGTCGTTGACCGGTTCAACGCCGCCTGGGCCGCACACGATCTCGCTGCTGCCTTAGCTCTGACCAGCGACGACTGCGTGTTCGAGTCGACCTCACCGCCAGACGGCGAGCGCTGCACCGGGCAGGCCGCCATCCGGGACGCGTGGCAGCCCATCTTCGACGACACAGCCAGCAAGTTCACCGTCGAGGAAACGATCGCCGCCGGTTCCAGGGTCGTGCAGCTCTGGCGTTACGACTGGGCCGACGGCCACGTGCGTGGCGTGGACGTGTTCACCGTCCGGGACGGCAAGGTCACCGCGAAGTTTGCGTACGTGAAGGGCTAGCGGCTAGCTCTCGAACGCCTCCGGCGGCGGGCAGGCGCACATGAGGTTGCGGTCCCCGTAGGCCTGGTCGATGCGGCGCACCGGCGGCCAGTACTTGGCTCGCCGGTCGCCGCCGGCCGGGTAGGCCGCGATCTCTCGGTCGTAGCCGTGCTTCCAGTCGGCGCTGACCAGCATGCTCGCGGTGTGCGGCGCGTTGCGCAGCGGGTTGTCGGTCGCGTCGTAGTCGCCCGACTCCACTAGTGCGATCTCGTGCCTGATCGCGATCATGGCGGCGCAGAACCGGTCAAGCTCGGCCAGGTCCTCACTCTCGGTCGGCTCCACCATCAGCGTCCCCGCGACCGGGAACGACATCGTCGGCGCGTGAAAGCCGTAGTCGATCAGCCGCTTGGCGACGTCCTCGGCGGTGACGCCAGTCCGTGCGGTGATGGGCCGCAGGTCCAGGATGCATTCGTGCGCCACCAGCCCGCCTTGCCCCGTGTACAGCACCGGGAAGTGCTCGGTCAGCCGCCGCGCCACGTAGTTTGCCGACAGGATCGCCACCTGGGTCGCGTGCCGTAGCCCGTCCGCGCCCATCATCTTGATGTAGGCCCAGGAGATCGGCAGGATGCTCGCCGATCCGTACGGCGCCCCGGCCACCGGTCCGCCGGAACCCGTGCCATCCGGGGGCTCGGGAAACACCGGGCCGGGCAGGAACGGCGCCAGGTGCGCGCGCGCCGCCACCGGGCCCACGCCGGGCCCGCCGCCGCCGTGCGGTATGCAGAATGTCTTGTGCAGGTTGAGGTGCGACACGTCGGCACCGAACGTGCCCGGCCTGGCGAGGCCTACCAGCGCGTTCAGGTTGGCGCCGTCCACATAGACCTGGCCGCCGGCCGCGTGCACGGCCGAGCACACCTCGCCGATCGTCTCCTCGAACACGCCATTGGTCGACGGGTAGGTGATCATGATCGCAGCCAGGGCCGACTCGTGCTCGGCCAGCTTGGCCCTCAGGTCGCCGAGGTCGATCGCGCCGTCCGCGCCGCACTTGACCACGACCACGCGCAGCCCGGCCAGCACCGCGCTGGCCGCGTTCGTGCCGTGCGCCGACTCCGGGATCAGGCAGACGGTCCGCTCCGGCTGCCCGTGCGCTTGGTGGTAGCCGCGGATCGCCAGCAGTCCGGAAAGCTCGCCCTGCGAGCCGGCGTTCGGCTGCAGGCTGATCGCGTCGTACCCGGTTATCTCCAGTAGCGCCGCCGACAGCTCGTCGATCAGCTGACGGTAACCACGCGCCTGGCCGGCCGGCGCGAACGGGTGCAGGCCGGCGAACGCCGGCCAGCTGATCGCTTCCATCTCGGCGGCGGCATTGAGCTTCATGGTGCATGAGCCGAGCGGGATCATCGACCGATCTAGGGCGATGTCACGGTCCGCCAGGCTGCGCAGGTACCGCAGCATCGCAGTCTCGCTGCGGTAGGTATGAAAAACCGGATGACCAAGAAACTCGCTCGTCCGGAGCAGGCTCGCGGGCAGCGCCTCGGCAGCCTCCGCAGGCAGGGCCGCCGGCCTGCCCGCCAGCGCGCTCGCCACCGCTGTCACCTGATCGACAGTCGTAGTCTCGTCGCACGCGACCTGCACCACGTCGGGATCGGCGACGTGCACGTTGAAGCCCGCTGCGGCGGCTCGCGCCGCGGCCGCGGCGGCCTGCCCGGGCATGACGATGCTGACGGTGTCGAAGAAGTCCGCCGAGCGCGGCTGGTAGCCAAGGCCGCGCATCGCGGCTGCGAACGCCGCCGCGCGCCGGTGCACCCGCCTGGCGATCGCCGCCAGGCCGTCTGGCCCGTGATACGCCGCGTACATCGCCGCGATGACCGCGAGCAGCACCTGGGCGGTGCAGATGTTGCTGGTCGCCTTCTCGCGGCGGATGTGCTGCTCACGCGCCTGCAGGGCGAGCCGGTACGCCGGGTGCCCGTCCGCGTCGACCGAGACGCCCACCAGCCGGCCGGGCAGCTGGCGCTTGAGCGAGTCGCGGACGCAGATGTAGCCGGCCTGGGGGCCGCCGTAGCCCATCGGCACGCCGAAGCGCTGCGAGCTGCCGATGGCGATGTCGGCGCCCAGCTCGCCCGGCGGCGTCAGCAGCGTCAGGGCGAGCAGGTCGGCGGCCACCACCGCGAGCGCGCCCGCGGCCTGCGCCGCGGCGATCGCCGGGCTCAAGTTTCTCAGCTCGCCGCTGGCGCCTGGATACTGCAGCAGCACCCCGAACAACTCCCCCGCGGGCTGCGCCGCGATCAGTTCAGCGGTCACCCGGCCGGTGACCAGCTCGATCCCGAGTGGCTCAGCTCTGGTGGCGAGCACGGCAAGCGTCTGCGGCAGGCAGTCGGCGTCGGCGAGGAACACCCCGCCGCGGCCGCGGGAGCGGCGGGCCAGCGTCATGGCCTCAGCCGCCGCCGTAGCCTCGTCCAGCAGCGAGGCGCCGGCGACCGGCAGCGCGGTCAGGTCCTCGACCATGGTCTGGAAGTTCAGCAGTGCCTCAAGCCGCCCCTGCGAGATCTCGGGCTGGTAGGGCGTGTACGCGGTGTACCAGGCCGGGTTCTCCAGCACGTTGCGCCGGATGACGGCCGGCGTGTGGGTGCCGTAATAGCCGAGCCCGATCATCGAGGTGGCCACCGTGTTCATGCCCGCCAGCCGCCTGAGCTCGGCAAGTGCCTGGTCCTCGGTGAGCGGATCGGGCAGGCTGAGTGCCGAGTCCGCGGCGAGGCCGGCCGGCAGCGCCGCCCGGGTCAGCTCGTCCAGGGACGAGTAGCCGACCAGCTCGAGCATCCGGACCTGAGCGGCCTCAGCGGGGCCGATATGACGCTGGGCGAATTCCATGGGAGCCTCCCCGGCGGCTGCGCTGCCGCAGACGTGTGTGACCAACTCCCCCTCTGTCGACCCACGGTCGCGGGCTTCAGAGTGCGCACGCCCACCCGGTCCTGGTTGCCTGAGAGGTTCCGGGGAGGTTGCCCCTTCGGCGCCTGGCGCTGGCTGCGCGAGGACTCTCCCGGCGGGCGCGTTCCAGCGACCCGAGCCTACCCGAGCGCCGGGCGTTGCGCCCGGCAGCGCCGCGCGGAGTAACTCCCTGGCAGTTGCCGTTGGACGAAAGACACAATTCGCTCAAGAGAGCAACGGCAACAGTCAGGTAGTTGCGCGGTGGACCTGCCGAAGGCCCCGGCACGCGCTGCCCAAGTCGCGGAACCGGCCTACACGGCGTCCCAGCGGAACACCCGGACGGCGGCTAGCGTCAGCGCGCCCGTCAGCGCGAGCAGGATGCCGATGGCTGGCAGCGCGGACGCCGCGGTCTCCCCCCGGGCCATCACGTTCTGCATCCCGATGACCAGGTACCGCAGCGGCATCGCGTAGGACACGTCGCGGATCCAGGCCGGCGCGAAGTCGAGCGGGACGAACGCGCCGCCGAGGAACGCCATCGGCAGGATGATCACGTTGGCAATGGCGGTCGCGGCCTGCTGCGTGGTGGCGAACGCGCCCACGAGCAGGCCGATGGACATGAAGGCGAGCGTGCCGCAGATCACCACCGGAATAGCCATCCACCAGTCGGCTGACAGCTTGAGCCCGAAGTACGGCAACGTCGCGATCGCTAGGAACGCCGCAAGCTGGATCAGCGCCACGACCAGGCTCACGCCGACCCTCGCCAGTACCACCGACCCGACGCTGACCGGGGCCAGCCGCAGCCGGCGCAACAGCTTGTTCTGCCGCCAGCTCACCAGCGTTATCGCTGCCCCGAACGCACCGCCGGAGGCGATGGCCCAGCCGAGCAGCCCGGGCGCCAGGTACTGGATTGGCTTGAGCGACTTGTCCTCGACCTGCAGCGCGGTCAGCTGGTAGCCCGCGGTACCACCCGCCGCGGCGGCGTCAGCCTGCTGCACGATGGAGCTGAACAGCGCCTGCACGATGCCGGCCCGGGTCTGATCCGCGATCGAGTAGTGCACGATCAGCGTGCGGCCTTGTTGCTGCACGACGGCGTCCTCATTGCCCTTGCGCACGGCGTCAAGTGACGCCGCGAGGTCACCGGAGTGCGTCACGCTCAGCACCTTGCCGAGCGAGCCGGGTGCGGCAGCCTCTGCCTGGTCGAGCAGGCTGACCCGGCCGACCTCGACCACGCTTACCCGCGGCGCGCTCGTGCTCTTGTAGATCGAGCCGAACAGGACAAGGAAGAGCACCGGGATCAGGATCGAGAACACCAGGGCTGCGCGGTCCCGGACGAAGCCCAGG
>Ga0187814_10000040_pt1 | contig 27141 bp, 26 predicted proteins | sample NC_S_4_FD_132450 | JGI IMG/M metagenome (GOLD analysis project Ga0187814, IMG submission 132450) | Wetland sediment microbial communities from Neuse River Estuary, North Carolina, USA - ASW-S_4 | ecosystem: Environmental > Aquatic > Freshwater > Wetlands > Sediment | place: USA: North Carolina... | reverse complement strand
GGTTGCCGCCGAGATCGGCGACGCCGAAGCCGACCTTGGTGCGGAAGGGCAATTTGCCGACGGCCGGCCCGGATGCCGCGTTCGACTCATTCATCTTGGGTGAACTCCTTTGTCGAGATGCGCCAGGCCGTCTCGAGATCGCGTGTCGCCTCGTCGAGGGCGTGTTTTCTGTCCTTCCGGTACAGCGGGAGGCGGGAGCGCAGTTCGAGGGGCGCCCCGATGGAGAGGACGAGCCTGCGCGGAAGGAGGCGCGGCCTGTCGGAAATGTCGCCGCCCTCGAGGCGGCTCGCGAAATCGTACAGGTTGTGGAGCGTTTCGGAAAGGCGCCCGACGGTGGGCGAAGCGCCGTCGCGGAGGCCGTCCTCGAGGTAGGCGGAGTCGAGATAGTAGCCCAGGTCCACGAGTTCCATGTGCCTCATGGCGTACCAGGCCTCGCCGGCGCGCAGGTCCGCGAGGCGTCGCGCGTGCCGCGCGAGGGCGGCCGGGTCGCCTTCGGGATATATGCGGTTCCAGCCTTCGTGGCGGATTCGGTAGACGCGCTCGATCGTGTCGCCTTCGGCGGCCAAGCCGAGCATGGCTTCTCCCCGGCGGAGGGCCGTTTCGAGAAGTGCCGCGCGACGTTTTTCGCGCCGGGCGACGCGGGCGTCCGGCGATTCGCCTTCCATTCCACCCGTGGGGCCGGCATCCGGGGGGGGGCCGAGTTTTGCGATGTCGTATCGGGCTTCGGCATGGGCGAGTATGGTCTCGTCGAGATCCTTGAGCCTGAAGCCGAGAGCCCTGCGGCGGGCCGGCCCGTCGACAGGGCCAGGCCGGGGCGCGGTGATGCCGAAGGATTTTTCCAGGTCGGCGCAGCGCGCTTCGAGAATCGACAGGTCGCCGTCGTCGTGCCGCTCGTGGACGGATACGGGCAGGACGACGACTTCCTCCGCCCGCCGGGCGGCGTCGAGTTCGCCGGCGCACCAGAATGCGAGTTGGAATACACCTTTCTCGACGCGCGGGACAATTTCGCTGCGATACGAACTCTGGCCCTCGGGGGAAAGGGCCAGGGGGTGGGCGCCGTCGCGGAGGGCCCGGCGGATGGTGCGAAGCCCCCCTCCGTCCATTTTGACGTGGTAGACGGGCATAGCTCCCGAGCGGGGGAGGATCCAGCGGACAAAGGGGCCGGACCAGAGCGGCACTTCGTAGCCGTGGAGAAAGAGACAGTGGGTCTTCTTCGGGAGCGCCACACCCAGACGGCGCGCCTCCCGGTGAAGCCCGCGATGCATCGCCCAGGTGAGGATCTGGGGCTCGTCGCCGAAGGGGTGTCGGAAGGCGATGATGAGGCGGCTGCGCCTCCGGTAGTAGCTGTCCGCGGCGTGAACGAGCCGCTCGCCGCCGATGAAGGTGATGGAGGAGGCCCTGAGGGTCAAGCGTGCGTAGAGCGGTCCCACGGTGTCGATGAGCGCAAAGGCGAGGGGATCGAGGGAGGGGCTGGCGAGCCTATGACGCTTTTTCGCGGCGGCTACGGGCGGCTTCACCCGACTTTTCCCGAATCGAACACGGTCACAATCCTTCGAAAACTTTATCGAGTTCGGCTTGGTTCACCTTGAGGATAAGAGAACGCAATTTTTCGCGCTTCGCGTCGTCCATCGAAACGGGATCGAACATGATGATCGTGGAAGCCTTGGCCGCCTCTTCCGAGGAAGCGGTGGCTGCGATGTTGCGGTGCGCGACCACGACTCCGTCGGCGCTGATCCTGCCGCCCTTGATCGTGAGGGCGAGATCGCGGAGAACGGTGCCCTGTTTGAGGAGAGGGCCGCCTTCGAACTGGACCGCCATGCCGGAGACGGAAAAATCCCGAATCTCGCCCCGGATGGTTGAACCGTCGAAGTTGACCGCGCAAAGGGTGGTGCCCGGCATGGTTATGGCGCGGACGAACTTGCGCTTTCCTCTGGCTTCGTTCGCCTCGAGGGTGCGCGCGAGGATTTCCGCGGTCTTGCCCGCCCCGATCTTGAGGGTGACATAGCCGCAGGGCACTTGAATGTCCAGAAGGTACTTGGTCTTGAGCTCCTGATCGTCGTTCAGGCTGATCACTCCGACGCCGACTTTGCCCGTCTTCTCGTCGCCGCGCAATCCCCGGACCCAACTCTCCCATGCGGGTTCGTCGAGGCCTTCATCGAGATTGACGAAAACGATGGACTCGGGCTCGTTGGCCAGGTAGCGCCTTGTCTTGTCGTGGTTTCCGACGAGGTAGACTTCGAATTCCCGGCGGGCGAGCTCCTCGACGACATCGGAGAGGACGGGTGGAGGGTAGAGAAACAGGACCTTCTTGCCCAACGCGCCGGATTCGATCATGTTCTTGACAATAGCTTTTCTTACCGTTTCCCGCAATCGCGATCGTGCGAAAGGGCAGGCCGGCCATCGTGGGCGATCGCAAGGGATCCCGGTCGGGCGTCGCGGCCGTTTCGAAATCTTCCATAAAATAGATTTGGGGACGCCGCCGAAGCGGCAGGTATCGGACCGGTGACCGACCCCGAACATGACGAAATTGACCGTTTGCGTCTCATATGTCAGAGATCTCGACGGCTTCGGCCCTGAGAGCGATAGTGCTTTTGCCGAAATGGATCGGCAGGTGAACGCATCGTTACCATCGTTGAAACTTCGGAAACAGGTTGCTTCTCGATCCAAACGAGAGTATAACAAAACATCTCTGTACGTTCTCCAGGAGGTAATATGAAGAGGATTCTCGCGGTCCTTTTCGCCCTCATGGCCGTAACGACGATGCTCTTCGTGTCGTGCGCTCCCAAGGAGCTCACCGCGGATCAGGCAGACTTCGTGATGGCCAATGGTGCGGAACCGACCATCGACCCCAGCCTACTCAATGACGTCGCATCGACGAACGTCGGCCTCGGTCTCTTCGAAGGCATGATGCAGTATGACCCGACCACGAACAAGGCCATTCCCGCCATGGCTGAGTCCTACACGATCAGCCCCGACGGTTTGACCGTCACCTGCAAGATCCGCAAAGCCCAGTGGTCCGACGGGCATCCCGTCACCGCCGGCGACTTCGTGTACGGCATGCAGCGTATCCTCGATCCCAAGACCGCTTCCGACTACGCCTATATGCCCGCCATGCTGATCAAGGGCGCCGACGACTACAACAGCGGCAAGACCACCGACTTCTCGACGGTCGGCATCAAGGCTGTCGACGACCACACGGTCCAGTACACCCTTTTGAACCCGACTCCCTACTTCATCGACGTGCTGGCGCACAACGCGTTCTGGCCGATCCCGAAGTGGGCCGTCGACAAGTCCGGCACCGACTGGACCAAGCCCGGCAACATCGTCACCAACGGTCCCTACATCCTCAAGGAGTGGAAGCCGCAGGACTATGTCTTCCTCGTGAAGAACAACAAGTACTGGGATGCCAAGAACGTCCATCTCCGCGGCATCAAGATCCTCGCCTCCGACAACGACTCCACCAACTACGATATGTACAAGGCGGGCGAGGTCGACTGGCAGCACGGGATCGCGGTGAGCAAGATAGACGAGATCAAGCTCCGCTCGGACTTCCAGACCTCGCCCCAGGTGGCCACCTACTACTACGAGTTCAACGTCACGCGCAAACCCGTCGACAACGTCCTCGTGCGCAAGGCTCTCGCCGCGGCGATCGACAAGCAGACTCTCGTCGACAAGGTGACCAAGGGCGGACAGATCCCCGCCGATTCCATGGTTCCCCCGCTCCCCGGCTACACGCCCGCGAAGGGACAGGGCTACGACGTCGAGGCCGCGAAGAAGTATCTCGCGCAGGCCGGCTATCCGAACGGAAGGGGCTTCCCCACCGTCACGGTCGTGTACAACACCAACGAGGGCCATAAGGCCATCGCGGAGTACATCCAGCAGCAGTGGAAGACGAACCTCGGCATCAACGTCGTCCTCAAGAACATGGAATTCAAGACCCTCATCCCCCTCCGCGCCACGGCCCACGATTTCACCATCGCCCGCGCCGGCTGGGTCGGGGACTACATGGACCCGAACACCTTCCTCGACATGTTCGTGACCGGAGGCGGCAACAACGACACGCTGTATGCCGATCCTTCCTACGACAAGCTGATCCAGGATGCCCGAACCGCCAGCGGCGCCGACCGTATGCAGATTCTGCAGAACGCCGAGCAGAAGCTGCTCGACAACCAGGTCATCATCCCGATCTACTTCTACGTGAACCAGAACCTCATCGACACGAGCAGGTGGGGCGGATGGAACGCCACCCCGCTCGATTTCCACCCCTTCAAGTTCATCTACAGGAAGAAGTGACCTGAGCCGCCGGCCTCTCTCCGAGAGGTCGGCGACAAGCTCGAAGAGCGGCCACGGGAAAGCCTGATTATTTCCCGTGGCCCTTTTTTCGGGCGAGACCCGCGAGGGGAATGGACATCGGCGATGTCCATTCCCGCCGTACGTCTCGAAATTTTCGTTCGCGGTGAACGCATACTTCGCCGGAGGAATTGCCGATGACCAAGTTCATCATCCGACGTTTCTTGAGCCTGATACCGACGATGTTCGTGATTATCACGCTCACCTTCTTCTTGATCCGTGTGGCGCCGGGCGGGCCTTTTTCGAGGGAAGGGCATCAATCCGAGCAGATCCAGCAGAACCTCTTGAAAAAGTACCACATGGACGAGCCACTCATCCAACAGTATCTCCGGTATTTCGGTAACGTGCTGCGCGGAGACTTCGGTCCGTCGCTCGTCTACCAGGAGAGCACGGTCAATGACCTCGTCGGTCTCACCTTCCCCGTTTCCATCCTTCTTGGAGTCACGGCCCTGACCTTGTCCGTCGTGTTCGGCATAATGGTCGGCATCGTCTCGGCGCTCAGACAGAACAGGTGGCAGGACTATTCGGCGATGTCGATAGCCGTCATAGGCATTTCGGTGCCGCTCTTCGTGACCGGGCCGATACTGCAGCTCGTCTTCGCCATGAAGCTGCACTGGCTGCCGGTGGCGGGGTGGGTGATGGGGCGCGCGGGTGCCCTCGCCATAATAATGCCCGCGATCACGCTCTCGTTTCCCTTCTTCGCCTACATCGCCCGCATGTCCCGCGCGTCGATTCTCGAAGTGCTGCGCGCCGACTATGTGCGGACGGCACGGGCCAAGGGCCTCAAGGAATCGGTGGTCATCGCGAAGCACGTCCTCAAGGGGGCACTCCTTCCGGTCGTCTCCTATTTGGGGCCGGCCTTCGTGGACATCATCACGGGATCCCTCGTCGTGGAATCGACGTTCGCCATCCCGGGCATAGGCAGGATCTTCGTCCAGTCCGCGCTGAACAGGGATTATACCCTCATCATGGCGACGGTCATCATCTACGCGCTCATCCTTGTCACCATGAATTTCCTCGTTGACATCGTTTACAGCGTCCTCGATCCGCGGATCGCGTACAAATAGGAGTCCGGCAATGGCCACAACCACCATCAACAAGGCGGTCAACGAGTTCAACCAGCAGGTGAAACCCGTTTCGCTGTGGGCCGACGCCTGGCGCCGTCTCGCGAAGAACCGCATGGCATTGATCGCGCTCTGGATCGTCGTGATCTACGCCGCCGTGGGCCTGCTCGCGCCCATCCTTCCGATATTCGACTACTCGCATCAAGAAATCATGTTCCAGAACATTCCGCCCTCGCTGCGGCCGGCGGGAGAGGTGGCGGTCGATCAGGCGACGAAGAAACTAGACCAACTCCGGGCTCTCGTCGCCTCCGGACGGAACGATCTCCAGGACGATCTCACCAAGGCGACTTCCGATCTCGAAGCGCTCAAAGTGATGGTCCAAAGCGACCCCGCCGCCAACAATGTCTATATACTCGGAACGGACTATCTGGGACGCGACATGCTCGCCCGCACGATTTACGGCGGACGGATCTCGATGCTCGTCGGTCTCGTGGGCACGATTACCGCGATGCTCATCGGCGTCATTTTCGGCGCCATCGCCGGCTATGTCGGCGGCCGCGCCGACAACCTCATGATGCGCTTCGTCGATATCATGTACAGCCTTCCCTATATGCTCATCGTCATCATCATGATGTCCATGTTCAACCGCTCGGGCGCGATCGTCATCATTTTCGTCGCCATAGCCCTCGTATCCTGGCTGACGATCGCGAGAGTCGTGCGCGGGCAGGTGATAAGCCTCAAGAACGCCGAGTTCATCGAGGCGGCGCGCTGCATGGGCGCCGGCCCCATACGGATCATTTTCAAGTATCTGCTGCCCAACATCCTCGGGGTCATCATCATCTTCACGACGTTGTCCATTCCGAGCTTCATCATGTCCGAGTCCTTCCTGTCCTACCTGGGGCTCGGTATTTCGGCACCCTTGGCCTCGTGGGGCACCCTCGTCTCCGATGGCGTCCAGGGCATGGAACTCTATCCCTGGCGCCTCCTCGTGCCTGCCATAACGATGACAGTCTTTCTCTTCGCGATGAACTTCCTGGGCGACGGGCTGCGAGACGCCTTCGACCCGCAGAGCAAGAACAGGGCCTAGGTCAAGGAGACCGCAAATGACCGATGAAGTGATCCTTGAGATCAAGGATCTCAAGACTTATTTCCATACGGACGAGGGCATCGTAAAGGCCGTCGACGGCGTCAGTTTCTCGCTCCGCAAGGGCGAGACTCTCGGCATCGTCGGCGAGTCGGGATCGGGCAAATCGGTGACCAACCTCTCCATCATGAACATGATACCCAACCCGCCCGGGCGCATCGCCGGCGGCGAAGTCCTCTTCGGAGACTTGGATCTGGTCAAACTCGACATCGAGCAGCTCAGGTCGATCAGGGGCAACAAGATCTCGATGATCTTCCAGGACCCGATGACGAGCCTCAATCCCTACTTGCGCATCTCGACGCAGATGATCGAGACGATCGTGCTTCACCAAGGTCTGGACAAGAAGGCCGCGAAGGCGAAGGCGATAGACATGCTCAAGCTGGCCGGCATTCCGGCACCGGAGAAGCGGATCGATCAGTATCCCCATCAGTTTTCCGGCGGTATGCGCCAGCGCGTCATGATCGCCATGGGGCTGTCGTGCAATCCCGAGATACTCATCGCGGACGAGCCGACGAGCGCGCTCGACGTCACCATCCAGGCGCAGATCCTCGATCTCATGAAGGATCTGACGGCGCGTCTCGGGACCGCGGTCATCCTCATCACCCACTCTTTGGGAGTGGTCGCCGGGATGTGCGACACGATCTGCGTGATGTACGCCGGGCGTATCGTCGAGCGGGGTCCCACGGCCGAGCTTTTCGCTCAGCCGAAACATCCCTATACGCAGGGTCTGATCAAGTCGGTGCCCCGTCTCGACAGGACGAGCGGCGACAGGCTTTTCTCGATACGCGGCCAGCCGCCCAATGTCATCGACCTGCCCGATTGCTGTCCCTTCTATCCGCGTTGCGATCGCGCCATGGATGTCTGCAAGCGCAAGTATCCGCCGTCGAAGGACGTGGGAAACGGCCACGCCGTCTCGTGCTGGCTTTACACGGAGGCCAAGTAAATGGCTGAACATGACATCCTTCTCGAAGTCAAGAATCTTCAAATGCACTTCCCCGTCGGGCACAAGGGAATTTTCGGAGGGGAGCAGCAGTACATCTACGCGGTCGACGGCATCGATTTCACCATACGAAAGGGCGAGACTCTCGGCCTCGTCGGCGAATCCGGCTGCGGGAAGTCCACCACGGCGCGCGCGATCGCCCAGCTTTACAGACCGACGGGGGGGTCGGTCAATCTCGCCGGGAATGAACTCACCACTCTCAAATCCAAGAATCTCATCGCAGCGCGGAAGAACATGCAGATGGTCTTCCAAGACCCCTACGCCTCGCTCAACCCCCGCATGACCTCGGGAGACATAATCGCCGAGCCCATGAAGATTTTTTCCCGCAAGGGCCTCCTGGACATGTCGAAGAAAGAGGTCGACGAGCGGGTCGAGCAACTGATGGAACGCGTCGGGCTTTCGCGTTTTTTCCGCAACAGATATCCCCACGAATTTTCCGGAGGGCAACGTCAGCGCATCGGCATAGCCCGGGCCCTCGCCCTGAGGCCGGAACTCGTGCTGTGCGACGAGCCGGTCTCGGCTCTCGACGTGTCCATCCAGGCCCAGATACTCAACCTTTTCAAGGATCTCCAGGACGAGTTCGGGCTGACCTATCTTTTCATCGCCCACGATCTGGCGGTGATCCAGTACATCTCGACGAGAGTCGCCGTAATGTACCTGGGGATCATCGCGGAAATATCGGGTTCGGCCGACCTGTACAAGAAACCCTTGCATCCCTACACGCAGGCGCTCTTGTCCGCTGCGCCCATCCCGGACCCCGCGATCGAAAAGGATCGGAAGCGCATCATTCTCACGGGCGACGTGCCTTCGCCCGACAAGCAGCGCCCGGGCTGCTATTTCTACGATCGCTGTTGGAAGCGGATGGACAAATGCAAGGTGGAGCGCCCCGCGCTCGAAGAAGTGGAACCCGACCATCAGGTCGCCTGTTTCCTGTACCACGATTGACCGGCAAGGTGGAGATGACCGGGGCCGCCCGTAAGGGCGGCTTCTTTTTTTGGGCGCGCCACCCGGCGGCCGACCGCTTCTTGCGCCTCGGGGCGAGGCCGGATCAGCCTTCTTCGAGAGGCTTGTCGCAGTAGCGGGCGATTTTTTCGGCGATGGCTCGGAAGGCGATCGCGCGACGGGCGGGCACCATATTGATGGTGACGGACTTTCCGGGGGCTTCCAATACGAGAGTCAGGAAGGGCTTTCTATAGCGGGGCCGTCGCTTTCCGCCCGGCTCGTCCGGGATCTGGCGACCGCGGCTCGCCTCGAGGGTCTGGCGGTTTTCGAGTTTTTCTTCGGCGCTCCCGGGGATACTGCCACGGACCCAGGGAACGAGTCGAAAAACGCCGATGTCGCCGAAGGGAAGGGTCAGACTTCGGGCCGCGATGAGGAGGCCGAACCGGTGGCGGACTTCCCCGCCCGTTTGGTCGAAAACCCAGGTTTCGCGATAGATCAAGGCAAGGAAAAGGATGGCGATGACGATCCATCCGACGGTTCCCGGCAGGTGGCCCCCATAGAAGAGGGAAAGGGTCACGGCGGCGAAGACGATGCCCATCGCGATCCGAAACCAGACGGGGATGCGATAGACGAGGGCACCGTCGCGGCGGAGGACGAGAACGAGCGGGAGATCCATGATCCGACAATAGCCGGGGAGTCCGCGAGGGGCAAGCCCGGTCCGCACCGGTCGGCTTGTATCGCGGCGGCCGGACGCACTATTCTCTCGTCCGCGCCGGAATATCGGGCGCGGACAAGGAGTGAGAATGGCCGCTACAAGAGTGCGCTTCGAGACTTCGATGGGTTCTCTCGTCATCGAAACCCTTCCCGACGAGGCTCCGCTCACGACCGAGAATTTTCTCGGCTATGTCAGGTCAGGTTTCTACGACGGCACGATCTTCCATCGGGTGATACCGGGATTCGTCGTGCAGGGCGGCGGCATGACTCCCGGCATGAAACAGAAGAGCACCCGCGAGCCTGTCCGCAACGAGGCGGCCGAAGCCCCCAGAAATCTCCGCGGCACGCTCTCGATGGCGCGGACGAACGACCCTCACAGCGCGACGAGCCAATTCTTCATCAATCTGGTGGATAACCGGAGTCTCGATTCGGGCGGTCCTTCGGGGGCCGGCTATTGCGTCTTCGGCAAGGTCGTCGACGGCATGGATGTCGTCGACGCCATGGCCAAGGTGCGCACCACCCGTCGGCCCCCGCATTCCGACGTGCCGGCCGAAGACATCCTGCTCGTGAGCGCGGCGATCCTGGCCGATTGAGGGCGCGTTCCGCGTCAGTTCGACCCGTGCCGCCGCCGCATGGAGATCAGTCGTCGCAGGCCGGGGTTTTCGAGCGCGGGCCCCGCTTCATCACGATGCGCTCGGGAACATCGTAGCCGGCGACGACGAGGAGGCGCCTGAAGGCGGAATTCTCGCGTTGGAGCTCGCGCGAGCCCCGGGTGATCTTGCACAGCGAAAGTCCCAGGTTCGCGGCGATGACGCGTTGCGGCGTGCCCCGCGCCAAGTCCTTGACGAGGGCCCAGCGCTTGGCGATTTCGTCCACCTCGGAGATCGTGAGAAGGCTCCGGAGAAAATCCTCGACGAGTCCGGGATCGCGGGTCTTGGCGAGCGCCTTGGACATTTCGGACAGGTTGGAAGTCACGAGATCTGTTGTCATGAATTGATTCTACGACCAATCGATCGTTTTGACGAGATGCAAGGGACGGCATCGCGAAGCTTTCGCGCGGCGCTGACGTGGTCCGGCGTCGCATCGCGAATTTTGACGTTGGCAAAGAAAACCCGAAAGACCTATGATGCGATCCTGTTCGAAATCGAAGGACCCATGCGCCAGGCAATCCTCTATGTCGACGACGAAGCCGTCATTCTCCTGGCCCTCAAGCAGGAACTCCTCAGGCAATTCCGGGGCAGGTATCTCGTCGAAACCGCTCTCGACGCCGACGAGGCGGAGCGGCTGCTCGACGATCTCGAGGCGGAAGGGACGCAGGTGGTCCTCGTCATTTCGGACTGGCTCATGCCGGGCAGAAAGGGAGACGAATTTCTCATCGATCTCCATCGAAAGAGGCCGGACATCAGGGCGATACTCGTCACGGGACAGGCGGATGAAGAGGCCATCAGGCGTACCGAGCGAGAGGCGGATCTTTGCGCTTGTTTTCGCAAGCCTTGGGACATGGGGGCGCTCTTACGGGCGATCGAGACATGCATCGCCGGGCCTGGGTCGGATTCGGGGCCTCAGCCCCCGCTGACAAGGTGATAGAGCTCGACCTCGTCTCCATCGGCGAGATAGGTGGAGGGATAGTCGCGCCTTTCGATCAGGGCGCCGTTGATCCTGGCGATGATCAAGGGGAAGGTCCAGCGCTTTTTCGCGATGAGCGAAGCGACGCTGAGTTCGGCGTCGTCGAAAATCTCCACGGCGAAATTGACGGTCAGTTTCATTCTTCGATCCGGTGACAGGCTATCTCCGACAAAAGAAGATGGCAAGCCTGCCGGGTCGCAGGCCGGGATATCTTTAATTATTGCCCGAAATCCCGTTCTCACTTATAATCAGTTCCCCGCCTGCAAGGAGGTGCCCCGTGATCAAATACCTGGCGACCGACGATTCGAAATGCGTCGGCTGCATGAACTGTACCGCGACCTGCTCGGTCAAATATTTCAAGGAAGACAATCCCGCCAGATCCGCCATCCGCGTCGAGGGACGGGGCGACAATGCCTTCCACCTCGTCGCCTGCGACCAGGAATGCCGCAAGTGCGTGGCTGAATGCCCCACCAAGGCCCTCATCGTAGGGCCGACCGGCATCGTGGTGATGAACAAGTCGCTGTGCGTGGGATGTCTGGCCTGCGTGGCGGTCTGCCCCATCGAGGCGATGCGATTTTTCCCGGGCGAGAAGAATCCCTTCAAGTGCATCGCCTGCGGTTCGTGCGTGACGTCCTGCCCCAAGGATGCCCTGTCCATCGCGGAAAAACCCGACAGCGAGAAGTCGCGCTTTCCCTTCGTGGCCGAGCTTGCCGTGAAACGCGCGCTGCCGCAGGCCGCGGCGGCGAAGGAGTAGACCGATGTCTCTTTCGATGGAGGATTTCAAGCTCGTTTCCGAGCGAAGTTACGAACGTCGCCCCGTCGTCCGGGGTTACAGCATGAGGACTTTGCATGCGGACGTCGGGACGAAGATGTTCGTCGAGAAGACCGTGAGCGAGGACATGAAACGGCGCTTTACGGGCGGCAAGGGCTTCGGTCTCAAGCTCCTTTGGGACGCCACCGAGGCGACGACGAAATGGGACTCGCCAGAAAACGAAATCGTCATCGCCATGGGGCCGGTGTGCGGCAACACCAACTATCCCGGCTCGGGGAAAAGCCTCGTCGTCTCGATATCGCCGATGACCGACGTTCCCATAGACTCGAACGTGGGCGGCTTCTTCGGGCCCTACCTAAAGTTCTCCGGCTTCGACGCCCTCGAGATCCAGGGGAAGGCGGAGCAAGAGACGATCGTGTTCATCGACGGCAATGAAGGCATACTGCGGATGTACGAGGCGCCGGCGGTCGGTCTCGAGTTCGACACTCATCTCCTCGCGGAGCAACTCACCCACGTTTTCGCGAAGGACGCGAAGAGCCTGCAGGCCGTCTCGGTCGTATCGGCCGGCCGCGGAGCCGACCACTCGCCGATGGGCGTGCTCAACTTCTCCTTGTGGGACAAGCGTCGGGAAGGCATCCGGGTCAAGCAGGCCGGCCGCGGCGGCATCGGCACGGTGCTGAGGGACAAGCGAATTCGGGCGCTCGTCGTCCGCTACGCCGGGGTTCAGCAGGACTCGAACGGGGCCGAAGATCCCGCCGCCGTCCAGCGAATCGGCCTCAAGGTGCACCGCGAAATCCTTGTCAACGATGACAGCCAGTGCAAGATGCGCAGGCAGGGAACCGGCCACCTCATGGAGGTCATGAACGACTACGATCTTCTGCCGACGAAGAACCACAAGTATGGCCAGGACCCTCGCGGACCGGAGATCGCCAGCTGGGTCTGGGAAAAACTGTTCAGCCAACACCTCCCCGACGGCTGCTGGTTCGGCTGCACTCTCGCCTGCGCCCACGCCGTGGACAATTTCGAACTCCAGACCGGCCCCTACAAGGGCCAGAAAGTGTGCGTCGACGGTCCGGAGTACGAGACGGCCGCCGGCGTCGGTTCGAACCTCTATGTCTACGATCCGGCCGGCATACTCGAACTCAATTTCTACTGCGATACCTACGGCATCGACACTATCAGCCTCGGTACGACGACGAGCTTTCTCATGGAATGCTGGGAATTAGGGATACTCAACAAAGACAGGACCGACGGCATCGATCTTTCCTGGGGCAACTGGAAGGGAGCGGCGCAAATACTTCACGACATGGCCGACGGCAAGCGCTTCGGCGTCCTGGCCGGCAAGGGGGTGAAGTTCCTCGCCCGGCACTTCGCCTCGGAGTACGGAGCCGATCCCGATGTAATGAGGGACATCGCCCTCCATGGCAAGGGTCTCGAGCAATCGGAATACGTGTCCAAGGAATCCCTCGCTCAGCAGGGCGGCTACTATCTCACGAACAAGGGCCCCCAGCACGACGAGGCTTGGCTGATCTTCATGGACATGGTGAACAACCGCATCCCCACCTTCGAAAACAAGGCGGAAGCGCTGCACTATTTCCCGATGTTCCGCACCTGGTTCGGCCTCCAGGGTCTCTGCAAGCTGCCGTGGAACGACATCGAACCCGCGGACAACGCCAAGCATCAGGAACCCAACAAGGTGCCCGAGCATGTCGACAACTATTGCAAGATTTACACCGCCATCACCGGCGAGCCCCTCGACACGGATTCGATGATCCTCCAATCCGAGCGGGTGTACAATTTCCAGCGGACCTTCAACGTGCGGATGGGACACGGGCACCGCAAGGACGACTATCCGCCGTACCGGGCGATGGGGCCTGTCTTCGAGGACGAGTACGTGGCGCGCGAGGAGCGCTACGACACGCAGATGAAAGAGAAGATCGGCGTCGACCCGACGGGCAAGAGCGTGGCGGAGAAGCTGCGCATCACCCGAGAGTACAGGCAGAGGCAATACGAGAGTCTTGTCGACGCGGTGTTCAAGCGGCGCGGCTGGACGGCCGACGGCTGCCCGACGCCGGAGCATCTCAAAGAAATCGGCATGGATCTGCCCGAGGTGCTGGAAGTGGTGGAAGCCCGCATTTCCGGCAAGCTCTGAGAGGAAGCCACGGGGACCGGAGCCCTTCGCGCCGCGATGTGCCCCCGGGCGTTTCGCGGCGGAGCCGGCATCGACAAAGCCCGCGCGAGAAGCGCGGGCTTTTCCATGAATAAAAACGCCGCCAAGACGACGCATTCTGTTACGGATTCCCCCGGTCCGTTATTCTTGGGGCAGGAGGCCGATGGTGAAGAGCGAGTTGAGCGTCATCGACAGTCGATATTTCCGTCGGAATTTCGCGGCGATCTTCCTCCGCGTGGAAGGGGACGAGGCCGTTGTCATCGAGACCGGGACGAGCCGCTCGGCGCCGCTGGTGCTTTCCGCCCTCGGCGAACGCGGTATCCAACCCCGTCAGGTGCGCTATGTCGTCGTCACCCATGCCCATCTCGATCATGCCGCGGGCGCCGCCGCGCTCATGGACGCCTTCCCGGAGGCCAAGCTCGTCGCGCATCCACGGGCCGCGAGACACCTGATCGAACCCTCCCGGCTCGAAGCGAGCGCCCGGCAGGTTTACGGCGACGCCGAATTCGAGCGCCTTTACGGCAAGCTGGTTCCGGTGCCCACCGAACGAGTGCTCCAGGTCGAGGACGGGGCCGCGATCCCCTTCGGCTCAGGGAAGTTGACGGCGCTCCATACGAGGGGGCATGCCAAGCACCATTTTTGCGTGCTCGATCCCCTGGCCGACGCGGTATTCACCGGCGACGCCTTCGGTCTCGCCTACCCGGAGCTCCAGTCGGGCTGGCTCTTCGTGTTCCCTACGACGAGTCCGACGGATTTCGAGGGAGGAGAGGCATTGGCGGCGGTGGACCGCATCGTCGGTTGCGGGGCCGGTCGCGCGATGCTGACGCACTTCGGCGCCCTTCCCCGGCCGGCCGAGGCGAGGGAGCAATTGCGCGGGCATATCGCCTTTTCCATGGAGATAGCCGAAGAAGCGCGTGTCCTGGAGGAGGGGCGACGGCAAGATTTCCTCCTCGGAAAACTTCGCGAGCGTTACGCGGCCGCGATAGCCCTGGGACCCGCCGGCTTCCTCGACACGGACTTGGCCCTGAACGCCGCGGGACTGGCCTGGTCGGTCCGCGAAAAGTCCGATCGCGATCGGCCAACCTGACCGTTCGGGGGCATCGTCCGACCTTCGTGTCGCGTCGCCCTTCCTCCCCCCGGTCCGGATCGGGTATCATCGGCCCCGCATCGCCGGATCTTTCAAGGAGCGCTTGATGAATATCGCCCTCTTCCTGGACTGCTGGACGCCGATGAAAAACGGCGTCGTCACTTCGGTACAGCAGCTCCGGGAAGGCCTCATGAGAAGGGGGCATCGGGTCGTCGTCGTGTCGGTGCTGGTCAAGGGTTACGGGAACCAGGATCCCGACATCCTCCTCATTCCCCAGATCGAGATGGATTTCGGCACCAAGCAGGGCTTCGGCCTCGCCCTCCCCGCGAGGAGGATGCTCATCAGGTTCCTCGAAGAACGCAGGATAGAGCTGGTGCACACTCATACGGAGTTCGGGCTCGGCTTCGCGGGCCGGTGGGCGGCGAAGAAGCTCGGCGTGCCGAGAGTCACGACGACTCACACGATGTACGAAATGTATACGAACTACAGCTTCGTGCTCGAGTTCAAGTCGGTATGGCGCGCCTTCTATCGCCATTACATGAAGGGGACGAACGTCATCGTCGCGCCGTCGCTCAAGGCGGTGAAGTACAACCAGATGGTGGTGCCGAATCTGCCGGTACAGGTCGTTCCCAACGGCATCGACACCGCCCGATTCATGCGCTCGCCTTTGACGGAAGAGGAGATCGAAGTCGAGCGAGGCCGATACGGGATAAGGAAGACGGACAAGGTCGCGATCTTCGTGGGACGTCTCGGACAGGAAAAGAGGGTTGAAGAGCTTCTCGGAAGTCTGATCCCGGTACTCGCCCGTCACGACGACTTCAAGGTGCTCTTCGTCGGCGACGGCCCCTCGCTCGACGCGCTCAAGGCGGAGGCGATGGTGAACGATGTCGGGTCGAAGGTCGTTTTCACCGGCTTCGTCGATTGGAAGGTCGTCTACCAGCTCTATAGCATCTCCGATCTTTTCGTCACCGCTTCGCTCTCCGAGGTGCATTCGATGACCCTCATCGAGGCCGCGCTTTGCGGCCTGCCGACGGTCGCCCGCAAGGACGACAGCAACATCGATCTCGTCGTCGACGGAAGCAACGGCTGGCTCGTCGAGGACGAGGGCGGGCTCGCGGCCAAGACGGAAGAGCTGGTGACGAACCAGGCGGAGCTCGAGCTCTTTTCGAAACGGGCCCTGGAACTTTCCCTTCACTTCACCGCGGAACGCCACGTGGAGCGGATGGAAAAACTCTACCTGAAGATTCTGGAGCGCTTTCCCCATCGTCTCGAAACGCTGGGCGATCCGAAACTCCTCGACTAAGTGGATCAAGGCGCTATAGGCTGGGGAAATGCCATGGCGTCTCATCGGACTCTTCGCCCTGCTGATTCTCGCGTGCGCCGCCCCCTTCGCGGCGAGCGGGCAGGGGCCGGGCGACAATCGACAGAAGATCAGGCCGCTCGGCGACCCCATTTGGGAGGATCTCGACGCCGTGCTTCTCGACGCCGGTCGCGTCGAACTTTCGCCGACGCCGCCGTATTCGGACGCGCGCATCCTCGCGGAGCTCGACGCGATCGACCCCGCCCGGCTTTCGGCGCCCGCCCAGGATGCCTATTCGCGCATCCGGAACGAGCTGTCGGATGGCCTGCCTTTGCGTTCGGGGCCGATGGCCGCCAAGATAGGCCTTGACGCGACACCTGCCCTCGAGTGGAGGTCGTCGAAGTCGGCTCCATGGATCGTGGGCTATGCCGACAGACCTCCGCTCCTGTCCGTGCCCTTCGAGCTCAGCTTCGCCGATTCGGTCTACGGTTATTCGGCCCTGGCCTTGACCGCCGATCCCGACCTGGTCGCCGCGGAGCCCCTGTCGGGCTTCGGCTTCAACGCGGCCGAGTTGGCGGCCGCTCCCATCGGCGTGGACACGACGTTCCCCTTCCGGGCCTTCGGCAGCGTCGGCGGCTCATGGTGGAACTTCCAAATCGGGCGCGACCGACTTTCTTTCGGCTCCGCCGGGCCCTGGAATCTTACGATCTCCCCGGCCGCGGAGTTCTACGACTTCGCGCGGCTGACGCTCTTCGCGCCGGGCTTCGCCTACTCCGGTCTCGTCATCCAACTCGATCCGGAGCGCAATCTCTATCTCCATCGATTCGACTTTCGTTTCGGCGGCGGTTTTTCGCTGGGCCTCACCGAGGCGAGCCTTGTGGGCTATGCTCCCCTCGAGCTCCGTTTCTTCAACCCGCTGATGGTGTTTCACGGCTACGAGGCCTGGAGCGACTATACCGCGTCCGGGATATCGTCCAAGGAAGGGAGCTCCAACGAGATCGGCATGGAGATCAACTGGAGTCCCCTGCCCTGGTTCGCCTTTTCGGCGCAGTATGCCATGAACCAGATTTCCGATCCCCTCAAAGCCCTGTTCTGGCCCACCGCCGTTTCGGAGATCCCCAACGGAGAGGCATACCTCGCCTCGCTCTCGCTGCGGGCGCCGCTGTGGGAAGCCTTCTTCGTCGCCAAGCTCACCGGGGCATATACGACGCCGCTGGCCTATCTTTCACCCGGCTCAACTTATCAGGCGTCGGAGATTCCGGACGGAATCGAAAGTCCCATCAGCTGGATCTACGATCGGCCCAGCAAGTCGAATTACGGCCCTGAATCTTCCTTGGCCTGGATCGGTTTTTCCGAGGGGCCGGACACGATTCTCGCCGACTTTTCGGCGGGGTTGGACGCGGGAGCGGCCTGGTCCGTCCTGGCCGATTTCGAATGGATGGCGCACGGCCAGGAAGATTCATTCACTACCAACAACGACTGGGATACGGTCGGAACTTCACTCGCCCTTCTCACGACTCCCTCCGGAACGGCGGAGTACGATTTTGTCACTGGCCTTTCGGCGCGCAGTCTCCTGCCGCCCCTCCCTTTCGGCCTGAAGGGCGATCTGTCCGGCGGCATCCATTGGACCGGGCGATGGAATGCGGACCATGTCACGGGGGCATGGGACCAATCCTGGGAAATCGACGCCGCGACGACGTTCGGTTTGAAGTAGGCCGTCGGCTCATCTCGCGGCCGCGGGGCCGGCGACAAGGCGCATAAAAGCGTCAACCGCGCGACGCGCGCTTTCGATCTCAGCCTTTTCCGGCGAGATCCGCGACGAGCGTGGCTATCGCTTCGGCCGGGTCGGTCGCCGGGCCGCCGTGCGATGCGCCCCGGTGGGCCATCCGCGCGGCGTCGACGAGGGCGGTGCCGACGATGGCGCAATCGGCGTATCCTTCGAGAAGCCCCACCTGCGCGCGTTCGCGAATGCCGAAGCCGGCGGCGACAAAGCGTCCCGTACCCGCTCGCAGCGACGCGAGCCGCTCCAGTGCCTCGGTTTCGAACTCCGTACGCCGTCCGGTCACGCCCAAACGGGTGACCGCGTAAACGAAGGGCGAGGCGGAGGCGGAGGCGAGGGCGGACGCCCGCTCGAGACTCGTCGAGGGAGCGATCAGGGGGACGAGGGCGAGGCCGGCTTCGGCGCAGGTTTCGCCAAGTCCGAATTCGGGTTCATCGTCGGGCCAGTCGGGCACGATGAGGCCGTCGAGGCCGATGTCGGCGATACGGCGCACGATCTCCTCGATGCCCTGAGCCAGGAGGGTGTTGAGGTACGCCATGATGAGAATGGGGACCGACGTCGTGCCGCGAAGGCGGGCGAGGAGGCCGAGACAGGCGGCCGTCCGCGAGCCGGCGCGGAGGGCGACATGATTGGCTTCGACGATCGAGGGCCCGTCGGCGACGGGGTCCGAGAAAGGAAGCTGGGCTTCGATGAAATCGGCTCCCGAGTCCGCCATCGCGCGGAGGATGCGCTCAGACGTCGGAAGATCGGGGTAGCCGACGACAGCATGGGTCATGAGTTTGATGCCTGCTTTCGCGGAGAATGCCGACGCGATCCGGTCGATGCCCCTCATGCCTCGCCCCTCTCGATTCGCCCGACCTCCGACTTGAGGAAGGAAAGCCAATCCTCGCGGTCGAAGCGCGGCGCGGTGATGAACAGATCCTTGTCGCCGCGTCCCGAGACGTTGACCACCACGAGGGAGCCGGCGGGCATCGCCGGGAGCTCGCGAAAGGCGAGGGCGAGGGCATGGGCCGATTCGAGCGCCGGGAGAATGCCCTCGGATCGGGCCGTCCGCTCGACGGCTTCGAGAGCCTCGCGGTCCCGCACGGACTCGAAGCGGACACGGCCGGTCTCGCCGAGATGGGCGAGTTCGGGCCCGATACCCGCGTAGTCGAGTCCCGCGCTCACCGAGTGCGTGGGAAGGAGCGAGCCGTCGGCATCTTGGAGAAACAGGGATTTGTAGGATTGCGCGATGCCGACATTCGCCTCTCCGCCCATGCGCGCCGCGTGTTCGCCGGGGCGGTGCCCGGTGCCCCCGGCTTCGGCCCCGACGAGTTCGACTTTCTCGTCCAGGAAGGCCGAGAACGCGCCGATGGAGTTCGAGCCGCCGCCCACGCACGCGTAGATCACGTCGGGGAGCCTGCCTTCCCGCGCGAGGATGGCTTCGCGGATCTCGGTTCCGATGATCGATTGGAACTCGCGGACCATGGCGGGATAGGGGTGGGGACCGAGGGCGGAACCCAGGACGTAATGGGTGTCGGCGACACGCTCCGTCCAGTTCTTCATCGCCGCGTTCACGGCGTCGGTGAGGGTCCGCGTCCCATCGAAGACGGGGCTCACCTTGGCGCCGAACATCCGCATGCCGAAGACATTGGGGTGCTGGCGGGCCATATCGACCTCGCCCATGAAGACTTCGCACTCGAGTCCGAGCTTGGCCGCCGCCGCGGCGGTGGCGAGACCGTGCTGTCCCGCGCCGGTCTCCGCGATCACGCGCTTCTTGCCCATGCGCTTCGCGAGAAGGGCCTGGCCGAGGGCGTTGTTGATCTTGTGGGCCCCCGTGTTGGCGAGCCCTTCGAGCTTGAGCCAGAGCCGGTGGCCGCCGAGATCCTTGCCCAGGCGCGGCGCGAGCGAGAGCGGCGTCGGCCGGCCGATGAAGTCGCGGCGCAGACCGTCCAGCTCCGACCAGAAGGCGGCGTCCGATCTGGCGGTCTTCCAGGCGCTTTCGAGTTCCTCGAAGGCCGGTCTCAGGACTTCGGGGATGTACCGTCCGCCGAAACGTCCGTAGTATCGTTCATCGTGCCGCATCGGCGGCCTCCTTGCGTGCCTCGAGTTCCCGGTCGGCCCGGCCGATCTCGGAAAACAGTTCGCGGAGCAGGGCGGCCGATTTCGAACCCGGCGCCCTCTCGACTCCGCTCGAAAGATCGATCCCATCGGGCTCCGTCTCCAGTATGGTGCGCGCCACGTTCGCCGGGCCGATGCCGCCGGCAAGGAAGAATTCCTTGCCGGCGCGGCGGACCGCATCGCGCGCGGCGACAGCCACGTCGAGCGAGAGCGTGGAGCCGGTGCCGCCGTAGACTCCGCGGGCGGCGGCGTCGGCCAGGATGCGGGGACAGTTCCAGCCGAGGTTCACGAGATCCCGAACCTCGCCGACCGCAGCGGGTCTGAGCGCGCGATACCAGGGGAAATCGAAGTCCGCGCAGGCTTCGGGCCTTTCGTCGCCGTGGATCTGGGCGGCATCCAGACCGACTTCCTTCAGGATGGCGCGCATCCTCGCGGCTGTCTCGTTCACGAAGACGCCGATCGCGCGGAACCCGCCCACGCCTGAGGCGCGGCGCAGAGCGGCCAGTTCCCTGTCGGCTCTCAGGGTTGCCATGATCTCGCGGACGGCGGTCGGCTCGACCCGCCGGGGAGAAGGCGCGAAGACGAAGCCGAGTTCGGCGGCGCCCAGGGAAAGCGCGAGTCTCGCGTCCTCCAACCCGGTGATGCCGCATATCTTCACCTTCGTCATCCGGCGGATCCTACGACGAGGTGATCGGCGCGGCTCGAATCGCCGATCGACCGCACGAACGCGCGTGTAGCTTTTTCCGGATCGGCGGCGGTCGCGAGGGCCTCCCCGACAAGAAAGCCATCGTAGCCGGCGTCGCGGAGGGCGACCGCGTCGGCACCGATCCTCAGGCCGGACTCGGCTATCCGGGGCAGGAAAGGCGGCGCGGAGACTTCCAGTTCGCGAAGCATCGCGAGGGGAAGGGAGGCCGAGACGGAAAAGTCGCGGAGATCGCGGGCATTGACGCCGATGGCATCGGGCAGGGCGGAGAGGGCAGCCGTTATTTCGGGCGGCCGTCGCGTTTCCACGAGGACGGAAAGGCCCAGCTCGCGGGCCGCGGCGGCGAGTTCGGAGAGCTGGGTCGGCTCGAGGCAGGCCGCTATGAGAAGGACCGCGTCGGCCCCCAGGGACCAAGCCTCGCGGAGCTGCCAGGGATCGACGATGAAATCTTTGCGAAGGACCGGAAGATCCACCGCTTCGCGCACGAAGGCGAGATGCGAGACGGATCCCAGGAAGTGCCGCGGCTCGGTGAGCACCGAGACGAGGGAGGCCCCGCCTCTCTCGTAGGCACCGGAGAGCGCGACCGGATCGTAGTCGGTCAGCATGATTCCCTTCGAGGGAGAGGCACGTTTGCATTCGGCGATGAGGATGGGTCTGCCGCGTGGGAAGCCCGGCTCGGGAGCGCGGGGGGCGAAGGCGCGGCGGGGAGGGGCGGCGCTTCGCACCAGCGAGGAGGAGGGGCGTTCGCGTTTGAGACCGGCCACTTCGGCCCTTCTCTCCTCGCAGATGGTTTCGAGGATACTCATGCTCAGGAAGAGGCGCTCGCTCGCGGGCCGGCCGTGGAGCTTTCGGGCGCCATGGCGCGAAGCTTCTCCAGAACGCCGAAAGCCGCGCCGGAGTCGATCGATTTACGGGCCAGGTCGACGGCCCCGCGGAAATCGCCGGCCAGATCGGCCACATAGATGGCGGCGGCCGCATTCTGGACCACGACGTCCCTCTTGGGGCCAGGCTCGCCGGAAAGCACCCGCAGAGCGATCTGGGCGTTTTCGGCGGCGTCGCCGCCCTTGAGGTCGGCCGGCTGGCAGCGCCCGAAGCCGTAGTCGGCCGGGTCGAATTCGAAGTCGCGCGTCCAGCCGTCGCGGAGTTCGGTCGCCTTGGTGGTCGCCACGAGGCTGATCTCGTCGATGCCGTCCCGTCCATGGACGGCGAGCGCATGTCGAATGCCGAGATTGGCCAATACACGCGCGACGATTTCGGTGAGTTCGGGAGCGAAAACGCCGACGACCTGGGCCTTGGCCTTCGCCGGATTGAGCAGGGGGCCCATCATATTGAAGATCGTCCGGAACCCGAGTTCGCGGCGGGGGCCGCCGAGGTTCTTGAAGGCCGGGTGGTAGAGGGGCGCGAAAAGAAAAGCCATGCCCGCCTCGTCGATCGCGCGCGCGGCATGGGCCGGGTCCATGGAAGTCGGGACACCGAGGGCGTCCAGGACATCGGCCGAGCCCGAGCGCGACGTGATGGAGCGGTTGCCGTGCTTGGCCACCCGGGCTCCCGCCCCGGCGGCCACGAAGGCCGCGGTCGTGGAAATGTTGAAGGTGCCCGAGGAGTCGCCGCCGGTGCCGCAGGTGTCGACCAGGGGGAGACCGGCCGGGAGGGGGACGGCGACGGCCCGGGCGAAGAGCGACTCGGCGAAACCCGTCATCTCCTCGATGGTGGGTCCCTTGACGGTGAGGCCGGTAAGCACCGCGCCGATCTGGGCCTGGGTCGCCGAGCCGTCGGCGATCCGGTCCATGAGACTCCGAGCCTCGGCACGGGAAAGGTTTTCCCGAGACGTTATGCGCTTGAGGAGGGACTTGGCCGAGGGCAGATCTCGCACGCCGTGGAGAAAGTTCCGGACGAGTCGCTCGCCCTCCTCCGTGCCGATCGACTCGGGATGGAACTGCACGCCTTCGATCCGGAATTCGCGGTGGCGCATCGCCATGATCTCGCCGTCGGTCGAAACGGCGCTCGCCTCGAAATCGGCCGGCAGGCTCGCCCGCTCGACCGCCAACGAATGGTACCGCACCACGCGCAAGGGGTTGGGCGCGTCGACGAAGATGGTCTTGCCGTCGTGCTCGATGATGTCGGTCTTGCCGTGCATCACGCGGGCCGCCCGGACGACGCGGGCCCCGAAGGCCGCGCCGATCGCCTGATGCCCGAGGCAGACGCCGAGGATGGGTTTGCGCCCGGCGAAGCGCCGAATGTACTCCATGGACCGTCCGGCCCTTTCGGGGCGTCCGGGGCCGGGGGAGATCACCAGGCGATCGAAGTCGAGGCTCTCGGGGTCATCGAGCTCCGGGGCGTCGTTGCGGATGACTTCGACCTCCTCGCCGAGGCGCATGAACATCTGAGCCAGATTGTAGGTGAAGGAATCGTAGTTGTCGATGATGAGGGTCATGTCATGACCTCGCCTTCCGCGTCGCCGCGAGCAGAGCTTCGGCCTTGGCGGCCGTCTCGTCGAATTCCCTGTCGGGGTCGGAATCGTGGACGATGCCGGCCCCGGCGCGGACGCTGATCGTACCGTTCCTGACGAGGGCGGACCGGATGGCGATGCAGGAGTCGAATCCGCCGCGATAGCTGAAATATCCGACCAGGCCGGCGTAGGGTCCGCGCCGTTCGCTTTCCAGTTCGTCGACGATCTCCATCGCGCGTATCTTGGGCGCTCCGGAGACGGTCCCGGCGGGGAAGGTGGCGCGCACGACGTCGAAGACGTCGACACCGGGCGCAAGCCTGCAGCTCACCTCGGAAACCAGATGCATCACGTGCGAATAACGCTCGACTTCCATCATCCGATCCACGGCCACGGTGCCCGGCCGGGCGACTCGGCCGAGGTCGTTGCGCGCGAGGTCTATGAGCATGAGGTGCTCGGCGCGCTCCTTCTCGTCGGATAGGAGTTCGCGCTCGAGGCGGGCGTCTTCGGCGGCATCCGTGCCCCGCGGACGCGTGCCGGCGATGGGTCTGAGCAGGGCTCTCCCGTCCTCCACGCGGACCATCACTTCCGGCGACGCGCCGAGGAGGGTGAAGTCGCCGAAGTCGAGGTAGAACATATAGGGGGACGGGTTGATGCTCCTCAGAGCCCGGTAGACGTCGAAGGGCGAGCCCTCGAAATCGGCGACGAAGTTGCGCGAGAGCACGACTTGGATGGCTTCGCCTTCGTCGATGAGGTCTTTCGCCCGCCGCACTCCCTCGACGAAGACCGGCCGGTCCGTCTCGGTGTGGATCTCGCCGATGCGCGGAGGCAGGCGATCGACGTCCCGGCCGGCATCGCCTCTAAGGAGGGCCGCCTCGATCTCCTCGATGCCGCGAATCGCACCGACGAAATCGGCGTCCGGGTCATCGCCGATCCGTCGGTTGCAGACGATCCGCAGACCATGGGTGAGGTTGTCGAAGACGAGGGTGTAGCGCGTGATGATGAAGAGGCCGTCGGGGACGTCGGGGCCGGGCTTGGCGGACACGTCGGGAAGTCGCTCCCAGAGCCTGGCGGCGTCGTAGCCGAGGTATCCGACCGCGCCGCCCGGGAACGGCGAGAGATCGCCCTCGCCCAGCCAGGAGCGCGACTGCATGAGATCGCCCACCGCTCGCAAGGGATCGCCCGCTTCGAAGCGGCGCTCTCCGTCCTCGTCGGTCCAGAGCACCTTCGAGCCCCGGATCTCGAGCCTCGCCACGGGTTCCACGCCGAGGAAGGACCAGCGTCCGAAGGCGCCGCCTCCCGCCGATTCGAGGAGATACGAGGCGCCGAGCGCGTAATAGGCGTCGATGGGTGTGAGCCGATCGGCGGCGGCATCCTTCACCACGGGTACGACGAAGCCTTTTTTCGCCGCCTTCAGGAAGTCCGCGCGGGATGGTCTGATCACTGGTTCTCCTTCGGGCAATGTCAAGGACGACATTATGTTGCTGCATGTGGTAACATATTCGACGTAGTCTATTCGCTGGGCCGAGGGCCTGTCAACAACAGGAGCGCGCACGACTCGAATCCGCTTGTCCCTCTTTCCTCGATATCTTAATATCGTGGTACAGCGAAGGAGTACTTGCGATGTCTTCCGAAGCCACGATGGTCAGGGACAAGGCCATTCTCATAGTCGACGACGAACCTCTCATCCTGATGGCCTTGCGACGCGAGCTTCGGGCGGAACTCGGGTCGAATTACATCTATGAAACCGCGGGCGACGGTGAAGAGGGGCTCGAAATCGTGGAGGAGCTGGTCGGAACCGGCGTGAGAGTCGTGCTCGTGGTGTCAGACTGGCTGATGCCGGGAATGAAGGGGGACGAGTTCCTGCTGGAACTCAGGCGCCGCCATCCGGAAATCAAGACTATCATGATGACCGGCCAGGCCGACGAGCATCAGATCGAGCGCGTCCGGCAGGCGGGCGCTCTCGACGCCTTCTTTTTCAAGCCCTGGAACGCGCTGCATTTCTCCGAGACTTGCAAAAGCCTCCTCGCCGCCGCCAGCGCTTGAAATCGGCCGCGCCGTTCCGTACTTTGACTGTATGCTGCGTGTACTCACCGAAGCCGAATGCAGGGCCGCCATCCGCGGCGGCGATTTTTCCGCGGGCGTTCTCGGGGCCGCGCCTTCCGTCGTTCTCGCGTTGACCCAGAGCTGGTGCCCCCAGTGGGAACGGATGCGCCCATGGCTCGAAGAACTGTCCGGAGAAAAAGGCGTCGCTTGTTTCTATGTCGAATATGATCTCGCAACGTTTTTCGAAGATTTCCGATCGTTCAAGGAAAGCGTTTTCCGGAACGACGAAGTGCCCTATTTCCGCTATTACCGCGACGGGAAGCTGATCAAGGAGAGCAACTACCTCGATCGGACGGGTTTTCGGCGAATTGCCCTTCCCGAAACCTGAGTCCCGTCCGGGGCTTCATTTCAACCTGGCCTTGACGAGAAGTTCGCCTCCGAAAATGCCGCCGTCGAGGCCGGCACCGGGTTTCGGCGTAACCCAGAGGTTGTAGACGGGCCAGTAGGCGAGGCCCGAGAAGGCGAATTGGACGCGATCCGTGAGACGGTAACCGACGCGGAAGGCCGTTTCCGGCTGGAACCATCGCCCCTGTTCCCAGAACCAGCCGTTGATCTTGGGCATGTCGGGAGAGGTGCTCGCGACATCGCTCGGCCCGACGTCCAGAAGTCCCCAACGGAGGTTGAAGGCGGGACCGAGGACGAGGGTGGCGGTCCATATTTTCGCGAAGCGCAGGGTGTAGGAAAAGGGGAGTTCGAGGAGGAAGTTCATCGTATAGCTCTCCCTCCAGGACAGCTCCGTCGGCAGAACAGTCTGGTTGTAGGAGTCCCACAGGTCGATTCCGGAAAAGAAATCGAGGCCGGGCTCCCAGGCGAAACCCTTGCCGATATCGAGGGTCGTCCCCACTCCCAACAGATACGTCTGAAGGGGCGGTCCACCCGCAGGACTGCCGTCGGATCCTGCCGGAATGGTCATCGGGACGAACACGACGCCCATTCGCGGATCGATGGTCGAGAAGCCTGCGGCGGCGCAGGGGGCGAGCGCCAGAATCGCCGCAAGCGCGGCGATGGCAGCTTTCATACGGATGGAGTTCACGTTCTTATTCTAGCGCAGAGCCGACGACGATGCCCGATTCTCCCTCCCCTTCCCATGAGGCGACGAAATGGACGCGGCCGGGCTCGCCGAAAAGGGCGCAGCCGGTGAAGAAAGCCCCCGTCACAGGCGCGGGCAGGGGGAAGACCAGCGACTTGCGTCCGTCGCCCTTGGTCGTCCCTTCGGCGGCCACGCTGGTCACGTCGGCGCCGAGTATCAGAGAGGCGCGTCCGACAGGACTGAGGACAAGAAGGTCTCCCCGATCGTCGGACCATGCGTGCATCTCCCGCGACGAAGCGGGATCGCTCCCCCAAGTATACCAGGAACTTTGTCCATTTTCGCCGTCAAGGCGGAGCAGGGCCGAAGAGCCGTTCGCCTCCCGGAGCGGGGAGAGCGCTTCCGTCAAGATCGGCGGGGCCTCGGAAAGAGGACGGGGAGCCAGGGCCGCCTCGAAGGCTTCGCGCGTAAGCTTCCGGCCCGACGCCGGTCCGGATTCGAACCCGGAATAGGCTATCCATACGCTCGACGATTTCGCCGTCTTCGAATCCCGGAATTGGGCGAGCCAGGTATCGGGCGAACCGGGAGCCGGAAGAAAGGCGAAGGGCTCGAAGCCCGCGCTCATGTCGGGGATGGAGGGCAAAGGAAAAATGCGGACGCCCTTCGGAGTGAGCGTGAGCAGGGCGCCCGGTCGCGAGGCGGAATTCCCTTCGCCTTCGGCCGCGAAGGGGTCGCGGAAAGTGGGAAGCAGCCAACCCGAAGCGAAATCCCAGAGACCGCCTATATCGAGTCCGTCCAGCGACTCGATGG
>Ga0187814_10000039_pt1 | contig 27335 bp, 22 predicted proteins | sample NC_S_4_FD_132450 | JGI IMG/M metagenome (GOLD analysis project Ga0187814, IMG submission 132450) | Wetland sediment microbial communities from Neuse River Estuary, North Carolina, USA - ASW-S_4 | ecosystem: Environmental > Aquatic > Freshwater > Wetlands > Sediment | place: USA: North Carolina... | reverse complement strand
TCGCCGGTGGGCGGAGGTGGTCGCGAGCCTGCTTCGTCCCGGGGGACGGCTCTTCATCAGAGAGGGACATCCGATGTTGTGGGCGCTGGCTGACGACAGGTCCGACGTAACGCTCCAGCCGTGGATTATGTGATCAAGAACCTCCGCGAGGTCGAGGACGTCGCTCCGAGGTTCGGTTCGCCGAGGTGCAGGCTGCCCGCTTCCCGCGCCAGGACCTCGGCTCGGAGACGATCGGGCTCGCCTTCCACCTCGTTCGCCCTGGTCAGCGGCAGGCGTTCGCGCACCGACACGAGCAGGCCGAGGAGATCTACGTGGTGATCTCGGGAAACGGGCGTGTGAAGCTGGACCACGACATCCACGAGATCTCGCCGATGGACGCGATCCGGGTGGCGCCGCAGGTGGCGCGAGCGTTCGAGGCGGGACCGGACGGGCTCGAGCTGCTGGCCTTCGGCCCTCACCACGAGGACGACGGGGAGATCCTGCGCACAGACTTCTGGGCTGAGACCGGTCCCTAGCCGATCGGCCCCGGGAACGGGCGCCGGGGACACCCTATGGTTGGCGGAGTGGACGTGCCCCGGATGCGAGTCGTCGTCGCCGCCGCCGCGGTCGCGGCCGTGCTGGTCCCGGTCATCGCCTCGGGCGGCACGAGCGCGCACGAGCATCGGCACGCGCTCAGGCGGGACGCGAGCCGGCCGGCCGTTGTACCCCCGGGCACCGCTTTGCTCACGGTCGGGACTGCCACGGGGAGCCCTCCGGTTCATCCTGGGTTCCTGGGGCTCTCGCTGGAGTTCCCGGCCATCCAGGCATATGCGACGAGCGATCCGCAGCTGTTCGAGCAGTTGGTCCGCAACCTGGCGCCGGGTCAATCCCCGATTCTGAAGATCGGCGGCGACAGCACGGACTGGGCGTGGTGGCCAGTGCCCGGGATGGCGCGGCCGCCGGGAGTCAGGTACACGCTCGGCCGGCGCTGGCTGGGCGCCACCCGACGGGTCGCGCGGGCGCTCGGCGCGCGCCTGATCCTCGGCATCGACCTGGAGGCCGACAGCACGAGGCTGGCCGCGACCGAGGCACGAGCCTTCCTCGCAGGAATCGGAAGGCAATGGATCGACGCGCTGGAGCTCGGCAACGAACCTGAGCTCTACCCGAGCTGGGGGTGGTACCGCGCGGCCGACGGTGTCGAGATCCCCGGGCGTCCCCACAGCTACGGCTTCAACGCGTACACGGAGAACTACGGCAGCGTGGCTAGCTTTCTGCCCCGCCTTCCCCTTGCCGGCCCCGCGATCGGCGCGCCGGGGTGGATGCGCCACGTCGGGCAGTTCGTCACGTCCGAGCCAAGGCTCTCGCTCGTGACGCTGCATCGCTACCCGCTGCAGCGCTGCTTCTTTCCCGCCGCCTCGCCGCTGTATCCGACGATCCACAACCTCCTTGCGAGCGAGGCGTCGGCCGGTCTGGCGAGCAGCGTCGCTCGGTACGCGAGCCTCGCTCATGCGCACGGGCTCGGGCTGCGAGTCGACGAGCTCAACTCGGTCTCCTGCGGAGGGGCGCCCGGCGTGAGCAACACCTTCGCCTCGGCCCTGTGGGTCCTGGACGCGGCCTTTCAAATGGCCCGAGTCGGGGTCGACGGGGTCAACATCCACACGTTTCCCGGGGCGACGTACGGGTTGTTCGATTTTCGGCGCCTGCGGGGGATCTGGGGGGCCCTCGTTCATCCCGAGTACTACGGGCTAATGATGTTCGCTCAGGCCGCGCCGCCCCGGTCGGAGCTGCTGCGCGTCTCGGGCAGGTTCCCGGAAGGGGTCAGGGCGTGGGCCACGCGTGCGACCGATGCGCGGATCCGCGTCGTCCTAATCAACGACAGCTCCGTCGCCCGCGCCGTCGCGGTGCGGATCCCCGCCGCGGGCGCGACCGCGACGCTGGAGCGGCTCACAGCTCCCGGCATTCGCGCCACGCGCGGCGTCATGCTCGGAGGCCAGACATTCGGCGCTCGAACGACGACCGGAGTACTCGCGGGGGCGCCCCGGAGAACCTCCGTCGCGCCCGCCCGAGGTGAGTACCCCGTCATCCTGCCCGCAGCGAGCGCTGCGTTGCTGACGCTCCAGCGGTCCTAGCCCGCGCTCAAGCAGGCTCGCGTCGCTGGGACCGGCGCAGCCGCCTGCGCCTCCCCGTGAGCTGCCGCGCACCCGGGGTGAAGTCCAGCAGGAGGTTCACGATCCAGACGACCAGCGTCGCTTCGACCAGGGTCCAGAAACCGTGGATCTGAAAGCCCGTCACGATCGACGAGGTGATCACGAGCATCAGCATCGATACGAAGAACCACGCGATCCCGAGGGTGAGAAGCGCCAGAGGAGGGATCCACGTCGGAGAAAGCAAGCCAAGCTCGGCGAAGGACAGATCGCCCTCGAGCCGGCCGCGGCGATCCTCAGCCCCTCCAACCAGGTACGCCACGATCCGGCGTTTGGCCCGAAGCCGACATCCGCAATGTAATTTGAAGGCGATGCCACCTTCCCAGCGTGTCGACGTGCTAGTGGTCGGAGCCGGGATCGCGGGTCTGGTGACCACCCTGGACCTCCTCGAGCAGCTCGAGGATTCTCGGCGCGTGCTCCTGCTGGATCGGTGCACGCCGGAGGAGGTGGGCGGCCTTGCGCGCGAGGCGTTCGGCGGAATGTTCATGGTGGACACACGCGAGCAACGGAGATCGGGGGTCAAGGACAGCGTCGAGCTCGCGCTCGCGGACTGGGTGCGCGTGGCCCAGTTCGAGCAGGGCGATAGGTGGCCGCAGGCCTGGGCGCAGGAGTACGTGGCGCGCGCTAGGGACGAGGTGGGTGGCTGGCTGAAGCGCTACGGAGTTCGTTTCTTCCCCGTCGTCAACTGGGCGGAGCGCGGCGTGTACGGGGACGGCAACTCGGTGCCTCGCTTCCACTTGGCATGGGGCTGCGGAAAGGCTCTCGTCGACGCGGTCTGGGCGGCGATCCAGGAGCATCCGAGGCGATCCCAGCTCGAGGTCCGCTTCCGTTCACGCGTTACCCAGCTGGTGAGAGAGGGCGACAGCGTGACCGGCGCTCGCCTCGTCTCCGAGGACGCCCCGGACGCGCCCCCGGTGGAGGTTGCGGCCGGAAGTGTCGTCATCGCCGCCGGGGGAGTCGGCGGCAACCTGGACATCGTGCGGCGCGAATGGCCACCCGAGCTCGGTGAGGCCCCCAGGGAGATCCTGATGGGCTCCCACTACTACGCGGACGGTGCGATGCACGAGGAGGTCCGGCGAGTCGGGGGCAACGTCACGCACATCTCGCGCATGTGGAACTACGCCGATGCGGTCCGACACCCCAGTCCGCGACGACCGCTCCACGGACTGAAGCTGATCCCGCCGCGATCGGGCGTCGTGCTCGATCCGACTGGCGCGCGGTACGGCCCTATCCCATTGATCCCGACGTTCGATGCGTATGACGCGCTCAAACGCATGTGCGAGAACGGGCGGGGCTACTACTGGATGATCTGCAACTGGAAGATCGCCCGCCGCGAGCTGGACGTGTCGGGCTCCCAGCACAACCCGAGTATCCGCGAGAAGCGCCTGGGCCGCTTTCTCCTCTCGATCCTGCTTGGAAAGCCCACGCTCGTGAGGCATTTCACGACCCGCTGTCCCGACTTCGTGACCGCGCGATCCCTCCAGGAGCTGGGCGCGCGGATGCGAGAGCTGACCTCCGACGGCGCTCTTGACGTCGAGCGCATGCACAGCGAGATCACCCGCTATGACGCGATGATCACGCGCGGCAAGGCGCTCTTCAACGACGACCAGCTACGCCGGATCGCCCAACTGCGCAACTGGCGCGGGGATCGACTCCGGACCTGCAGGTTCCAGAAGATCGTGGACCAGCGCGCGATGCCGCTAATCGCGATCAGGATGACAGTGATGTCGCGTAAGAGCCTCGGCGGCATCCAGACCGATCTCTCCTCCCGCGTCCTGAGGCTCGACGGAGCGCCGATCCCGGGTCTCTACGCCGTCGGAGAAGCGGCGGGATTCGGGGGCGGGGGCATGCACGGGAAGCGCTCCCTGGAGGGCACGTTCCTCGGGGGTTGCGTCTTCAGTGGGAGGCTCGCGGCTCGCGCGATTGCGCGGGCCGGCGCTACCGAGCCGACCGTCGCATCGATGGCATCCTGAGCTCGAGCCCGTCCGGCCGCCACTGCTTCTGTTGCGAAACGGTTAGGAGCGACGCTCCATATTCGAGGCTGCCGCGAAACTCCTTGCAGCGAGCCGTGTTTGACGGGAACGAGGTTCGCCACCTCCCGCAGGGGCAGACCAATAGCAAGGCGTCGACCGTCCGGGCCGGAAGCAAGCAGCGGCCAGTCGACGGCGCTGGGAGTCCGAAGATGACCGATTCACTGATCACAGGGGACCTGCGGCACGGTGTCGCGATCAGCCGGAACGCTGGAGCCGACGGCGGCCCCACCCCGCCCCGAAGCCTTCTGGACGTGTTCGCGGCGACGGTCGCCCGCTGCCGGGAGCGCACAGCGATCGACGCGCCGGACTGCACCTTGAGCTACGTCGAGCTGTGGGATGCCGCCAGAGCGCTCGGCAAGCGCCTCCGGACCAGCGGGATCGGCCCCGGTGATCGCGTCGGCGTTCGGGTTCCGAGCGGAACCGGCGAGCTGTACGTGGCGATCCTCGGAACGCTGGACTCCGGCGCCGCGTACGTACCCGTCGACGCGGACGACCCGCCCGCCCGAGCGAACACGATCTGGGAGCGGTCCGGAGCGTGCACCGTGATCGAACGGGACCTCCGGATCGCCATGCGCGCCGACCCGATCGGCTCCGACCGGGAGCTCACAGTGGACGACGACGCCTGGGTGATCTTCACCTCCGGCTCGACCGGTGAGCCGAAGGGCGTGGCCGTCAGCCACCGGGCCGCAGCCGCGTTCATCGACGCCGAGGCTTCGCTGTGGAGCGTCGAGCCCGAGGATCGCGTGCTTGCCGGGCTATCGGTGGGCTTCGACGCAAGCTGCGAGGAGATCTGGCTGGCATGGCGCAACGGGGCAGCACTCGTTCCGGCTCCTCGGCACGTGGTCCGCGCCGGCGCCGAGCTCGGCCCTTGGGCGGCAGAGCGAGCCGTGAGCGTGATCTCGACCGTGCCGACCCTGGCGGCGATGTGGGACGAGGCCGATATGGCTGGAGTGCGGCTGCTGATCTTGGGAGGCGAGGCATGTCCAGAGGGCCTCTCGTGGCGGCTCGCCGAGCGCCGCGAGGTCTGGAACACGTACGGGCCGACGGAGGCGTGCGTGGTCAGCACCGCATCGCGCATACACCCCGGAGAGCCGATCACGATCGGTTGGCCCCTCCGCGGCTGGGAGATTGCGATCGTCGACGAGGACGGCCAGCCCGTCGCGCTCGGTGAGCCCGGCGAGCTGGCGATTGCGGGAGTCGGCGTCGGCCGATACCTCGATCCTTCGCTGGACTCCGACCGATACGCCCCCCTCCCCGCTCTCGGATGGACGCGCGCTTACCGCACGGGGGACATCGTCCGCGAGACGATCGCCGGACTGGAGTTCGTCGGTCGCCGCGACGACCAGGTCAAGGTGGGAGGCCGTCGTGTCGAGCTCGGCGAGGTGGAGGCGCACCTGCGCGCCGTCCCCGCCGTCAAGGCGGCGGCGGCCGCGGTGCAGACGACGGCCGCCGGCAACTCGATCCTGGTCGGCTACGTGGTGGGCGCCGTCGACCCAGCGGAGGTCAGGGCCGCCGTTGCTGAGCAGCTTCCGGAAGGAATCGTGCCGCTGGTGATGGCAGTCGACTCGCTGCCCACGAACGGCACCGGAAAGATTGACCGGCGCGCGTTGCCCTGGCCGCCCCTGCAGTCGGCGAGCGCCGGCGAGTTCGACACCGCCCCGCTCACGGGAACGACCGCGTGGCTGGCGGAGAGGTGGACCGATCAACTCGGCCCGCTGACGCTGACCGAGCAGAGCGACTTCTTCGAGCTCGGTGGTAGCTCGCTCGCCGCCGCCAAGCTCGCCAGCTCGCTCCGCAGCCGGTACCCGTCGGTGGCCGTCGCCGACATCTATACGTATCGTCGTCTGGGGCAGCTCGCCGAGCGGATCGACGGGCTCGGGAGCGCCGGAGAGTACGAGCTCGGCGAGCTACCGGCGCGCGCGCGTCGGTGGGACGCAGTGCGGCTAGCGGGCATGCTCCTGATGCTCGTGCTTCGGGCGCCTCAGTGGGTGGTGGGAATCCTCGCGGTCGACCGCCTCTGGGGAGTCGGCCCGCAGGTCGGATGGGGATGGCTGATCGCCGGCTGGCTGGCGTTCGCCAGCGCCCCTGGTCGTGCCCTGATTGTGCTGATCGCCCGCCGAGCACTGCTCCCGGATCTCGCGCCAGGCCGTTACCCTCGCCACGGATGGCTTGCCTGCCGGCTCTGGTTCGTCGAACACCTCAGCGCCGGCTTTCGCCTCAACAGTCTGGCCGGCACGCCTTTTGCGCCCAGGTATGCGCGCTTGTCAGGTCACAAGGTCGGCCGCGATGCCCGCTTGTTGACGCTGCCGCCCGCCACCAGCTTGATCCGCATCGGTACCGGCGCGGTGATCGAAAGGAACGTCGACCTGCACGGTTGGTGGATCGTCGGCAACGAGCTGGTGGTGGGCGAACTTGAGGTCGGGCACGGAGCGCGTGTCGGTGCCCGCAGTCAGCTGATGCCAGGAGCCAGCGTCGGCGACGGCGCCGAGCTCGAGCCCGGCAGCGTCCTCACCTCCGCCGTTGGCGCGGGCGAGCGCTGGTCCGGTGTGCCCGCAAGGAGCACGGGTCATGCGACCGGGGACTGGCCCGCCAAGCCCCCGCCACGCCAGCGCCATCAACGCCTCTGGAGGGCGATGTTCCTGATCGGACTGGCGGTCGAGAACCTGTTGCCAGTCCTCGCCGCCCTGCCAAGCCTGCTCATCATTGCGCTGCTCTCCGGTCGGGTCACAACGGACGCCTGGGTGAGCGCTGCACTGATCGCCGCCCCGCTGCTCGCAGCCGTCTACATGGTGAGCTACGCGCTACTGATAGCGCTGATCTTCCGGCTCGTCTCCCGTTTGCTTCGGCCCGGCTGGCATCCCGCCAACGGTGCGACCGGCTGGGCACTTTGGTTCAGCTCTGGCTTGATGGAGGAGGCGCTCGGCGTTCTGTTTCCGATCTACTCCAGCGTGTATACGCGCACCTGGCTGCGCCTGCTCGGCCTCAAAGTCGGCACGCGAACCGAGATGTCGCATGCTGTGACCCTCAACCGTCTGACAACCCTTGGAGAGACGAGCATGGCGGCCGACGACGTTGGCTTCATCGCTGACCGCTCGCGCGCGGGCTGGATTCACCTCGCGCCGATCGAAGTGGGCAGCCGGACCTTTCTGGGCAACAGCGCGATCATCAAAGGCGCGACTTCGCTCGGGGAGAGCAGCCTCATCGGTGTCCTGACGACTGCGCCCGACCGCGTCGCGACCGGAGCATCCTGGTTCGGATGCCCACCGTTGGAACTGCCACGTGTGCCCGACCCCGTGGATCCCGCGCGCACCACCAACCCACCAGCACGACTAGTCGTGGCGCGCGGATCAGTCGAGCTTGTCCGGATCCTTCTCCCCGCGACCATATCGATGGTGATCGGCGTGCTCGTCTTCTGGGCGCTCAACACCATCGGCGGCAGCATCTCACCGTGGACGATGCTGGCTGCGGCGCCTGGCTTGCTGTTGGTGGCCGGCGTCTGCGCGACGCTCCTGACGGTCGCGGCGAAGTGGGTGATCATGGGCCGTTATCGCCCGGGTCAGCACCCCCTATGGTCGCACTTCGTCTGGCGCGACGAGATCATCAACTCCTGCCAGGAGATGCTCGCGGGGGCGTGGCTTCTTCAGGCGGCGCTGGGCACGCCCCTGCTTCCGGCATACCTGCGAGCGATGGGCGCCAAGGTCGGTCGCGATGTCTGGTTCGAGACCATGAACGTAACTGAGTTCGACGTGGTCGAACTCGGCGACGGGTGCGTCGTGAACCGCGGCGTCCACGTTGAGACGCACCTATTCCACGACCGGATGTTGCGCATCGGCCCAACGAAGCTCGGGGCCGGCGCGACACTTGGACCCGAATGTGCCGTGCTTCCAGACACCGTCGTCGGCGCAGGCGCCAAGGTCGGCGGCCGCTCGGTGGTCCTCCGGGGCGAGGAGCTCCCGCCCGGGACCCGCTGGCACGGGGCTCCCGTCGTCAGCGCGTGACCGCCCGGCCCGCGCCGATCGAGATTCCAGTCCCCAGCGGGGCACCGCAGGTCCATCTGCTGGACGCCGCTCGTGCCGGCCTCGACGAAGACGGGCTCAGGAGCTGGGCACGCGAGCACGCCGAGTCGGCGGGGGCCGCGCACACCTCACGGTCATACCGACATCCGTATGCGCTTGTGGCCTGGCACACGGACTCCGTGGGGGTCGACATCGAGCGGATCGAGCGCTTCAAGACGGAGTTCCTGGATGCGATTTGCACGCCCGAGGAGCGATCGCTACCGGTTCCCGAGGCCGACGCAGAGCGGTACGTGACCTCGCTGTGGTGCAGCAAGGAGGCCCTGGCCAAGGCGCTCGGCAACCCGTTGCGCTACGACCCGGCCAGGCTGGGCTCGCCGATGTTCTGGCCGGGGGGGCGCTCGGGCCCCTGGCGGGCCACGGAGATCGATGTTCCGGCCGGTCACAATGGCTGGCTGTGCTGGCGCGCGCTGTCCTGAGCCGGCTGATCCCTGGACTGTCGGCACTAGCGGTCGCCGCCGCACTCCCAGCCTGTGGCGAAGGCGCCGGCACCGCCCTCCCCGTCCAGACGCGACCTTCCCCGAGAGCTCATCTGAACGCCCCCGTGGCGCACATCGCCGTGATCGTGATGGAGAACGAGGAATACGGCAGCATCATCGGCTCGAGCTCGGCGCCGTACATAAACAGCCTCGCCAGGCGCTACGCGATCGCCGCCCAGATGTACGCGGTGAGGCATCCCTCGCTCCCCAACTATCTCTCGCTGACCGGAGGCTCGACCTTCGGCGTGGACAGCGACTGCACCGGTTGCAGCGTCGGGGCAACGAGCCTCGCCGACCAGCTCGACCAGGCGCATATCTCCTGGAAGGCCTACATGGAGAATCTCCCCCACCCCTGCTTTACCGGAGCGAGCGCGAGCGACTACGCAAAGAAGCATGATCCGTTCATGTACTACAGGAGGATCGTGGACGATCCCGCGGCGTGCGACCGCGTGGTGCCGTTGTCGCGCCTAGCCGCCGACGAAGGCGGCGGGACCCTCCCCAGGTTCGTGTGGATCACCCCGAACCTGTGCCACGACATGCACGACTGCTCCGTGGCAACCGGCGATCGCTTCCTGTCGGGGCTTGTGCCGGCACTGCTGCGAGCGCTCGGTCCACGTGGAGTCCTGTTCCTCACCTGGGACGAGGGCTCGAGCGATGCGGGGTGCTGCAGGCTGGCCTCCGGAGGGCACATCACAACGATTGTCGCCGGTGCCGAGGCGCGCCCCGGCGCCGTCCTCGATCAGCCTGTGGACCACTATTCCGTGCTTCAGACGATCGAGGACCTCCTCGGATTGCCGCGACTTCGCGGCGCCGCATGCCCCTGCACTCCCTCCCTTCGGCCGTTGCTGGCGGGATGATCAGCGCAACTGCTCGCGCTGATGCAGGACGGCCCCGAGGATCCCGTTGATGAAGGCAGGAGCCTGCGCTCCGCAGAATCGCTTGGCGATCTCGACGGCCTCGTCGATCGCCCCCTCAGGGGGGATCTCCCGATCGCCCGGCAGCAGCTCCGGGTAGAGCAGCTCGGCGAGCCCGACCCTCAGGATCGAGCGCTCCAGCGGTGCGATCCGCTCGAGCGGCCAGCCGCTGGAGTGCTGGGAGATCAGCTCGTCGAGCTCGGGTTGGCGGTCGCACACCAGCTGCACCAGGGCCCGCGTGAACGCATGCGTGTCGGGCGTAGGCGGATCGGGCACTCCGCCGAGGAGATCTCGCTGGTACAGCGCCCATACCGCGGCGCGTCGCTGCTCCGTCCTACGCATGCTCGCTACTACGACCCTTGCCGGGGTCAGGCACGTGACACGTACTCGCCGGAGCGTGTATCGACCCGGACGACGTCCCCGACGTCGATGAACAGCGGGACCTGGATCCGCGCACCGGTCTCCAGCACGGCCGGCTTGGACCCGCCGCCGGAGGCCGTGTCGCCTCGGAGCCCGGGCTCCGTCTCGGTGACCGCGAGGTCGGTTGCGCTGGGCAGCTGCACGTCGGAGGGCTGATCGTCGATGTACAGGAGCTCGACCTCGGACGACTCCTTCATCCACTGCAGCGCATCCCCGAACGTGCTCACCGGAATCGCCACCTGCTCGTAGCTCTCCGAGTCCATGAAGTGAGCATCGGTCTCGTCCTGGTAGAGGTACTGCATCCTCCGGGTCTCGGTGCGCACGGGCCGGAACTTCTCGCCCGCGCGGAACGTGCGGTCGATCACGGCTCCGTCGCTGGCACGCCTGAGCTTGGTGCGCACGAACGCCCCTCCCTTGCCGGGCTTGACGTGCTGGAACTCGACGATCTTGAAGATCGTCCCCTCCACGTCGATGTGCGTTCCGTTGCGAAATTGGTTGGTCGAGATCACCAGTGGCGAGGGTAGCGGGCTGCAAAGGAGCTAGCCGGTGACCATCAGCTCCTTCGAGATCGAGGTCAGCAGTTCGCGCCCGCCGTCATTGACCACCACCAGGTCCTCGATCCGCACGCCGAACTGGCCCGGCAGGTAGACGCCCGGCTCGACCGTGACGACGTTCCCGGCCCTCAGGCGCGCGTCCGAGCGTCGCGCGAGGCGCGGATCTTCGTGGATGTCGAGGCCCACGCCGTGCCCGAGGTTGTGGCCGAAATGCTCCCCCTGGCCGGCCGCCTCGATCACCTCGCGTGCCGCTCTATCGACCTCGCGTGAAACGGCGTCGGGCCTCACGGCGTCCAGGCCCGCCAGCTGGGCCTCGAGCACGAGCTGATAGATCTCAGCAGCTTGCCGGTCCGGTTCGCCGATGGAAACCGTACGGGTGCAGTCGGACCGGTACCCCTCGAACTCTGCGCCCCAGTCGATCACGACGAGCTGACCCCGCTTCACCGGAACGTCGCGGGGCGTCGCGTGCGGAAGGGCCCCGTGGGGCCCGGCCGCAACGATCGTGTCGAAGCCTGCGCGGGACGCGCCATGCTCGCGCATCTTCAGCTCGAGCGCGAGCGCGAGCTGGCGCTCGGTGCGGCCGATCAGGCCCTCTGCAAGGAGCTCGGTGAAGGCCGTGTCGGCGATCTCGCTCGCGGCCCTGATACGCGCCAGCTCCTCGGGGTCCTTGACCGCCCGGAGACCCTCCACCAGCCCTTCGACTGCCACCAGCTCGACTCGCTCGGGCAGCAGCTCGGTCAAGCGACGGTGGCCGCGGACCGTGGTGTGGGCATCCTCGAAGCCCAGGCGCAGCGCTCCGTCCGGAAGCATTTCCGCGACCGAGTCGAGCAGGTCCTGAGGAGCCGTGATCCGCTCGAACGAGTCGTCGACCTCCTGGGCGGCCTGTTCCAGGTATCGGAAATCGGTGATGAACGTCCTGGTGTGCGGCCCGATCAGCGCGAGACCGTTGCTGCCCGTGTAGCCGGTCAGGTAGCGGATGTTGACGAGACCGCTGACGAGCAGGATGTCGGCGCCCGCCGCCGGCAGCAGGTCCGTGACACGCTGAGCCCGGTCGTTCACTTGGCGAGTTCCGCGCGCAGGCGCTCCAGCGCGTCGTGGTAGCCGTCGACGCCCTTCCCCGAGACGCATGCGATGCAAAGCTCCCGGATCACCGAGCGCCGCCTCCACGGCTCGCGCGCGTTCACGTCGGACAGGTGGACCTCGACCGCGGGGAGCCCAGTGAGCTCGAGCGCGTCGCGAATCGCGTAGGAATAGTGCGTCCACGCTCCCGGGTTGAGCACCAATCCGTCGGCCAGCCCTTCGAGCCGGTGCAGCCGCTCCACGAACTCCCCCTCGTGATTGGTGTGGAAGAAGCGCGTCTCGAGCCCGAGTTCGCCCGCGGCGGCCTTGATGCGGAGCTCGAGCGCGTCCAGGGTGATCGTCCCGTAGTGCGCGGGGTCGCGGCGCCCGAGCTGGTCCAGGTTCACGCCGTGGATCACCTCTATGCGGTTGCGGACACCGCTCACGCCGTCAACTCTCGCACGGCGGCGATCAGCGCGCGCGGCTCGATTTCCGAGCCCGGCCTGGGCGCGCCGGGACCGTCCAGCAGGACGAACGGGACCGGACGCCCCCCGCGGCGCTTTTTATCCCGGGCGGTGGCCATCACCACGGCGGCTGGATCGGTCCCGTCGAGCCTGGTTGGAAGCCCCCGAGCGCCCAGCAGAGCCGCGACCTCCTCGCGCAGCTCATCCTGGCCCGAGAGCCGAAGCGCCGCGAGCAGGCCGAGCGCGACGGCCTCTCCGTGGCGGTAGCGGGCATAGCCGGTCACCGCCTCGATCGCATGGCCGACCGTGTGGCCCAGGTTCAGGACCTGCCTCAGCCCTCCGTCGCGCTCGTCCTGCGCGACGATCCGGAGCTTGGCCAGAGCGCAGGCGGCGATGATCGCCGGCGAGGAGGGATCGGCGCCTGACCGCACGCTGCGCCACAGCTCGCCTCCCGCGACCAGCGCCGTCTTGACGACCTCGGCGTAGCCGGCTGCGATCTCCGCGTCCGGGAGCGTCGCCAGCAGCTCCGGGTCGGCGATCACCGCCGCCGGCTGGTGGTAGGCGCCAACGTAGTTCTTGGCCTCGGGCAGGTCCACGCCGGTCTTGCCGCCGTAGGCCGAGTCGACCTGCGCCACCAGCGTGGTCGGGACCTGGACGAAGCGGACCCCTCGCTGGTAGGTCGCGGCGCAGAAGCCCGCCAGGTCGCCGACGACGCCGCCCCCGAGGGCGACGACGACGTCGTCCCGGGTCATCCCCGCGCGTGCCAGCTCGCTCCACACGATGTCCGCATGGGCGACCGTCTTGGATTGCTCGCCGGGCATGATCGCGACGGTCCCGGAGACTGGTTCGAGCGCGGCGCCGTAGAGCCGTCCGACGCTCCCGTCGGTCACGACAAAGCGGCGGCCTTCGATCGCGGGCGGCCAGAAGCGCTCGCGGGACACGAGGCCCGGACCCAGGTACACCGGGTAGTCGCCCGAGTCGCTCGCGGCCCACAGCATCTTCGCCCCGGGCGGGACGCCATTCAGCGCCGCCACCACCGCGGCCATTGCGCCGGAGCGGTCCGAGGGGACGATCACATCGGCAAGCGCCGCGTACAGCGGCTCGCGGCGGTCATAGAGCGCCATGAAGCTCGTGCGGTCGGCGGCCAGGGGCCGACCGCTTCCCTCCACCCGCGCCCACGCCGCGTCCGGGGAGACGTCAAGCCAGATCACGAGATGTCCGGCGAGCGCGTCCCGCACCCTCTCGTGCATGACCGCGCCGCCTCCCAGCGCCAGGACTATTGGTCTCACGGCGCTCAAAAGCTCGAGCGTCACCTGTTCCTCCACCCGACGGAAGCGCTCCTCGCCGTCCTCGGCGAACACGCGCCCGACGGGCTTGCCGAGGCGCTGCTCGATCACGAGGTCGACGTCGACGCACTCGCGTCCCAACGCCTCCGCCGCACTGCGCGCAGCGGTCGACTTGCCCGCACCCATGAAGCCGATGCAGACGATCGTGCGCTCCGAAGCTGAGGCCATCCTCCTAGGATCGCAACAACGGGAAGCGGCGAGGTCGCCGACGTGCTGGATCGTCGCGCGCTATGCGTGAGCCGGAACCGCTGCCCGATCGCCGATCCGAGGCGCAAGACGCCGGCCGAGGCCGGGCGCATACAGCGCCACCCCCAACGCGATCGCGCTCGGCAACGTCAGCGCGAGGAACAGCAACGACTGCTCGTCTGGGGAGAACCCGTGGCCGGGAACCGCCCATTGGAGCACGAACCACCCGGCGAAGGCGGCGCCCAGGGCGAGGACGGGAGGACGCACGAATGTGAGCGTCTCCCAGACGAGGAGCGACAGCAGGAACGGCAGCGCGTAGTAGGAGATGTCCCAGGGGTCCAGCATGCAGCGAAGCAGGAGCGCGAGCGTCAGCAGCAGCAGAGCCTCGTGGCCCGGCCGGCTGGCGCCGCGGCTGCGCATCCGCACGCAGAGCAGGGTCATCGGAGCGGTGACGGCGACGATCAAGGGATGTGAGATGGTCCCCACCCAGGCCGGCTCGACACGATGGTCCCAGCGGTGGCCGGGGACGATGTGGCCGGCGACCCTGAGGGTGTGCAGGTGACCGCCGAAGAACCACCACACTTGCCAGGGGTTGAAGATGATCGGCGCCTCGGTGGCGGCGCCGCGCACCTCGGTAACGAATCCTCCGGCAGCCGCAAGCGGTGCGAGCACGACCGCGGCCACCGCGCCGGCCGTCAGCAGGCAGCGCATCCGGTGCTCTGGTAGCGCGATCGCGACGGGTCCGACCGCGATCAGCGCCCACTCCTTGTTGGCGATCGCGAGGCCCAGCAGGACGCCGGCCCAAATTGAGCGGTTGCGCGATGCGACGACGACGGCCGCGACGCAGAGGACCGCGCCGAGAAGCTCCTCCGGATGTCCGATCTCCAGCGCCGGCAGGGTCAGCGGGTTGGCCACGCACAGCGCCAGGGCGACCGCCCGCGCAAGCCTTGTGTGCCCGAGGACGCGCATCCGCGCGACCAGCCAGACGCCGAGCACCGCGCTCGCAGCCAGGCACGGTGCCGCCGCGGCCCGGTAAATCGAGAGCTCCCCTCCCCGCCAGAGCTTCGTCGCGAGCACGAACGGCGCGCGGATCACGAGCGAGCCGCCGTAAGCGGGCGCCAGCTCCAGGAACCGTAGGAGATGACCTTGGACGAGGGCGTCGAACGCCGGCCGCACCTCGAAGTCGTAGTCGGTGAGCGCCCAGCCGTAGAGCGCGAGCCAGCCGACGATCACGAGCGCGAGCGCCGCAGCTGCGATCGGGACAGCATGTTCACGCGCGCGTGAGTGCATGCTTCGGTATCGACTGTGCTGGGGAGCCGCTTGAGCGGTCAGTCCGAAGGGCGCCGCCAGCCGATCCGCTGCTCGTAGGCGTGAAGCGCGGCGTTCACGTCATCGACGTGGTCTCCGCCGAACTTCCGTCGGTAGGCATCGGCGAGCACGAAGGCGACCATCGCCTCACCGACCACCCCGGCGGCGGGCACCGTGGTGGAGTCCGTGCGCTCGCGGAGCGCTTCGGCGGGCTCGTGCGTGGCGATGTCCACGGAGCGAAGCGGCTTCGTGAGCGTCGGAAGAGGCTTCATCCACGCGCGAAGGACCAGTGGCTCGCCGGTCGTCATCCCCCCTTCGACGCCCCCGGCACGGTTGGTCTGGCGGTAGTACCCGCGGTCCTCCTCCCAGAAGATCTCGTCGTGAGCCTGGGAGCCCGGCACCCCCGCAACCTCGAACCCGTCGCCGATCGAGACGGCCTTGATCGCCTGGATCGAGAGGATCGCCTGCGCCAGCCGACCGTCGAGCCGCTCCTCCCAGGACACGTGCGACCCGAGGCCGGGCACGAGTCCAAACGCCCAGACCTCGAACACTCCGCCCAGGGACTCATTGGCCTTCCGCAGGCGATCGATCTCGGCGACCATGGCGGCGCCGGCCTCGGCGTCCAGACAGCGCACCGGCGACTCGTCGACGCGGCCGAAGTCGGTCGGCTTGAGGTCCTCTCGCCGCGGGGCACGGACGGAGGTGATCTGGATCACGTGCGAGAAGACCTCAACGCCGAGCCCTTTGAGGAAGGCCTTCACCACGGCTCCTCCGGCCACCCGCGCCGCCGTCTCGCGGGCACTGGCGCGCTCCAGAACGTCGCGTACATCGCTCAGTCCGTACTTCTGCGTCCCGACCAGATCGGCGTGTCCGGGCCGGGGGAGGTGGACCTCCTGCACCTCCGCGTCCACGGGCCACGGGTTCATGCGCTCCTCCCAGTTGGCGTAGTCGCGGTTGCGGACCTGGAGCGCCACCGGGCCGCCCAGTGTCCGTCCGTGACGGACCCCGCCGGTCACCTCGGCCTGGTCGCGCTCGATCTTCATCCGGCCCCCGCGGCCGTGGCCGAGCTGCCTGCGGAATAGGTCGCGATTGATCGCTTCGCGCTCAATCGCCAGACCGGCGGGAAGCCCCTCAACGATGCAGGTCAATCCCGGTCCATGCGACTCACCGGCAGTGATCAGGCGCAGCGCGGCCATCAGGCCGCAAGCTTAGGGGCGCCGCGCGATGACCGCCGTCGCCGGGCCGCCCGCGCCTCCCGTGGGCAGCTCAGCGGCAGCGACGACGCGCCGCGCGATGACCGCCGTCCGCCGGGCCGCCCGCGCCTCCCGCGGGCAGCTCAGCGGCAGCGACGACGTTGAAGGATCAGTAGCTCGCGGCCGCGTCGATCGCGGCGCGGGCGTTGCCGGAGGCCACGAGCGCGAGGCGGATCGTGAGCGTCACGTGGCGCAGCCGCTCGAGCTTGGTGATCGTGGTCGGCGACAGCCGCAGGTGAAGGTGCAGGCTCGCGGTGCCGTCCTTGATCCCAGACACCGTGCCTCGGCCGAGGGTCACTAGCGGTCCACGACCGGCCTTGATGTGGGCCCGCCTTGCCTCGGCGCGTGAGATCGACACATACACGAGCCCGTCCGCCGGCTCGTTGGAGCTCACGACAACGGCCACGCCGTGGCGGAGCATCGCGTTAAGGCCCTGGGGCATCAGCTGCAGGCGAACGTGGAAGCCCGAGCTGGTAGTCGCTGTGTTTGTCGACGTCTGGCCCGTCGTCTGGCTGTTCGAGCTCGTCACGACCTGACCATCGGCGTTCAGCACGACGATCGTCTGGCTTAGCTCGGCAACGTTTCCGCCGCGGTCGGTGACCGTGAGCGTGACCGGGTAGCTGCCGCCGGCGGCGTAGCTGTGGACGACGCTCGGTCCGGTTGCGGTCGTTCCGTCGCCGAAGCTCCACTGGTAGCCGGCGTTGGGGACGATCAGCGTCGAGGCGGTCGGGGAACCGTCGAACTCGACTACGTCGCCCTGGTTGACGGCGCTCGGGATGACGAACGTCGGCGACAAGATGACATCGGGCGCACACCCGCCATACGTATTTGGATCGCTCGCGATCGCCGCACCATTGTCGAACTCGCGCGGGAGAACATAACTGCCGCTCCCGACCGAAACCGTGTCAGCCGTGGGGCCCTCAGGCACGCAGCCGTTGTTGTCGCTCATTTCCGCGCCGCTGTTTGCGATCCAGCCATCGCTCACGCCGGGATTCACGATCGCATCGATCTGGCCCTGGCTGAGCGGACCGACGAGCCGGCTGCCAGCGTCTGTCGCCAGCTGCTGAGGCGTCGGGTTCTGCGGGAGCGCGGGAAGGTTGGGCTCGTCGCAGCCGGTGTAGATGGTCCACGGCTGCACGACGTACACGATCCCGTTCACCTGCGAGTGGTAGGAGCAGAACCCGGTCGAGGACCCGTTCGCCGAGCACAGCGTGCGGGCGGAGTCGAGGCAGACCACGGCATTCGGAGGTGTCAACACGACGACAGCCGGCGTGTAGCCCGCCTGGTGATCGGTCGTCAGCTGTGTGTCACCGACAATGGCGTTCACCTCACCCTGGATGTCGCTATCGGTGAGGCACGCGGTCGAGCCTGAGACGTAGCAGCTCCCCATCCCGTTGGTTCCGGGGTAGTCGTGCCCTTGCGTGGTGCCTGCGCCGATCTGGCAGTCAGAACCGCCGACAGATCCGTAGTCGATGCATCCACCGCCGTACTTGGAGTTGTTCACGGCGCGGCTGCTGACCAAGAAAGAGCTATTCGGAGCCAGAGTCGTGCTGTCCGTGTACTGGCTTGTGAGCGCGTAGGGTGAGCTGAACGTTCCGCTGCCATCCGCGACGTCCCGGAGGAACTGCTCGACGTAGCCTCTCGTGCCCGACCAGTAGCTTCGATACGGGTCCCAGGTGAGCGCGAATGTCTCATTGGCGTGGATGACGGAGCCACCGCGCCAGCAGAGCGGCGTCGTTGCTTGCAGGTACGTCAAATCTGGCGTGAACTGCATTGCGGGGTCGACGCACGGAGCGGTCGAACTGTCGGGCGTGACGCCGCTGGGGAGACTTGTGCCCGCGGGCATCACGACGCCGTACGACGTCCCCTGGTCGCTCACCACCACTGCCTGCGCGCCGCCTGCCGTCAAGAACAGCGAGAGCAGGAACGTCAGGGCGAGTGCTAGGACGCTCCAGCGCGCCCGGCCGCGTAGATGAGTATGCGGCGAATAACGGCGCATCAGCTGTTTCCTCCGACTGTCAGGTTGCGCTCGTCGACGACTGCGCCGACGCTCGGGCTGTACTGGAAGAGGGAAAGGGCGCTGAGCGTGGACTGGTTGAGCAGGTCGCGGCCGGTCGCTGACGCCGCCTGGCGCGCCTTGTCGGCAGCGCCTGCCGAGGAGTAGTTCTGAGTTGTGATCGAGGTGATCGCGAAGTCGGCAACCAGGGTCGTCCCACTCGATGACTGCGTCGAGATTCCCTCGGTCTTGTTTTCGCCCAGCGAAAGGATCTCGCAGTCGATCGGACCGGGAGTGCAGGCGCCAGGTCCATTCAGCACGGTGCCGGGCTGGACAGCGAACAGCACCGAGTGGCCACCCTGGAGCACGCCGAGCTCGATTAGCTGCGGCTGCTGGGCGCTCGGGAGGACGCTGAGTCGCTCCAGAGGATCGATCGTGTTAAACCCGCCCGAAGAGTTCGTGATACCGACGGAGACGACGTAGGACTGGGTCGGTTTCAGGCCGGGGGGCGCCGGCTTCGATGCTCCAGCGGGGATCGTGGTCTTCGGCGGCGTGCTGTTGGCCGTCGGCGCCGAAGTGGTTGAGGAACTCCCCGTTGACGGACTCGTCGCGGCTCCGCCGCTCGTGCCCGTGTTCGCAGCGGCGGTGCTGGTGGAACTGCTTGTGGCAGTGGCCGAGGACGTCGCCGAGGTGGTCGAGGTGCTCCCCCCCTGCTGCTGGAACGGGTTCCGAGAGCGCCCGGTGAGCTTGGACTGCACGGGCGTGCTCTGGACGTTCAGCGCGGGGATTCCGTTGGCCTGCGGCGCCGAGGCCCCCGTCTGGGGCACCTGGGCCACGGGGGTGGCGCTCGAGGACTTCGAGAGCACGATCGGAACCCCGACGATCGCGACGAGCAGGAGCACCGCCAACGGCCACAGCCGCTGGTTGCGCAGGTCGTTCCCGATCCGGCGCAGGATTCCCATCACATCGGGGGTATCGAACTTCATCGCGGCACCAGGGGGGTCACGACCGCGGCGGGCGCCGGGCTGCTCGAGCGCGGTGTCGAGACGGTCTGGGTGGTCGAGGTCGCGGGACCGGCGGGCGTGGCGCCGGCCGTCAGTCCCTGCGACGCGGGCAACAGGAACGTCGTCGCGCCGATCGTCGCGGTGATCTGCGGGAACCCCGTGGGTCCAGGGCCTAGGTTGATGGCGTTGAGCGTCATCAACCGTCCGCTGACCGACACGCTGCGGTTGGTCGCGATCACGAAGCGCTGGAGCCGTCCCAAGAAGTTGGCGAGATGGAAGAAGTTGCCGGTGAAGGTGAACGTGAACGGCTCGACCGGGAAGCCGGCGGATCCGATCGTGGCTCCCGGCGGCAGTGCCGCCGCGGACGCCTGCGTCGCCGAGGACGTGCTCGCGGGCGCGCTCCCCCCGCTGCCCGCGTCGAACGTGAGGCCCTGGAAGTCGACGCCCGTCGACTTGGCCGCGGTCTGGAGCTGGTAGATGAGCGACGGCGTGTCGTCGTCGGTCGGGACCGCCTCGCCAAGGCGAACCAGAGAGGTGTAGCTCTTCGCAAAGGCGGCTCGCGCGGCGTCTCCAGCCGCCAGCTGCTGCCTGACCGATGCGAGCTTCGACTGCTCGGAATTGATCTGGCTCTGGAGCTTCGCGGCCTGAGTGCGCTTGGGCTGGACCACGAGCAGCCAGCCCGCGGCGATCACGGCGACCATCGCGATGACCATCAGGATCGTGCGGTCGCGGACGTTCATGGCGTGCCTCCGGTGGTGGAGCCGACGGTGGCGGTACCGCTAGACAGCGGCTGGAAGAACACGACCAGGTCGAAGGCAGGACCGCTCGCAGGACAGCCGCCCGAGCCGCTCGACGAGCCGCTGACGGCCGTTCCCGATCCGGATCCGGTGCTCGCCTTGACGGAGTCCTCGAGCGTCACGCGAGTGACGCCGTTGATGAGGCGCAGCTGGGACATCAGTCGCGCGACGTCATCCTGACTCGCCGTGCAGCCCTTGAGCTCGAACGCCGGCGCGTTGATGTCACCGCGCACCGGGCTGTTCGTAACACCGGACCCGCTGGCTGCGCTGCCGGGCGCGACGGTCGCGGACAGCGCCTGCAGCGAAGTGTTCGCGGGCACCACCTTTGACAGATCCGACAGCGCCCCATGCCAGTCGAAGCGCGTGGCGGCGATCTCGCGGACCGTTGCCTCGCGCTCCTGGGCGAGCTTCTCGAACTGCGCGTAGGTGTTCAAGCGGGCGATCTGAGCCTGCAACTCGGTCTGCTGCTGCTGAAGGCTCGCGAGCTCTGCCTTCTTGCTCGAGATTGTGTTGCTCTCCAGCACGTCGAGCGTGACGAACACGAGCACGATCGCCAGCAGTCCGATCAGCAGATGCGCCACACCCAGCCGGGACAGCGACGGGCTGACGCCACCGCGGCGAGCGTCCTTCGGGACAAGGTTGACTGCCCTCATGCCGCCACCTCGTCGACCGTCAGACCGGCCGCGACGGCGAGCCTGCCGGCGTCGACCCCGCTGAAGCCGCCGGGCTTACCCTCTCCGACAAGCCCGACCTCGAGCGGCAGGCCGACCTGCTGGCCGAACTGCTCGGAGAAGCCCGGGATCGTGACGGCGGGACCGGTGAGGACGACGCGCTCGACGGCGTCCGAGCCGACCTGCATGACGTGGAAGTCGAGGGAGTTGCGGATCTCGTCGCCGATACGCCGAACGCCCTCGGTCAGCACGCCGCGGGCCTCGAGCACGATCTCGCTGTCGCCGTCGATGTCGTCGACGGAATCGTTGAGGCCGACGTGCCTGAGCCACCCGTGAGCGTGCTCGAGGGTGAGACCGCGGCGCTCCGCGAGCTCGCCGGCGATCGACTCAGTTCCGAACGGAATCACGCGCGTGAACACGCAGGTGATCCCGCTCGCGATTGCAAGGTTGGTGATTCCGCCGACGTTCACGTAGACCGTGGTTCCGCTCGCACCGGAACGGTGCAGGGCACGAATCAGGGCGAAGGCCGACAGGTCGATGCCGCTCGGCCGAAGCCCCGCGCGCGACGCCGCGTCGATCAGACGATCGATCATGTCGCGTCGTGCTGCGACCAGGACAACCCTGGTGCGAGGCCCGTCGGGGGTCTCCACGAGGCCGAGTGTCTGGTGCTCGAGCACGGCCTGGTCCAGCGGCATCGGAATGTGATCCTGTGCCTGGAACTGGACCGCCGACGCGATCTCCTTTGCGTCGGTCAGCGCCGGGAGGTCGATGGTACGCATCACGATCCGCTGGTTGGCGACGCCCAGGCGAACGCGCTTGCCGAGCTTGTGCGTGTTGAACATCTCCTTGAGCGTCTGCGCGAGCGTGTCAACGTCGATCACCTCGCCGTCACGGACCACGCCCGGCGCGAGCGGCGCGTAGGCGGCCTTCTCGACGGCAACCTGACCCGGGCTCGTCTGGACTGCAGCTACGTATCCGGGCTCGATGTCAAGCCCGACGACACTCTTACTCGTTGAGTACCCCATTAGGAATCCCGACCCATATCGGCGATCTAGCCGAATGAGTTGAGGCGTCTGGACAGGCCTGGACACACCGCTAGCCGATGCGTGCCTTCGGCGCGGCTCAGTTAGAACCGACGGAACGCTCGGTGTCCCGCCCACCCACGCGCGTCGGAACCTCGGCAAGTAGCGAGAGGGCGACGAACGGGAACACCCACACGAGATACGTGTCGGACCAGTAGTTGCCCGAGATCTGCAGCCCGGCGAGGGCCGCAGCGGCGATCGCTGCAAGACGGGCACGGTCACTCGCGAGCGCCCTGCATCGACGGATTCGAATGCCCGCACCGATGATCAGGGTGAGGGTGGCCGCCTGGGCGAGCTGCTGAAGCGGCACGCTTCCGATGATCGTCCACAGGCTGCGCTGCGAGCCCCGGGTGAACTGGAAGCTCATCGCGTTGACCATGCGCATTGGTGCGCCGAGCCCTCCCAGCATGATCAGGATCGCGACCATGCCCGCGCTGGTGATCGCGAGCACGGCTGCCGCGCACACGAGCGCGCGCCCTCGCAGCCGCGCGAGCAGTAGCGGCACTAGTGCCACTGGGACGAGCTTGAACCAGGCTGCGCCGGAGAGCACCACCGTGCTCCATCCTGGGCGGCGCCAGAGCAGCAGCGCGACCACAAGCATCGCGGCCAGCGCGACGTCGGTCGTGCCGGTCGAGACCGTCATCAGCAGCGGTGGGAACGTCAACCACGCGATCGCCGCGCGAAGCCCCCTTCCCTCCCCCTCCGACGGTGGGTGCTGCCGGGAGCGCGAGACCGTTCCCCCGGCCATTCGCCAGAGCCCCGCCCCGGCGAGCAGCGCGGCGACGATCGCGACGACGAGGGTGAAATCTGCGTCGTCCCAGACGTTGTGAACCGGCGAAAGCCAGGCGAACGGAACGTAGAGCAGGTACGAGCCGATCGGATACGTGTCGCCGTGGAGAACGTCAGGGATGTGGCCGTAAGGCAGGACACCATGGATGATCAAGGTTGCACCTTCCATCACCGCATAGCCCACGTCCAGCACGCTGGTCGACGTGAACCCGACCATCGCCACCACCAGCGCCATCGCCAGCGCGACAAGGCGCAGGATGCGGACCCGTTGCGCGGTGGTCCAACCCTCGGTGAGCCGCCCATAGAGCGGCATCGAGGGCGCGGGTTCGCGACTCCTTCCAAGCGCCCACCAGCCGCATCTGACGCCGAGGTAGGCAAGCGCGGGGTAGCTGACCAACGCCATGTCCGTGAGCATGCCCCGGTTGTAGTAGGCGACGGACAGCGTCGAGCTCGCGACCACGAGCACGTCAAGGTTGCGGACGCGCCACAGCGGCCATACGGCGGTCATCAGCACAAACACGACGGTGAGCATGGCCAGGACTCGAGAGTCGTTGGCGATGTCGGCTCCGTACTCGTACTTCTCCCGCGCCAGGTCGGTGCTGTCGATGATCACGACGTGACCGTTGAAGCCCACGGTGACCGTTGCTACGACGCGGCCCCCGCGATAAAACCCGAGAATCTCGTAACGGCTGTCCATCGGCGTTGCGTCCACGCGGTCCCAGTGCACCGTGGCAAGCATCTCAGCGATCCCGGGGTTGGTGAGCACCGAGTGCAGGGCCACCGGTTTGGGGACCACCAGCCGGGTCGGCTTGTTGGTCAAGAGCAGACCGCCCCACGCCAGCGTTAGCGCGGCCGCCGCCGCCAGGAGAGCGACGTGAGCGCGCGCTTGCGTCGTCAGCCACGAGCGGAGCCGCAGTCCGGCCGAACGCGAGAGGGCTACGGAGAGGTAGGACATGCCATGAGTCCCAGGGTGGGCGTATGGGACCTTTCGGCAGGTAGCCGCAGCCTGTTGAGGCTCAGGCCAACGAGTGCAGGTACCAGTGGACGATCTCGCGCCCGGCCGCCAGCGCGACGACTCGGCCGAGCGCGCGGAAGGCTCCAAAGAGCAGTCACGCCGCTGAGAGCGTTCTGTGTTCGGACGCCAGCTGGTGAAAGCCGCTTGGATCGGGGCGTGGCCGGAACAGCGTCCGGGCCGAGATATACCCCGCGAGTCCAACCGTAAGCGCTGCGTAGCAGCTCGAGATCAGCGCGTCGTCGGTCAGATAGCCGAAGATCGCCCACAAGCCGATGATCGACAGCAGCGACGCAACCGGCATGCCGCGGGTCGTTAACACCTCCCATGCGATCAACGCCATGACAAACGGGACGTGGTAGTACAGAAACGGCACCGGGTCGAGCGTGCAGCGCAGCAGAAGGAGCAGCGCCAGCAGCCCAAGCGCATCGGCTGGGTCGCGACGGTCCGCGGCTCGCCGGTAGAGCAACCCGATCGGCATCGCGATCGCCAGGATCAGCAACGAGGACGCCACCCGGGTCAGGCCGAACGGCAGTTGGTGCGGGGTGGCGCTCGTGGTCACGCCACCGAGGTGGAACGTCAAGGTGCGGACGTCGGTGAACGGCCACCACCAAGAGGCTGGCCCGGCCCCCAACGCAGCGTCGATTATGTGCGCGTCTCGTGAGAACGCGGTCGGATCGGCCAGCGGCAGGGTCACTGCAAGCGGCGCCGCAACGCCCGCGGCGATTGCGAGCAGCGAGCGCCTACTGGTTCGAGCGGCGACCAGGGTCGGAACCACCGCCAGCACCGCCCACTCCTTGGTTCCGAGCGCCAAGCCGAGCAGAACGCCCGCTACGAGTGGACGCCCGTGGAGGGCAGCCAGCACCGCCGCCACACACAGCGCGCCGCCCAGCAGCTCCTCGGGATGGCCGGAAATGCCGTTCCCCAACGTCAGCGGGCTGAGCAGCATCATCGAAACGACCGCCGCCGCACCGAGCCGCGATCGTCCACGACTCTTCGCCCCGCCCGCGACGGCGACCGCAACGACACCGGCGACGAGGGCACACGCGAACAACCCGAGGCGATACTGCAACAGCGAACCTCCGCCAAGCGCTGAAGCGACCAGCACGAACGGCGCTCGCAAGAGAAGCGAGGTGAGCCCCATGAACGGCTGCTCGCGGACGACGGATGCCAGATCACCATGCACCAGCGCCGCCAGCGTGGGAGCAGGATTATCAGCGACGCTCTTACCGAACCCATAATCGCCCGACGAGGTGACAGCGACGGAGAGAAGTCCCGCCGCAGGAAGCGCGGCGAGATACCAAAGCTTTGAATGCATCACCCGCTGGAAGCTCAGGCCAACGAGTGCAGGTACCAGTGGACGATCGCCGGTCCAGCCAGGAGCGCCACGACTCCGCCCAAGGCAAGGAACGGGCCGAAGGGCACCGCGGTCTTGCGTCCCTTCGAGACTCCCACCCTCGCCATGATCGCCGCCCCCACGACCATCCCCGCGAGGACCCCCACGAACAGCGCGACCGCCACCTCGCGTCCCAAGAACAGCCCGAGGACAGCCGCGAGCTTGACGTCTCCCATTCCCATGCCACGCGGGTAGGCGAGGAGAAATACGAGCAGGAAGCCTCCCGCGGCGGCGCCGGCGATGAGCTGTTCCTCGACTCCCGACGGTTTCAGCGCGAGCCCGATCGCGATCGCCGCGACCGCGGCGGGCAACGTGATCTTGTTCGGAATGATCCGGTGATCCAGGTCGATCAGCGCAACGGGTACAAGGACCGCGACGAGCACGAGCCCCAGCGCTATGTCATGCGCGGAGTGCTTGACGAGCACGACCGACACGGCGAGAACGGCGGTGAGCGCCTCCACCACGGGGTAGCGGGGCGAGATTGCTTGCGTGCACGCGCGGCAGCGGCCGCGAAGCAGCAGCCAACCGATGACCGGCACGTTGTCATGGGCCTTGATCGGCGTCCCGCAGGCCGGGCACCGCGAGGCGGGGGTCACGAGCGACTCGCGCCTGGGAAGGCGGTAGGCAACGACGTTCAGGAAGGAGCCGACGACGGCCCCTAGGACGGCAGTCAGTGCGAACGGCATCAGACTCCCGCCAGCACCGGCTCGCGCGCGTCGGTCTCGACCATCGACTCGCCCGGACCGGTATCCGCTGTCCTCGGCCGTGTGAGCACCGGCCGTACAAGCAGTCCGACCAGCGCAAACGGCAGGAACCACAGGATGTAGTAGTAGTACCAGTGGGTGGCGGGCAGCTGAATCGCGATCGTGACCGCCCCCGCCAGCGCGCACACCTGCGTTAGCGACCGTTCCCGGGGGATAAACGCCACCGTCGCCACCAACAGCACCGCAAAGACCTCGAGCACCGTCTGGATCGGATGCAGGCTCGGATGAAGCGCCCACGGCGAGAAAACGTCGACCCTGTTGATCTGGAACCCGATTGTGCGCTGCCAGAAGTAGCTCAGCCCGCCAGGCGGCAGCCACGCGAAGATCGCCGTCGCGACGACGACCGAGAACGCTCCGACGCACACGAGCGCGCCCCTCAGCCCACGCTGTCGCGGTGCCGCCAGCAGCGGCAGGAGCCCGGCAGGCGAGAACTTTGCTGCCGCTGCCAGGCCGAGAAAGCCGCCACTCAGCAGCGGGGACCTGATCACGAGCAGCGCAAGCACGCTCAGCATCGAGATGAGCGCGTCGTTGGTATGCACGATTAGCCCAATGACAGTGAATGGGCACGCCGCCCAAGCCCATGCGAGCACCAGGCCGAGGCGCCTGCCCTCGGCCCCCGCGCGCAGCTGACGGCCGAGCAGAAGCAGCCCGGCGACCGTCCCGAGATCGAAGAAGATCGCTGCGGCGTCCGCCGCGTGAAGATTGCTGAGGCTGTTGGTCCACGGAAACACCTGCTCAAACGGCACGTAGGCGAGGTAGGTGATCGGCCCGTAGGTGTCGCCGTGGTTTGGGTCGTTGTAGTAGATCGGCAGGTGGTGAAGGATTCGGAACGCGCCGATCACCGACTCGTATCCGACATCGATCTCCACGTGCCCAAGCAAGGACAGGACGATCCGCCCCGCAAGCAGCAGCGGAAGGCCGATCACCAGAACCCGCGTGCTGAGCAGCGGCGCCAGGCCTCCTGCGGTCCGATCTCGGCCGACCCCGACAGCGAGCAGGCGTACAAGCAGGTAGATCAGCGGCGGATACGCGAGCCACACCGCGAGCTCCAGGTGGGCAGCGCCGAGCAGCAGATACGAGATCAGGAACGCGAGCACGGCAAGCCCGTCGAGGAGAGCCAACCGGCGCAGCCTCCGCGGATCGAGGAACGCGAGCATGAACAGCACCGATGTCGCAACCAGGATCAGCCAGCTCGTCAGAATCCCTGGCTGGTTGCCGTGGGTGTACGGTGCCAAGGCCTCTGGACCGGTCCAAACGCCGGTGGCCTTCCCGGCCGGGCTCACGTCCACGTCAGCCACGATCTTGCCGTGATAGCGGAAGATGATGTACCAGAACGGGTGCAGTGACCGCCAGACGTAGGGGAACACGCCCAGCGGGTGCATCCGGCGGTGGAGCGCCTCCATTGTCGGGAGGTGCTCAGCGACGGACACCGCCTGGCGCGCGCTCGAGCCGAACCCGAGCGGGACGGTGCTCGCTGACTGAACCTCCGCCAGCACCGAACCTTGTTGCAAGATGAGGACCTTGCTCGCCGGCACGCCGACGGCCGCGGCCG
>Ga0187814_10000038_pt1 | contig 27392 bp, 22 predicted proteins | sample NC_S_4_FD_132450 | JGI IMG/M metagenome (GOLD analysis project Ga0187814, IMG submission 132450) | Wetland sediment microbial communities from Neuse River Estuary, North Carolina, USA - ASW-S_4 | ecosystem: Environmental > Aquatic > Freshwater > Wetlands > Sediment | place: USA: North Carolina... | reverse complement strand
GGCGACACAGCCTGGGAAACAATGACTTCTTGCGGGATGAGTATTGCCATTTCTCTACCCCTAGTATTATTGTAGAGGTGAGTATAGCATACGCAAGCAACCTCGGAGCAAATTAACTCTTGACATAGTACTTTTTGCTACTGAGAAAAATGGTATTGTTGCTTCGGCTGTTCGGGGGCCGATACTGTCTCTTGCTCTTGTGACATGATCGATAACCCCTAATCCTGCACGCTAATAGTTTTTCCTCCAGGCTTCCACTATAGCATCTTTTAGGAATTTCCACCCAAGTCGTCGGCAGTCTCCTCCGCTGCTAGTTGCTGAATGTCGGTTCCCAGCCGCCTCGCCATCTCAGGATCAAGCCGAGCGAGGTGTTCCAGGACCTCCTTGTGATGCGCATCCATGTGCTGAAGAATTTGCAGGATGACCGTATCCTGATGATCAAGATGGTCCATGATATTACGGACTTCTACTTCACCCTTGACGTTGCAGTGGTAATCACTCTCGGCCATCAGGCGATCTTTCTGGGCCTGGCGGTTCTGCGACATCATAATGAACGGTGCCGCATATGCTGCTTGGAAGCTCAACATCAGATTCAGGAGTATAAATGGGTAGGGGTCCCAGTGATAGATGATGGCTGTGATGTTGAGGGCTATCCACGCCGACAGGAGGATGCTCTGGACGATGATAAAAGGCCAACTACCCATGGTAGCAGCTACCCGATCAGCGATCCTTTGTCCAATCGTCAGCCGTTCATCAGCTTCTTTATTCACATCAATGATGGGAGGATGATCGTGCTTGAACGTGGGAAACTGGATATGCATTCCCTCTATCCAGTGCTTAAATCCTTCACTGTACGCATGAGCGTGGTCTTGCTTTGGGATTACCATGTCTGTTCCAGGTGTGATATCCATGTTTGCTCTCCTTTGCATTGTTGTACGAGTGTGATGAACCAGACCCTGCACGGGCGTGATGAATTATGCCCCTACTAGCACCCGAGGTGTTTAGCAATCACCATGCGCTGTACCTCACTGGTGCCTTCACCAATCTCATTGACCTTCACGCTACGCCAGTAACGTGAAACGGGAAATTCATCCATGAAGCCGTAGCCACCGTGAATCTGCACTGCCTGGTCCGCTGCACGCTTCGCCGTCTCGGAGGCGAAGAGCTTGGCTATCGAGGCTTCTCGCGCGTAGGGTTTGCCCTGCATGTGCAGCCACGCGGCCTTATAATACATTAAACGAGCCAACTCTATCTCCGTATCCATATCGGCAAGTTTGAACTGGATCGCCTGGAATTTACTGATGGGCCGACCAAACTGCTTGCGCTGTCGAGCATAACTCAAGGCCTCGTCCAGACACGCCTGGGCCAGACCGACGGAGAGGGCTGCGATGGCAATACGTCCGCCATCGAGAATCTGCATGAATTGCTTGAAGCCTTCACCACGCCGCCCCAGGATATTCTCCTCAGGCACCACGCAATCCTCAAAGGTCAGTGGCCGCGTATCTGAGGCTTTCCAGCCCATCTTCTTGTATGGGTTGCCAATAATGTAGCCGGGAGTTTCTTTGGGCACAATGATATTAGTAATTTCGTGGTGAAGACTACTCTGCTTACCGGTTACGGCAGTGATCGTGACCCCAGCCGTCATATCGGTTCCTGCGTTAGTAATGAAACATTTTGCACCGTCGATATGCCACTGTCCATCATGCAACACAGCGCGTGTTCGCGTACCACCGGAGTCGGAGCCTGCCTCGGGTTCAGTCAGACCAAAGGCCCATAATTCTTCGCCACGCACCAACGGCGGCAAAAAGCGCTCCTTCTGTTCTTTGCTACCAAAGAGGAAGAAAGGACTGGTCCCCAGCGAGGTATGAGCCTCCATAGTGATACCAATGGATACATCGCCTCGTGAGATTTCCTCAATGGCTATACAGTAAGAGAGGAAATCAGCGCCAGCGCCACCATATTCCTCTGGGAATGGCAACCCCAGTAGACCCAGTTCACCCATGTTCCGAATCAGCGCATACGGAAATTCCCCCGTGCGGTCCATTTCCTCCGCGAGGGGCTTAATTTCCTGCTCCGCAAACTCTCTACAAGTGTTACGAATCGCCAGTTGCTCCTCATTGAGCTCAAAGTCCATTCAATCTACTCTCTTTCCCTACTTGAGCTAGCCTGTTATAGTCATCACCAGCACTGTAATATACGCCAATTATACGTGATTTTAGCAAGCAGGAAATAGAGGAGGTAGGTGGTACGCGCTTCAGAGGCAACCCTGGGCAAGGCAGCCGCTTTACAGTTACCTTGCCCATGCTCAACCACACGTATACTTCCGAAGAAGAGCAGATGAAAAACCAGAGCATCCCCTGGGCATGAAGTGAACGAGCGAAGCAACTCAATCAACATCCAACATTGCCTTCTGCGAAGACTTTTGACGAACGCTTTCTGCCTCTGTGCCAGCGCCAACACCTTTACGGAGCATCGGAACCTTGTCAAGCTCCTCCCAGGGAGCCTCAATGTCGGTACGACCAAAGTGACCGAAGGCAGCCGTCGGTTGGAAGATGGGCCGACGCAGGTTCAAAGACTGGATGATGGCAGCCGGACGCAGATCGAAGTGTTCATTAATCAGGCATATGATCTCCTCGTCAGAGACCTTGCCTGTGCCGAACGTATCGACGAAGAGGGATAATGGACGGGCTACTCCAATGGCGTAGGCAACTTGCAATTCGAGGCGATCAGCTAAACCAGCAGCAACAACGTTTTTAGCGATGTGGCGTGCCGCGTATGCCGCTGAGCGGTCAACTTTGGTTGGGTCCTTGCCACTGAAAGCGCCACCACCATGGCGAGCCATACCACCATAGGTGTCAACAATAATCTTGCGACCCGTCAGGCCAGCATCGCCCATGGGACCACCTGTGACGAAACGACCGGTTGGATTCACAAAAATCTTTGTAGAGCTATCGAGCAAATGTGCTGGAATAACGGGCTTGATGATGTGTTCGATCACATCCTGGCGAATTTGCTCTTGATCCACGTAGGCAGCATGCTGGGCTGAAACAACCACCGTATCGACCCGCACTGGTCGTCCGTATTCGTACTGTACGGTGACCTGGCTCTTGCCATCGGGCCGCAGGTAGGCCATCGGGCCATTGCCACCCCAGGACTTTCGCCGTACCTGCGAGAGTTGACGCACAAGTTTGTGGGCCAGGCTTATGGTCATTGGCATATATTCAGGAGTCTCATTACAGGCAAAGCCAATCATCATGCCCTGGTCACCGGCGCCGATACGCTCCATTTCATCGTCACTGAGTCGCGCTACACTACCTTTCGCCTCTAGCGAATAACTGACACCCAGATCAATATCTGGCGATTGCTTCCCAATAGAGGTGACCACGCCGCATGTCCGATAGTCAAACCCATAGTCCGCGTTGATGTACCCTACCTGCTCGATGGTCTTGCGCACTACCGCTGACATGTCGATCCAGGCCGAGGTGGTAATTTCACCGGCGACAAGCACCAGGCCCGTTGTGGTGGATGTCTCGCACGCAACCCGCGCTATGGGGTCTTGCGCTATAATTGCATCGAGCACACCATCCGAAATCTGGTCGCAGAGCTTATCTGGATGTCCCTCGGTCACCGACTCACTGGTGAAAAACGCCTTTGGAATCTTCGTAAAATTGCTCAATGATTGGTCCTCCTTTTTCTACTGAAAGTATATCAAGCTGGCGGGGCAAGCCAGATAGCATGCAAAAAAGCCCCTGCGATACAGGGGCTTTTGCTTTCTTGCTCGTTCCCCTCATCTTGCGGAACATTCCGCCGGAATTGGCACCCTTCCTGCAAAATCGCAGGCGGGTTGTCGGGCTTCATCGGGCCGTTTCCCTCCACCTCTCTTGATGAGAGCAGGTCTCACTTCATATGTTCGGTTGTATATGTCCGTTAGTTTACCTGCCCCAGTATACCCAAATAATCTCAGGAGTGTCAAGATCAGGTTCTACCACAAAAAGAACCACTAGGTGCCCGACTCCCACGAATTCAGGTACTTGTCTTGCTCAGGGGTAAGTGTATCGATACGCACCCCCATCGCATGAAGCTTGAGGCGGGCAATCTCTTTATCAATTGCAGCAGGCAAGGTGTAGACATGGGGGTGCAGTTCATGTGCATGTGCAAGCATGTACTCAGCACCAAGAGCCTGGTTGGCAAAGCTCATGTCCATCACGCTGGCCGGATGCCCTTCTGCCGCCGAGAGGTTGACGAGACGTCCTTCGGCCAGGAGGTGGACACGGCGACCATCGGCATAGGTGTACTCGTCTACAAAGTCCCGTACACGGCGCTTACTCGTTGCCAGCTTTTCCAGCTCTGGAATGTTAATCTCATCATTGAAATGACCGGCATTGGCGATGAGCGCACCATCTTTCATGCGTTCCAGGTGTTGTCGATCAATCACATTGACATTACCTGTGGCGGTGAGGAAGATATCACCTAGCGCGGCAGCTTCAACGCCAGGCAGCACACGGTAGCCGTCCATGAGAGCTTCCAGAGCGCGAGTGGGGTCCACCTCGGTGATGATGACGTTTGCCCCCATGCCATGCGCACGCGAGGCTACACCACGGCCACACCAACCATAGCCACTGACGACAAATGTGCGACCAGCCAGCAGGATGTTGGTCGAGCGTATAATGGCATCAATCGCACTCTGACCGGTACCGTAACGATTATCAAACATATGCTTGGTATCGGACTCGTTGACCGCCAGCACTGGAAACATAAGCACGCCATCTCGCTCCATACTGCGCAGCCGAATTACACCTGTTGTCGTCTCCTCCATACCGCCAATAATCCCAGGGATGAGTTCTGTGCGCGTTGTGTGAATCGTCGAAACCAGGTCGCAGCCATCATCCATGGTCAAATTTGGCTTGTGGTCAAGCACGGTATTGATGTGACGATAGTAGGTGTCTGTATCTTCGCCCTTAATCGCATAGGTGGGAATGCCATACTCGCTCACCAGGGCAGCAGCTACGTCGTCTTGCGTTGACAAAGGATTAGAGGCGCAGAGTACAAGGTCAGCGCCACCAGCTTTTAAGGTAATCGCCAGGTTCGCCGTCTCCGTCGTGATATGCAGGCAGCCTGACATACGCACTCCCTGCAAAGGCAGGTGGCCATGATCAGGAGCAGCGAAACGCTCCCGAATGAGGCGCAGGACCGGCATTTCCTTTGCAGCCCACTCAATGCGGCCTTTTCCGCGAGCGGACAGCGAGATGTCTTTGACATCCCCATGAGTCGAAGTTGTCATAAATGTAAAATCCTTTCTTTGCGGAACTCTGTCTGGGGGACAGGTAAGCCAATCTGGGTCGAAGTGCGAATAGGCGACAAGAGCCTGGTAGCGAGCTACGACATCATTCATCGTCAAGGTACGCAGCCGCTCAATACTGAAGTCTTCGCAGACAAATGAGCCAAGGACATTGCCATGTACAACGCCACGCTTGATGTCGTCAATCGAGTAGCAGCCACCTGGCCCTGGCTGAACTGTCGAGAGGTAACCGAGGAATCCTCCAGCGAACGCATCCCCTGCGCCGGTGGGATCAATGACTTCCTCCAGTGGATACGCTGGCGCACTAAAATAGGTCCCATCGGCCCCAAACAGGAGGGCTCCATAACTCCCTTGTTTCACCACGACAAAGTGTAATCCCATCGCCAGCAGTTGACGCACACCGCCAATGGTACTGGCACAATTGGTATATTGTCGTACCTCTTCTTCACTCATCAGCAGCATATCAACCCGCTTGATGACCTCGGTCAACTGCGCACGTGTAGTGATAATCCATAGTTCCGTTGTATCAAGCAAGGCCAACCGGGGCTTAGGCACCTGCTCCAACACTTCCATCTGCAATTCTGGCTGCATACTGGCCAGGAACAGCAGGGAACTGCGCTGATACTCATCAGGAATGACAGGATGGAAGTCAGCATAGACACCAAGTTGGGTATCCAGGACATCACGACTATTCATATCCTTGTGGTAGCGCGCAATCCAGCGAAAGGTCTTGCCATCATGAATTTGCAGACCGGCCAGGTTAACCGAGCGATTACGCCAGAAATCGAGGTACTCGCGTGGGAAGTCACTGCCTACCACGGCTACAAGATTGACTTGATTATACAGCGATGCAGCCGTCGAAAAATAGGATGCAGCCCCACCAAGGACCTCTTCTACCCTGGCAAAAGGCGTCTCAACGATATCCAGGGCCACCGGACCAAAAACCAGAATCGACAAACTTCCGCCCTCAATCATAAATATGCTAAACGCTAATACGGGAGCCAATCACACCGGCGTGGCATCGCTGAGATGTTCGATGACCCCATCGAGAAAAGCCAGTGTATTATTAAATTTTGCCTTTGCCATCTCACGAGCAAGGTCGGTATTCAGCGACTGGTAGAGATCAATGAAACGTTCTTCAATATGACACAGAATGGATGCCAGAACCTCGCCCGTTACTGCCCGGTCGGGATAACGAGCGCCAAACTCAATCAGCGAGGTCACAATCGCCAGACCGCTAAGTCGGCCAAGTTTATCGGCATCGTAGAGAATGCGGCCTTCCAGAGGCACTTTCTCTCGTTCTACGGCAGAAGTAGGGGTGGCATGTCTCAGGATTGCCTGCTCAACTTTGCTGATACGTTCGGCAGGGACATCGAGTTCTTGTAAAAACTCCACTGCCATCTCTGCAGATTTGAAATGGTGGTCATGGAAACCATGTGTCACGGTAGAGATATCATGTAGATAGCCAGCGATAATCAACGCATCCATATCGAGGTCACCAGTGTCCTCCAGTTCGGCCACCAGCATTTTACAATTCGCTACGACCGCGCTCACATGGCGAAATCTTTCTTGACTCAGCAGGTCTTCCACAAACTTCGCGACGGCTGGTACAACTTCCACATCGATCATACATTTTTACTTCCAGAACTGCGATACCCCGAACACAGATGACGCAATGCTTCTTCATACGGCGGTCGGGCTTTCCCCATTTCAGTAACAATAGCGGTAACATAGGCATGAGGAGTGACATCAAACGCGGGATTCGCCACATGCACACCTGGCGGAGCTATTGTCACACCACGCAAAGTAGTCACTTCCTCGGCACTACGCTGCTCAATTGGAATCTGCTCGCCCGATGGGAGCTTCAGGTCAATACTAGAGCATGGTGCCATGACAAAGAAGGGTATGTGGTGTACATGTGCTAGCACTGCAATGCTATATGTACCGATTTTGTTGGCCACATCACCGTTAGCGGCGATACGATCGGCTCCGACGAAGACGGCTTTGATCTCACCACGCTGCATGAAGTGGCCTGCCATGTTATCAGTAATCAGCGTAAGTGGGACACCGAATTGTTGGAGTTCCCAGGCAGTCAAGCGGGCCCCCTGAAGCACTGGACGAGTCTCATCAACAAACACGTGTATCTTCTTGCCAGCGCTGTGTGCTACGTACATGGGAGCCAGGGCCGTTCCCCACCCGGCAGTGGCCAAGGCACCTGCATTACAATGGGTTAGAAGACTATCACCATCTGAGATCAAGTCCGCCCCGTACACGCCCATTTGCATGCAGGCATCGAAGTCTTCGCGAGCGATCGAGAGGGCCTCATCACGCAAAAGCTGTGCCAGGGATTGAAAGGAACGCTGTTCAGCGATGGCAATATGGGCACATGCTTGCATACGTTCAATAGCCCAGAAGAGATTGATCCCTGTCGGACGGGTGTGGCGCAACAGCCGTGCAACGTTGTCCACGTGTTCCTGTATCTCACGCAATGTCAGCGTTTCACCCCTTTCTTGCCATAGCCGGTAGCAGGCCAATGCAATGCCAAACGCTGCTGTGACACCAATGGCTGGCGCACCACGCACCTTGAGTGTTGTAATGGCTTCAGCGACCTCCTGCTCGTGCTTGAGCCTGAGATAGATGACTTGCTGCGGGAGGAGTGATTGGTCGATGATACACACCGCTACGCCCTGCTTCTCCTCCTCCCACCATACTGTGCGTACGGCTTGTGGTGGCTTCACATCAGCCATGGCTAGGCGTTCCCCTTTTGCATTTGGGTTTGAAAAGATCAGCTAAGAACAAAGTGCTTATATCTTATCATAAGACGTTATGTGTGGCTAGTTTCTGGTACCAGCGAACGATATCACCTGGTTCTCAGCCTATCGCTTGCCCCAATAGTACTAAGCCTATGGCTACTCAAGTCAGGAATTCCTGCAACTTATGCTACCATGGTAAACAATGTAGCATACAAAAATAAGGAGTGAAAATAGCCACTCCACCATGTTACCGAGACGCCGGTTGTCCGTTCCACTAACAGAAGGATGAAAGCCTTTCCGCACTGGCAAGAGCGCCCACATGTAATGTGACTTGCGAGTCCCGGAGATGGGCTACTATCGCTTGCATGGAACGGACAAGACGATATCTGTAGCCATCGAAGGGATATAGCGCATGGCCCGGGCGGAATCGCAGGAGAATGCCTGGTCCTTTGACCAGATCTACGACGAATTTAAAACACCTATCTATAACTATGTATACCACCTGGTAGGGGATCGTGAGCAGGCAGATGATCTGACGCAAGATACCTTTTTGAAAGCGTTCCGAGCACTGCCCAAAATGGATGCCAGTCTGAAGTTATCCGCGTGGTTGTATCGCATTGCTACCAACACTGCATACGATGCGTTGCGCCGCCGAAAACTGATTGCATGGTTGCCCTGGCAAGACCTGGATCACGAACCTGCCGATGTAGAGGGTACTGACCCCCAAGAAATCTACGGCACAACAGAGCTTGTGCGGGCTGCTCTCCATCGCATGCCACCACAGTATCGGGTTGCACTGTTATTGTACACTCAAGAGGGTTTCTCTTACAGTGAGATTGCTCAGACCTTGAACATTGCAGAGAGCGGCGTCAAGATGTACCTATCCCGCGCACGTCAGTCCTTTCGAGAACATTACCGGGCGCTGGAGCAAGGAGGAGGCATAACATGAACTGCGAGCAAGTCGAGGAACTGCTTAGTGCTTACCTTGACAATGCGCTCGCCCAGGAAGAAATCGCAGGTGTGACTACCCACTTACAGCAGTGTGAGCGGTGCCGTAGTATCCTTGCTGACTTCCGCCGCTTTGATGCCCTGCTCATGCAATTGCCACGAGTTAGCCCCAGCCCAGCACTGCACAACAGGATCTTTTCCTCGCCTGAGTACCTCGAGCTTACCGGTACCTTTGACGCCAAAAGTAGAATTATCAACGAACCCACTCGCCCGACACGCTCAGTCCAGGGACATTCTCGTCGTGACACTCCAGGCCGTCCACACCTGGTTGCGATCCCAGGAGGCCGTAGCACCTTACCAGGACAGCCATCCCTTCTACATTCTCAACGCCGCCAGTTTGGGCTGTCGACGTCTCGTCACACACGCGTGTCCTGGGGGGTGCAAGTGATGCGTCTGGCTATTGCCGTGGCCATCTTATTCACCATTGGTGCTGTAGGCCTGATCGGTCACAACCTGTCGTTGCAACAAACGAGCATGGCGAATATCAAAGGAGCGATTCCACCTCCTGCAGGTATCCAGCAGGGGCCGTTTCCCGTAGGGATGCGCTTCGTGTACCTACTCAATGACGCTCTCTGGAGCACCCCCGCTGATGGAAGCACACAGCCCGTACGTCTTACCCCAACTACTGTGACGGTAGCAACAGACTGGGTTGTCAATCCGGCACTCCCAGGACGCTCGGCCGGAGATATGCTCGCCTACATCGACTTGCAACATGCACAAATCCATACAATACGCAGCGATGGGCAAAGCGACACCGTTGTACCACAACCACTGCTGAAAGCCGGGATAGCGCCTTCATCCATATGGGATACCGATACCGGTGCTGCTATCTTGAACGGTCTCACCTGGTCGAAAAATGGGAATATGTTGGCATTCGTCGGCGACCCCAACGGTACAGGCCTCACAAATCTGTATATCCTCTCAATGGATACAGGCTCAGTAGAGATGGTGCCGCTTTCTGGCACAGGGAGCGCCTCTCATCCTGCCTGGTCTCCCGACGGGGTGCGCCTGGCATTTGTGTTTACGTCTGGCAGCACAGTCAGCATCATGGACTATAATACGCAGAACCACGGGTTATTAATGATCTCTGACGGAGTGAGAACCCCGGCAAACTCTGCTGATACGGTCCTGACATTAGACTGGTCACCGGACCTGGACACCCCGACCATTACCTGGAGCGTCGGTGTAATAGGACATGTCCATAGCATCTGGATACGACGCGTAGGGGTTGGCGGCACAGAAAGGCCGCAACTGATTGCATCGGGTGACTACGTACAAGCTATCTTTAGCCCCGCCGGACATGCCGGTGTGGGAAGCTGGCTGCTTGTGACATCGATAGCAGGACGCCAGGGAGACATCTCGTCTGTTGATGCTATCGCTGCTGCACGCCTCCTGACCCTGACCACTGGCAAACAAGTCGGCCTTGCCTGGTGGTCACCCAATGGCTCACAAGTCGACTATCTCGACAGCATCTCTTCTGGCCTGGGCGTCCTCCATGTTGTTAACGTGACGACAGGTCGCGATACGCTGATTGCCGATGGTGTCGCCGATGAACCTGCCCCCGCATGGTCGGAAGATAGTCAGGAACTCGTGTATAGTACAGGTACACAAACCATCATCGTCAACCTGAATACAGGCAAGAAGATGCCACCCCTCAAACTGCAAGGACCTGCTTCGGCACTCATCTGGTCTGCCAATTCGACCAATCAGTTGGTTGTCGCAATCAGCGACGACCACCAGGGCATCTACCTGGTGGATGCCGCTCATAACACCTCACTTCAGGTAGATACACAGGGTATCAATGGTCCCATTCTATGGACCGAGGTTCCGTGACGCCAATCGAATAGCCCTTATGGATTATTTGGTAGTATGCTTTGGAGGCATCAGTATACTTTAAGGTAGTCTGGCTGTGCAGATGTACGTGTTTTTTGGAGGAGGTAAACATGGTAGAAGCGCAAGCAATCTTTACTGAGTATCATACACACATTTTGCGGGATATCGCGCTCTATCAACGGACAGGCCTGTTGCGCGTCGAGTACGTCGGTGGGCATGTTGTTGAGAAGGGTGCGATTTTCTTCCAGAATGGCAATGTCGTCTTCGCATGCACTGAACAAGAAACGGGCGAAAAGGCCCTTATGCACATCGCGAGTTGGGATAAGGTGTACTATTCTTTCCTTGAAGGGGTACATATGGCAATCCAGCAAGAAAAAGCAACCGCTCAGTACCCGCCGATCAGCAATTTACTGACACCAATGGTACAAAAGGGAGCATCCCAAACACCGCCAGCAGGCATACCTGCCATCTCACAGGGTAGCCAACCATTTACAACACCCTTCAATGTAGTATCCGCCTATGTACCTTCATCACTACTAAAGAAAGCGATTCACCAGGGCGTTCATGCCGTTTTTCGCGCACTGCCCGAAGCAGTAACCAGGCAAGTCATGAGCCAGATCGCGCGACCAGATCGAGTCGTGTTCATGCTCTTAGATGGAAAGCGCACAGTTCGTCAAATAGCACAGTTGGTACACCGTAGTGAACTGGATGTGGCACATACGGTGGCGCGATTAATCAAACGTGGATACGTTGAGTACGTGCCAGAAGAAAAGGAAGATTAAAGGGAACTGGATGTAGCACGTTAGCACGGTTACTCACGAGTGAGAAATAGACGAGTTTCTCTTGCAAGGAAATTTGCCCGCAAAAGTGATAACAATTCACACACTTGTACGTTATAATGTATAGGCCTGGGATGGAAAGCGGGATGTTCGTTAGACAAGCATATCCACCTCGACGAGCGGCTTGTGGCGTGCATCTGAGTTCTGTACAACCTTTTCCCCATGGGGTTTGTGCGCGCACCTTCCTGGAGTCCCGCGTTGCTTCTAGCAAACGCGTGGTAGGGGAGGACGAGCTGGCACCCCGTCCTCCCTTTACTTTTATCACGAAGTGAAAGGATTGCATGAGACGTATTGTCCGGTCTTTGGGGGTAAAACTGATATGCAGCGTGGCAGTCACGCTTTTACTTTGTCTGCTCTTCTTTTCAGCTACATCTCGGAGCCTACTCACCTATCTTTCCGAGCATGAAGCAAAGAGCGAGGCCATAACACACCTCACCCTCATCAAACAGGCATATTTGAACCGGAGTGACTGGCTATTAGAAAAACTGACCGAGGCTGCCAGCAATAACAATATCATTGCCCGTGCATCGCAGCACTTCACACCCGCTTCTGCCACTCACCTGGCCGGCATACTCGGTCCCATGCTCCTACAGTATCGCCTATCCGAGCTTGCCATTATTTCCGCAAGCCGTCACCTCTTGGCCCACACAGGAGAGGAGAAGGATATTGGTGACACAGGTGATGTTATCGCTCCAGGCACCTTCCCTGTCCTGGATCAAGGATTGCAGGGAAAGGATGTCTCGGCCCTACGCAGGGCCCAAATGCTCACAAACTATCAGTGGACCTTGAGCCTGGCCGTCCCTATACGCGACAAACCCGGCGAGCAAATCGGCGTCCTGATGGCATCGCAAGCCATAGATGACTATTTCGCCCATGACATGGTACACACTAGCGGACTGAACGTGGTGCTGTGCTTATCGACATCTATTTTGGGAACGACCGTAGCTGATCTTCAGCCCGGTCGGCGCATTGCAGTACAGACTCTCTGTAGTACTGATCTCTCTCACGTTATCGATAGTACACAAACCTACCTTACCCTGGCAGGTCTAGCTCAGACCGGGAATCAGTTAGCCAGTTCGCCTTCACTCACCATCGTAGACGTTGAACCCCTCTACAGCAGTAATCTTTCTACAGAGAAGGCTGACCTTCTACTCGTTGCTCTAGGTATCTTTGTGCTTGCACTGGGCGTTACCACTTACACACTCATGACCAGGTTTTTTTTCATCGGCCCATTGCGCCGACTTCAAGAGCATGCGACTGCCCTGCTCAGCGATACGCTTGGTACGCAGGCCCCGTCACCTACGGTCGATGAGTTGAGCATAGTAGCCCGCTCTATCAACCTGCTTTCTGAGTCGCTACAGTCCCAAGAGCTTGAAAGTCAGGCCATGACGGAGCAGATGCGCGCATTGCTGACCATGAGTGATACGCTGATCTCCACAGTCAACCTGGAGCACCTGCTCGGCGATATCGTGTCTCGCCTGTCCAATATGATGCAAGTCAAGCATGTGTCACTATTGTTGTATGGACGCGAAATGCTTTCACCTTGGGCAGTAGCACAGTGGGCAGAGCCAACAGTGGATGCATCACAGTCGACTGACAACTCTTTGCAGAGGCGCGGAACAGTAACGGTACATACAGACCCGGCCGGGGAGGTTACCCTGGTCATGACGACCAAAATGGCCGCCGTTTCCAGTACACGCTCGAGTTCCGCAAGTGGAAAACGAACCATTATACGCCCACCGCAGCTCGCTTTGCCCACAGCTCCATATGGCCTGCGCCTACCCCGCATCCCACGCCAGGCGCTGCGTGATCTTGACCTGGCACTCGCTCGTATGGCAATGCAAAAAGAGAAGATCGTGTGTGCTGAGGATGTCGCGATCATCAATCAAAAACAACGGAGTGAAGCCTGGACACGCATGGCACTCGAGGCAGGCTACCGCTCAGTCATCGCCGTCCCTTTACTTTTGCAGGAACAGGCCATTGGGGCTTTCATACTCTACAGAGATGCACCCTACCAAATGACCAGCCGAGACACATTCCCCTTGAGCACGACTGCCAATCAGGCAGCAATGGCGATTGAAAATGCCCTTTTGTTCGCCGAAGTGAAAGAGAAGAATGCTGCCCTCGAGCGTGTCAACCACCTGAAATCACAATTTCTGGCGACGGTGACACATGAATTACGTACTCCCTTACACAGTATTATTAGCTATGGCGCGTTAATACTAGAGGGATTTGTTGAAGGAGAGCTGACCAGCGAACAGGAAGAGCATATCCAGTTTATGGTACGACGTGCTGAGGACCTCTCGCACCTGGTCGATGATATGCTGGATCTTTCTAAGATCGAAGCTGATCGTTTAGAAGTTAAGACCGAACCACTCTCATTGGAGTCTTGTCTGACAGAGGTTGTCAATCAGTTGAAGCCGATGGCAAATAGCAAAGGTTTGCACCTGAGTATGGAACTGGAAGACTCGTTACCTATGGTCCTGGCAGATGGCATTCGCCTGCGCCAGATCGTCATTAACATGGTTTCCAACGCCTTGAAATTCACAGAGAAGGATGGGGTGACCATTCAAGCTAAGATGCTTAGCGGCTATGACATGCTGCGCATCTCTGTTGTCGATACAGGCATCGGCATCTCGTCTGCTGCACTTGACTATATCTTTGAGGCGTTCCGCCAGGCCGATGGCAGCACCACTCGCCGCTTTGGTGGCACCGGATTAGGCTTGACAATAGCCAGGAAACTGATTGAATTGCAAAGCGGAGAGGTTGCCGTGGAGAGTACTGTAGGGCAAGGCTCAACGTTCTCATTTACCTTGCCCACCGTACCCCCGCGCTAACAGAACAACAAGAAAGAGCCTTTTGTATGAGCACACCAACACCTGACGCACGCCAGGCAACAATTCTTATCGTTGAGAACGAAGTCTCGAACCGTATCTTGATCGAGAGGGTCCTGTCCACACGCGGTTATCGTTGTGTCTCCGCATCCAATGGGCGTGAGGCCTTAAACATCCTGGATCACGAGCAGGTAGACCTGATACTCACCGATCTTTCCATGCCGGTCCTTGACGGTTATCGCACAACACAATTAATTCGTGCACGTCCCGCCCTGGCGAACGTGCCTATCGTGGCCGTGACCGCCTATGCACTGAATGATGAGAGTGAGGCGGCGATGCACATTGGCTGTACCGAATACTTGACGAAGCCATTTAAGCCTCGACAACTGTTGGAAGTCGTGGATCGCCTATTGCCGCAGAGCTTAATATAGAATCGACTTTTTGTGCAAAGCCCCTTAAAGACAACGTTGGTCTTGTATGTCAAGGATAGGCATGGTATGATTCTCTCAAAGATCGTGGAAAGGGCCTACCAGGATGACCGATGGTCCTCAACGACAACCCTATGATAGCTTACTGGACGAAAACCCGGACATCCAGGAACGTGTCGCTTAAGTAAAACTTGCATGAGCTGTATTGGAACTGCCGGACACGTCGATCACGGAAAATCAACCCTTGTCAAAGTATTGACCGGCATTGACCCTGATCGACTGGCCGAAGAAAAAGAACGTGGCATGACCATTGACCTCGGCTTTGCCTGGCTCAAGCTGCCGGGTGGGCGCGAGGTCAGTATTGTAGATGTACCCGGGCATGAGAGCTTCATCAAAAACATGCTTGCCGGAGTAGGTGGCATCGATGCAGCCCTACTAGTCGTTGCTGCCGATGAAGGTGTCATGCCTCAGACACGCGAACACCTGGCTATCCTCGATTTGCTGCGAGTGCGGCGCGGCGTCGTGGCACTGACGAAGGCCGACCTGGTGGATGAAGAGTGGCTAGAGTTGGTGCGTGAGGAAGTCCAAGAGCAACTCAAACCAACCACCCTGGCAAATGCTCCCATCATTCCTGTCTCCGCCTACACAGGGCAAGGGTTGCCTGCATTGCTTACACAGCTAGAGCAGGTCCTCGATGAAACGCAGGAGCGTGAGAACATTGCTCGTCCACGACTACCTATTGACCGTGTCTTCACCATGACCGGCTTTGGTACTGTGGTCACCGGAACGCTACTCGATGGGAGCTTCAAATTGGGGCAAGAGATCGAAGTGCTGCCGCAAGGCATAAGAACGCGCATTCGCACACTGCAAACGCACCGGCACCAGGTCGAGGTCGCACAGCCTGGCAGTCGTGTGGCTATCAACCTGGCAAACATCGCTCGCACCGATCTGGAGCGTGGCAACATCGTCGCCCTACCTGGGCAACTACACCCGACGATACTGATCGATGCACATATACAACTACTGGCCGACGCACCACACCCGCTCACACACAATACGCTCGTTGATTTCTACAGTGGCTCGCAAGAAGTCCCGGCACGCATCAGGCTCCTGGATGTAGAAGAGTTGAAGCCTGGTCAAAGCGCATGGGTACAGTTGCGTTTGAGTCATCCAGCAGTAGTAGCCCGCCGCGACCGCTTTATCCTACGTATTCCTTCGCCCAGTATAACGATTGGCGGAGGTGAGGTTGTCGATGTCCAGCCGCGTTACCACCGGCGCTTTCAGCCATCTGTGCTCAATGCCCTTGCAACCCTGGAATGCGGCTCACCCGAAGAGTTGGTACTGGCCGCATTGGACAGGCGACGGGAGCGAACCGTAGGGGCGGGAGTGGAACGTAGGGGCGGGAGTGGTGTGGATGAGGAGCGGGGCAGCTTGCCTCCGCCCGCTGTGGGGGAGCTTGCCTCCGCCCGCAGGAAAAAGGATGGAACACAGCCCACAACTCGCAGCGCAGGTGGTGGAGCGAGACTGTTACATGGATTGATCGGATACGACCTAGCAGAAATAGTCAAACACAGCAATTTATCCCAAGATGTGACACAACAAACACTGGAGACGTTATTAAAAGCAGGCAGGGTGAGACGAATAGGCTTGCTTTGGTTCGCGCAGCCAGTATGGGAGGCTCTGGCCGACGAGGCTATCCGATTGGTTCGGGAGCAGCATCGACAGTATCCTTTGCGCAGCGGCCTCTCAAAGGAAGAATGGCGCACACGGCTACACCTCTCGGCGAAAATGGCGACGGAAGTCTTTGCAGCCCTGCATGCAGAAGCACTGCTTGAATCTGTCACGGGCGAAGCCGGCACAACAGGTGGCTTCATTCGACTACCTGGCTTTGTACCAACATTTACTGCGGCGCAACAGCAACTTGTCGAGCGGCTATTGCGCAAATTCGACCAGAGTCCTTACACACCACCCGTCTATGCCGAGGCGGAAAGCATTGTTGGTCCCGAGATACTTGGGTCACTGATTGAGCAAGGGCGACTGGTAAAGCTGAGCGATGGCGTGCTTTTTCTGCGCGAGACCTATGATGAGGCAGTAGCCAAACTGGTGGCATATCTGAAGGAACACGGCAAGATGACGGCAGCAGAGGCACGTGATGTGTTGGGCACATCACGCAAGTATGTCTTACCGCTCTTAGAGCACATGGATGAGCAGCGTATAACACGGCGTAAAGGCGATGAACGTGTGCTGGCGATGCAGGCATGACAGGTATCACTGGCATCATGGACACCCAAAACTCCTGAGAGGGATGGAAATACTGGCAGGATATGTTAAAATAGGCTGAGTCAAAGCCTGACGAGTCAAGGTCAGATAACATATTAGGAAAACTATGCAGATCGAAGTTCTGGGTGAGCGATACCAGCTACAAAACCCAATAGGTAGAGGTGGCATGGCCACGATTTATCGTGGTTTGGATAGGCGCATGGACCGTGTAGTAGCTGTCAAAGTGCTACGTGAAGCCTACAGCACAGACCCAAAGTTTGTGACACGCTTTCAACGCGAGGCGAGAGCAGCATCGGCATTACAGCATCCAAATATTGTACAGGTCTACGACTACGGACAGACCGATGGCAATTATTTTATTGTCATGGAGTTAATCGAAGGCACTGACCTGCGCCGCTACCTGCGTTCACGAGGTGTACTGGATATCGATCGTGCTGTTATCATTGCACACGATATCGCACTAGGCTTGGGAGCTGCCCATCGACGTGGCATCGTGCATCGCGATGTTAAACCCCAGAACGTCCTGGTAGGGCGTGATGGTTCAATTAAACTGACCGACTTCGGCATCGCCAGTGTCTATAAAGACATCAACGCTGAACGGCTGACCACCACCGGCATGACACTTGGTACAGTGCAGTATTACGCACCGGAGCAGGCCCAGGGTGAAATCGTCACTCCAGCCGCCGATGTGTATGCCCTTGGCATCGTCATGTATGAAATGCTGACCGGGCGACCTCCTTTCGATGGTGATACCCCTGTAGCAGTAGCGATGCAGCATATTCAGGACAAACCGACGCCCCCCAGCCATCTCAACCCCCATATTCCCCGAGCGTTGGAAGAGATTATCATGTGCTGCCTGGAGAAATTACCGGAGAGGCGCTTTCCAGACGGAAATGCCCTGGCACGCGCCTTGGAGATGCTCGGGCAAGCTGAAGTGGCTGATAGCATGCCGTCCCAAAGAATTACAGGCACACCGCCGGGACAAACGACTGTTTCTCTTCTTCCTGGCAACGAGTCAGCTTCACCTCTTCCTGGCGGACCGAGGCGACCTCCGATTTCAGGACCTAACAAAGCGGTGAGTAGCCCCACCGCCGGTCTCGGTGGTATCAATAACAACAATTCTGGCAGCGTGCTTCACCAACAAAACTTCAATAGCCAGCAGCTCGAGTTAGGTCAGGTGGGGCCACCATACTCTACTTCGATGCCACGTCCTGATAGGCCACGGTACGACTCACGCGCCGCCGGCATTATCACCGCGCTCATCCTCCTGGCAACATTACTCCTGCTCGGCTTCAGTGTGTATCTGGGGGGAGTACTTGGCATCATCCCCTGGCCTGGTTCCACGGCTGCTCCTTCACCGATAGTCACTGTGCAGGTTCCTGTTCCCTACTTGATTGGCCTATCTTACCAGGCAGCACAAGCCCAGGCAGCGAGCGTCGGACTTCAATTGAAGGTTGAAAACAACCTGACATCAGGTATCGTGAAAAGACAGTCTCCTCAGCCTGGTAATAAGGTTCCACGGGGCTCAACCATTGTAGTAAACCTGCAGGCAGCCCTGATCATTCCCAGCGGACTGGAAGGTGACACACTTGCAGCAGCAGAAGCAGCCCTCACTCAGGCGGGTATCAGCAATTATGAAGAGCGGACTGCTGATCCCCCCACGGACCCGACAAAGGGGCCAGATACCGTTGTGAAAGTTAGACCATCCGGTGGCACGATTATCAACAGCGTTACAGTCGTCAGGCTCTATGTAGTGAATCGGACAGATATTACCCCCACCGTGGCACCGACACCGACGCCAACACAGGCACCGACACCGACGCCAACACAGGCACCGACACCGACGCCAACACCTGATCCGACGCCTGCGCCGACGCTCTCAGTCAGTCCGGTCAGTTTCACTCTCCCAACTACTAGTGACCCTAACTGTTCATATCAGGCACCCACCTGGAACTGTAATGTAACCCTGACGAACACCGGCCAGAGCAACCTGAAATGGTCAGCATCCAGTAATTTGTCTGGAGTAAGCTTTAAACCATCCTCCACCGGTACACTAACCGCAGGTCAAAAGATAATAGTGACTTTCTCTATACCAGGAACAGCAATTGGCTGTATGATCGCGAACCCATCTGTTACCTTCTCAGGGCCAGCAAATAACGTCCTTGTAACGGTGACTTGCCCCAAGGGTTGAACCTGGCAAATTACCAGGACGAGCCCTATGGAATAACTACTATCCCTGCCATTGCGCCTGTTGCTGCTGGAGTCCAAGCAACTGCTGCTCGAGGTATATAATCTGTTGTTGCAGTTCCTGCTTCTTTTTCTGGTGACCCCACAAGCGCGCATCCTCGATGTCTTTGTAGCCACGTTTGAAGATACCACCAGGTACAAATGATGAACTCTGGTTGTATTGTGCGCGAATGGCTGACATCTCGGTATTGATGCGCTTCAAATCCAATTTGAGTTGCCGTAATTGCAATCTGAGCTGGCTAATCTGCTCCTGGTATGGGTCCTTGGAATTGCCAGCACGACGACTTGTTTTCGCTGGTGCCTCCTGTGAGACGGCTCCTGGGGCTTGTAACGACGCGCCGCAGTTCTCACAAAAATGCGCACCATCCGCTATGTGCACTCCACACTGTGAACAAAACATAGATAACCTCCCGAGACTGAAAGCGATCTTTTAGTGCTAGTATAGCACAACCATGCCTATGTCTTCATATGCTTGACCGCCCGCAAAAGTTAGGTTATAGTGGCAGCACAAAAATAAGAAACACATCTGGCTAGATCTTAGTCTGGAAGAGTAGAGGAACAATGTCAATAACCAGCGAGCAGCCGCAAAACGCCAAATCTGACGCAAAGGATCTTAATGCATATCTCACCATATTAGTCAAACAAGCAACCCAAACCTATCTTGCTCAAGAACAGATACACTTCGATATCGAACAGTTGCCCATTGACCTACGTTTCTCAGCGCAAGCAAGCTTTGGCGACTATTCGATGCCCGTCATGTCATGGGCAGGCAAGAACAAGCTAGGCAGGCCACCATTGTCAATTGCCGAGGCCTTGGCCAGCATACTGCACACCATGTCTATTCCCGTCATTGAAGAGGTGACAGTCACTAAACCTGGCTATCTCAATTTTCGCCTGCATCGCCCTGACGCAGGTCGAGCCATCATAGAGCGTGTCCTGGAGGCAAGGGCCGATTTCGGACACAACGACACCGGTCTTGGCACCAAAGTCGTGATTGAGCATACCAATATTAACAGCAACAAAGCTGCCCATGTGGGCCATCTGCGTAATGCTTCTATCGGTGATACCGTCGTACGTATGCTGCGCTCGCAAGGCTACTATGTCGAAGCCCAGAACTATATCGATGACACAGGTGTGCAAGTTGCAGATGTCGTGGTGGGCCTCACCTTGCTCAACGAGGGTCTCTTGCAACTTCCCGAAGGGAACCAGCAATTGCCGGGCGAATCATTCGACTATTATTGTTCGCGTGTGTATGTTGCTGTGGGCAAAGCCTATGACGCGCAGCCAGAACTGCTCGAACGCCGTAAAGCCGTGCTGCGTGCCATTGAACATGGCAGCGAACCCGACGCGGGACCTGACTATCCTGTGATAGCCGCCGACCTTTCGCGCCGGATAGTCCAGGCGCACCTGGCCACAATGGCGCGAGTCAATGTCTCCTATGACCTGTTGACATGGGAATCTGCCATTCTGGGTGCGGGCCTGTGGAAACGCGCCTTTGCGATGCTGCGCGAACGCGGTGTACTAGAAAAGCCCGAAACAGGACCCATGGCAGGCTGTTGGGTCCTTCCTCTCGGTGAAGGAGCAACGCAAACGCAAGAAGGAGATCACTCCAGTGACAAGATTCTGGTCAGAAGCGATGGGACAGCAACCTACACCGGTAAGGATATTGCTTACCAACTCTGGAAATTTGGCCTGCCTGATGATCCTCAAATAGCGACCCTGTTTCGCTTTGTCCCCTGGGGTCGCCAGCACGATGGGCGCATCCTGTGGACTATGCGCGTAGCAGAAGACACTGCTGCATCCGGTGAGGAGGCTGACCCCAGGCGTTTTGGTCATGCAAAAAGAGTTATTAACGTAGTCGATGTCCGCCAGTCGTATCCTCAGCAGGTCGTCTACGAGGGCCTGCGCCGGCTGGGATATGCCGAGCAAGCCGATAACTCAATCCACCTCGCATACGAGGTCGTCACACTCTCTGCTGCTACGGCAGCACGCATGGGAGTAGATACAACCGATGGTCGCGAGTTTTATGCTTTCTCTGGGCGCAAAGGCGTTGAGATTAAGGCCGATGACTTAATCAATATAGCAGTAGCCAGAATGTTGGAAGCTAAGCCGGATTTGTCGCAAGAGACGGCAGCCAACCTGGCGGCATCAGCAATTCGCTACTTCATGATTCGCTTTGGTCTGCAACAGATCATTGCGCTGGATATCGACGAAGCGTTACGAGCCAATGGCGATTCCGGTGTCTACCTGCAATATGCCTATGCGCGAGCCAATAGCATTGTGCGGCGTCTGCAAGAAACAAATTATGCGATACCCGAACAGCTTAAAGTCCTGCCTGAACAGCTTGAACAAAGCGAGTGGGAACTGCTGCGCCACATCGACGCCTATCCGCGCAGCTTAGCAGAGGCCAGCGCGCAGCTTGCACCGCACTTGCTAGCTTCCTATGTGTATGATCTGGCCGCCCATTTTAGCGACTTTTATGAGCATACAAGTCCCATCCTCAAAGAGATGGACGAGCGCGTGAAAGCGTTTCGTGCCTGCTTAGTACGTGCGACCGTTCAGACGATGGACAACGCGCTACGTTTGTTAGGTTTTGTGCCACTTGAACGTATCTGAGTTTTCATCTCAGTTGCTGATAGAGCTTCAGCAGCCGTTGTGCATACTCACGCCACCCGCTCTCAGCTTCAAGGTAGACAGCCTCCTGCTCATTCAAGTGATATGTGCTTGTCTGCGCTCCGGACAATGCTCGCACCAGTGATGTCCGGCGCCTTGGATCGTAGAAGATACTCGCCCGAGGCGGCAGCATATCACGAAATCGCGGGAGATTGGGGGCAACCACAACGTGCTCATAAGAAAGTGCCAATATAGCCATTTCAAGCATACCAGCCGTATGCATGCTGAAGTGTGGCAGCACTATAACATCAGCAGCTCCCATGTATAATGGCATATCCTCTTTACACGGAGTTGTCATACTGAGATGAATGTTCGGATTGAGTGCAGCCAATCTCAATAACTGTGTCGGCGACCGTTTGTCTGCTGGTAATCCCACAAGCAGCAATTGAGGCTCCACATTTTTCTGTTGCTTGCCCGCCTTCAAGTCCTCAAATGCCTTCATCAAAAACACAACTTCTTGTTCCGTATGTGTATATGCAAAGCACAGGTAGACTGTGCCTGCCACTTCAGGGAGACCCAATTGTTCTCGTGCCCGAGCGCATGGTTCTGATGGCCCATAGTAGCCACGAAAGCCCGGATGCGGTAAACAACGTACCCGCCGGCGCAGCTGCCTGTTATAATAGAGTTGCTCAGGCTGTCGCGTAAACGCCAGCACAACATCACTGGCAAAGAGCACTTCACGTTCCAACGAACGACGTGAGCGGAAACGCAAACTATGCGAACTCTGCCACCAACCACCTGCGTCGGTAGTAATAATGCCAAATCCCCAGAGCTGTGCCAGCCAGAGCCAGAAACGAAACCATCGACGCTGCAAATAACTCAGGTTGAATGCACCTACGCGGTAAAAATGCACAATGCTCCTGGTTCCCTTATCGCGTTGACGGTGCTCCCAGAGCCAGGACAAGGTGATGCCTTCAATCCCAATACTGCAATCCACGCTTTGAGAGGCGAATGTTTGAGTAAGCAGCTCTGCTGTGGGGTCAACTCCCGCAGGACGAACAAACAAGACCGCACCGATGTTTGATTCTCTTGACGCTCGTCTAGGAAGCTGAAGTCGCTGCTGCAACCGTCCCCAGTTGCGTGCCTGTTCCATCGCCGCCAATAGACGTTCATTCGTAGACCTTCCGGCCAGACCAAGGAGCGGACGGTGCAGTAGCGCCAGGTATGCCAGTTCCCGCAATTCAGGTAAAATAGCCAGGAGCTTCATTGATGGCCTGGCGGGGGCAGGCTTAGGGCCTTCAAGTAGAGGTTTGTCCCGGCGGGGTCCAGGGGCAGCCGCCCCTGGCGGGGTGTCAGGGGTGTCCCCTGACCTTCTCTCTCTCACCGCTCCCTTCGGGAGCGCACGAAATAAACCTACATCTGAGAGAGGCGTAGGGGCCAGATTTATCGCGCCCGCGGGGTGGAGTTGGATAGACGCAGCATATTCCAGTAACACTTCGGAACGACCTTGCCAGTATGCGCGGCCCACAAAGAATGGCCGTGTCAAGCGGACTGCGGGAGCACGATGTACAACCATCGCTTCCGGTTCATACCAGAGCGAATAGCCTGCATCACGCAGGCGACGGCAGAGATCATCCATCTCCGTGCTTAGTGGCGTATTCGGACTCTTACTCAGCAAGGGTGAAAAGTAGCCAATATCACGCAGAGCCTCGATCTTGACGGAAAAGTTGCAACCGTTAAAACTGGTGGACCCCTCCAATTGCATTCGCACCCTTGAAGGTGCAAAATAGCCAAGCGTCTCTAGCAATTCCTCGCTGAGCCAGTACGGGCGTGCCAACTCCCAATCTATTTCGACACGTCCACCTATAGCATCTGCGCCTGTTTCTTCATAGGCTGTCAATAAGTGCTCAAGCCAATGTGGGTCTGCCAGAGCATCATCGTGGAGAAAGACTGCCACCTCACCCTTGGCTGCCAGCAAGCCTGTTTTGCGTGCATATGCCAGTCCGTTCTTTGGTTCCCAGAGACATTGCCCCTGCCAGGCGTTTTCTACATCCTTCTCTTCTTGCATGCCAGCGCTCACATAGCTTCGGACGGCCTCGAGTGTCCCATCGCTGGAACCATTATCTACCACAATGACCTCAAACTGGCCATATGGCAGTGTCTGTTCACTCAGACTCGCCAACGCAGCTAGTACCAGATAACACCGATTATAGGTGCAGAGAATAACGCTAAAGCGCGGAGGAGTTTTCATGCCTTACCTTGCCTTATCCTATCTTCTCTGTTTATCTTGTATAGATATTTCTAAAGTACAGTATGCCACATCTAGAAGAAATTCCAAATAGTAATTGTTAGTGCATGGATATCCAGTGATTCAAACTTCTATTATGCTCGAGTTGCCCGTTGCAACACCCCTGTACGTCCATGCTCACGTTCCAGCCGGATAAAATATTGCAAGCCTTCCCCGTAGAGGTCATTGCGACGCGTCAGCCGGGCCGCTTCGCGCTGCTGCCCCAGGGCTAGCAACACCCGGTAGGCGACCCATTCGGCAAAACCTTCAACAATCTTGTGAGCCTGTCCTTCCGGTGCATGCGTCGATTGCCAGGCATGCGCTAGCTCATGTGCAGCAACCGCCTGGAACAGCGTTTTTGGCAGAAGATGTTCAATGTAAATATCCCAATCATCATTGATGCGTTTGAAGTAACCAAGCAAATGCTGCTGTTCAGGTCCTGGAGATGCATCAGAGTCTGATAGGCTACCTGCTTGCTGGTGGAGTTCAATCAATCTGACACGTTCTACCAGGTGCAGTTTAGGCAGGACAACTACCTCGAGTGCGAGAACTCGCACCAGTAAGAGTTGTGTATCACGGTAAAGACGCTCAGCCTCGGCCTGTGTTGTGACAGCTGAACTGAGACAGGAGGCACAACGATAGATAGGGCCATCGCGCCCACGAAACACCTTGCCCTGGGAATCCAGGAAGGGAATGCGGCATATATCGCAGTGGGGACGTGTTTGTGTGCATTCTTCGCAATATGGCGAGGGTGAATCCTCAATGATGAAATAGCGACTAAGGATGGGCTCATGGCAGCAGGCGCAGAGGGGTAGCTTTTGGCGGCATGCTGGGCAGATCAGCTCACCGCGGGTTGCTGTGAGTTGACGCGAAGGGATGCCACAACGACTGCAATGAGGAAGTGTGTTTTGACAACGTTCGCACACAACCAACCCGTTGTCGTATAGAAGGTAATTGCCCTGAAGTTCCTTGCCACACAGGTGGCAGAAGCGTCGCTGTTTCTTACTCATCTCTATGGGTTCGGCTGTCCACTGACTGAACCGGTCGGTATCTCTGGAGCTTTTGGATTCAGTTTCACCGTGACATCGTTCTCGATATGGGCATTGTCAGTTTCAGCCTTAGGCTCAAGTGGAAACTGGTCGGGGTTGGTTTTGCGCCATTCCGTCCAGGTTGCGAAGAGCATAACTTGTAATAATCCTGCAAGGGGTGCAGCGAAAAGTGCGCCCCAGATACCAAATAGCTCTGTACCAGCAATGAGAGCAAAAATGGAGACAGCCGGGTGTAGCCCGATAGCGCGGCCGACAATGCGCGGTCCGACAATGTGCGCCTCGATGGCATGGATAATCACAAAATAGATCAGCACAATCACGGCCAGCACCCATGATGGAGCCCATACCGGATTACTTGCCAGCGCAAGCAGAATGCAAGCTATGGCTGAGACGAACGTGCCCAATACCGGAATGAAGGCGAAGACGAACGCCAGTGCACCGAGTAAAACGGCGGATCGTACACTCAATAATCCCATGCCCACACCGACGAGCAGGCCGATTAAAACAGCCAGGGTCAACTGCCCACGAATGTAGCCTCCAACGACTCGTTCGATCGCATCCAGAAAAAAGCGAATGCGCTCTCGCTGCATCATTGGCGCGTTCGTACGCAACCAGCGCATCAGGCGCGAGCCATCGAGGAGGAGGTAGATGCCCAACATAGCGACAACGACAATATCTAGAATATCCTCGAAGAAACCCTTCAGCACCGGGAAGGCCCCACTTGCGAGGTTAGCTAGATGGCTAATGAGCTGCTGGCGAGCCAGGACAATCTGATCTTGTGTTATGCCGTACATCATCAGTGTCTTCATCAAGGAAGCCAGTTGTCTATTTCCTCGCGGTGTCAGAAAGGACCGCAGCTCAATAGCCTGTATGAAGATCGTGTGGATCACAAGATAGAGTAGCACACTAAGTCCGATCAGAACGACGAGGTAGACAATCAGGATTGCCAGCAAACGCGGCATCACGCGCTCCAATAGCTTCACAGCAGGTGCGAGGGCATATGCAAGGAGGGCAGCGATAGCCAGCACGATCAAGGACCTGATGATATGGTCTGCTGCCCACAGTATCACCGCCGCCAGCGCAATCCAGGCCAGGATGGTCAGTGGTATATCAAGTCGTCGCGTCCATTTGCCGCCAGGGGTGGCCTGATCTCGCCCTACGTTGAGTGGTCGGCTGTCTGACGACATGCTGCTTGCTCCTCCCTAATAGATGGTAACAAAAAAGGAGAGGCTCCTTGCCTCTCCCTGGCTGGGGTGCAGGGATTCGAACCCCAATTGGCCGATCCAGAGTCGGCAGTCCTACCATTGAACGACACCCCAATATATTTCGCAGAACGCGTATGTGTGCGTTCTGCGAGTTGTATGATACTCTAACTTGTACTGTGTGTCAAGCGCCGTTTTGGATGCTTGCTCGCAAGATTAGGCCGCGATATTAACAACGATTGCCTGTGGATGCTCCCGCTCTTCAGGTACGTTCTCGCCGTCAGCTATGAGCGACTCAACATAAAGGCGAACAGCATCCTTAGCCATAGCTATGGCTTCCTCAAGCGTCTCGCCTTGTGTCACACACCCGGGGAGTGCTGGTACAGTAACTGTGTAGCCTCCTTCATCTGGGTCGGGATGCAGAATGATAGTGTATTGGTACTCGCTCATTGTCTTATCCTTCAGGTTCAGAGCAAATCCCGTAGTTCATCGGCAGTAAGTCCTGCTTGTTCCAGGATTGTTTCCAGTGTCTTCACCTTAACGATCCTGCTAGAATGCATTCTTAACATTACCTCTGAGACTCCAGTATATCATAATTTAGACAAGACAGTACTACCGTGTTCTCTGTGCCTCTCCATAACTCCACCCAGCAGCAAATGTACGCAGATTCTCTACTGCGAAGTGAGGCAAACGTTCAGTGACAGCTTTTTCAAGCGACGG
>Ga0187814_10000037_pt1 | contig 27840 bp, 25 predicted proteins | sample NC_S_4_FD_132450 | JGI IMG/M metagenome (GOLD analysis project Ga0187814, IMG submission 132450) | Wetland sediment microbial communities from Neuse River Estuary, North Carolina, USA - ASW-S_4 | ecosystem: Environmental > Aquatic > Freshwater > Wetlands > Sediment | place: USA: North Carolina... | reverse complement strand
CGGAAGGTCGTCGAGGCCCGGCTCGCCGACATCGGCGGCAGGACCCTGGCGGCCGGCGCGGCGCGGATATAATGGTTCTCGCCCGCGTGAGGGGATCGGTGGTCTCGACGCACAAATCCCCGGGCATCGAGGGGCTCCCCCTCCTCCTCCTCGAAAAGATAGACCCGGTGTCCATGAAGGGAAGGGGCGACTACGTCGTCGGCATCGATTCGGTCGGCGCCGGCTCAGGCGAGATCGTCTTCTACGTCACCGGATCCAGCGCCCGGATGACGGATGCCACGAAGGGTCGTCCTTCGGACGCGACGATCGTCGCGATCGTGGACGTCATCGAAAAGGACGGCGTCCCCACCTACGAAAAGGCGCGCGACGCGGATTCGGCCGGAACGCGATGAATCTCGCGAGGGTCAGGGGCACAGTGGTGGCGAGCCGCAGGACGGACGGCGTCGAGAACGCGCGCTTCCTTCTCGTGGAGGACTGCGACCAGCGTGGCGCCGGCCGGGGTGAATGGCTCGTGGCGCTGGATCTCGTGGGCGCAGACCGGGGTCAGCTCGTCCTCTGCACCCAGGGCAGCTCCTGCCGCCAGACGGAGAGGACCGAGGGAAAGCCGATGGACTGTCTCGTCGTCGCCATCGTCGATTCCCTGGACCAGGGCGGCGTCGATGTCTGGAAGGCGGCCGGGGGAGGGGCGGCATGAGCACCCTTGCCGACGAGATAAAGTCGGTCGTGGAAGAAGTGCTGAAGAACCCCGAGATCGCCGCCATGCTGGCCGGAAGCTCCGGGCCGGCCGCGACGGCGGCCCGCACGCCGCCGCTCACGGGGATCCACGGCATCTTCCCCGATGTCGACTCCGCCGTGGCCGCGGCGGCCGTGGCCCAGCGCGAACTCGTCGCCCTCCCCCTCGAGACGCGAAGGTCCATGATCGCGGCCATGCGCCGCGTCATCGCCTGGAACAATGCCGACCTTTCGGCGGAGGCGGTGGCCGAGACCGGCCTGGGCAATCTCGCCGACAAGCAGGTCAAGAACAGCCTCGCCGCCGAAAAGACGCCGGGCGTCGAGGACGTCGAAGCCGCGGCCACCACCGACGAGCACGGTCTCACGCTCACCGAGCGCGCACCCTGGGGGATCATCGGGGCGATCACGCCCGTCACCAATCCCATTTCCTCCATCGTGAGCAACGCCATCGGGATGGTGGCCGCGGGCAATTCGGTGGTCTTCAACGTGCATCCGGGCGCCCGCAAGATATCCTGCCGCCTCGTGGGCATGCTCGACGAGGCGATGCGGATGGAGGGCGGGCCGCGCAACGTCCTCTGCGCGGTGGGTGATCCGACCATCGAGAGCGCGAACGAATTGATGCGCCATCCCGGCGTCTCGCTGCTCGTGGTGACCGGCGGGCCGGGAGTCGTGAAGGCCGCCATGGGGAGCGGCAAGAAGGCCATTTGCGCCGGGCCGGGCAATCCCCCCGTCGTCGTCGACTCGACCGCCGACCTCGTCAAGGCGGGAAGGGATATCGTCGCCGGGGCGAGCTTCGACCACAACGTCGTCTGCATCTGCGAAAAGGAAATCCTCGCCGTCGCGTCCATAGCCGACAGGCTCAAGGAAGAGATGCGGAAAAACGGCGCCTTCGAGCTCTCGGGGACGCAGATCGACGCGGTGACGAAGCTCGTGATCGCCGAGCCCGGCGGCCCCGATCGCGAGGGCGCGCCGAACAAGGCCTGGGTGGGAAAAAGCCCCCTCGAGATCGCGAGGGCGGCCGGCTTCGAGGCGCCGGCGGGGACCAGGCTGCTCCTCATGGAAGTGGGACGCGAGCACCCCCTCGTCTGGACCGAACAGCTCATGCCCGTCCTTCCGCTGGTGCGGATGCCCGACGTCGACCGGGCCATCGATTTCGCCGTCCTGGTCGAGCGCGGCTATCGTCATACCGCGATGATCCATTCGCACGACATCGACAATCTGTCGAAGATGGCCAGGGCCATGAACTGCTCGCTCTTCATCAAGAACGGTCCCTGCTACGCCGGGCTCGGCCAGGGCGGAGCGGGCCACGCATCCTTCACCATCGCGAGTCCGACCGGCGAGGGCGTCACGAGGCCGCGGAGCTTCACGCGCGAGCGCCGCTGCACCCTCGTCGACTCCTTCAGGATCATATGAGGCGGCGACGATGAGATTGGGGAGGGTGATCGGCCGGGTCGTGTGCTCGACCAAGCTCGCATGTTTCGACGGCCTCAAGCTGCTTCTCGTGCAGCCCCTCGACGAAAGACTGCGCGAGGCCGGGCCGGCATTCGTGGCCTGGGATACGGCGAGGGCAGGCGAGGGCGACCTCGTCTGCGTCGAGGCGGGCAAGGAAGCCGCGCAGGCCAATCCCAACGGTTGGTACAATCCCGGCGACTCCGCCATCGTGGGCATCGTCGACGCCGTGGGCGCCGAGGGCGCCGGATCCCAGGCCGCCGCCGGCGTCGGGGCATCGACATGATCCTCGGCAAGGTGGTCGCGAATGTTGTGGCGACGGAAAAACATCCCCAGCTCGCCGGCCGCACGCTTCTCATGGTTCAGCCCCTCGATGCGGGAGGCGCGCCCAAGGGCGCGGCGATCCTCGCCGTCGACGCGGCGCAGGCGGGGATAGGGGACCGGGTCATCGTCGTCGACGAGGGCGGCTCGGCCCGCAGCGTCCTCGTCGACGAAAAGGCGATGACCATCCGGACAGTCATACTGGGCATAGTCGACAGGGTCGACATCGAGGTGCGATCGTGAGCGACGAGGACCGGGGCCCGCCCGTCGATCAGGTCCGCAGCGTGTCCATCGGCTCGGATCACGGCGCGGTGGATCAGAAGAAGATGCTGGTCTCCTATCTGGGCCTGCTCGGATACCGGGTCGTGGACGTCGGCTGCTTCGGCACGGACAAGGTCGACTATCCGGATATCGCGCAGGCCGTGTGCCGCAAGGTGACCTCCGGCGACTGCGAGCGGGGGATCGTTCTCGACGGGGCGGGCATCGGCTCGTGCATGGCCGCCAACAAGATCCGGGGCATCAGGGCGGCGATGTGCTACGACGTTCGCACGGCAGTCAACAGCAGGGAGCACAACAACGCGAACGTGCTCAGCCTGGGCGGTCCCCTTCACGGGCCCGACGTCCTCGCCGAGATCGTTCGCGTCTGGCTTTCGACGCGTTTCGCCGGCGGGCGGCACATCGTCAGGGTCAACAAGATAATGGCATTGGAGCGAGGAGGCTCGTCTACTTGATGGATCAGAACCAGGTAATTCAAAAGGTCGTGGAGGAGGTGCTGGCCAGGATGGGCGGCGCCGGCTCGAGGCCCTCGGCCGCGGCGGCGCAGGGTACTGCCGTCGCCCGCGAAGCCGGCGCGTCACTCGCGGCGGGCGCCGCCCGCGGGCCGGCCGCGCCCCGCGACGCGGTCGCGTCCCGCGGCGCGGACGGACCGGCCGCCGCGGCGCCGATCCTCCCTTCGGATCTTCCCAACTATATCGATCACACCCTGCTCAAACCGGAAGCCACCGAGGATCAGATGAACACTCTGTGCGACGAGGCCGCCGCGCACCGCTTCTTTTCGGTCTGCGTCAATTCGTCGTGGGTCGAGCATTGCGCGCGAAGGCTCGGCGGCACGGGCGTCAAGGTCTGCGCCGTCGTGGGCTTTCCGCTCGGCGCCATGGACAAGCGGACGAAGAGCTTCGAGGCGCGCACGGCAATCGCGAACGGCGCCTCGGAGATCGACATGGTGGTCAATGTCGGGGCGCTCAAGGCGGGGGATCTCGCGACGGTTCGCGAGGACATGCTCGCGGTGCGGCGCGCCTGCAGGGCCGGTATCGTGCTCAAGGTCATCATCGAAACCTGCCTGCTTTCGGACGAGGAGAAGGTGCTCGTCTGCCAGATCGCCAAGGACATAGGGGCGGATTTCGTGAAGACCTCCACCGGCTTCAACAAGAGCGGCGCCACGGTCTCCGACATAATCCTGATGCGGAGGACGGTGGGACCCAAGATGGGCGTCAAGGCCTCGGGGGGGGTGCGCAGCTTCGAAGACGCCGTGCGCATGATCAACGCGGGGGCGACGAGGCTCGGGACGAGCTCGGGAGTGCTCATCGTGGATGGACAGAAAGGCACGGAGAATTACTGAGCCCCGAATCGGAGCCGTTATCCAATTGTCATGCGGACCCGTAGGGTCTATTATCGATCGGAACGCGCGTTTCGAAGCGCGCGCCACAAGGAGAGAGATGATGAAGAAGAACGTCGTACTCGTGCTTCTCGCCCTCATCGGGGCGACAGCCCTCTTCGCCGCCCCCATCAAGGTGGGCCTCGTAACGGACGTCGGCGGCATCGACGACAGGTCCTTCAACCAGGGCACGTGGGAAGGCATCAAGGTCTACGCCGCCGAGCGCAATCTCGTCGTCGGCACGGACGTGAAGTATCTCCAGTCCACCGCGGACGCGGACTACATCCCCAACCTCAGCACCTTCGCCGATCAGAAGATGGACCTGATCATCGCCCCCGGCTTCCTCTTCAACGAGGCCATGCTCACGGTCGCCCAGCAGTATCCCAATCAGAAGTTCATGATCATCGACTCCGTCGTCCAGGACAAGGACGGCAAGAACGTCCCGAACGTCGCCAACGCGGTCTTCGCCGCCAACGAGAGTTCCTTCCTCGTGGGCGTCGCCGCCGGCCTCAAAGCCAAGGCGGACCACAAGACCATCGTCGGATTCGTGGGCGGCATGCAGGTGCCCCTCATCCAGGATTTCCAGGCCGGCTACATGCAGGGCGTCAAGGCCGTGTTCCCGAAGGCCAAGATCCTCATCGATTACACCGGTTCCTTCACCGACGCAGGCATCGGCCAGGCCATGGCCGCCAAGCAGTACGGCGCCGGAGCCGACGTCATCTACCAGGCCGCCGGCGCATCGGGCAACGGCGTCATCAAGGAAGCCAAGGACCGCTCTTCCAAGGGCGACATCCGCTGGGCCATCGGCGTCGACAAGGATCAGTATGCCGACGGCATCTACTCCGGCACCAAGTCCTGCATCCTCACCTCGGCGATGAAGCGCGTCGACGTCGCCGCCCATGATGTGGCGGTGATGACGGAAAACGGCCAGTTCCCCGGCGGCCAGGTGCTCATGTTCAATCTCAAGAACAAGGGCGTCAGCATCCCCCTCAAGAACCCCAATCTCACCGCCGCGATGACCAAGGAGATCGACAAGTACATGCAGGAAATCGTCTCCGGCAAGCTCACGGTCGACGATCACACCAAGCTCGCGATGTAGTTCGCCTCGTCCGAGGGCGTCCGCTTTCGGACGCGCGGACGAGCCCTGTTCGAACCCCGGCTTCGGCCGGGGTTTTTTTCGGGACGCGGCTTCCACCACCCCGGCGGAAACCGGGCGAAAATCCCGGTGCGCATTCCCATTGCTTTTGACTCGTTTCGATACCGTGCTATACTCTGCCACTCTTCTTCGACAGGAGGCCCCAGTGGCTTTTGTCATCGAAATGCTGGGAATCACCAAGGATTTTCCGGGCATCCGCGCCAACGACAACGTGACTCTCCAGGTCGAGGAAGGTTCGATCCACGCCCTCCTCGGGGAGAACGGAGCCGGCAAGTCCACCCTGATGAGCATTCTGTTCGGGCTTTATCGGCCCGACTCGGGCACCATAAAGGTCCGGGGCAAGGACGCCCGCATCACCGATCCCAACATCGCCAACGAACTCGGGATCGGCATGGTCCACCAGCATTTCAAGCTCGTGCACAATTTCACCGTGACCGAGAACATCGTCCTCGGTCTCGAGCCGCGGAAGGGACTCGTCATCGATCGCAAGGCGGCCGCCGGGCGAGTCGTCGAGATATCGAAGCTCTACGGCCTCAACGTGGACCCCGACGCGAAGATCGAAGACATAGGGGTCGGCATGCAGCAGCGTGTCGAGATCCTCAAGATGCTCTATCGCGACGCCGAGATACTGATTTTCGACGAGCCTACGGCCGTCCTTACGCCGCAGGAAATACGGGAATTGATGGCGATCATGAAACGCCTCGTGAAAGAGGGTAAGACCGTCCTCCTCATCACGCACAAGCTCAAGGAGATCAAGGAGGTCGCCGACACCTGCACGGTGCTCCGGCGCGGGCGGCTCATGGGCACGGTCCCGGTCGCCGAGACTTCCGAGGAGCGGATGGCGGAGATGATGGTCGGCCGCGAAGTGAGCTTCCACGTCGAGAAGGGTCCGGCGCGGCCGGGAGAGGTCGTGCTCGAGGTGCGGAACCTCGACGTCCGCAATGCCAAGGGCCTCCTTGGGGTGAAGAAGCTTTCGCTCGAAGTGCGCGCGGGCGAGATACTCGGCCTCTGCGGCATCGACGGCAACGGACAGACGGAACTCATCAAGGCGCTCACTGGACTCGCGCCGATCGAGTCGGGAAGCGTTCTCCTCGGGGGCCGCGACATCACGACGAACGCGATCAAGCACCGCATCGACGCGGGTCTCGGTCACATCCCGGAGGATCGCCACCGTCACGGCCTCATCCTCGACTTCTCCCTTGCCGAGAACCTCGTCATCCACTCCTTCGACACGCGGCCCTATTCGCACTTGGGCATCCTCGACAGAAAGGCCATCCGGGAGAACGCCGACAGGCTCATCGCGGAATTCGACGTGCGCTGCGGCCAGGGCGGAGACACGCCAGCCCGCTCGATGTCGGGCGGAAATCAGCAGAAGGCGATCGTCGCCCGCGAGATCGACCGATCGCCCCGGGCCATGGTGGTGGCGCAGCCCACGCGCGGACTCGATGTCGGCGCCATCGAATACATCCACAAGCGCCTGGTCGCCGAGCGCGACAACGGGAAGGCCATCCTCCTCGTTTCGCTCGAACTCGACGAGATCATGGACGTGAGCGACCGCATAGCCGTCATCTACGGCGGCGAGATCGTCGGCCTTCGCGACGCCGCGGGGGCCGACGAGAACGAGATCGGCCTCCTGATGTCCGGCTCTTCGAAAAGGGTGGCCTGAGACGATGCCAAAGAAAAGTTCGTTCATCATTCCTCTCATAGCGATCCTCGCCGGCTTCGCGCTCGGGGCCCTGATCATCGTCGCCACGGGCCGCAGCCCGGCCGCGATGTTCCTGGCCATGCTCCAGGGGGCCACGGGCATCATCCCGGGCGGCGGCTTCAATCCGCGGTACATCGGCGAGTTCATCATCCAGGCCATGCCCATCATGCTCACCGGCCTGTCGGTCGGCTTCGCTTTCAGGACCGGCCTCTTCAACATCGGCGCCGAGGGACAGCTCATGATGGGTTCGATCGCGTCCTTCGCGGTCGCCCTCTGGGTCCCCGCCCCGCCCATAATCCACGTCATCCTGGTGCTCATCGCCGCGGCCGTCGCCGGCGGCCTGTGGGGCGCGATCCCGGGCTGGTTCAAGGCGCGCTTCAACATCCACGAAGTCGTCGTGACAATTATGATGAACTACATCGCCCTGTTCCTCAACAACTGGATGGTGGTGTACGTGTTCGGCAGCAAGGATCGGATCAAGACGGCGATGTTCCCCGCCTCGGCCCTCCTCAAGGACGAATTCCTCTCCCACATCACCAACTACTCCCGCCTCAACTGGGGCTTCATCCCGGTGATCCTCTCGGTGATCCTGTTCTGGTTCCTCATCGACAAGACCACCTTCGGCTTCAGGCTGCGCGCGGTGGGCTTCAACAAGGAGGGGGCGCGTTACGCGGGCATGCGCGTCGAGCGCGACACGGTGATGTCGATGATCATCGCCGGCGCCTTCGCCGGACTCGCCGGCGCGGTTCTGACGGTGGGCACTTTCAGTTATGGCCGTTTTCTCCAATCGGCCGAAGGCTACGGCATGGACGGCATCGCGGTCGCCCTGGTGGGGGCCAACACGGCGATCGGCATCTTCTTCTCGGCGCTGCTCTTCGGGATGCTCAAGGCTGCCCAGCCGCTGATGCAGTCGCAGGGCGTGCCCAAGGACATCGCGAGCATCATCCAGGCATCGATCGTGCTCTTCATCGCGATGAAGCTCGGCATCGACTATCTCCTGGCCGGGCTCAGGCGAAAACCGGCCGGGGAGGTCGGCGAGGAGGCCGGGACATGAACATCCTCTACAACATGCTGCCGATCGCCTTCGCCTACTCCTCGCCCCTCATCATCTCCGCGCTCGGCGGCATGTTCAGCGAGCGCTCGGGCATCGTGAACATCGCCCTCGAGGGCATCATGATGGTCGGCGGCTTCGCGGCCGCTTCGATAACGGTGATCCTCGAGCCGATCACGCCCGCCGCGGGCTACATAGGCCTCCTCGCGGGAATTGCCGCGGGGATGCTCTATTCCCTCCTCCACTCCTTCGCGAGCATCAATCTCAAGGCCGACCAGGTGATTTCGGGGACCGCGGTCAACATCCTGGCGGGCGGGCTCACCGTCTACCTCGCCCAGATTTTCTTCCAGCAGCAGCGCACCCGGGCCTTTTCGAGGGGAATAGAGACGCTTTCGGTCCCATGGCTCTCTCACATCCCCTTCGTCGGACCCATCTTCTTCAGGAACGAATCGCCCCCCTTCTATATCGCCATCGTTCTGGTGTTCCTGGCGTGGTTCGTGGTCTTCAAGACTCCCTTCGGCCTCAGGCTCCGCTCCTGCGGCGAGCACCCGCAGGCCGCCGCTTCGATGGGCATCAACGTCTACCGCTATCGCTACGCGGGCGTGACCATTTCGGGCGCCTTCGCCGGGCTCGCCGGCGGCGCCATGATTCTCACGCAGGACATCCAGTTCACGGCCGTGTCGATCCACGGCTCGGGCTTCATCGCCTTGGCCTGTCTCATTTTCGGGAAGTGGAATCCCTTCGGCGTGCTGGGCGCGGGGCTTTTCTTCGGGCTATCCCAGGCGCTGTCGATCTACGCGAAGGACATCCCGTTCCTGGCGGGGGTTCCGCTGGAGTTCTTCTATATGCTGCCGTATGTGCTGACGATCATCGCGCTCTTGGTGTTCAGCGGGAAGTCGGTGGGACCGAAGGCGGCGGGGGAGATATACGACGCCGGCAAACGTTAGGGATCTGGGGAAGTCAGGTTGGGCGCGCGCTTCGCGCGGCGCGGATCTGCTCGCGCGCTTCGCGGAGGGCGTCGCGGACGAGGATCGGTATCAGGGTTTCGCGGTATTCTTTGGAGGCGCGCAGGGGATTCGATCGCGGGTGGCACTCGGTCTGCGCGAGTTTCGCCGCTTGTTCGAGCGTCGCTTCGTCGCTCGGGCGCCCGACAAGGAAGGTTTCGGCGCTGCGGGCCCGGAAGGGCAGGGTGGCGACGGGCCCGAGGGCCAGGGTTGCGGCTTCGATTGTCGATCCGTCCGGGGCGAGTCTGAGTGTCGCGGCGCAGTTCAGGATCGGAAGGGTCAGGGAAGGGCGGCGTCCGATGCGCCGCCAGGCGCTGGCCCAGTTCGATCGGGGGGCGGGAAAGCGCAGGTGCGTGACCATTTGGCGGGTGGGGTCGAGGGTGGTGTTGCCTGCGCCCCGATACAGGCTTTCCACTGTAACCCAGCGTGAGCCGGATGCATCCGTCACGAGCGCTTCGGCGTCGAGGGCGACGGCGACGACTCCTCCATCCGCGGCCGGCATGGCCTGGGCGATGTTGCCGAGCCAGGTCGCCATGGTCTGGATCGGCGCGGCGCCGACGGAGGCGGCCGCCTGCGTGAGCGCGCGCACGCGAGCGCGGAGGTATGCGGAATCGCGCAACGCGGCAAAGGTGACGGCCGCGCCGACTCTTATCCACTCGTCTCCTAACTCGATGCGATCCAGGCCGGCGATGCGCGTGATGTCGACGAGGGTCGAGGGCGCGAGTTTGCCGTCGCGTATCGAGGCCATCAGGTCGGTGCCGCCGGCGATGACGCGGGCCGCCCCGGCCTCTTTGACCAGGATTTCCACGGCCCCTTCCACGGTTTCGGGAAAGAGATAGTTCATGGCGCCGCCTTGCCGAGGATCGCCGCGAGGACGCGTTCGCCCGTCGCGGGGAGTTTGCGGATCCGTGCGCCGATCGCGCGGGAAATCGCGTTGACCATGGCCGGGGCCGTGGCCACCATTGCGGCCTCGCCGAGTCCTTTGGCGCCCAAGGGGCCGTAACGGCTCGGCGATTCCACGAGGTGGACGCGGATGTCCGGGGTCGAGCGCATCGTCGGAACCATGTAGTCGGCGAAGCCGGTGCTGAGGCCGGGCAGCTGCTCTTCCATCAGCACGCCGCCCATGCCCATCACGATGCTGCCCTGGATCTGCCCCTCGGCGTCCCGGCGGTTGATGGCGCGTCCGACGTCGTGGGCCGCGCTCACTGACAGTACGCGCGTCAGGCCGGTTTCCATTTCGACCTCGACCTCCGCGAGATGTACGCCGGTCACGAACATGGGCAGATATGACCCGGTTCGCTCGTTGGCGGGGAAGCGCTCGCGCAGGTCCATCCGTCCCTCCACGCGCCGCGGGATGCCGCGGCGCTCCAATTCTTCAGCGATCCGCTCGAGGCTGACCTCCGCGCGATCGGAGCGGACGCATCCGCCTTGCAGGCTCAGGGCGTCGGGGGGCCGGTCGAGCAGTTCGGCGGCGGAGGCGAGGATGGTCGAGCGAAGGCGCCTTGCTGCGTCGGCCACCGCGCCGCCCACCCAGTAGGTGCTGCGGGAGGCGCCGGTCACGTCGCCGTCGAGGGTGCGGGCGGTGTCCGCGTTGACCAGGCGCAGGGCTGAGCGGGGCAGACCGAGATGTTCGGCGGCGATCTGCGAAAAGACGGTCTCGATGCCCTGCCCGTAATCGGAGCTCGACGCGTAGATCGTGAGGCCGCCATCCGGATCCAGTTCGATCTCCGCGCGGCTCAGGGGCCGTCCGAGTTTTCCGAAGCGATACCACATGCCCGCCAAACCGACGCCCCGTCGGATGCCGGGCGCGGCCTTTGCGTTGAACGAGGCGACGCTTTCGCGGGAGGCCCGATAATCGGGGGCGATGGCCTCGAGGACCCTGCGGAAATCCAGGGTTTCGGCGGAGCGATAGCCGAGGCCCGTGACTTCGTCTTCCGCCAGGGCATTGCGCAGGCGAAGCTCGAGGGGGTCCATCCCCATCCGCTCGCAGAGTTCGTCGAGCGTGCATTCCATCGCGAAGGCGGCCTGCGGGGTTCCGAAGCCGCGGAACTGTCCGCCCTTGGGGCCGTTGCTGTATATCGCCCGGGCGTTCGAAGCCACCGCCTTCCAGCGATAGGGGCCGACGCTGGTGGTGACCGCGTAATTGGGCAGATAGCGCCCCGCGGAATCGTAGGCCCCTTTGTTGATGAGCGCCTCGAATTGCATGCCCGTGAATTCGCCGTCGCGCTTCGCGCCCACGACGCAGCGGCACGTATATGGATGCCGCTTGGGCGCGGCGTTCATCACTTCCCGGCGGGAGTAGGCCAATTGCACGGGGGCGCGCAGGTGATAGGCCGCCAATGCCGCAACGGCGAGCGGCCAGATGTCCTGCTTGCCTCCGAAGCTGCCGCCGATCGGCGGGGTGGAAACTCGAATCCGGTCAGGCGGCAGGGCGAGAATCTTCGCGAGGTGGGCGCGGTCCCAGTGAGGCTCGTGGTTGGCGCCCTTCACCGCGATCCGATCCTCCTCGTCGATGTATGCGAGAACGGCTTCGCGCTCGATCGCCATGTGCGCCTGGAAACTCGTTTCGTAATCCGCCTCGACGACGAAATCTGCCTCCCTCATCGCGGCCCCGATGTCGCCGGTCGCGGCCGAATGTTCCGCGAGCAGATTGCCTCCGTCGTGGATCAGCGTCGCCCCGGGTCCGAGCGCGCCCTCGATGCCCGTCGTATGGGGCAGGAGGGCGTACTCGACGCGCACGGCCTCCGCGCCGAGAGTCGCCGCCTCGCGCGAAAGACCCAGGACGACAGCCACCGGATCGCCGACCATCCGCACCGTGCCGCCGACGGGCGCCAGGAGATGCTCGTCGATCGAATAGTCGCTGAGACCGTTCTCGCCCGGGATGTCCGAGGCCGAAAGGACGCGCAGCACGCCGGGGATCCGGAGGGCCGGAAAGGTGTCCAGGCTCGTGACGCGCGCGTGGAAATGCGGACTGCGGACCACGCGCGCATATCGCATCCCCGGCATCGAAATGTCTTCGGCGAAAAGCGTCCGGCCGCTCACTCGCTCCCAACCTTCGTGGCGATCTTCGCTCCCGCCTACGGGGGGCGGCGCGCCCGGCGCCCGGTAGGCGGACGGATCGTTCCGGATCCGGGCGGCCGCCAATTCGACGGCTTCGATGATCTTGGTATAGCCGGTGCATCGGCAGATGTTGCCGTCCAACGCCGCGACGATCTCTTCCCGCTCGGGGCGCCCGTTCCGGTCCAGGAGGGCCTTGGCGGAAAGGAGAACTCCCGGTGTGCAGTAGCCGCACTGAAGGGCGCCGGCATCCAGGAAAGCCGTCTGCAAAGGATGGGGCCTTTCGCGAGTCCCCATTCCCTCGACAGTCGTGACGGATCGGCCCGCCACCTTTCCGACGGGCAAGAGGCAGGAGCGGACCGCCTCGCCGTCGACGATCACCGTGCAGGCGCCGCATTCGCCTTCCAGGTCGCAGCCTTGCTTCGTGCCGGTGAGCTCGAAATCCTCGCGCAGTACGCGCAGGAGCGGCTTGGTCGGATCGATGTCGATGTCCACCGCCCTCCCGTTCAGCACGAATCGGACGCGATCGGAATCCATCTAGTTCCTTCCATCCTTAAGGATATAGTCTATCTCCGCGGACACGGTCGCGGGCAGCGGTTCGGGTCGATGCCCCTCGATAAGGGCCACGGTCTTGTCGCGCAGGCGATCGCCCAGGCGCCTGGATCCGTCGGCGACCCAGTCCGTCAGCCGCCGGCGGTCGAAGAGCTCGGGCTGCCAGAATTCGCGGAAATGCTCCAGGGTATGATCGGCGGTCAAGAAATCGCCGCCCGGTCCGACGAGATCGATCGCCTCCAGCGCGAGCGAGTCGGCGTCGAAGGAAATCCCGTCCACGAAGCGGCGCATCATGGAAATGTTTTCGGCGCAGAGCACCATCATCTCGGGCGACGTGGTCATCCCCGCTTCGAGGTAGCCGATGTCGTGGGCCAGGTTCGTGCCCGACAACAGGGCGACGAGCACCGAATAGGTCGCGTCGGTCGCCGCCTGCTCGTCCATCGCGCAACTGTCGGAGTGGCCGGCGTAGCCCCAGGTGGGCAGGCCGTAATGGCGGCCCATTTCCATCACGCCCACGCGGGCGAGCTGGAATTCCGGCGCGCCGTAGACGGAGATCATGGTCCTCATATCCATGTGATGAAGGCCGCTGCCGTAGATGAAGGGCGCGCCGCGATGCTTGAGCTGGTGCATCACCAGTCCCGAAAGCACCTCGGCGTTGCCTATGGCCAGGCCGCCGGCGAGGGTCGCGGGGGCGGTGCCGCCCATCATCGGCGCCGGCGAGTGCAGGACGGGGAGTTGTTGCTCGGCCATGTAGAGCAGTTTGCCGGTCGCGGTCTCGGAATGGCGGAGCGGTGTCGAGGGTTCGGAATAGAGCGCCAGAGTCGGGCTGAGACGCAGCTGCTCGATGCCGCCGGCGGCCGCGCTCGCCATCGCGACGATCGCCTCGCAGTCGGCCTTGTCGTCGCAGACGAAGACCTCCGGCTTGGCGGTGTGCTTCGTCATGAGCGCGAACTGCTGGCGATAAGCGTTCGTGTCTCCCAGTTCGACCGGAATGCCCATCGACATGCAAAAATCGAGCTCCGGCGTCGCGTCGACCAGATGGATGCAATCGACAACATCCGCGATGGTGAATCGCCGGCGCTCACCCGAGCGCGGGTCGAGATAGTTGGGACAGTCCGAGCCGGTGCCGAAATGCACGCGCCTGCCTTCGAGCGGGGCCACGACCTCGTCGCTGCCCCGCCTGCAGAGGCCCACGCGCGAGGGCGCCTGGGCCAGGGCCCATTCAACCAGGCCCGGGGGAAAGCGCACGAGGTTCCCGTCGGTGATGATCGCGTCGGTGCCGCGCAGAAGATCGAGGGCTTCCCGGTGGTACACGCGCACGCCGGTGCGACGCAATATCTCGAGGGACGCGCGATGGACCGTCTCGCATTGTTCCGGGCTCAACATCGTGAGCCGAGGCAGGGCCAGGCTGTCTTGTTTCATCGGGAACTCTCCTTCTTCAATGAATGCCGCAATGGAATGGGATCGGAAACGGCCGTTGGCCGGTCGTGACGTTCAGGCGACGGCTCCCGCCTTCGGCCCGCGTCGAGGCCCGGCATCTCCGTTTCGTCAGCCGAGAAAAAGCGATCCACGTGTTGCAGGAGGAAGGCGAGGTGCATCGCCATCGCCGTGCGCGCGCCGTGCGGGTCGCGATTCTTGACGGCCCGGGCGATCATGATCATGGACGAAAGCTCCTCGGCCACGAACTGCCTGATCTCCTCCGCCCCCATCGGTATCATGTCGATCGCCACCAATATCTGGCGCGCGAAGGATTGATTGGTGCCAAACAGCACCTCGTTCCTCGCTGCCTTCGCGAGGGCGAGGTGGAACCGGACGTCCACCGTGTTGTAGAGCCGCCGATAGTCGGGGTGGTCGTTCGCGAGGTCGCTCGCCTGTTCGACGATCTGGTCGAGCGTCCTAAGATCGTCCTCGTCGGCTCGCGCCGAGGCCAGCTCGGCCGCCAGCATTTCCAATTCGCCGCGAACCTGGATGAGGTCGGAGATGCGCTTGTGGCTCAATTCTATGGCCCTGTCGAGCAGATCGATCGGCACGGAATCGGCTATGACCTTGGTGCCGCCGCCTCCGCCCCGGCGTCGCGAAACCAGGCCGGCATCGGCGAGCACGCGGATCGCCTCCCTGACGCTGGTGCGGCTTATTTCCAGCTGTGTGGCCAGCTCCCTTTCGGGCGGCAGGCTGTCGCCGATGTGCAATTCGCCGATGATGATGGCGTCGCAGACTTGCTGAACCACGCGACGATAGGAACGAGGCTTGCTTGCGGAGACGAAGTCCATGTGTCGCTCAGCGAGACGGATACTGAGAACAGGAGTGACGATGGTATTTCATCCATACCTCCAAATGTCGGCCATCACTCGTTATCACACTCAACCGGAGAGAAGTCAAGAAGATATCGAGTATTTCGAATCTGCTTTATTATTGCCCAACCAAGGAAATATATAGAGGTTGACATCCTGTTTTTGTATGGTACTCTCGAAAAGGAGGTTTTACGGGCAAACCTTTCATGAATCCGCAAAGTGCGGCGAACCATCCGACGCTTGCTTCGAGGGCGTAAGGGCGTCGAGGGAAGCGTGCCGCAGAAGGAGCACCGAAGGCATGACGGAAATCGCGTTCGAGGCGATCACCAAACGATTCGGCAGTTCGGCCAGGCCCGCGGTGGATGCCGTCACCTTCACTGTGCCCGCGGGCCACACCTGCATGCTGGTGGGAAAATCCGGCGCCGGCAAGACCACCCTCCTGCGGATGGTCAATCGCCTGATCGAGCCGACGTCCGGCCGGATCGTCATCGACGGAAAGAACGTGCTGGACGAAGATCCGATCGAGCTCAGGAGGCACATCGGCTACGTGATCCAGCAGGTCGGTCTCTTTCCCCACATGAATGTCGCGGAGAACATCCGCGTCACCGCCGAGGTGACCGGGGGCTGGTCGAAGAAGCGGCTCGCCGGTCGCGTCGACGAACTCCTCGACTTGGTGGGGCTTCCTCCCGTCGAATATCGTCACCGCTTTCCGCGGCAACTCTCCGGCGGTCAGCAGCAGCGCGTCGGTCTGGCGCGGGCCCTCACCACCGATCCGACAATACTCCTGATGGACGAACCCTTCGGCGCGCTGGACGCCATCACGCGAAGCCAGATGCAGGACGAACTGTTGCGAATCCAGCGCGACGTCCGCAAGACCATCCTCTTCGTGACCCACGACATTGAAGAGGCCCTGAAATTGGGCGACTTGATAGCGGTCATGCATCAAGGCGGCCTGATGCAATTGGGCTCGCCGATGGACCTCCTCACCCGCCCTGTCGACGACATGGTCGCCAGGCTCGTGGGCTCGGACAATATCCTGCGTGCGCTTCAGTACTTGAAGGCCGCGACCGCGGCCGAAGCGTCGCATTCGGCCGGTCCGGTGAATAAGGAAGATCTTCCCCTCTGTCCTCCCGACGCCAGCCTGCTCGATGCCATGTTGAAACTCATCGAAACGGGGGCCCGGGCCCTCGTCCTCCAATCCGGCGACCCTTCGCCGGACCGCCACGTCACGCTCGCCGGCATTTTCTCGACGTTGACGAAGGGACATTCGCGGGAGTCCCGGTGTTCGCCTTCGGGCGAACAAGAGTCCGCGCCCGCTTCCGGCCGCGGGGCCGCCATTCTGTAAGGAGGGGCTCTCCATGCGATATTTGTTCAGTCCCTACAATTACAACCCCTCCGATCCGAACAGCATTCCCAACCTTCTCGTGCAACACCTGAATATCGTGGGTCTGGCAATGTTGATTTCGATCGCCATAGCGATTCCTGCGGGAGTCTTCATCTCGCGCCATGGCAAGCTGTACCTGCCGATCATCACCTTCGCCGGCATGCTGTACAGCATCCCCGGCATCGCCTTCGTGGCGGTGCTCATCACCATCACCGGGCTCACGCTCAAGACGATCCTCATCCCCCTCATCGCCTATAACCAACTCGCGCTGATCCGCAACACGGTGGCGGGCATCAACGGGATCGATCCTTCGCTGATCCAGGCAGGCCGCGCCATGGGAATGAATCGTCGACAATTGTTCTGGCGCGTGATCCTCCCGCTCGCCCTGCCGGTGATCGTGGCGGGAATCCGGATCGCCACCGTGACGACCATCGGGATCGCGTCGCTGGCCGGCTTCATCGGACAGGGCGGCCTGGGGGCTCTCATCTTCATCAACATTACCGTCCGCGACTACGACGCGATTCTCGCAGGCGCCCTTCTGTTGGCCGCTTTCGCCATCGTCGCCGATGTCCTCCTGCTCGTCGTCCAGACCCTGCTCAATCGCGGGCGCGGCGCCCTGAGCGTGGCATAGGGCCGATCGGCATGGCATCCCTGCTGCAGTTCTATCTCGATCCGCGGAACGATCTGGCGGCCCAGACCGTCACTTTTTTCGAACTGTGCTTCGTGCCCATCGCGATATCCATCGTGATAGGCGTCGTGGTCGGGATACTGGTCTATCGGAGCGCCCTGCTGTCGTTCGCCGCCATCAATCTGAGCAACCTGATCCGAGCGATCCCCGTCATCGCCGCGCTGTTCATCTTCGTGCCGATTTTCAAAGTCGGGTTCCTCCCCGCCGCCATCGCGCTCACCCTGCTGGGCATTCCTCCGGTCCTGCTTAATACCTATGCCGGCCTCCGCGCGGTCGATCCGGCGGCGATCGAGGCCGCGCGCGGCATGGGAATGACGAATCGGCAGATCATGGCCCGGGTGCAGACCCCTCTGGTGCTGCCCGTGCTCGCGGCCGGAGTGCGGACATGCGCCGTCCAGGTCGTGGCCACAGCCCCGTTGGGAGGCTTGATCGGAGCCGGTGGATACGGCGAATATATCATCGACGGAGTGAACAGGCTCAACACGACGGAGATCCTCGCCGGCTCCATCCTGGTCGCCGCGCTGGCGATGCTGGTCGAGACCGGAATGAGCCTGGCGGAGAGACGATTGACGCCCGCGGGGCTGCGGGTGCGAACGACCGGCATTTAGACCGCTGAAGGTCTGGATTGTATCGTCAGGTGTGCCGTCGGCACACGCGCTTCGCCCGACGAGTTTACGGTCGGGCGGCGTATTCCAAAGGAGGGAACATGTCTCTAAACGCACGCATGTCGTGGAGAAGGGCGTTGCCGGCTCTGGTCGTCGCGGTGGGCATGATCGCCCAGTCCGCGTATGCGACCCCGTCCAAGGGTACGGTCACCGTCGGCGGCAAGCTGGATGTGGAGGCGCAACTGCTGACCGAAATGTACACGCAGCTGCTCCAGAACGCCGGTTACAAGGTCAATGAGAAGCTGGCGCTGGGCAACAGCATCATCGTCCACGCGGCGATCACCTCGGGCGCGATCGATCTCTATCCTGAGTTCACCGCGACGGGCCTGAACACCCTGGGCATCAAGTCGTCCTACGACCCGGAAAAGGACTACCAGGCGGTCAAGAAAGGCTTCGAAAAGAAGTTCCACATCACCTGGCTCGACATGGCGCCGCTGAACGACGGCTACGGGATCTGCACATCCCAGGCACTGTCGCAGCAGCTCGGGATCACGACCATCTCGCAGCTCGCCTCCCAGGCCGGGCAGATCGTCCTCGCCTCGCCGAGCGACGGCATCGATTTCATCGACGGTCTCAAGACGGCCTACGGAATCGACACGAGCAGCTTCAAGAACCTGCAGAAAGTCGACTACTCGATAGGCTTCGCATCCGTGTCCAGCGGTTCCGCCCAAGCCTGCGTCGGCTATACGACCGACGGCTCCATCGCCGGGCAGAACTTCATCTTTCTGCAGGACGACAAGAACGGCTTCCCCCAATTCCATCCCGCGCCCATCGTCCGCATGAACGTGCTCAAGAAATATCCGGGCATCGCGACGGTATTGAATCCCCTCGCGCCCAAATTGACGACCGATGTCAGCATTCAGTTGCAGAATCAAGTGAGCAAGCTGAAGGCGGGCGGCACCTCTGTCACCGAGGCGGTGAAGCAGGTCGCCAAACAGTTCCTGCAGGATTCGGGATTGCTCCCGGCCGGCTGATCCGAAGTACCGAGCCGATCGCCCAAGGCGATCGGCTCGACTCTCAAGCGCCGTCCTTTTCCGTTCAGGCGAGGACGGCGACCGCCGTTTCCGCGACGAACCTGGAGCCGCGGACGAGGATGCGGACGGTGCCCGGTTCGGTGCCGGCCCGGAGCCAGAATGCCGTCACGCCGCCGAGGAGGGGGAGGAGTCGCGGTCCCACGATCGCGCCGGGGCCTTCGGCCGATACCTCGACGGCCTCGGCCGCGAAGGGTTGGACGTTGCCGTACTGGTCGAGGAGCCTCAGCACGACGCGCGTGACGTCGGTGCCATCGGCGCGGAGCTCCCGGTCGTCGACCGCGACTTCGAGTTTCGCGGCATAGGCGTCGCCGCCATGGCGCCTGCGCGCGACTTCCCGGCCCTCCACGAGTCCGACGAGTTCGAACGTGTCGATCTTCTCGCCCCAGCCTATTGCGAAGCGCGCGACGAGCTTTTCGGCGTCGGCGAAGCTCATCCGTTTGCGCGCGAGCATGAGGCCCAGTCTGAGGAGTTGACGCTTTCCCAGAGCCTCGAAGCCCTCGGAAAAGATCACGCCGACGAGCTCCTTGACGAGGGCCTGATCCCGCCTGGAAAAGCCCTCGCCCGCCAGGCGGTCGCCGATCAGGTCGCGGACGACGACGGGCGGATGGGGGAGGTGGGGAAAGGATTTCCGGTCGGGGAAATAGGAGCCGACGCGCACGCCCGAGCGGAACAGGACCACTTCGTCGCAATTGGTCCAGATGTGGACGGGAAGGACGAAGGCCTCGCGCCGCTCGCCCTTGGAAAAGAGGGTCGCGGCCTCCAGCACGACGCGCTCGGACGGCTCGACCTGGCTGGCGTAGACCCAGGCGGCGTACTTCGGGATCCTGAACATGTCCGAGACGCCGTGGTAGCAGACCCTGTCGCCGGAGCCGAAATCCTTGTGGGTGTTGTAATCGAAGGCGCACCAGCCTATGGCGCCCGCGATTCCCGAAGTGCCGTAGGCGGCGTCGAGAACGCGCGCATGGCGGAGCGCATGCTCGGCGAGCCGCTCCTCGTTGTCGAAGCGCTTGGTCGGGTACATGTGCCCGTTGTGCTCGGTCACGAGGTAGGGGACGTCTCGACCGAGCCGCGTGACCTTTCGCGGCTTTTTCAACGCGGCGGCGCCGCCCGAGTGGACGAAGTCGTTGTAGGTATAGACGTCCTCGAGAAGTTCGCTCTTTTCGATGCAGCGTACGCCGCCCCTCGCCCGGGTAGGATCGAGCTCGTGGGCGAGGGCGTTCGTGGCGACGTAGAAGTCGTGATCGTCGGGCGACTCGTTGATCCGCACGCCCCAAAGGACGACGGAGGGTCGGTTGCGATCGCGCTCGATCATCGCGCGGAGGTCGGCCAGCGCATTGTTCTGCCATTCGCGGTCGCCGATGTGCTGCCAGCCGGGGAGTTCCTCGAAGACGAGGAGGCCGAGCTCGTCGCAGGCGTCGAGAAAATGGCGCGACTGGGGATAATGGCTCGTGCGAACGAGGTTGACGCCGAGTTCGCGCTTGAGGATCTCGGCGTCGCGGCGCTGGGCTCGCTCGGGCATCGCGTAACCCACATATGGCCAGGATTGGTGGCGATTGAGCCCTCGGAGTTGCGTGGCCCTGCCGTTCAGGAAGAATCCCTCGGGCTTCCATTCGGCGCAGCGCCAGCCGATCCGCTCCGAGAGACGGTCGATGGGGACGCCGTCGCGCTCGAGGACGATCTCGAGATCGTAGAGCGCCGGCTTCTCCGGGGACCAGAGTTCGAGGCCATCGATAGCATCGAGCGAAAGCCGCACCGACGACCGGTCGGAGAGGAACCCGAAGCGCGATCTTGCGAGGACCGGTCGTGGGTTCTCGCCGCGGCCGCTTTCCCTTCGCGCGCCGACTGCAGCCGCGCGCAGCTCGATCCCGAGGACGAGTTCTCTTCCGGGCGCTGCGGCCGCCGCCCGAGCCGAGGGTTCGGCGACTTCCGTCGCCCGTCCGCCGCCCATGTCGACGACGACTTCGATTTCAAGCCCCTTCCGTTCGGCGAGAGCGCCGACAGGCTTGGCGAAAACCGAGCGCACGAAGATCGATTCCTGGAGGCGGAGACGGACTTCGCGATAGATGCCCCCGAAGCAGAGATAGTCGACTACATGGCCGAAGGGCGGCACCTCGCGCAGTTCGCGCGAATCGAGGAGAACGGCGAGCCGGTTCCTGCCGACCAGGGCCTTTCCCGTGAGCTCCACGGAGAAGGGTGTGTAGCCGCCTTTGTGGATTCCGGCCAAGTTGCCATTCAAATGTACTTCGACTGCGGTCATTGCCCCCTCGAAGTCGAGAAAGGCGCGCTTGCCTCCTTCAAGGGATGGAAGCTCGAAATCGAGGAGCCAGGTCGAGACGAACTGGTACGAAGCCTCGTCGAAGCCGTTGAAGGGCAGTTCGAGATTGGAGGCAGGAAGCGACACCTCGTCCCATTCCGAGGCGTCGAAAGCCGATTGAAGCCACGAAGGATCGTCGCCCTTTCGAAAGCGCCAGCCCCGCGCGAGTTCCCGGATCGTTCTCATCGCCCGCCCCCTCGGGCGGCCGCGGCGGATACAAGATCCTCTCCGCGACCGCTTTCCCGGGATCGATATCGTGGAAACTCATTACCCGGTTGAAGTATCCTGAGGGGGCGAGGGGGGAGCTGTCAAGCTTTCGGGAACGACGAGCGGAGGCTGAGCTTGTCGATCTTGCCCACGCTCGTCTTGGGGATCGCCTGGGCGAATTCCACTTCTGTTTCCTTCGCGTAGCGCGGCAGCATGCCGCGGTCGACGAAGCCCATGAGGTGCTGGTGGAGTTCGTCGGCGGTCGCGGTCTTTCCCGGCTTGAGCACGATCACGGCGAGGGGACGCTCCCCCCATTTCTCGTCGGTCCTGCCGATGACGGCGGCCTCGGCGACGGAGGGATGGACGAGGAAGAGATCTTCGAGCTCGAGGGACGAGAGCCATTCCCCGCCCACTTTGATCACATCCTTGAGCCGATCGGTGATCCGGATGGCACCCGTGGCATCACGCACCGCGACATCCTGGGTGTGGAGCCAGCCGCCGGCCCAGAGCTTGTCCGAATTGACCTTGTCCTTGAAATAGCCCTGCGTCAGCCAGGGCGAGCGCAGTACCAGTTCGCCGGCGCTTTTGTCGTCCCATGGCTGTTCGCGACCTTGGGGGTCCACCACGCGGGCCTGCACGAAGGCGATGGGATAACCCGATTTCGTGCGATGCTCCGCTTGGCTCGAAGCGTCGGCGGAGTAGTCCTCGGGGGCCATGTGGGAGATCGCGATGACCGGACAGGTTTCCGACATCCCGTAACCCGACTGGATGTCGATGCCCCGGGACATCGCCTCAAGGCAGAGCGCCTTGGGAAGTGCCGAACCGCCGATGACCACCTTCCATTTCGACAGATCCACCGAAGCGCTCGAGGGATCGTGGAGCATCATCATCAGAATCGTGGGAACGCAGTGCGAAATGGTCACCTTCTCGGAGGCGAGGAGGGCGAGGAGATTGGCCGGGACGTACTTTCCGGGATAGATCTGTTTCATTCCGAGCATGGTCGCCACGTAGGGGAAGCCCCATGCATGCACGTGGAACATCGGTGTGAGCGGCATGTATACGTCGTCTCGGCTGATGTTCCTGCCCCCGGACGAGGCGGCGAGAGTGGCCAACGTGGCGATCGTGTGGAGGACGATCTGGCGGTGCGAGAAAAAGACACCCTTGGGGAGGCCGGTGGTGCCCGTCGTGTAGAAGGTCGTCGCCCTCGTGTTTTCGTCGAAGTCGGGGAACTCCTGCAGGGGCTTGGCCACCGACAAGAGATCCTCGTACTCTCCCGCGAAACGTATGGTGGTGCCGGGGGACGATGCCGAGTCCGTCATGAGAACGTATTGCTTGACTTTGTCGAGTCTGGCCCTGATCGCCTCGAGGAGGGGCAGGAAGTCCGTATTGACGAAAACGATGGTGTCGTCGGCGTGATCGATCGTGTAGATCAGCTGCTCGGGGGATAATCGGATGTTGATGGTATGGAGCACGGCACCGATCATCGGCACCGCGAAATAGCACTCGAGATAGCGGTGCGAGTCCCAGTCCATCACCGCCACCGTGTCGCCCTTGCCTATGCCGAGCTTGACGAGGGCCGCCGCGAGCCGCGCGACCCTTTCCTTGAAAGCCGCGTAGCTGTGGCGGACGTCGCCCCGATAGACGATTTCTCGCGCGGGGTTGTCGCCTATGGGCGAGAGAAGGATGCTCTTGATGAGAAGCGGATACTCGTAAGCCTCGGCTGCTTTGATTTCCATGCGTGTCGCTCCTTTCCAAGTTGTTCGGTCCCGGGGGGAGGAGGGAAGACGGGCCAGACATTCCGCGTTCCCGCGAGACCGCGCTGAAAAGGAACGTCGAAATGAGCAATTATTATCTATATGCAATATCGCGAAACACCGGTTGCGCCTTCGCCCCTCACCTCGGGAAAACCGTAGGGCCGATCCGGAGAGCTGTCAAGCGCAGCCTTGTTCTCGTCTCGCTACGAGACGACCGGGCTCCGCCGATCATGCGAAGGGCTCCGGGCGGCGGCCGAATGAAGGCCCGCGACCAAGTTGGTGAACGATGGACTTCCGCCCATCCGATAGGGCGCATTACTTGGTCCAGCCCTCGAATTTGCCGTCGTCGCCGCCCCTAAGGATCTGTCGCTGAGGAGAAAAATAGGACTTTCCGGTCCCCTTGAACTGACAAAAGCGGAGGCGAGGCTGAAGTTGAAGTAGCCCGAGACCCGCGCCCCCGGACTGACCTTGCGACATGCCGCTCCAGCCCGATTCGGCGGAGGCGGAGGCCCCCTACGGCCGTCACGACTTCAGGTCATGGATGTTCGGTGAGAATAAATATTTTGTGGATAAAGAATAATGATATAATGATGCGGCTGATCCTACGCCAGCTTTTCACTTGACAGGTCCGAAGAAGAGTTTTATTAATAAACTTAGCTAATTAAGCGGGCAGACCGATCATAGGCTTCGGTGCTTCCCGCTATTGTCAGAAGGAGGCAGAGCATGCCGAGAAAAGCGATCATGATTCTCGTTCTCCTGGTGCTTGCCGGAGCGGGCCTTTTCGCCGCCGACAAGGTCGTAATCAATGCCCTGTTCATGAAGCAAGCCGGGTTCAGCGAAGAGGACATCACGGCCGGCACGGCCGATTTCATGGCAAAGAACCCGAGCATCCAGGTCAACCTCAACTTCGTCGCCTACGAGGAACTCGAGCAGAAGATCCTGACGGCGGCCGGTTCGGGGGGCTACGATGTCGTGTTGTCCGATGGCCCCTTCACCGCGAAGTTCGCGAAGGGCGGGATCGTGGACGAAATTCCGGCTCTCTCCCCGGCCGAGAAGTCCGACATCTTCGCCGGCGCCCTCGACGCATGCGAATATCTCGGCAAGTACTGGGGCATGCCCTGGATCAACGATGTTCGCTATATGTTCTACAACAAAAAAATGCTTGAAAAGGCCGGCTTCAAGGCCCCACCGGCCACCCTTGACCAGCTCGTCGCCCAGGCCAAGGCGATGAAGGCGAAAGGCATCGTCCAATATCCCATCGTCCTTCCTTGGAATCAAGCCGAGACCCTCACGTGCGACTTCACCACCATTACCGCCCTTTTCGGCGGGAGCATGGCCAAGGATGGGAAGCCGACCCTCGATACGCCTCAGAATCGCAGGGCGCTCGAGTGGATGGTGCAGGGCGTCAAGGACGGGATCATCAATCCCAAGTCGATCACCTACGGCGAGGATGACATCAATGGCGTTTTCGAAGGGGGGAATGCCGCGTTCATGTTCAATTGGACCTATGCTCTCGCCGTCACCAACGATCCCAAACAATCGCAGGTTGCCGGCGATGTCGGGATCGCCATGATCCCCGGCAACGGAAGCGTCAAGAGCGCGACGGTCAACGGTGGTCAGCCACTTTCGATTTCGGCGGGAACCAAACACCCGGCCGAAGCATGGACATACATCCGGTATATCTGCGGCAAGGATTTCCAGAGAGCCTTTCCGACCAATTCACTTCCTATTTGGAAGAGCCTCTACACCGATCCGAAGGTAGTCGCCTCGAACCCCGACGTGGTCAAAGTGGCCCAGACTCAGTACGAGTATATCGTCAACCGGCCCAAAGTGCCCTATTACAGCGCCTTTTCCTCGATGCTCCAGGTCAAGATCCAGGAAGCCCTCTTGGGAAGCAAGAGCGCCGCCCAAGCCTTGACCGAGGCTCAGGCGGAAGCTCTCAAGCTCGCCGCACAGTAGGTTGTTCGACTGCCGGTCGGTCCGATCGGCAGTCGGAAAAACTGCGCTTGGGCTTGCGTACCGACCATAGCCATGGGTAGCAATCGTAACGGAGGCCGCGGCAGCGAGAGTCGTTTCGCCCTGCTCATACTCTCGCCTGCCGGTCTGTTGATTTGCGGCATCGTCCTCGTCCCCCTCGTCGTGACCTTCGGCTACACGATTTTCAACTCGAATCTCCTGTCCGACTCCAAGGGGAAGTTCATCGGCTTTTCGGCTTACGTGTCTACCGTGGGCTCGAGCTGGTTTTTGGAGTCGCTCGGTCGGACCCTTTATTTCACCTTCGTCTCGCTGGCGCTGGAGACGGGGCTCGGTCTCCTCTTCGCTCTTTTGCTGAACGGCTCTTTTCCCGGCGTCGGCATGCTGCGCTCGCTGATCATTCTTCCCTGGGCCATCCCGACCAATGTGTCGGCGGCGCTCTGGAAATGGATTCTCCATCCTGATTATGGAGCTTTGAACGCCCTGCTTGCGTGGCTCGGCATCGTGAAGGAATATCAGTCTTGGCTCGGGGAACCGTGGCGGGCGATGAACATGGTCATCCTCGCGGACGTCTGGAAGATGGCGCCTTACTCCGCGATCTTCTTCCTGGCGTCGCTCCAGTTCATCAATCAGTCGCTGTACGAAGCGGCGCGCATCGACGGAGCGGGCACGTTCAGGCGCTTCGCCACGGTGACTCTGCCGCATCTTGCGCCCACCCTCGTCGTCGTGGTGGTGATGCGTTCAATGGAAAAATTCAAAGCCTTCGACATCTTCTATATCATGACAAAAGGCGGGCCGGCCAATGGCACGAAAGTCCTGACCTACGATGCCTTTCTGCGCGGCTTCGACAACCTCGACTATACGACGGCGGCGACCATCTCGTATGTCATCGCCTTCATCGTTCTCGCGCTGAGCATCGCCTACGTAAGGGTGGGAAAACAGGAAGACATCTATGAATGACGAGAGGAATCGCGCCGACGAAGGCGGAAGTCGGGCGATATGAGAACGAGGAGATTGGGTTTCACCGCCTTTCAAACGACCATGGGAGCGCTGCTCTTCGTCTTTATCATGGCGCCCTTCCTCTGGCTCCTCGTCTCCAGCCTGTCGGAACGGCGCGACCTCATCTCCCTGCCTCTACGCTTCCCGCCGGGTCGTCTGAGCCTCGACCGCTACATCGCTGTCTTTGGTCCCTCCGGCGTCGAGATCGCAAAGGCTTTCCGGTACGCATTGTGGAACAGCCTCGTCGTCGCGACCCTCGTGACCGCGGTCGGACTCGCGGTCGGGGCGCTGGCTTCCTACGCCTTCGCCAGACTGCGGTTCATTTTTCGCGACAAGCTGCTGTTCGCGCTGCTTTTCACCTACATGATCCCGCCGATCGTGATCGTCCTTCCTCTCTACCAGGCCATCCATGCGCTCGGTCTCCTCGATCGGAAGGTCACGCTCGTCTTCCTCTACCTCTCCATGACGATACCCTTCATCGTCTGGGTGATGAGGAGTTACTTCGGGTCGATTTCGAAGAGCTACGAGGAGGCGGCGCTCATAGACGGCTGCACGCGCCTGCAGACGCTGCTCCATATCTATCTGCCGATGGCCCGTCCGGGCCTCATCGCCACGGGAATACTCGCCTTTCTTCTTTCTTGGGACGAGTTCTTCATGTCGCTCATCTTCACCTCCAGCCTGGCGGCGAAGACCATCCCCGTCGCCATCGCGGAGTTCACGGGCAAGAACACCGTCGACTACGGCATGATTGCCACCGGAGGCGTCATCGCCTCCATTCCGCCCCTCATCATCGCGATCTTCTTCCAAAAGTACATCGTGATGGGGGTTTCGGCAGGTGGAAACAAGGAATGAGCGCGATCAGACGCCTGTAGCCGCGGCCGCGTCGAGGAGGAGGCTGAATCGAGGGTGCCGGAGCAGGATCGAGGCTGGAATTTCGGGAAAGGAATCCGAAGAAAAGGCCCGTCGCACGATCCCGGCTTTTCCTTCTCCGCTCGCCATGAGCAAGGCGCGCTTGGCTCCCATGATCTGCCCAAGTCCGATGGTCAGACCGCCGGCGGGGGCCGTGCCCGAATCGAAGTATTTCGTCCCGACGCTTTGCGTGACTTCCTCGAGGTCCATCGCATGGGAGAGCGTCTCCGCTCGAGTGCCGGGTTCGTTGAAACCCAGATGGCCGTTCATGCCGATTCCGAGTACGACGAGGTCGATGGGGCCCCAATCCGCTATCCATTCGTCGATTTTGCGGCATTCGCCCGGGAGGTCGGCGGACTTCGCGTCGAAAAAGGCAATCCTGTCCATTCGGATGCCGAGAGGACCGAAGAGGAGTTCGTTCAAGAGGGCCCTGCAGCTGCCCCTGTCATGACCATCCAGCCCGATCCACTCGTCCAGGCCCACGAAGCGCATTTCCGAAACATTCAGGCCTTCGTCCAAGACGCGCCGGGCGAGGAGGCGATAGGCGCGTCGCGGCGTATCGCCGGCGGCGAGGCAATAGAGTCCACGAGGAGCGGATCGCATGACTTCAAATATGGCGGCCGCGGCCCTTTCCGACAGGTCCTCGTACGTGGCGGATACTTCGATCGAATGGTTGCGCGGTTTCATGGGCGCCGAGCCTCCTTCGTGATCGTTTTGTTCGATGGCCCGGTCAAGAAATCACCCAGATCCACGAGTGTCGGGCTGGACCCGTCGCGGAGGTAACATGCGGCTACGGCGTTGCCGAAGCCGAGGGCCTCGCCGAGGGTCAGGCCGCGCTGCCAGGCGAAACAGAAGCCGGCATTGAAGTTGTCCCCGGCGCCCGTGGTGAGCACCGGGGCCGGCACCATGAAGCTCGACGCCCGCGTGAAGGAGTTTTCCG
>Ga0187814_10000036_pt1 | contig 28323 bp, 24 predicted proteins | sample NC_S_4_FD_132450 | JGI IMG/M metagenome (GOLD analysis project Ga0187814, IMG submission 132450) | Wetland sediment microbial communities from Neuse River Estuary, North Carolina, USA - ASW-S_4 | ecosystem: Environmental > Aquatic > Freshwater > Wetlands > Sediment | place: USA: North Carolina... | reverse complement strand
GCCAAAAAGCCATGGTTGCCCCCCGCTGGAAAGAATACAAGTACATCCCCGATCGGCCGTTCTAATTAGTAACATCGCGTGAGTGCGGGAGCCGCCCGAATGGGGGGCTCTCGCTTTTCCCCCCCCCCCCCCCCCCCCTTCCCGGATATCCCGTGGTCGCCGTCATGATAGACAGGATCGGGCTCGGGAAAGAGGGTTCGTCATGGTCCCGACCGCTAAAGCAACTCCAGCTGGCCGTCGTCGTCCCTTTCCGTCCGCTTCTTTTTCCTCGCGATGGCCTTCTCGACGCGGGCCGCGTCCTTCGCGTTTCCGAGTTGCTTCCAAATATCGAGCGCTTGGTCGAGGTTGCCCGACTTTTCGAAGATCTTGGCGCAGCCGGGGAAATCCTTGGCCTCGAGGGCGACGCGTAGGGCGTCGCCAAAGCGCTCGACTTTCGAGTAGTAGGCTTCGGCGCGCAGAAACTCACGCTTTTCTTCGAGCCGGGTGGCGGCCGATCCTTCCACCTTCAACAACTTTACGAAACTGTCCAGCTCCTCGAAATGCCCGTTTAGGATATACCAGTCGAAGACTTCGGGGTCGGTCGTGGCGTTAAGGAAGTACACGACAGTGTTCCAAAGGTCGATACCGGAAATCGGCGGCGCCGCCTCCGATTTCCGCTTGGCCATGAAGGACGCGAGACTCGCGTGCAAGAGGGCGTCGGGGCCTTGGACTTTCGCCGCCGTCTCGAGACGGTCGACGAGGCCGTCGCCGAAGGCCCTCGAGTCCGGATCGTCGGGGGCGAATCTCCAGGCAAGATAGAGCGCATTGTGATGGCCGACGCCGATGAGGCCGTCCACGATATCCAGGCGCTTTCTTTTGGCCATCTCCTTGTATATCGAAGTGTCGGCGAAGGGCAGGATGCTGTCGACCTCCGCGCGGAAGGCCGGATCGGAACGGTCTCCGCGCCCCTTGCCGCGAAGGACGCAGGCGAGGATGTCGAGCGTCGCCCTGTCAGCGTTCCCGCGAAAATAGTAGTCCCGGAGCGCGGGCGACTGGCCCATGACATATTCATGCGAAAGCCTGAAATCCGGCTTTCCCGCGATCAGGCTTTCGAGCTCGTCGTATGCCGCGCGGCGCGCCAGGAACGCGAAGGCCTCTTCGTCCCGGGGAAGGCGGCGAAAGAGCGGGATGCAGGCGTCGACACGATTCGCCGCGAGGTAACGGTTCAGGGCATGCTGATCCTCGCCTGAGGCCTTGAGCGCGTCGGCCTCGGCGACCAGGGCCTCGGCCTTCGCGCGATCGAGTTTTTCGTAGCCGATCTCCACGGAGCGCCTGAAATGGTCGACGGTGTGCCTGTCGTTGAGTCCCGCGAGTTCTCTTTCCTTCGCCGCTTCGGCGTAGCGTTGGAGATACCAGAGACTGTTGGAGGCACGCGCGTGATCCCCGAGCGAGAGATATTCTGCCAGGGCGAGCTCGTGACGACTCGCGCCCGAAAAGAGCGCGGCCGCCCTCTCCGCCTCGCCGAGGGCCGCGAAACGGACGGCAGCTTCGAACGCGTTGCGCTTGACCCATGTTTCGGCCTCGGCCAGGAGGGCGGACCGGCGTTCGCCCGTGTCGTCCTCGAGCCACAACTTGAAAAACCGGATAGCCTCCGCTCCATCCTTGGACTTGAGGCTTTGCTTGGCGAGAATGTCGTGGCGTCCGAGCCTGCGGACGCACTCGGCTTCCTTGGCGCGGTTGCGGGAAAGGCGGTAGTAGCGGAGGGCGGATTCCCAATCGCCCGCCGCGGCGTAGGAATCCGCTGCTTTGGCCTGCTTTCCGGCCTTGCGCCAGCATTCGGCGGCGTCGAGGTGCCGGCCCGCCCGCGCGTAGGCCTGGGCCGCCTTGTCCCAGAGCTTGAGACTGCGATAGAGATCGCCGGCGGAAGGGTCGTATTCCGCGCGGGCGAGAGTTCGAGCCGCAGCCTTCCTGTCCTTGAGCGCGAGCCAGGCCGCCGCGGCGGCGGCCCAGGAGCCCTCCTTTTCGAGGGAGAGCGCCGAACAGCGGGCGGCCCGCTTGGCTTCGCCCAGATCGGTCCAGATCGTCGCGGCGGCCCGGAAATCGGAAGCCTTTTCCCATGCTCCGGCGGCTTCCGCTCCAAGGCCGGCCGTCGCGAGGAGGGGCGCAGCCTCGGCGAAGCGTTCGTTCTCCAGAAGGCCGAGCCCCCGGGCCCGAGCTTCGGCGGTCGGGTCGCCGGCGTTGCGGTAGCACTCGGCCGCCGCGAGCCAGTGGCGCCGCTCCGCGTAATAATCGCCGCGCCCGCGCCATTCTTCCGGGCCCGAGATCTTAGTCCAGTAGGCGGCGACGACGCCGACCTCGTCGCTCGGCACGAAAAGCCCCGCGAATTCCTCGAGCCCCCAGAAAGCGGCATCGGTGTCGAAAATGACGAGACCGTTCCTCGCGCGCGTAACCGCGACATAGAGGAGATTGATCTCGTGCGCGACGCGCGCCTCGAAACCGATGGCCGCCTTGGGGTCCGCGGAGACGCGGCGCCAGAGGCCCGAGATCTCTCCCTGTCCCGACATTATGTTCCACAACAGGGTCGAATCGAATTCGAGGCCCTTCGATTCGGAGATCGTGAAGACGAACTCGGTGCCGACGAGGCTTTTCACCTCGTCGCGCGTCCGCGCGTCGCGGACGATGATGGCGTCGGCGGCCCCGGTCGAGGGAATGGCCGAGGCGAGCGCCGAGGCGTCGGCCTTCGCGAGAAGGCAGGGCATGAGTCCCTGGAACTTCCAGCGCTCCTTCGACTCGTCCGATTGGATGCCCGCGAGCCTTTTCTTGAGATCGAGGAGGGCGTTACCGAGGGCGACTATCCCGCCGACCGAGCGGAAATTGAGGTCGAGGTGGAAGAGTTCGGGCGGCTGGATGCCCTTCTCGTAGAAGAGGGCGCGGAGGTCGGCCCATCGGAAGCCGCTCGGATTGATAGTCTGCTTGACGTCGCCGGCGAGGACGACCTGCCTGGGGTCGGCGACCAGGCGGAACATCAGTTGGAAATGGACATTCGCGAAATCCTGGGCCTCGTCGCAGACGACGAGGTCCCAGATCCCGGCCTTGAGTTCGTCGGCAACCGCGGCCGCGCCGATTTCAGCCGTGCCGGCGGCGGCGGACTCGCCGGAAGCGGAACCTGCGGCGGCAAAGCCGCCCTCGGCGCTTCCGCCGCCCCCGCCTTTGCCGATGACGGAAAGAGCCGCCCTCGCGAGGTCGATATCGTCCCAAAGACCGAGCTCGGAGATCCTTCCTTCATACCATTCCGCCGCGGCATAGATCGTGGCGCGGTCGTGGGCGAAGCGTGGAGCGCGTTTTTTGCCGAGGGCCTGATATTCGGCGAAGGAAAGGAGGGGTCGGCCGAGGTCCGCCTTGCGCTTCTCCAGCTGATCGAGGATTTGCCTCAGAACGACGAGAAACTCGGCCCTGTCGATCGAGGACGGCGAGGCGATGGACCGCAGCAGGTCGCCATAGTTGGCGAAGGCACCCCGCCGCTCGATGATCGCCTCGATTTTCGGAAGGAATTCGAAGTTCGCCACAGCCTCGAGGATCGCGCCGAGTTCGCGGCGGTCGCGGCCGGACAACGCGCCTTCGCCGAAGGCTGTCACGAGACGCCGGACGGTCGCGGGATCGATCGGCGGTTTCGCCCCCTTGATGATGCCGCGTATCTCTTCCCAGGCCAGCTCGGGATCGAGGTCCGAAAACTCCTTGCGCTCGCGCAGCGACCTTTCGAACCAGGCGAGGTCCGCTTCGCGCGAGGGATCGCGGAAAGGCGAATTCGGGCGGGCTCCCCGCGTCGCCACTTCGAGGACGATGTCCCGCCACACGGCGAAGCGGGGGCGTTCCCGCCGCGCGCCGCCTGTGCCGGCGGCGAGGCTGTCGTAGAGCCGCTCCGAGTAGGACTTCAAGAAAGGGTGCCATGTGACGAAGAGCCTCCGTTCGACGCCGGGCAGGGCGCGGAACAGATAATAGACGGCGATAGTCGTCTTGCCGCTTCCGGCCGTGCCCGAAAGGAGAAGGGGAGGCGGCGCCGCGAGAACGGTCCGCTGCGTCGTCGTCAGATGGAGGCGAAGGTCGATCTCGGCCTTTTCCGCCCGCGCGAGGAGGCGGCCCCAATCTTCGTCCTCGACGAGGCGCCAACGTTGGGGACCGCAGTCCTCGGCCGCCACGGCCTCGAAGGCTTCTTGCGAATAGTAGTCCGGATCCAGCCCTTCGAGGTCGAGGTCGGCGCTCTCCTCGACTTCGACGGCCTCGAAGGAGAGGAAGGGGGCGCTTTCGGGCAGAATCGCGGCCTTGGCCCGATTGACGTCGTCGTGTCGCTCGATACCCCAGGCATAGAGCCGCGTTTCGCCGCTCTCGCGGCCGAGGGTGAAGAGGAGTCGATCGCCCTTGGAAATCCGAGCCTCGAATACGACAGCCTTCGAGTTCTTGAGCTTCTTGACCCTGAGCCCTCCCTCCCAGAGGCCGGAGGAGAGAAACTCGAATTTTTCGCGGAGCCGTTCGAGCTCCGGTCGGGCGAGACCGTCGATATGACGCTTGAGAGTGTCGGAAATGAGAACGGCGAAAGATCCCGCTGCCATGCTGCGACTATAGCGAAGCGAAGGGGCGAAGGAAATGCCGGGGCGGGCCGGTGAAAGGGCGAGACCCGAGGCTCAGCTCAATCCCAGCGACTCCCTGATCCGGTGCAGTGCGTCGAGCTTTTCGGCCTCGATCTCGCGGGGCCCGCCGACGGCGAGAGCGGCGATGAGGATCTTGGCGTAGAGCTCGACGGTCTCCATTCGGCTATATGCTTCGTCCAGATCGCGGCCCCATGTTATGACGCCGTGGTTCGCGAGGAGCGCCGCGCCGTGACCTTCCACGAGTCCCTCGATCGATCGGGGAACCTCTTCGGTCGAAGGTGTGGCGTAGGGAGCCAGCGGAACGGAGCCCAGATTGACGACGAGCTCGGGCATGTAGGCGCGGTCGAGGGCACGACCGGCCACCGCGAAACCGGTGGCGCTCGGCGGATGGGCGTGCACGACCGCGCGGACTTCGGGCCGGGCACGGTAGACGGCCAGATGCATCTTGAGCTCGGAGGAGGGCCTGGGCCCGCCGGAGACGACCTTGCCGTCGAGGTCCACGGTCACCAGAATGCGCGGCTTCATGAAACCCTTGCTCACGAGCGTGGGGGTGACGACGATCCGATCCCGGGCGATGCGCACGGAGATATTGCCGTCGTTCGCGGCGACGAAGCCGCCTTGGTACATTCTCCGGCCGATCTCGCAGATGTCCCGCTTGACCGAGCCGCTCAAACCGTTGCGCATGCGGTGCCCCCATTCACGGCGCGATCTCCGCGCCCGGATAGATGCAGGGAATTTTCCGCTCTCCGAGTTCGCGCAGCCAGTCTCCCTCCGGTGCCCGATCGGTGACGAGGACGTCCATCCCGTCGAGGGGAACGATGAGCGACAGCGAGAACTTGCCGAACTTCGTCGCGTCGGCGACGAGAATCTTGCGCCTGGCATTGGCGAGCATGAGCTTGCGGACCTCGGCTTCGAGCTCGTCCGCGTCGGTCGCGCCCTTTTCGATATCGAGGCCGACGCAGGAGACGAACGCCTTGTCGGCGAAATAGCCTTCGAGCGTCCGCGCGGCCGCCGGGCCGACGAAGGAACTCTGGCTGCGGCGGAGGCCGCCCCCCGAGCAGATCACCTTGACGTCGGCCGTTTCGGAAAGCCGCTCGACGATACGGAGGGAATTGGTGATGACCGTGACGGCCTTCTTCCCGCCCAACCGGCCGGCGATGTGGATGGCCGTCGTGCTGGAGTCGAGCATGATCGTGTCGCCGTCGTCGACGAGATCCGCGCAGAGCGCCGCGATGGTTTCCTTGCCGGGGAGGTAGATGGTTTCGCGAATTTCGATGGGAATGTCGGCGCCGACCGTCTTGGCGATATAGGCGCCGCCGTGGGTGCGCTGTACGCCCTCCGATTCGTCCATCTTTTGGAGGTCGCGCCTGATCGTCTCTTCGCTCACCTCGAAATCGGCGGCGAGGTCGGACACGGTGACGATTCCCGCCGCCCTGAGCTTGGCGAGGATGCGGTTCCTCCGCTCTACCGCGAGCATCGACCGCCGCGTGCCGCCGGGCCGGCGCACTTCATCCGAACAACCTCGCAAGATTCTCGCGGAATGGAGGTCCGACGATCCCCTTCTCGGTCACGAAGCCTCGGACCAGCTCGTGCGGAGTCACATCGAAGGCGGGGTTGCGCACGGCCACGCCCTCGGGCGCCGTGCGCCGTGCCCCGAAGGAAGTGACCTCCTCGGAGCCCCGTTCCTCGATGGCGATGTCCGCTCCATGGGAGGTGGCCAGATCGATCGTCGAGGAGGGGCAGGCTACGTAGAAGGGGATGGAAAAGTGCCGGGCGAGGATGGCCACTCCGAGTGTGCCGATCTTGTTGGCGAAGTCGCCGTCGGCCGCGACCCGGTCGCAGCCGACGATGCAAAGATCGACAAGACCCTTCGACATGACATAGGCGGCCATGTCGTCGCAGATGAGGGTGACGTCGAGGCCGGCGCGCTGGAGCTCCCATGCGGTCAGGCGGGCGCCCTGCAGGAGGGGCCGCGTCTCGTCGGCGTAGACGCGGAAGCGCCGTCCGCTCGCGAAGGCGAGATACATCGGGGCGGTGGCGGTGCCGAGTTCGGATGTGGCAAGGGCGCCGGCGTTGCAGTGCGTGAGCACGCCGGAGCCTTCGCGTATGAGCGACTCCCCGTTCTCGCCGATGCCGCGACAAATCGCCCGATCCTCGGCGTGGATGGCCTCCGCCTCCCGCACGAGAACGGCATAAAGGGCTTTCGAACCCTCGGCGCGGTCGTCGGCAGGTTTGCCGGTAGGATCGCCGGCCTTCACTATCTGGCGCGCCCCTGCCTTCGCCGCCGCGGCCTCGGCGACGGCGAGCATGCGGCGCAGCGCCCAGCCAAGGTTGACCGCGGTCGGCCGCGCCGAGTCGAGGTAGGTCGCCACGGCTTTCGCGCGATCCAGGAAGCGCGGAACATCCAGATCGAGCTGGTCTCGGAGTCCCAGGACAAGGCCATAGGCTCCGGCGATGCCGATGGCCGGCGCCCCCCGCACCTTGAGCCGCTTGATGGAATCCCAGACCATTTCGGCGCTCTCCTGGCGCTCCTCGACGATCTCGCCCGGCAGCCTGGTCTGGTCGAGGAAGTGGAGTTCGCCGCCCTCCCATCGCAAGCTCAGCGCGGGCTTTTTTCCCTCGTCGTTCACTCGGCGGCTCCTGTCCGAAATTGTCCCACAGCCCCAAAGTATAATCGAAAACCACAAAACCGGGCACAGCTTGGAGTGGATTCTGCCAGATTGTCAAGTTTTTTTCGTCAAACGCTTGGGTTCTTGCACGAAAATGTTGTTTTCACAATTGACGGAGACCAACCGCGGGTGTAGGGTGAACACAGTTCAAGGCGTTTCCCGAAGCGATCGGTTTTGGGAAACGCCTTTGCTCTATTCGGCGCGAGGAGTCGGCATGCGTGCAATGGGAGAAGCTCCGCCCGTCCTCGAAACGAGGGGGATCACCAAGCGCTTCGAACGTGTCGTCGCCAATCGCGACATATCGATACGCCTCGAAAAGGGCGAAATCGTCGCCCTCCTAGGCGAAAACGGCGCTGGCAAGTCCACCCTCATGAACGTGCTCTTCGGACTCTATCGCCCGACTTCGGGCTCCATTCTCATCGACGGCGCCGTCGTCTCCTTCGACTCCCCCCGCGACGCGATCGCCCGCGGACTGGGCATGGTGCACCAGCACTTCATGCTCGTGCCTACCCTTACCGTCACGCAGAACATCATCCTCGGCGACGAGCCCGTGCGGCTCGGCCATGTGCTCTACCGCAGGGCCAGGTGCCGGGTGGTCGAGCTGTCGGAGCGCTACGGCCTTGTCGTGGACCCGGACGCGCGGCTCGAGGATCTCTCGGTGGGCCTTCAGCAGCGGGTCGAGATCCTCAAAGCCCTCTATCGCGACGCCAGGGCCCTCATCCTCGACGAGCCGACCGCGGTGCTCACGCCCGCCGAGGTCGAGGAACTCTTCGCCGTGCTCGGGCGCCTCTCCGAGGCGGGCACGTCTATCATCATCATCACCCACAAACTCGAGGAGGTGATGGCACTCTCAAGCCGCGTCTACGTCCTGAGGCGTGGCGAGCTCGCAGGCGAACGTCGCACGTCGGAGACCGACGCGGCCGAACTGGCCAACCTCATGGTGGGGCGCGCCGTCGTCCTGGAAGTCGAGCGGGCGACTCCTGCGCCCGCACCGCCGCCCATCCTGCGCCTCCGAGACATTTCGGCCCGGAACCGTCGCGGACTTCCGGCGCTCAGGGGAGCGAGCCTCGCGGTGGGGCCCGGCGAGATCCTCGGCATCGCGGGCGTGGAAGGGAACGGACAGACCGAACTCTGCGAGGTCGTGGTCGGACTGTCGCTTCCGGATTCGGGCGCACTGTTCTACGGGGAACGGAACATATCGAAGTGGAGCCCGAGGCGTCGGATGGACGCGGGGATGGGCTATGTCCCTCAGGACAGACGGGGTTCCGGGCTGGTGCTGCCCTTTTCGGTCGAGGAGAACCTGGCCCTCGGCCGCAGCGATCGGCCCCCGATCGGTCGCCACGGCTTCATCGATCGTCGGGCGATGCGGAAGCAGGCGGTCGATCTCATGGAATCCTACGACATCCGGAGCTCCGGGCCCGAGGCTGCCGCTTCGACCCTCTCGGGCGGCAATCAGCAAAAGCTGATCCTGGCCCGCGAGTTCTCGCGGGATCCGACCTTCCTTCTCGTCGCACAGCCGACCCGCGGCCTCGATGTGGGCGCCATCGAATATGTGTATCGGAGAATCTTGGAGCTCAAGCGGAAGGGAGTCGCCATCCTCCTCGTGTCGATGGAACTCGAGGAGATATTCGCCCTCGCCGACCGAATCGCCGTTCTCCACTCGGGCGAGGTGGTTTTCGAGGCGACGGCCGCCGCGACCGATGCGGTCAGCATTGGACAGTATATGATCCGGGGCGGGAGGATGGCCCCGTGAGCATGAAGGCCGGGCGGATCACGCGTATCGTAGCCCCGCTCCTCGCGATACCGGGCACGATCCTGTACCTCGCCTCCTATTTCAGAGGAGCCTGGCTCCTCCTCGCGGCCTTCGCGATCTACCTCGCCGGCCGCGCGGCGGATCTCGGTGTGCCGGCCGCAGCCGAAGTCGTCCGACGTTCGCTGAGGCGGGCGGCCATGCCGGTCGCTGGCATCGTCGCCGCCCTCCTCATCGGGGCGATCATCATGGTCTCCACGGGCTACGACCCGTTCACATCATACGGAGCGCTCTTCTATGGCGGGCTTGTCCGCGGCTGGTCGGTGTCGGTGCTCAACGCGACCCCCCTTCTCTTCACCGGCCTCGCGGTTGCCTTCGCCTTCCAGGGCGGGCTCTTCAACATCGGGGCCCAGGGTCAGTACACGATCGGCGTCGTCGCGGCGGCCTGGATCGGCCTCGGCATGCGGCTGCCGGGTCATATCGGGATTCCCCTGGTTTTCCTCGTCGCGGCGCTTTTCGGGGCGGCCCTCAACGCGCTGCCCGCCCTGCTCAAGGTCAGGACCGGCGCCCATGAGGTCGTCACCACCATGATGTTCGCCTATGCGGTGACGACGCTTTCGCCCATGTTCATCCGGGCCTTCGGCGGCGACCCCTCCACATCCATGCACCCCTACGCGACCGATCAGATCCCGGCGAGCTTCTGGCTGCCCTTGTTCAAGGATTTCCTCCCCAAGGCGAATTATCGGCTCCACGTCGGGATTCTCCTGGCCATCGGCGCGGCCTTCTTGGTTCGATTCGTTCTTCTCAGGACCGGCCTGGGCTACAAGGTGCGAGCGGTCGGCCACAATCCCGTCGCCGCTCGCACCCAGGGCATTTCCGTGGGTTGGATCACCGCCGCCAGCCTGCTGCTGTCCGGCGCCCTCGCGGCGGCCGCAGGGGCTACGCAGGCGCTCGGGCTGGATCATCGCATGTACCAGGACCTCGGCTCGGGCTATGGCTGGAACGGCATCTCGGTCGCGCTTCTCGCGCGCAACGATCCGGTCGCGATCATTTTCACCTCCCTGCTCTGGGGCCTCCTCGACTCGGGCGGCCAGTTCATGGCGAGGACCACCAGGACGCCCAACTCGATCATCGAGATCGTCAAGGCCATCCTGCTCTTTCTGCTCCTCGCCGAGGTCATCTACCGGAAGGCGGGCTCGTCCTTCGGCGCCCTGTTCGCCGGGCTTGCGGCACGAATGAAAGCCTTCGGCGACAGTGGCGGGGGCGGAGGGCAGCGTGGCCGGGGGGGCGGATCCGGGGGTGAGGAGGCCGGCGCATGATCGACTTTCTCACGGCCCTCCTTACGCCCCAGCTTCTCGAGGCGACGGTGCGGCTGTCGACGCCGGTGACCTTCGCCGCCCTCGCGGCCGTGGTCTGCGAGCGGAGCGGCATCACGAACATAGCGATGGAGGGCATCATGCTGGTCGGGGCCTTCTTCGCCGCCTGGGTCGGCTGGAAGACGGGCAACCCATGGCTCGGTCTCCTCGGCGGCATCGCGTCGGGCGCCCTCTTCGCCCTCCTCTTCGGCTGGGCGACGATCAGCCTCCATATCAATCATGTGGTCGCCGGGGCCATCATGAACATTCTCGCCTTCGGGCTCACCCGCTACTTGATGGTGGTTTGTTACGGAAGACAGGGGACTTCCGACGCGATTCCCCTGACCCTGCACCATTACAAATTCGCCATTCCCGTGCTCACCGATCTGCCGTACGCGGGTCAGGCTTTCTTCGATCAGACGCCGCTCGTGTACCTCTCGCTCCTTTCGGTGGCGGCCTGGGCCTGGGTCTTCAAACGCACGAGGTTGGGACTTTCCATGATCGCGTCGGGGGAGCATCCGATGGCCCTCGAAACCCTCGGCCGCTCGGTGTATCGCGTGCGCTATTTCGCCGTCATCATGTCGGGGGTCCTTTGCGGCCTCGCGGGGGCCTTCCTCTCCATCGAGAACTCGAACTCCTTCACCGAGGGGATGACGAACGGCCGCGGCTTCATCGCCCTCGCCGCGAACATAGCGGGCGGCTGGCGGCCGCTGGGAGTTTTCGTCGCCTCGCTCTTTTTCGGGTTCGTCGATGCCGCGCAATTGCGCGCGCAGAGTCTGGGCTTCGTAAGATTGCCCTCCGAGATATTCCTTGTCTTCCCCTATGTTGCGACGATAGCGGCCGTGGCGGGTCTCGTGCGCAAGTCCCGTCCGCCCGCCGCCGTCGGAAAGGACTTCGACATCGAAAGCGGGGGCGAATGAGCGGCCGTATTTCCGGTGGTTCGTCGGCCGCCCTTGCGCGTCGATCGCGGCGCCTTCCGGTCAACAAGTCGGAAGGGACGTCGAGATGGTTATGGTGAGCCCGATTCGAGACGGGAGACGTTTCGAGCGGGCGACCCAAGGAGGTGGATCATGAAGCGCGTCATCATCGGGGTGCTCGCCCTCGGACTGGTCTTCGCGGCAGGCGCCCAGGCGACAAAGCCCTTCGTCGCCATGTGCACCGACACAAACGGCCTGGGCGACGGTTCCTTCAATGACGGAGTCTGGGCCGGTCTCCAGAGGGCCCAAAACGAGGGGCTCGCCACGGCGAAGGTCCTCGAGGCCCATGCCATGACGGACTACATCCCGAATCTCACGGGCCTGGCCGACGACGGGGCCAAGCTCGTGTTCGGCGTGGGCTTTCTCATGGTCGAGCAGGTCCAGGAGGCCGCCAAGGACAATCCCAACACCTTTTACGCCGGTATCGACGACTATTTCGACGGGGCCATGCCCCCGAACCTCATCGGCGTGTCGTATCGCGAGCAGGAGGCTGGGTACCTCGCGGGCATCGTGGCGGGGTATATGACCAAGAAGTATTCAGGCGTCTCCACCCTCCTCAACGACAAGAACGTGATCGGCGCCGTGCTAGGCATGGACATACCTCCGGTCGAGCGTTATCTCTCCGGTTTTATCGCCGGGGCCAAATCGGTGAATCCGACCGTCGACGTGCGGTACATCACGGTCGGGAGCTTCGCCGACCGCGCCAAGGGCAAGGAGGCGGCCCTCGCGTTGGCGGACCAAGGCGCCGATATCGTCATCCAGCTCGCCGGCCTCACCGGCATGGGCGTCATCGACGCGGCGCGGGAGCGCAAGTTCTTCGCCATCGGCGCGGACGTGGACCAGTACTCGGCCGCCCCCGACTATGTCCTCACCTCGGCACTCAAGGGCACGACGATGTCGGCCTATCTTCTCATCAAAGAGCTCGCCGCCGGCACGCTCAAGGGAGGCGACAACCGTGTCTTCGGCCTCGCCGAGGGTGCCATCGACATCGCGCCCTTCCATCAGTTCGACTCGATCATCCCGGCGGAAGTGAAGAACGCCGTGGCGAAAGCCAAGGCCCAAATCGCCTCGGGCGCCATCGTCGTGCCCTCGACCCTCGCCGAACTCGGCATCGGCAAATAGGAAAGGGGGGCGACGATGTACGACCAGATCCAGGAAGCGGCGGCTTTCATACGCCCGAAGCTCCGCGCGCGAGCGCGCGTCGCCCTCGTCCTCGGTTCGGGCCTCGGCTCGATCGCCGAGGAGGTGGAGGGGCCCGTCGTCGTCCCCTATGCCGAAATTCCGCATTTCCCCCTGTCCACCGCCCCCGGTCACGCCGGTCGTCTCGTGGCCGGCAGGCTCGCGGGGGTGGAAGTTCTCGTCATGCAGGGGCGCTTTCATCATTACGAAGGCTATCCGATGTCGCGCATCGCCTTTCCGGTGCGGACCTTCAAGGCGCTCGGAGCGGAGATCCTCTTCGCGACCAATGCGGCCGGCGGAGTCGATCCTTCCTTTTCTCCGGGCGACTTCATGATCATTTCGGACCACATCAATCTCACGGGCCGGAATCCCTGCGTCGGCGAGAACGACGAGCGCATCGGGCCGCGCTTCTTCGACATGACCCGCGCCTACGACCCCGAGCTGCGCGCCGCGGTGCGTCGGGCCGGCAAGGATCTCGGCGTAGCTCTCCGCGAAGGCGTCTACGCCTGGTTCACCGGTCCCTCCTTCGAGACGCCCGCGGAAATCAGGATGGCCCGGACCCTCGGCGCCTCGGCGGTGGGCATGTCCACCGTTCCCGAGATCATCGCGGCCGCGCACTGCGGCATGCGGGCGCTCGGCATCTCCTGCATCACCAATCTGGCCGCCGGGATGGGCGACGCGCGAATCACCTCGGAAGAAGTTCTGGAAATTTCGGAGCGGGCGAGACCACGCTTTTCCGCCCTGGTCCGGCGCAGTCTGGAAAACTTTGCCTGACGACAGTCCATAGGCGGGAAGGAAACACTATGGCGCTACTCGTCCGTGGCGCGCTTCTCGAGGGCGAAGCCAAGGACATCCTGATCGAAGGGGGGCGCATCGCGGCCGTAGGCGACGCCGTCGACCCCGCGGCCCGTGCCACGGAGGAGGCCATCGAGGAGATCGACGGCCGCGGCATGGCGGCCCTCCCCTCGCTGGTCAACGCTCATGCGCACTCGGCGATGACCCTCCTTCGCGGGACCGCCGAGGATCTCGAGCTCGACGACTGGCTCAAGAAAGCGGTCTGGCCCCGGGAGGCGAAGCTCGATGAGGAAGATATCTACTGGGGAACGCGCCTCGCGGCCCTCGAAATGATCGCCACGGGCACGACGCTCTGTCAGGACATGTACCTGAATCCTTCGGCCTCGGCTCGGGCCGCCCGCGATTCGGGCATGCGCTTTGCCGTGAACTACTCCCTCGTCGACGCCATGGACGAGGCCGTCGGCGAGGCCCAGCGCCGGGCTTGCGAGGCCTTTTTCGACGCGGCGCCCGACTTCGGCCCCCTCGTATCGTTCAGCCTGGCCGCGCATTCGATCTACGCCACGAGCGAGGGAAGCCTGCGCTGGCTTGCCGCCTTCGCCCGCGAGCGTGGCCTGGGCCTCCATATCCACCTGGCCGAGACCGGGACCGAACGCCGGGCCTGCCTCGAGGACCGCGGCATGAGCCCCGCGGCCTACCTCGACTCTCTCGGCTTCCTTGGCCCCGACCTCTTCGCGGCCCATGCCCTCTGGCTCGACGAGCGCGACTTCGATCTCCTCGCGGCGCGGGGCGTCACCCTCGTGCACAATCCCGTGTCCAACATGAAGCTGGCCTCGGGGCCGGCTTACGATTACGAGGCGGCGCGGCGGCGTGGCATCAGGACGCTCCTCGGCACCGACGGGGCGGCATCGAACAACGGCCTCGATCTCTTCGCGGACATGAAGGTCGCGGCGCTCCTCCAAAAGCAGCACTACCGCGATCCCCGGCGACTGCCCCTGGGTGAGCTTTTCGACGCGGCGACGCGCTCCGGCCACGAGGCCTTCGGCGACGGGGCGGGCGTACTCGCCGAAGGGTACGCCGCCGATCTCATCCTGGTGGATCTCGATAGTCCCGGCATGCGGCCCATGCACGATCTTAGGGCCAACCTCGTCTACGCGGGGGGCGGGGCCGCCGTCGATACGGTTATCTGCGCCGGGAAGGTTTTGATGCGCGCCGGAAAAATCGAGGGCGCGGAAGAAGTGCGCCGTGAGGCGTCGCACAGGGCTCGAGCGCTGATCGAGCGCTGCGGGACGCCGCGCTGATGCTGCGGTGCGGAGCGGCTCCATGAGCGCTCTTTCGGCGGCCGAGGTCATCCGGCTCCTCGACCTCGAACCGCTGCGGGGGGAGGGGGGCTATTTCCGCCGAACCTGGACGGCACCCCCTTTTCGGGCCGATCCGAAGACCGGGCACCATCGGGCGCGGGTAGCCGGCTCGGGAAGGCCTGCCGGCTCGGCGATCTTTTTTTTGCTCACCGGCGAGGAAGGGGGCTTTTCCGCCTTCCATCGCCTCGGCACGGACGAAGTCTACCATTTCTATCGCGGCGACCCCGTGGAGCTTCACCTCTTCCTCGATGATGGCAGCTACGAGCGCAGGATCCTCGGCCCCGAATTCGAACGGGGGCAGTCGCCCCAGACCCTCGCTCCGGCCGGCTCGGTGCAGGGCTCGCGCCTCGCTCCGGGAGGGACTTGGGCCCTCCTCGGCACGACGATGGCGCCCGCCTTCGACCCCGGCGATTTCGAGCTCGTAGGCCGCGCCGGGTTGCGCGCCCGCCATCCCGAATATGCCGAACTCATAGACGGCCTGACCCGCGCCTGATACTGCCCGGCCGGCAACCCACGGCCGGCGAAGGCGATGTGGAGGTCAGCGCAGCTCCGGACCGAGAGCATCCTGGGCGGAGACGATACTCGCTCCGCCGTCGATGACGAGGTTGGCCCCCGTGATCCACGAGGCGGCTTTGGAGGCGAGAAAGAGGCAGGCGCGGCCAACTTCCTCCGGCGCGCCAGCCCTTCCGAGCGGCGCCGAGGCGATAAAGCGCTGATATCCCGAAGGCCAGGCGGCGGCGAGTCCTGGGCGGTCGACGAGGCCGGGAGAGACCGTGTTGACGCGGATGCCGAGGGGAGCGAGTTCGAGGGCGGCCGCTTCTCCGTAGCGGATGACGGCCGCCTTGGCGGCCGAGTAGTGGGCGTGCGAGCGCACGGGACGCAGACCTTCGACGGAGGCGATATTCACGATGGCCGAGCCCGGCCTCATGAAACGGGCGGCGGCCCGCGTGAAGAGGTGGGTCGAGTCCAGATCGGCGCCGACGACTTCGCGCCAGGCGGCAAGATCGAGATCCAGGAGGGGCGCGGTCGGATAGATCCCGGCGTTGTTGACGAGGGCCGCGATGCCCGCCTCTCCCGCGATGCGCGCAGTTTCCTCGACGCAGCGCGCCACCGAAGACTCGTCGGCGCCATCCGCCTGCAGGCAGACATGGCGGCCCGGCCCCGGAAGTACGGACCTGACCACCTGGGCCCGGCCGGGCTCGCTGCGATAGTGGAGGACGACCGTGGCGCCGGCCTCGGCGAAGACGCGCGCGATGCCCGCGCCGAGGCCGCCGGAGGCTCCTGTGACCAGCACGGTCCGACCGGTGAAATCGAGCAGCTCTACCATGGCAAAAGATTACAGGTCCGTCTTCGCCCGCGCAACGGCCGGTCCGCGGCTCCGCGCGATCACCGACGAAAGAGGGGACGGGCCGGACCTGCGATTTGACAGGAAGTTCCCCGCCTTCTACCATCCATTACGGCGTCGCGCGTCAGCGCCCGTCGGAGGATCATGAAAAACAAGCAGCTCGCCTTCGGACTGATAGTGGCCGGTTCCGCGCTGGCCTTCGTCGCGACCGTCTGTGTGTCCCTTTTGGCGCTCAAGGACCAGGCGGTCGTTTCGACGGGCCCGCTGGAGGTCGGGGGTGCGGCGGGACTCGTCTTCGTGGCGGCGGCCCTGATCCTGGTCGGTCGGAAGTCCGGCGCCTTCGCGAAAGATTTCGCCGCCCTGGCGGAAGAGTCGGCGGAATACGGGAAATCGCTCGCGGATATCGGAGCGGCCCCCCTTTCTTCGATGATCCTCTACCTGCTTCTCGCCCTGGCCTATCTCGTCGCGGTGGCCATAGCCGGAAACGCCGCGGGCATGCCCTCCGGGGACAGGTCCGCCGAGATGCTGTTCCTGGCCTCGATCGCCATGCTGAGCGCCGCCTTCCTCTATGTGCTCTCGGACAAGCTTACCCTGACGACCCTGCTCGGCCGCGGTCTTTCCCTGTATCCGGACGATCTCAGGGAGAACAGGCAGCAGCGCAAGAACTTCATAATACCGGTCTTCATGACTTTGATGTCCCTCGTTTTCGCCTTTTCCACCGCTTTCCTCCTCGCGGGCCGCGCCCCTCCACAGGCCATGGAGGTCGGCGGTTTCGGCTGGTTCATGCCCCGGATTTTCGGGCTCACGGCGGTCTACTGCGTGGTGGTCGTGGCCCTGATGACCGTCTGGAATTCGGGCACCTCCCTCCTCTTCCGCTCTGTCCTCGAGCAGCTCGGCCGGCTCTCCTCATCGGAGAAGGACCTCTCGGGCCGCATCTCCATCGGCTCGGTGGACGAGATCGCGTCGATCGCCGGCATGGTGAACACCTTTTCGGACTCCCTCGCCTCGAGCATGCGCGAGATCGGCGCCATCTACGGCGAGCTGTCCGGCATTCAAGGCCGATTGTTCGCCGGGATCAAAACTTCCTCCGCCTCGGCGGGCGACATCGCCGGAGGAATAGACCGCGTGCTCGGCATGATCGAGGGAGAAGGCGAAGCCATCCGGGGCAGCCTCGAGAGCGCCCGGGAGCTCTCGTCGCACGCCGCGGCCCTCGCGGCCGCCGCTCGCGACCAGTCGACCCACGTCTCGGGCTCGGTGGAGCGCGTGGAGACGGTGATGAGCGCGGTCGGAAGGCTCGGCGGCGAATCCGAAGGAGTCCGCGCGAGGACATCGGAGTTGGTGGCCACCTTCCGGGCCGGCGAGACGGACATCAAGAACGCGATCGAGACCGTCGGAGCGGTCTCGAGCCGCTCGACCGACCTCGTCGAGATCAACAAGCTCATCTCCCAGGTGGCGTCCAAGACCAACCTCCTCGCGATGAACGCGTCGATCGAGGCGGCGCACGCGGGCGAATACGGCATGGGCTTCAGCGTCGTCGCCGACGAGATCCGGATTCTCGCGGAATCGACGGCCGTCCACACGCGGCGCAGCAAGGAAAGCCTGACGGAGATTCTCGACCTGATCCGCAGGGCCCTCGATTCGGCTCGATCGATCGGCTCGACCTTCGGGGCCATCCGCCTCTCCGTCGAGGATCTCAACCGCGTCGCTTCGACCATAGCCGACGCCATGGGCGAGCAGGGCAGACGCAACGCCGAGATCCTGGGCCTCCTCGGCGACACGGAAAAGCTCGCGAGCGGGGTGTCGGAGACGGCCAAGGCGGTGGACGCGATCGCGGCGGCCATGGCCGCCCGGCTCGGCGAGGCCGCCGAGGATTCGCGGGGCGCCGGCGACCTGTCACGCGCGATGCGGGAAAGGAACCGGGAGCTGCGCGCGGCCGTCGGCGAGGTCGACGGCCTTTCGGCCAAGGTCGCCGAACTCCACTCCCGCGTGGCAGGCCTCATAGGCGCTTTCAGGACCTAAGGCGCCGAGGCGCTCTTAGGATCTGAGACGCCGACTACAGCCTATATTCGTCGAGCAGCCGCTTTTCGCTCTCGCCCTCTATGAAGGCGACGACCTCGACCCAGTCTTCGAGGCCCGAGCCGTGGAGCTTTTCCTTGAGGAGTTCGTCGAGCTGGAAGACGCCCGCGGAGTTGTTCATGCTCACGTCGATGTGGACGGGCTTCTCCCCTCCCGCGGCGATGTCGATCTTTTCGATGGCCGCGGCGGAGAGGGAATGGATGTTGACGGACCCCGTCTCGAAGGGGATGCGGGATCGGCCCTTGGCCATGTCGAGGGCGTCGGCGACGCGGACGACGCCGGCCTCGACGGTCATGGGCCGGCCGCCGCTCCGGTGCGAGATGATGGCGTGAAGGACCTCCGAACGGAGGATGACCCGCGGACCGGGCGTATAGAGGCCCCCGAGGAGTTCGTCGATCTTGGGCAGGGCCACGAAAAGGCTGAACTGCTCGTGGTCGGCGCGCTGGATGGACATACCGAGGTCGTGAAGAAGCGCGCCCAGGACGACGACGACCTCGGCGTCCTCGTTCCGCATGCCGTGATCTTTGACGATGCTCGGCACCACTCCCCGCTCGACGAGGAGACGGAGTATCCGCAGGGCGATATTGGAGACGATCTGGAAATGCACCGGACCGTGGTCGGTCATGCCGAGGCGGTCCACGGCATTGACGTTCGTCGCCTTCCATAGTCCGTAGAGCTCCTCGTCGGCGTTGACGCGCTCGACGACTGTGGCGAGGGTCGGATTGTGGCGGACCGGAAGCCTGATCTCGACCTGGCTCTCGCCCCGGGTCTCGTCGACGTTCGCGTCGCTGTCTTCGCTGATCATGGTTGCTCCTCTCCGGTCGACCTTAACACGGGCAAGCGACAGGAGGCGACCCGGTGCGCAGGCGAGCATGTACCGCCCCACGGGGGCCGTGCTATCGTCTTTTGGCGCTCGGCGCGGAGGAGGATGCGATGGACAGGGGCAATCCGGTCATCGGGGCGATCGGGAGAAGGTTGAGACTCGGGGTGGCGGGCGGCGGCATCGGTTCATTCATCGGAGCCATGCACCGCATGGCGGCGCGGATGGACGACCGCTACGAACTCGTCGCGGGCGTGCTGTCCTCGGATCCGGCGAAGAGCCTGGCGCAGGGCCGCGAAATCGGGCTCCCCGAAGGCAGGGCTTATCCCTCGGTCGAGAAGATGCTGTCCGCCGAATCGGCGCGGTCCGACCGGATGGACGTCGTCGCCATCATGACGCCCAACGACAGCCACTTTCCCTATGCCTCGGCGGCGCTCCGAGCGGGCTTCCACGTGATCTGCGACAAGCCCATGACGAACAGCCTCCCGGAGGCGGAAGAACTCGACCGGCTGGTCGCCTCGACGGGCCTCGTCTTCTGTCTTACGCACAATTACACCGGCTATCCGATGGTCAGACAGGCCCGGGCGATGGTCGAGGCCGGGCTCCTCGGGACGATTCGCCTGGTCCAGGTCGAGTACGTGCAGGGGGGGAAGGCTCGGGAGGAAGACCCGCCCCCCGGACCCGGAATGCCTTGGCGCTTCGACCCGGCCAAGGGAGGACCTTCGCTCGTCCTGGGCGACATCGGAAGCCATGCGCACAACCTGCTCAGGCTCGTCACGGGGCTCGAGGTGGAAGAAGTCTGCGCCGAGGTTGGCGCGGTGGTGCCCGGCCGCCGCGTCCACGATTTCGCGGGCGCCCTGCTGCGCCTGGGCGGCGGGGCCCGCGGCTCCTTCTGGGTGACGCAGGCGGCGGCGGGCATGGAGAATTGCCTCCGCATTAGGGCGAGCGGCACCAAGGGCACCCTCGAATGGCAGCAGGAATCGCCGCAGAGTCTCTCGTGGAAGCCGATCGACGCCGCGGCCCAGACCTTCACATCCAACGGCCCCGGCGTCCTGCCCTTCGCCAAACGCGCGTCGCGGATCGTGAAGGGCCATCCCGAGGGCTTTCCCGAAGCCTTCGCCAACATCTACTCCGACGCCGCGGAGGCCATCGCTTCCCGCATCGCGGGAAGCGCAGCCGATCCGCTGGCCCTCCATTTCCCGAATTCGGCCGACGGCCTCGAGGGCCTGCGTTTTATCGAGGCGGCCCTCGAATCGAGCGGCAGGGGCGGGGCCTGGGTGCGGGTCGGGCGCAGGGAGGCTGTCTGATTTATCGCCGCGGCCTTCGCGGTTTCGCTTGCGCCCGCGCCCGACCTGTCCCATAGTTCTGACTATTCGTGAAAGCCGCTCGGGCGGCGAGGCGGTGCGCGATGGAAGAGACTTGGGATTACGTGATCGTCGGATCGGGCTTCGGCGGCAGCGTGTCGGCGATGCGGCTGGCGGAAAAAGGCTATTCGGTGCTCGTGCTCGAAAAGGGCAGGCGCCTCGACGACTCCGACTTCGCAAAGTCGAATCTCGCTTTTTGGAAATACCTCTGGGCTCCCAAGCTCGGCTGCCATGGCGTCCTCGAGATCAGCCTGCTCAAGGGCATGATGGTCCTCCACGGCACGGGAGTGGGCGGAGGAAGCCTCGGCTATGCCAACGTCCTCGAAGTGCCGAACGACGCCACCTTCGCGACGCCCGCCTGGAACGCGCCCCTCCCCTGGGGCAAGGCCCTCGCGGAGCATTACGCGACGGCCAAGCGCATGCTCGGCGTCGCGCGCAATCCCAAGCTCTGGAAGGCCGACGAGACACTGCGCGACATCGCCGAGTCGTTGGGCCGCCTCGACAGCTTCCGCGCAACCGAAGTGGGGGCCTGGTTCGGCGATTCCGGCGTCCGGGTACCCGATCCCTATTTCGGAGGCGAAGGCCCCGAGCGCGAGGGCTGCCAACACTGCGGCGGCTGCATGGTCGGCTGCCGTCACAACGCCAAGAACACCCTGCCCAAGAACTATCTCTGGTTCGCCGAGCGTCTCGGCGCGAAGCTGGTCCACGGCGCCAAAGTGGTTGACGTGCGGCCGCTGGACGGCGCGGCGAAGGGCGGCCAGGTTCCCGGCGTCCGTGCCGGCGGCGACGGCCGGGCGCGCTACGAAGTGATCTGGAGGCCCTCGATGCGGCCCTCCTTCGGAGCGAGGCGGCTTCGTGCGCGCAACGTGATCTTTTCCGCCGGGGTTCTCGGCACGATGGGGCTCCTCCTCAAGCTGCGCGACGTCAAACGCTCGCTGCCCGATCTCTCGCCCATGCTCGGCGAGAAGGTGCGGACGAACAGCGAATCGCTCCTGGGTTCGGTGGCCCGTTCCGGCGCGACGGACTGGTCCGAGGGGGTGGCGATCTCGTCGATCTTCAACGCGGACGAAGTCACGCGCGTGGAGCCGGTGCGCTACCCGGCGGGCTCGGACCTGATGCGTTTCATCGGCGCTCCCCTGATCTCCGACGCCACCAGCGTGCCGGCCCGCCTCCTCCGCACCCTTTCCTGGGTCTTCACCAATCCGGGCGATTTCGCCCGCGCGGTGATCCTTCCCGGCTGGGCGAAAAGGGCGACGATACTCCTCATAATGCAGAACGTGGACAACGGCTTGAGGCTCAAGACCGGTAGGAGCTGGATGACCCGCTTCAAGCGCGGACTCGTGGCCGAGCAGTACGGCGAGGGAAGCCTCGCCGCGCGCGTCGAGACGGGGCACAAGGTGACCCGCGAGTTTTCCAGGCGGATCGACGGCGTCAACCTCGGGTCGGTGGCCGAAAACGCCTTCAACCTCCCCACGACCGCCCACATCCTCGGGGGAGCCCCCATCGGCGCGAGCGCCGCGGAGGGGGCGGTGGACGCGCTTTTCAACCTCCACAACTATCCCGGTCTGAAGGTCGTGGACGGATCCATTGTGCCGGCCAACCCCGGTGTCAACCCGTCGTTGTCGATCGCCGCGCTGGCCGAATACGCCATGGCGGGTGTGCCGGCGAAGAAGGATCTCTAAGGCCCAACGTCGGGCTTGCGTTTTCTCCCGCGACGGATCGATACTTGAGTCAAGCTCTTCGTTCGGAGGAAAGGATGAAGCGTCTCGGAATCGTCGCGTCGGTCGCGGCCCTGGTCCTCCTGCTTTCGGGCTGCGCGAGCATTCTCGCGGTGAAGGCGCCCGACAAGATGTATTTCTCCACGGGGGACTACGTCGACGGCATCAGGACCCAGGGCATCATCCAGGTCCACGAGATGACGTGGACGCCGCTGTTTGTCCTCTACGATGCGAGCAAGGTGCGCGAGTCCCTGTACAAGCAGCTCATCGAAAAGGCCGCGGGCGCGCCGGGCGTCGACGGCATCACCAACATCAGCTTCTATTGGAAGCCCTCGGTTTGGTCGGTGCTGGCTCCCTTCACCTTCGGCTTCGGCGTCTGGATCGACAACTACGCCGAGGGGGTCGTCATCTCCAAGAAATAGCAAGGTCCCCCTCCCGCGCTCGACAGGTCTCCGACGCCCGATATCGGCGCATGGTATGAGTGTCGCTCAACCTTCACGTCGCGGCGCGGGAACGGCCCTGCCGGGCGGGGGGGGGCGCCCTCCCACGGCCTGGGCGGGCGAAATATGTCTTTACAGCACAGATGAGTGGGTGTATGACATCGAACATGAACAACACAACACTCGACGCCATTTGGAAGAGCCTCGCCGATACCACGGCGGAAGTGACGCGCATGACCGATGCCGAAGCCGCGCGACTGTATGCCAACAAGGTCGCGAAGCTTGTCGGTCTCCTGCCCTACCTCGCCGGCTGCGAGGAAGCGCAGCGGACGGCCCTTTCGCACCTCGCCACCTGGGTGATCGCCAATCGCAGCGCGGCGCGGACGGTCTTCGACCACAAGGCCGCCGACGATCGCGACCCCCTGGCCCGCCTGGAAACCCTCTCCCATTTCGTGGGCGGCGACAAGGCAATCATCGACGCCGGCATGAGGCGCCTGGCCCTCTGCATGGTCTCCGGCTACGCCCGCGACAAGGAAAAGGACCAGGCCTTGGGAGGCTACAACCCGATCAACGCCAAGACCTGGGACGAATCGGCCACCACGGCCCGGCTCGGCGCCGGGGCGGCAGCCACAACCCCGGCCGGTGCGCCGGGGGTCGACGGGGTGTTGAGCGCGGAGGCTGCGAATGCCGCGGCTTGGCAGGGATAGCGATGGAAAATAAGCTGCGACTCTCCGGCTTCTTATTTGCCGCGATATTCCTCCTCGGATATTTGATCAATATCACCTTTATTTTGATTCGCGGCGATGGTCTGATTAGAGCCTTTTTTGAGCCGATGCAGCTTTTGCAAATTGTTTCGATATTCCTTTTCCTTTCAAGCTCCTATTTTGCTCCTCTCAGATGGATTCAACCGGTGGTTTTCTTGGCAACGTCACCCATATCAATCGTTCCTGACCCTCAAAATATCTATGGCCTCGGATATTTTATTATAGGAGTGGTGTTACTTGAGAGGGCCGGGTTCTTTCTTAAGCATCGCGCGATCAAACTGCTGGTCGCTGCGATGTATCTTCTTGCTCAGGAAATCGTGGCAGTTTTCTACACAAAACGCCCGATTGCCGATGCGGTATCCCCGACGTTCTATATCCTCGCCTTCGCTCTGTTCCTCTGGTTCCTCTACAAGGACCGCCTCGTCATCTACCTCGCAGAGCCCAAGCCCCGAATTTCCCTCTCGGAAAAGGGGCTGAGCCATGCCGAGCGGACTTACGTTCAAGCCGTGATCGAGGGCAAGTCGACCAAGGAAATCTGCGTCGATTATGACGTGGCCGAGTCCACCGTGCGCAACACGGTTTCCCGCGCCTGCAAAAAGCTCGAAGTCGAGGACAGCGGCGCCCTGGCCGTCCTCGCGGCAACCCACGAGGTCGTGGCCTGAGGGTCGACCTCGCCTGCAGGCCAGCCTGCGCCGCCTGTTGCGTCGCGCCCTCGATTTCGAGCCCGATTCCTGCCGATCCTTTCACCGGCGCGGCCGGCCTTCCCGCAGGAAAGCCGGCCGGCCTTGCCTGTCCCCGCCTCGATGCGACGCTGCGCTGCGTTCTTTTCGGCCGGCCGGAGCGGCCTGCGGTGTGTATATCAATCAAGCCGGAGCCTGGGATGTGCGGCGGCTCGCGAGACGAGGCGATGAGATGGCTTTCCGAGGCGGAGCGACGGACTTGCCCGACAAATCCATGACGCCTCCTCCCACCGAAGCGAAGGACGTACGACCAGAAAGACGCGCCTACCGATAGTGGGGCGGGCGCAGGGCCTCGCTCAGGCTGGATGATCGAGGCTGACCATCCACTGAATGCCGAACTTGTCTCTGCACATGCCGAAATAGGGTCCCCATGGAGCATTCGCGAGTGCCATGTCCACAGCCCCTTCCTTCGAGAGCGCGGCGAAGACTCGGTCGGCTTCCGCCTTGTCGTCGGCCACGACGGAAACATGGAAATTGTTGCCCTCGACCAGCGGCGGACCCATTCCTCCGACGGAATCGCTTCCCATCAGGTGGACTGTATCGGTGAGGGGAAGCTGGATGTTCATGATTTTATCTTTGATGGCGTCGGCGACAGACCCTGCGAAGGAGGTTTCGCCGAAAGTCGCTACGGCGGCGATTTTCGACTTGAAAACCGTCTCGTAAAACTCGAATGCCTGCCTTGCGGTGCCGGGGAAATTGAGATAAATGTGAACGAGTTTCATCGTCCCTCCATCCCTGAGTGGTCAGTGCGGATTCGAGAAAGATATCGATTCCCGAAGTCATCTCCAAGGAATCCACTTATGTTGTAGACTCGGCAGAAGGGGAGGCTTGAAGCGGCATGATGACCTCGAAAGAACGGGTTCGCCTCGCCATCGCGCATCGCGAAGCGGACCGGGTGCCCGTTTTCGCCACCTATACGCCTGAAACCGAGGCGCGATTGCGGGAAGCCGTTGGCTCCGACGAGCCGGACATCGGCGTGGTGCTCGGCAACGATATCGTCAAGGATTGTGTGGGCCTGGAGTCGAGCTACTACCTGAACGGAGAGCCGACCTATGTCTGTCCCTGGGGCATCACGTGGCGCAACGTGTACAACGAAACCGGCCATTACACGGAAATCGTCGACTTTCCCCTCGCCGGAGACATGGACAAGCTCGCCCGCTACCGGATCCCGGATCCTACCGACGACCGCATATACGACCGGGGCAGGGCCCTCATCGATCGCTATGGAGCGAACCGCTGGATAGTCGGGTCCTGCCAGTGCTCGATCTTCGAAGCCTCCTGGTATCTCAGGGGGCTGGACCAGTTCCTCGTGGACCTCGCGCTGAGCCCCGACTATGTCTGCGAGCTGATGGACACGGTGATGGAGTTTCCGAGGCAGGCTGGCCTTCGCTACATCGATATGGGCGTGGACATGGTGTGGCTCGGCGACGACGTGGCCACTCAGCTCGGCATGATGATTTCGCCGCAAATGTGGCGGACCTACCTCAAACCGCGCTATGCGAAGTTGTTCGCCGAATTTCGCTCGAGGCGGAGGGATATCGCGATTGCCTACCATTCCTGCGGGAACTGCGAGGCCATAATCCCCGAAATGATGGAGATAGGCCTGGACGTCCTCAACCCCGTCCAGCCGCTCGCCATCGATCCCCTGGTCGTGAAATCGAGATACGGGGAAAGCCTGACGCTTTTCGGCGCGATGGACGTGCAGCACGTGATGCCCTTCGGCAGCCCCGGCGATGTCCGCGCGGAAACCAAGCGCCTTATCGAAGGCTGTTCGAGGGGCGGGGGCTTTATCCTCGCGGGAGCACACCATTTCCAATCGGACACCGATCTTTCGAACGTCTTCGCCTTTTACGAAGCGGCGAAGGAATTCGGATCGTACGAACGGATCGGCTGAACGCGGCCCCTTCGTGCTCCAATCTCTCCCACGAGTTTGTCGATCTTCGAGAGTCGCTCAGTCTGCGAAGGGTGCCGGGACGACCTGAATTGCGCTCCCCTGCGCGTTGTTCCGGATGCGTCGCCAATTTGGAGACAAAGGCCGCCCAAGTTGGTCCTGACGATTGGCCAACTTGGGCGTGGAGATCGTCCAAGTTGGCCCTGCTTGTTCGACCGGCCCTCCTGGCGGGGCCTGCCATGAGGTGCTCCTACTTGAACAACACGGCGTCGATCGAAATGGGTCCCGCGCCGATCAGCGCGATGGCGATTGCCCCCGCAATGACGAGGAGAGGATATTCGTAGCCTCCGTTGGTGCCCCAAAAGCCCTTTTTGATGTGGACCGTGAAAATGGCGACAAGCATCACGATGACGATGCCTATGACGGCGATCGGAGTCAAAAGACCGACGGCAACGCCGAGACCGCCGCAAAACTCCCCGAGGCCCGCGAAGACGGCGAAGAGGGCGCCTGGCTTGATGCCGATCGACTCCATCCATCCCCCCGTTCCCTTGATTCCGCCGCCGCCAAACCAACCGAAGAGCTTTTGTGATCCGTGCCCGGCGAGGGTCAGCCCGAGGACGAGGCGAATGATCAACAGGCCAATGGACGAAAGTGTCATTGAATTCCTCCCTTTTGACGCGATACGCTTTTCCTGGCGCTGCAGGATTGTTTCCGCGTTTTGATTCTCCGCTTACTTGTAGTAAGCTAGTGAGTGGAAGGTAGCTATGGAACTTACTGAAGTCAAGATAGTAATCAATAGTAAGTCAGAGAACGAAGACGGGACTTCTCTCCAGCCGGAGGTCAGCCCGCGGCTTTGCGAAATCTTCCATAAAGCTGTCGAGCTTATCGGACGACGTTGGACGGGGGCTGTCGTGCAAGTGATGCTCGGAGGCGCGGAACGATTCAGCGATATTCGCGGGGCGATCCCCGGAATCAGCGACCGGCTTCTTGCTGAGCGTCTCAAGGAACTCGAGAGCGAAGGAGTGGTGTCGAGGGAAGTGCAGGCCGGTCGGCCGCCTCAGGTCGCCTATCGACTCACCGAAAAGGGAAGGGGGCTTTCGCCGGTACTCGATTCGATTTCCGAATGGGCTCACCGGTGGCCGGAAGGGCACCCGAACCTTGCCTTTGACAAGGCCTAAAAATAGAACGAAGGCGTCCCCGTCGGGACGCCTTCGCCCTTTTTTACCTCCCCAACTTCTTTACATTCTTCTGGATTGTTTTGGATTCTTCTTACTTCGCGTGGTCATGAATAACGGCCTTCATTCGCGACCACGACTGTAAGGTAGACCTCTCGCTTCGCGTTCTCAAGCCTAAAGGGTTAAAAGCCGTGTAGATGTTCGTCTAATAGATAAATATAGCTCGAAAAACGAGATTTTCAGCCCTTGAACTCCAATTCTTGGTGGAAAGTCAGCTTAGGAACGTACTTGTCGGCCGCTTCTCCTCCGATCAATAATGCGCTGGCGCCTGACTTCGATTTTCGACGCCGAGCATACCCATGGAGTGAGCCATGTCCGCTTTTCCTCGAACCCTCATAGTAGGCTTCGTGTTCCTCCTCTCCCTGCCCTTGATCGCACAAACCGATACCCCCGGCGCCGTCGGCACGGCGTCGGGGCAGCCCGAAAGCCCCCCTTCGGGCCAAACCCTAAGCTCTCCCTCGATCCAAACAGGAGAGGCTCCGCCGCAAAAGGCCGATGCTCTCCTGCTCTACCGCCAAGGCCGGGATCTCGACGATGCGGGAAAGACCTCCGAAGCGAGCGCCCTGTACAACAAGGCCGTTTCGATCTGCGACAGTGAATTGGCGGCCGATCCGCGGCACATGGACGCCTATGCCGTGAAATGCTGGTGCCTCTTCCGGCTGGGGCGCCACCAGGATGTCATCGACGTCGGAACGGCCGCCTTGAAGGTGGTCTTCGATGCGCGGATCGTCGAAGTGATGGGGGAATCCTACTATTTTCTCGGAAAGAACGATCTTTCCATCCAATCATTCACGAAATACCTCGAGTCCGGTCAGTTCAGCGACCGGATTCCGACCGCCTATTTCTATCTCGGCGAAATCTACCTACGCATAGGCAAGTGGTCGCACGCCGATATCGCCTATTCCACCGCGGTCAAGGGCGAACCCTCGATGTCGCGATGGTGGTATAGTTTGGGCGAGGTATGCGAGCATCTCGGCGACTGGCAGCGCGCCGCCGATTCCTACAACAAGGCGCTTTCGCTGGAGCCCGGAATGCAGGAGGCGACGGATGGGTTGGCGAGGGTAAAGGCTAAGCTCTCCACCTAATCCCCGACTTGCGCTTCGGCCCGCGGGCGGCGTCGCTTCCTCGCCTTGGTGCTTGCGTGCAAAGAGCACGCGGCGCGCCGCGGCTTCGTCGCTCCTTGCCCGCGGGCCGAATCGCGGCGTCGGGCACATGGGGGGTT